>WNFB01001541.1_pt1 | contig 22966 bp, 21 predicted proteins | sample 5400501 | NCBI WGS metagenome assembly WNFB01 (sample SAMN13153341, study PRJNA577476) | soil metagenome | isolation source: 200 cm saprolite under Douglas fir tree site 2 hole 1 | place: USA:California | collected 2015-04-18 | reverse complement strand
CAATAAGACTGAACTGCTCGTGGGCTACGGGACGCTGTACGGCGACATGGCCTCGGCCCTCAACCCGCTAGGCGATCTCTACAAGACCCAGGTGTGGGCGTTGAGCGAGCACATGGGCGTGCCCCAGGCCATCATCAGCAAGCCGCCGACCGCCGACTTGTGGATGGGCCAGACCGATGAGGGCGAGCTTGGCTTCACCTATCGCGAGGTGGATGAGGTGCTGTTCCAGCTCGTGGACGAGCGCTATTCGGAAGCCGAGCTCATCGCGCGCGGCTACGACGCCGGCTTCGTGAACAAAGTGGCGCGGCTGGTGGCCAGCTCCCAGTTCAAACGGGCGCTGCCTATCATCGCCAAAGTGTCCGCGCGGACCATTTCGCGCGAGTTCCGTTACCCTCGGGACTGGGGCCGGTAATCTTCGTCTCCCTCTGGGAGAGGGCCGGGGTGAGGTCCCTATTGCATGACGAAGTCGGTGAACTCCACGTACAGGACCTTTAGCTGGCCGGCGAGCCGGCCATTGAAGTCCTTCATCAGCTGCCCGCGCAGCGCTTCCTTGCCCTCGGCAGTCGCCAGCTCTTGAGGCGTCTTCTGGCTGATGTCCGTGGTGAGCACGTCGTTAAACGCAGCTACGGCCGCCGGGTTGTCCGTCACGAAGGTGTCCTGAAGCTTCTTCAGCGCCTCGCCCTTGGCCTTTCCGAAGTCACCCTTGGGATCGGAAAACAGGACGTTCAGCGACAGCTTGGCATACTGGTAGCCGCTCTTCGCGTTGAGGTTGATGACCCTATCCTTAATCTGCAGCATCGGAAGGTTCTGCGTGTTGGGGAACACGCTCGGCTGCGCCACAGCAACCGCTGAGCCACCGCCGCATGCGGTGAGCAGGATGCTCAGCCCCAGGATTGGCGCAGCAAACCCTGACAGGCCGCCGCGAAGAAGCGTCTTCATGTCGCTGTCTTATAGCATGCAAACTTCCAACAGCAAGCGCCAAGTGGGAAATGCGTCTCAGGGATATCGGGGCGCGACAATGGTTCAAGATGCTGCTGTCTGAGCTGCTGCCCGGGGCTCCCGCGGTGGAAGTCGCTGGCCTGGCGTATGACTCGCGGCAGGTCCGGCCAGGCTGGGTGTTTGTGGCGATGCCTCGCGTGCCGGAGGAGAAGGCGCCGGGCGATCACCGCGATGGGCACGATTTCGTGGCGGTGGCGGCAGCGAGCGGAGCCGTGGCCGCGGTCGTCGAGCGGCGCGTAGAGGCGGACGTGCCGCAGGTGGTCGTGCCCAGCACCCGCCAGGCCCTGGCGGACCTCGCCGCGGCCTTCTACGGCTACCCGGCGTCGCACCTGCGGATGATCGGCGTCACCGGCACGGACGGCAAGACGACCACGGTCCAGCTGGTCAGCCAGATTCTGGAGGCAGCGGGGCGGTCAACCGGCTTCGCTACCACCACCGACTTCAAAGTGGGCCAGCGGCAGTGGGACAACCTCACCCGCCAGACGACGGTGGAGGCGCTGGAGATCCACCGGCTGCTGCGCCAGATGGTGGACGCCGGCCGCAGCCATGCCGTGCTGGAGGCGACTTCACAGGGCCTCGAGCAGGAGCGGCTGCGCGGCTGCGCCTTCGACGTCGCCGCGGTGACCAACGTCACCAGCGACCACATGGACTGGCACAAGACGCACGAGAATTACCTGGCCGCCAAACGCCGCCTGTTCGAGCAGCTGAAGCCCTCAGGTGTAGCCATCTTGAACGCGGACGACTCCAGCCTCGAGTACTTCTCCGAAACCCTCTCCCGCCGCGGCGGGAGAGGGCAGGGTGAGGGTCCCCGCATCCTGACCTACGGCGTCGACAACCAGGCCGACTTCCGCGCCAGCGACGTCGGCTACTGGCAGAGCTCGCTGATTTTTCGCCTCCGCGGGCCCAACGGCCATGCCGACGTCGAGCTGGCCCTGCTCGGCCGGTTTAACGTCTACAACGCCCTGGCCGCGGCAGCCATAGCCTCGGCAGAGGGGCTGAGCCTCGACGAGATTGCCGAGGGGTTGCGCCGCGTCCGGCCCGCTCCGGGGCGCATGGAACGAATCGACGCCGGCCAACCTTTTCGTGTGCTGGTCGATTATGCCCACACGCCCGCCTCCTTCGTCAGCGTACTTACGGAGGGCCGCGCCCTGGCCGAGGCCTCAGGCGGCCGGCTGCTGGTGGTCTTCGGCTGCTCCGGCGAGCGCGACCGCTCGAAGCGCCCCTTGATGGGCGCGGCCGCCGCCCGGCTGGCCGACTTCTTCGTGCTCACCGACGAGGACCCTCACTCGGAAGGCCCGCTCCAGATCGTGCGCGAGATCGAGGCTGGCGCCTCCGGAGGCAACTACACCGTCGAGCTCGATCGCCGCAAAGCCATGGCCCTCGCCTTCTCGGAAGCCAGGCCAGGCGACGTCGTCCTCATCACCGGTAAAGGCCACGAGCGCTCCATGATCGTGGCCGCCGACCGCAAGATTCCCTGGGACGAGCGCGACATCGCCCGCGAAGAGCTGGAGAAGGTGGTCCATGGCGCCTGACGAACCCGTGCTCGATCCTGCGCGGCAGAGGCTGGCCAAGACCTACGCCAAGCAGAAGCGGGCGCTGATGTTTGCCGGTGTGTTCCTGGCGCTGGCTTATCTGGTGGGCTGGCAGGTCGGGCTGAGCCTGGCAGGGCTGCACGTGTTTGGCGCGGCGGCGATCATCGCGCTGTTCGTGGGCATTGTGGCTGGCTGGGAGATAGTCAGCCTGCCGAATGATTGGATCGGCTACCAGCTGTCGCGCGGCTACGGGCTATCGACGCAGACAGTGCGGAGCTGGTTCGCCGACAAGCTCAAGGCGCTGGCGCTGCTCATCGTGATCGGCGGCGCGATGGTCGAGCTGACCTACTTGTTCATGCGGCTCCAGCCGGCCTGGTGGTGGCTGATCGACGCCGGCGTTCTCCTGCTGTTCACCGTGATTCTGGCGAACCTGGCGCCGGTGCTGATTGCGCCACTGTTCTTCAAGTTCACGCCGCTTGACGATCCGGAGCTGACCCAACGGCTCGTCGAGCTGGCCCGCAACGCGGGCGCGAAGGTGCGCGGCGTGTTCACCATGCACCTGAGCGCCAAGACCACGGCCGCCAACGCCGCGCTGATGGGCTGGGGCAACACCCGCCGCATCGTCGTTGGCGATACCTTGACCCACAACTTCACTCACGATGAGACCGAGGCCGTGCTGGCGCACGAGCTTGGCCATCATGTGCACCGCGACATCTGGCGCGCGATCGCGCTGCAGTCGCTCACGACCGTCGCCGCACTGTGGCTCACGGACATCTGTTTCCTTGTACTGCAGGCTCATGGCTTCGACGAGCTGCAGGACGCCCAGAACATGCCCGTCATCGGCTTGCTGTTCGGCTTCTGGACGGCTGTGTTCACGCCGCTGACCAACTGGGCCAGCCGCGTGGCCGAGCGGCGTGCCGATGCGTACGCCCTGCGCATGGCCACGCGGCCGCGTGCCTTCGTGGCCAGTATGATTCGCCTGGCCAATCAGAATTTGGCAGAAGTCGATCCGCCGCGTTGGGTGGAGCTGCTGCTGCATGACCATCCGGCCATCAAGCGGCGCATCGAGCTGTTCGAGCAATAGTTGTTGACGTGAAGATTCTGCTGACGAACGACGATGGCATCTTCGCCGACGGCATCTATGCCCTGTTCCGCGAGATGAAGCAGCTGGGCGAGGTCATTGCCATTGCGCCGGCCAGCGAGCAGAGCGCCGTTGGGCACGCCATCACCCTCTGGAATCCGCTGCGCATCAACCAGGTGAACCGCCATGGTGAGTTCTTCGGCTACGCCGTCAACGGCACGCCGGCTGACTGCGTGAAGCTGGCCGTCCACGCCATCATGGATGAGCGCCCGGACGTCATCGTGTCCGGCATCAACCTGGGCGCCAACATCGGCACGGCGGTGATCTACTCAGGCACGGTGTCGGGGGCTACTGAGGGCGCGATCCTGGGCATTCCATCGATCGCGATCTCGCTGGCGACCTTCTCCAATCCGGACTTCAGCGCGGCGGCCAAGTTTGCCCGCAAGCTCACGTCGACCGTGGTCGAGAAGGGCGGCCTGCCCCAGGGCATCCTCCTCAACGTCAACGTGCCGGCCGTGGCCGAGAGCGAGATCGCCGGCGTTGAGATTACCCGCAACAGCGAGTCGCGATTCGAGGACATCTTCGAGAAACGCCTCGACCCCCGCAAAAGGGTCTACTACTGGTCGGCCGGCGTGGAACAGACCTATGACCTGCGTGAGGGCACTGACTCGGCTGCCCTGCGCGGCAACAAGATATCAGTGACCCCGATCCACTTCGACATGACTGCCCACGCGCAGGTGCCGGTCATCGAGAGCTGGGGCATCAGCCTCTAATTCCGGAGTACAGCAGAGCAAAGGCGATGGCATTGTTGACGCCGTGCGCCACGATGCCGGGCAGAACGCTGCCGCTTGTCTGAAAGATGCGGGCAAGCATCAGCCCCAGCACAAACACCGGCACCGCGGCGGCCAGGTTGGCGTGCACGATAGCGAACAGGCCCGCCGAGAACAGGTAAGCCCAGAGCGCTCCGTATCGCCGCGAAAATGTCTGGAAGATGTAGCCGCGGAAGAACAGCTCTTCCGCCAGCGGCGCCAGGATACAGCCCGCCGCCGCGGCCAACAGGAACAGGCCCGGGGGCGCGCCTTCGATGCCCTCGAAGCGCTCGAACTGGTTCTGCCGGATGCCGAACCTGGTCAGTGCCGCGCCGACAATGGCCGCGGCCAAAAACAGGGCCACCCCACCCAGCAGTCCTCGGCGCAGATGGTCCCCGAGCGGCTGCGGGCGCAGCCCGAGCTCGCGCCAGCTCAGGCAGCCAGGCCGCACCAACCGCAGCCAGACCACAGCCAGGATGGGCAGCTCGCTGGCTGCAATCACATAGGCAAGGCCCAGCGGGCCGAGGGTTGGGCCGCCTTGGCCGGCCGCGGCGACGCCGCGCTGCTGGGCGGCGACAACGGGCAGGCTGATCAAGTTGGCCGTGACGAGGGCCGCCACCAGCATGGCCAGGCTGGTCCGAAGTGTCGCGAACGGCGTTCGCTGCGCGGTCGCCGCATCGAACGCCGGCTGCAGCACGTACAGGAAGCAGCCGAGTACCCCCAGCGCGATCCCCGCGGCCAGCGGCCCCGTGGCTGGGTTGGCCCGTGCCGCCGCGAGGCTGGTGGGGAAGCGGCTTCCCGCTGCCAGCACCATGGCTCCGCCGCCGGCGATCACCAGCCCCGCCAGGAACACCTTGCCGCCCGCGGTCACCAGTCCATTGTGCGTGAGAATTGCAGGGTATGCGCAGGCGGCTCCTGGCCGGGACACTTTTCCTGCTCGCGGGCTGTGGCGCTGCCACAACCGCGCCTCCCAGTGCCAGTCCCGCGGCGCCACGGAGCTCTGCCCCGCCGCCGAGCTCCGTTCCGTCCGGAGCGCCAATCTTCAAGACCGGCAGCATCACCATCCACGCTAAGTCCATTGAGGTCCAGCTGGCGGTCGAAATCGCCGACGATGAGGTGACGAGGGAATACGGGCTGATGAACCGTCGGACGCTGCCGGCCAATTCCGGCATGCTGTTCGTGTTCGAACCGCCGGCCGACGCCAAGCGCCTCGGATTCTGGATGAAGGACACGCTGCTGCCCCTATCGATCGCCTTCGTCGAGCCGGGCCTGACGATTGAGAGCGTGCAGGACATGCAGCCTCAAACGGAGGAGGTCCATTACGCGCCGCGCGACTACGCCTACGCCATCGAGGCCAACCAGGGCTTCTTCGCCGGCCACGGCGTGTCTGTGGGCGACAAAGTGAGTATTCGGCGCTAGCCGTTATGCTATCGTGCCTGCATCCAGCGGCTAGCCCGTGTCGTGGGGCCCCCGCCGAGTTCACCGAGGCGGGGTGTTCTAGGGCCGAGCCAGAAGGGCGTAGTAGGTTGGCAGAAGAGTCCGAGGAAAACCGGCCGGAGACCGAACCTCAGGGCGACTCGATGCGCGATCTGTTCGAGGAATCCGAGCGCCACCTCCAAACGCTGCGCCCCGGGACGATCATCGAGGGCTACATCGTCCGCGTTGATCCAGAAGAGGTGTTGGTCGACGTTGGCCTGAAATCCGAGGGCATCGTCGCTGGCCGCGAGCTCGGCAATCCCGAGGACCTGGAACGGCTCCACGTCGGCGACAAGGTGCTGGCCTACGTGCTGCAGCCCGAGAACGCCGAAGGGCATGTTGTGCTGTCACTGCGCCGCGCCGCCTCCGAGGCGGGCTGGCGCCGCGCCGAGGAGCTGCTCCACAACGGTGAGATCGTGGAGGCTCCGGTCGTGGACTTCAATCGCGGCGGCCTCATCATCGACATGGGCATCCGCGGCTTCGTGCCTATCTCACAGATCGCCGAGCTGCGGCGCGACGAGCTGCAGGCGAGCGCGGGCGGCGATCCCGCCACTGCCGAGGAGCTAACCACGCGCCGGCTGCAGGAGATGGTTGGCCGCCAGCTGGCCGTCAAGGTCATCGAGATGAACCGCCCCCGCAACCGGCTCATCGTCTCCGAGCGGGCGGCCATGCAGGAGCGCCGAGGCAAGCGCAAGGAGGCGCTGATTTCGGAGCTGCACCCCGGCGAGATCCGCCACGGGCGCGTCACCAGCCTGGCGACGTTTGGCGCCTTCGTCGATTTGGGTGGCGCCGACGGTCTGATCCACGTCTCCGAGCTGTCCTGGACGCGAGTCGGCCATCCTAGTGAGGTGCTGCAGGTCGGTCAGGAGGTGGACGTGGCTGTGGTCCACGTCGACCCGGAGACGAAGAAGATCGCCTTGAGCCTCAAGCAAGCGCAGCCCGATCCCTGGTCGCAGCTGATCTCCCATGTCCAGCCTGGCCAGATCGTCCCGGCCACGATTACTCGCCTGACCAAATTCGGCGCCTTCGCCCGGCTTGAGGATGGCGTCGAGGGCCTCATCCACATCTCCGAGCTAGCCGATCGGCACGTCGCCAACCCGAGCCAGGTGGTTCAGGAGGGCGAGCGCGTGCAGGTCAAGATCACCAACGTCGATGTCGCCCGGCGGCGGCTAAGTCTCAGTATCAGGCAAGCGCTTGACGAATACCCGTCAGGCCGCGGCGACGCGCAAGAAGAGGGGAAGGCCGGTGCTATTCTTGACCAAGAAGCTCAACCTCCGCGCAATGAGGAGCTGCAGAAGCTGGCAGCGTTGCAGTTTGAAGACGAGACGGTTGGGCTTTGATTTGCTAGTAGGGGTATTGCGGGGTGGAGGCAGTCTCTCGGAGTTACAGGCGTGAACGAATCTAACCGCTTCGACAAATTCACTGAGCGAGCCCGCAAGGTGCTGATGCTTGCTCAGGAGGAAGCCCAGCGCTTCAACCACAACTACATCGGCACCGAGCACTTGCTGCTGGGGCTCGTCCGTGAGGGCGAGGGCGTGGCCGCCAAGGTCCTTGGCAACCTGGGCGTCGAGCTGAACAAAGTCCGCAGCGCCGTCGAGTTCATCATCGGCCGCGGCGATCGCATGGTCGTGGGGGAGATTGGTCTCACGCCGCGCGCCAAGAAGGTGATCGAGCTGGCCGTCGACGAGGCGCGCCGGCTGGGCCACCACTATATAGGCACCGAGCACCTGCTGCTGGGCCTGGTCCGCGAGGGAGAAGGCATCGCCGCCGGCGTGCTCGAGAGCTTGGGCGTGAACCTGGAGAAGGTGCGCACCCAGACCATCCAAGTCCTCTCGCAGTCGGGCGGCGCGCCGCACGGCGAGGGCCGCCACAGCCGTACGCCGACCATCGATCAGCTGGGCATGGACCTTACGGCCGCGGCTCGCAACGACAAGCTCGATCCGGTCATCGGCCGCGAGCAGGAGATCGAGCGCGTCATTCAGATCCTCAGCCGCCGCACCAAGAACAACCCGGCGCTCATTGGTGAGCCGGGCGTGGGCAAGACGGCCATCGTCGAGGGGCTGGCGCACAAGATCGTCAAGGGCGACGTGCCGGAGACGCTGACCGGCAAGCGCTTGCTGACGCTCGACATCGGCTCGCTGGTGGCCGGCACCAAGTACCGCGGCGAGTTCGAGGAGCGCCTCAAGAAAGTCATCGAGGAGATTCGATCCTCTGGCGACTGCGTCCTGTTCATCGACGAGCTGCACACGCTGGTTGGCGCCGGCGCCGCGGAAGGCGCTGTCGATGCCGCCAACATCCTCAAGCCGGCGTTGGCCCGCGGCGAGCTGCAGTGCATCGGCGCCACCACGCTGGACGAGTTCCGCAAGTACATCGAGCGCGACGCCGCGCTGGAGCGGCGCTTCCAGCCGGTGTACGTGAAAGAGCCCACGATTGAGGAGACCCTGGAGATCCTCAAGGGCATCCGGCCGCGCTACGAAGCGCACCATCGCCTTGACATAAGCGACGACGCCCTGAAGGCCGCCGCCGAGATGGGCGGCCGCTACATCACCGATCGCTTCCTGCCTGATAAGGCCATTGACCTGATCGACGAAGCCTCATCGCGCGTGCGGATGCAACGCGCCGTGCCGCCATCCACCCTGAAGCAGACGCTCAAGGAGCTGGAGACGGCCGTCGAGCAGAAGGAATCGGCCATCCAGGGCCAGCAGTACGAGGCTGCCGCCCAGCTGCGCGACAAAGAGATTCAGCTGCGCGAGCAAATCGAGCGGCTTGAGTCCGGCTGGCACAGCGAGCAGGGCCAGGAAAAGCCGGTGGTCACCGAGGACGACGTGGCTCGCATCGTCGCCATGTGGACCGGCATCCCGGTGCAGCGCATTGCTCAAGAGGAATCCGAGCGCCTGCTGCAGATGGAAGACGAGCTGCACAAGCGCATCATCGGACAGGAGGAGGCGGTCCAGACGATCGCGCGCGCCGTGCGGCGCTCCCGCGCGGGCGTCAAGGATCCCAAGCGGCCGATCGGCTCCTTCATCTTCCTGGGCCCCACGGGTGTCGGCAAGACTGAGCTCGCCAAGGCGCTGGCCGAATTCATGTTCGGCAGTGAAGAAGCGCTGGTCAAGATCGACATGTCCGAGTTCATGGAGCGCCACGCGGTCGCTCGATTGGTCGGCGCGCCTCCGGGCTACGTCGGCTACGAAGAGGGCGGCCAGCTCACGGAAGCCATCCGCCGCCGCAGCTACTCGGTGGTGCTGCTGGACGAGATCGAGAAGGCCCATCCCGAGGTCTTCAACATCTTGCTCCAGATCCTCGAAGACGGCCGGCTGACGGACGCCAAGGGCCGCGCGGTGGACTTCCGCAACACGATCATCATCATGACCTCCAACGTCGGAGCGCAGCAGATCGTGAAGGGCGTGTCGCTGGGCTTCCAGCCGTCGCGCCAGGACGAGGCCAAGAGCTTCGCCGAGCGCTACGCGGCGATGAAGGACAAGGTCATGGACGAGATGAAGAAGACGTTCCGGCCGGAGTTCCTGAACCGGATCGATGCCACTATCGTGTTCCATGCGCTGTCGGAGAAGGAGGTCATCCAGATCGCCGATCTGATGATCAAGCGCATCCAGAAGCAGCTGACGGAGCAGGAGATCAGCATCGACGTTACCGAGGCCGCCCAGAAGCTGCTGGTGGACAAGGGCTACGACGTCAACTTCGGCGCCCGACCCCTGCGGCGCGTCATCCAGGACATGGTCGAGGATGCTCTGTCGCACGGCATGCTGGAGGGTCGCTTCAAGCGCGGCGATCGCATCCGCATCGACGCCTCCGAAGGCGGCGAGCTGGTGATGGTCCCCGAAGAGCGCAAGCCCGAAGAGCCCGCCCCCGAGCTCGCCGGCGCAACCAGCAGCTAGGCAGACTAGATCAGATGTTCTAAACTGCCCGCGTGAAGGCGCGGGCAGTTTTCGTCTGCCAGCAGTGCGGCAGCCGTGAGCTGAAGTGGGCCGGGCGCTGCTCGGAGTGCGGGGAGTGGGGCTCGCTGGTCGAGACGCTGGGGCAGCCGGCCTCCAAGAATGGGAAAGCGCGCACGGCAAGGGGCGGGGCGAGCAACGTTCAGCGGCTGAGCGAGCTCGCGCCCGAAGCTATTCAGCGGCTGGATGTGCCGCTCAGCGAGATCCGCCGCGTGCTGGGGGGCGGGCTGGTGCCCGGCAGCGTCAACCTCATCGGCGGCGACCCTGGTATAGGCAAGTCCACCCTGCTGCTGCAGCTGGCCGCCGCCATGTGCCCCAGCCTGGGATCGGTGCTGTACGTCAGTGGCGAGGAGTCTGCCCGCCAGATCAAACTTCGGGCCGAACGCCTAGGCATCCAAAATCCCGAGATGTTGCTGCTTGCCGAAACCGACGTGGAACAGGTCCTGAACGCCATCGAGCAGGAAAAGCCCGGCATGGCCGTGATCGATTCCATTCAGACTGTCTACACGCCTGCGCTGGGCTCGGCGCCGGGGACCGTGGGCCAGCTGCGCGAGTGCACACAGCAGCTGATTGGCCTGGCCAAGCGCACCGACACGCCGCTGTTCCTGGTGGGCCACGTCACCAAAGAGGGCGCCATCGCCGGCCCTCGGGTCCTGGAGCACATGGTCGACGCTGTGCTGTACCTGGAGGGGGAGCGCTTCCAGACGTATCGTGTGCTGCGAGCAGTCAAGAACCGCTTCGGCTCGATCGACGAGGTGGGCATCCTGCAGATGACCGATGCCGGCATGGCCGAAGTGGAAAGCGCCTCACAGGCCTTCCTGGCCGAGCGATCGGCCCAGGCGCCGGGCTCGGCGGTGACCGTCACGATGGAAGGGACACGCCCACTGCTGGTTGAGACGCAGGCGCTGGTCGCGCCGAGCTATCTGTCCATGCCGCGCCGCTCGGCGAATGGCATCGACGGCAATCGCCTGGCCCTGCTGATTGCCGTGCTCAGCAAGCGGGCTGGGCTGGCCTTAGGCAGCCACGACGTGTACGTCAACGTCGTCGGCGGGCTTCGCTTGGGCGAGCCGGCTGTCGACCTGGCGGTGGCGCTGGCCATTGCCTCCAGCATGCGCGACCAGCCCCTGCCGGAACACCTGGTGCTGTTTGGCGAAATCGGTTTAGGCGGAGAGCTGCGATCGGTGAACCACGGCGAGCGGCGCATCAAGGAGGCGGCCAACCTGGGCTTCCGGCGCGCGGTCGTGCCTGCTCGCAATGCTGGCGGGGGGGCAAACGGTAACGTAGAATTGGCTGGGGTTCGCACGCTTATGGAGGCCATCGAGTTTTGTTTGTGAGCACGCCAGCCCCTTGTTCTTATCTATGCGTCTTTATCTTTATTTCCGGATCGCCGGTGCGATCATCCTCGGCTGGCTCGGATGGGCTCTCTCGGCGCCGCTTTGGACCGCCTGGAACCTAAACGCGCCGCTGTGGAACAGTGAGCTCAACGCCTACCGGCTGATTCCTACGATCCTGGGCGCGGTGATCGGGGCGGTGATCTTCCCCCACGTCACCATCGAACCGTTCGTGGCTGGCCGGCGTGTGCTGCGCCGGGCGCCCACCAGCGATCTGGTGGCCGGACTGGTCGGGCTGATCGCGGCCGGCATCATCGCCGTCATCGCCAACGGCCCGCTGTCGCAGCTGCCGGGCTACTTCGGGCGGCTGCTGCCCATTGGCGTGTTCGTTCTCCTCGGCTGGATCTTCGTGGAGCTGAGCATCGCCCGTAAGGACGAATTGCTGGCGCTCATAAGCCGCAGACGCGAGCCGCGCGAGGGGCGTGCCGGGCAGCGCGACCGCGATCAGCAGCCTCGGCCGTCGATCCTGATGGACACCAGCGCGATCATCGATGGCCGCATCGCCGATATCAGCCAGACTGGCTTCATCTTTGGCGAGCTGGTCATCCCGCAGTTCGTCCTGCAGGAGCTGCAGCACATCGCCGACTCGTCGGATGCGCTCCGCCGCAATCGCGGTCGCCGAGGGCTTGACATGCTGAACAAGCTCCAGAAGGAGTCGCAGGTGCCGATCCGCATCATGGACGTGGAGGCCGAGGGCGCCACTGATGTGGACGGCAAGCTGGTGGTAGTGGCTAAGAAGACCCAGGCCGCCATCCTGACCAACGACTTCAATCTCAACCGCGTGGCCGAGCTGCAGGGCGTGAAGGTGCTCAACATCAACGAGCTGGCTAACGCGGTCAAGTCGGTGGTCCTGCCCGGCGAGGAGATGACGGTCGAGATCATCCAGGAGGGCAAGGAGGTCGGCCAGGGCGTGGGCTACCTGGACGACGGCACTATGATCGTGGTCGAGAATGGCCGCCGGCACATGAACAGCAGCGTGGACATCGTGGTCACGCGGGTTCTCCAGACCGTGGCCGGGCGGATGATCTTTGCCCATCCGAAGAACGGCAGCGAGCCGCCGGCTAGTCGCTAGACGCTAGTCGCTAGTGGCCGATCCGTCGAAACCTGCCGTTCTAACGTGGGGTCCCCACGACCTGAGCCATGAAAGCCTGCGGGCGCTGACCCGGGCCGCGCTACAGGGCTCGGGAAAGGCCGTACTGGTGACGCCAGTATTCGACACCATCAAGCGCGTCGAGGATGGCCTCGTCCAGGAGACCATCGACCGCGACAGGCTTCGCTGGCCCGTCGCCTGGGCATGCATACCCAGCCTGAAGCCGCCAACCGATCCGCCGCCGGCCCAATGGTTTGAAGGCGCGGTTGAGGTACGCGAGCGATGAGCTCCCCGACTCCCGACTCCCGACTCCCGATTCCCAGAATAGGCCACGGCTACGATGCCCACCAGCTCGCGGCAGGGCGCCCGCTGGTGTTGGGAGGCGTGGACGTGCCGCACGAGCGAGGGCTGGCCGGCCATTCTGACGGCGACGCCCTCACCCACGCCGTCATCGACGCGCTCCTGGGCGCGGCCGCGCTGGGTGACGTCGGCCAGCACTTTCCCAGCAGCGATCCCGACCTGGAGGGCATTTCCAGCCTGGTGCTGCTGGGGAGGACGCGCGCTCTGCTCGATCAGGCTGGCTGGCGTTCGGGCAACGTCGACGCCACCATCGTGGCCGAGCGGCCCCGCCTGGCTGCCTACATCCCGCGTATGCGCCAGGAATTAGCCGCGGCACTCGGGCTAGAGTTAGAGGCAGTGAGCGTGAAAGCCACCACCACCGATCGCATGGGTTTCGCCGGCCGCGAGGAGGGCATCGCCGCCTTCGCCGTCGCCACCGTTATCCCATTGGAGGATCGTGGCCGCTGAGCTGAAGCTGCCGTCTCTCAGCCGAGACGGCGACGAGGCCGAGCAAGCCCCGCCCCGCACATTCTGGCGCGCTCTGGCCAGCATTAAACGCGACCTTGACGCCGTGCTCGAGCGCGACCCCGCGGCCACCTCAGCGCTCGAGGTCATTCTCACCTATTCGGGCTTCCACGCGCTGCTGCTGCACCGCATCGCCCACTGGCTGCACCGGCACGACAGGCGCATCCTGGCTCGCGCGCTGTCGCAGTTCAACCGCCTCATCACGCAGATTGAGATTCACCCCGCCGCCCGCATCGGCTCGGGGCTGTTCATCGACCATGGCTCCGGCGTGGTGATCGGCGAGACGTGCGAGATCGGCAACGACGTCACCATCCTGCAGGGCGTGACGTTGGGCGGCACCGGCAAGGAGGCGGGCAAACGACACCCGACCATTGAGGACGGCGTCTCGATCGGCACCGGAGCCAAGGTGCTCGGCGGTTTTACCGTTGGCGCTGGCTCCAAGATCGGCGCCAACGCCGTCGTCCTGCGCGATGTGCCGCCGAACTCGACGGTGGTCGGAGTTCCGGGCCGCGTAGTCGTCCAGAATGGGCGCCGCATCGGCGGTCGGGCGAGTGACCTGGACTGGATCGACATGACCGATCCCGAGCAGCAGGATGTGGAGCGGCTGCTGGGACGCATCGAGGAGCTCGAGACCCGGCTGGCGCGCTTGGAAGCCTATTCTCCCTCTCCCGCCGCGGCGCGGGAGGGTCGGGGTGAGGGAGCCCGAGCCCGCAGGACGAACCACCCTCACCCTAGCCCTCTCCCGCCAGCGGGAGAGGGGACCACCTAAAGTTTGATCGAGCTGTTCAACACCTTCACCGGCCGCAAGGAGCCGTTCCAGCCGGCCGGCGACGCCGTCAGCATGTACGTGTGCGGGCTCACGCCCAAGAACCATCCGCACATCGGCCATGCCTGGCTGTTCGTGAGCGTGGACGTGATGCGCCGCTATCTCGAGTTCGCGGGCTACAAGGTCCAGCACGTCCAGAACTTCACGGACGTGGACGACAAGATCATCGAGGCCGGCCACCGCGACGGCATCTCGCCGGAGCAGGCTGCCGCGCGCTACATCGATTCCTACTGGAAGGGCATGGACTCGCTCAACGTCCTGCGCCCGACCGCCACGCCTTACGCCACCGAGTACATCCCGCAGATGATCCAGGTTATCCAAGGCCTCATCGAGCGTGGCTATGCCTACCAGGCCAACGGCGACGTCTACTACCGCGTGGAGCGCTTCCCCGACTATGGCAAGCTCAGCGGCAACACCGTCGACCGGCTGTCGGCCGGCGCGCGCATCGAGCCGGGCGAGCACAAGGAGAAGCCGTACGACTTCGCCTTGTGGAAGGCGGCCAAGCCCGGCGAGCCGATGTGGGACAGCCCCTGGAGCCAGGGCCGGCCCGGCTGGCACATCGAGTGCTCGACCATGATCCACCAGGTCCTCGGCGAGAGCATCGACGTCCACTGGGGCGGGCGCGACCTGATCTTTCCGCACCACGAGAACGAGATCGCCCAGAGCGAGGCGTTCACAGGTAAAAAGCCTTTCGTGCGGCTGTGGATGCACGTCGGCCTGATGCAGACCGGCAGCGAGAAGATGGCCCACTCGCTGGGCAACTTCGTGACCATCCACGACATGATCGACGAGTTCGGGGCGGACGTGCTGCGCATGTACCTTGTCTCGGAGCATTACCGCACGCCGGTGACCTTCAGCACCGAGTTCGTGGGCCGCGCCGGTGAGCGTCTCAAGCGGCTGCGCTCCGCCGAGCGCAACCTGCGCTTCCTGGCTGCCGAGTGCGCCAAGCGTCCGGCCGAAGGCGACACTTTCGCGACAGGCAAGCTGGCAGATGCCCTGGTCGAGCAGGCCGAGGTCAGCCTGGAGCAGTTCCGCGAGGCCATGGACGACGACCTGAACACGCCGCGCGCCATCGCCGCCATCGAGGCGCTGGCCAAGCAGATCAACACCATCAACGACCAAGTCGCGCGCGAGCCTGATCTGGCGACGGCCGAACTCGAGGCTGGGCTGGACCACGCCGGGGACGTCTACCACCGGCTAACGGGCGTGCTTGGCCTCGAGCTGGTGGAACCGGAGCCCGCCGTCGACGATGCGGCCATCCAGCGCCTCGTAGAGGAGCGCACTGAGGCGCGCAAGCGTAAGGATTTTGCCGCTGCCGATCGCATCCGTCAGGAGCTTGTGGACATGGGCATCACCATCGAGGACCGGCCCCAGGGCACCATCTGGTACCGTCAGTAGGCCAGGTGGACTGGCTGCTCAGCGATCCATTCGACGCTGACCTCCTGGCGCACTACCTGTATTTCGATCATCTCGATGACGAGCGCACCGTTCTTGGCGAAGCCGAGGCTCACGGCGACCGCCTTCTGCTCGTCGCTCGTAAGCTGTTCGACGCCCGCAATGACTACGGCGAGCTCACCACCGGCGAGGTATTCGAGCTGTGGCGCGCGCCCGCTGCGTCCTCAGGCCAGGAAATCCTCGAAGAGGAGTCCTACCTGTTCACGACCTACGACACCCTTTCCGAGGCCGCTCAGGCGCTTCTAGCCGCGTGACCCTCCGGAGGGGCTCCATGGCGCGTTCTCGTAGGGTGAACCGCCGTTCAGGTTCCGGGCAGCCGCTGAGGGTGACGGCCAGGCTGGCGCAGAAGCTTGCGCTCCAGGCTTGGTTGGAGCCTGCTGCGGCCTCACCACCGCCTGACAGCCGGTTAGCAGAAGCGCCGTCGCTAAAACGGCCGACCGCAATGTGCCCCCCAGCCGCTCCCACCGCGGTGGGAGCGGAACAGTCATGAGCCAACCCCTGCCAGCGTCAGCACCGCCCGCTTGACCATATTCCGCGCCATAGTCACCTTGAAGCCGTTGTCTTTGAGTGGCCGGGCGCCCGCTACTGCTGCCTCGCCAGCCTGGCCGGCCAGGTCCTCATCTATGGTCTTGCCGGCCAGCAACTTCTCAGCCTCAGTGGCGCGCCACGGCTTGGGTGCGACCCCGCCCAGCACAATCCCGATGTCCTTGATCGTTCCGCCGTCCAGCTTGGCGACCGCGGCCACGCTCACCAGAGCGTGGTCCCACGAGTCACGCTCCCGAACTTTGAGATAGGTTCCTTGGCCGCCGGCGAAGCGATCCGGAACTCGCAGCTCGGTCGCGATCTCATCCGGCGCCAGGACGTTCTCCCGCGTGACCGACACCTCCGGCCCAGTGAAGAAATCGTCCAGCGCCAAGGTCCGTGATCCGCGTGCGCTCTGCAGTGTGATGCTGGCGCCGTGCGCCATGAGGGCTGGCCCGAGGTCGCTGGGGTGGACGATGAACGATCTCTGCCCGCCCAGAATGGCGTTGAACTTATTGTCGCCCACCGCTGCGTAGCATTGGCTGCCGCCGTTGCGGAAGCACGGGAATTGCGCCCGGAAATAGAGGCACCACGGCCGCTGAAGCATGTCGCCGGCAACCGTGCCCATATTGCGGATCTGCGGCGTCGCGACCTCGCCGGCCGCCGCCGCGATCCCAGGGAAGCGCTGTTGCACGGCCGGGCTGTCGGCCAGGTCCGAGATGTTCGTGGTTGCGCCTATTCGCAGGCCGGCGCCGTCGTCCTGCAGAAACTTCAAGCCGGCAATCCGCGAAATGTTCACCAGCAGTGGCGGAGACAGGTGCCGAACCTTCATCAGACGCAGCAGATCGGTTCCGCCGGCGACCACCAGAGCTCCGTCCTGACCCAGCAGGGAGACCGCCTCGGACACCGACTTGGCATACACGTGGCTGAAGCGTTTCATCTCAGCTCCCCTTCTGCGTGGGATACAACGCGTCGAGAATCTTGTCAGGCGTGATGGGAAGATCGGTGAAGCGCGTGCCCGTCGCGTTGTAGACCGCGTTCGCCAGCGTTCCAACGACGGCGGTGATCGGCGTCTCGCCCAATGCCTTGGCGCCCAATGGGCCTACCGGATCCGGGTCGCCCACGAAGGTCACGCTGATGTTCGGGACGTCCAGGTGCGTGAACACCTTCTGATCGTGATAGCCGTAAGTGAGCGGGATACCAGTGCGCGGGTCGGTCAACAGCTCCTCGCCCAGCGCCATAGAGATGCCCTGCACGATGCCGCCCTGTATTTGACTCTCCGCGGTCAATGGGTTCACTATCTGGCCACTGTCGTGGATGGCCACATAGTCCAGCACTCGCACCTTGCCTGTCTCCACATCGACCTCCACCTCAGCGAAATGCGTGGCAAAAGCCATCACCATCTGCTCCACTTTGGGGTTAGTCGTCGCCGCCGCCTGGATGGCATCGGGCAGACCTTTCGCGATCTTTTCCAACGGAACCTTCGTGGCAGGTTTGTCCTTCGCGAAGATCTGTCCCTGCCGCATGTCCAGCGAGCCTGCCTCGGCGTTGCCCAGCTCCGGGGCCGCCAGCTTGAAGATCTGCTCGCGCAGCTGCTTAGCGGCGGCGACCACGGCCGTGCCTGTCTGCATCGTATTGCGGCTGCTCGATTCGCCGACTGAGTAGGGTGATGTGAAGGTGTCGCCATACAGTGCGCTTACGGTCTCCCATGGCACGCCCAGCGCCTCCGCGCCGATCATGGCCATCGTCGTCTTGGCGCCGCCGCCTATGTCAGTTACGCCGGTCACCACCTGCACCGAAGCGTCCGGGTTCAGTCTGAGGATGGCGCCGCTCAAGCCTGGCGCTGATGGATAGTTGCCCATGGTCATGCCGATGCCGCTTTTCCGCGGCCCCGCCGAGTCGCCCGGCTTGTGCCAGCGATCGCGCCAATGGAAGCGCTCGGCGCCGGTCGTGATGGTTTGCTCCAGCGCGGTGCTCGTGAAGTCCTGCTTGTTGTTCCACTTCTTGACGAAGTTTTTGAGCACGAAGTCCAGCGGGTTCATGCCGAGCTTCTCTGCCAGCATGTCCATGATCTGGCCCGTGGCGAAAATGCCCTGCGGGTAGGCCGGCGCGCGGAAATTGGCGGCGGTAATGGTGTTGGTGTAGGTCGGGTAGATCTTGCGCCGGACGTTCGGCAGGTCCCACAGCTCCAGTCCGACCACGCTGCCGCTGGATTTCTTGTAAGCGCCTTGGTTGCTGTAGATGGTCTGGTCGAGTGCCACCAGCGTGCCATCCCGCTTGGCCGCCACCTTCACCTTGTTACGCGTTGCCCACCGACCGTGAACGCCGATCCAGTCGTCGGCCCGAGTGAACTCCACCCGGACCGGCTTCCCGGTCCGCTGGGCTAGCACAGCAGCCATGAGATCCGCATCCTGGGCCTGGTTCTTGTTTCCAAAGCCGCCGCCCATGTATTGGCAGATGACCCGAACCTTGCTTTGTGAAATCTTCAGGTTTACGGCCAGGTCGCGTTTGGCGTTGGAGATCCCTTGCGTCGGCGTGTAGACGGTGAGCTGGTCACCATTCCACACGGCGGTCGACGATCGAGGCTCCATCTGGCCGTTGTTGATGTGCTTGCTGGCAAAGCTGCCCTCTACCACCACCAGGTCCGCTTGTTGGAAGGCCTTGTCCACGTCGCCCCACTCGGTAACCATCGGCTTGCCGCCCGCCAGGTTGCCGTCCGGCCAGATCTTGGGCGCCTCCGGCGCCAACGTCTCCTCCATGTCCAGCACGTAGGGCAGCTTCTCGTAGGTGACCTTGATCAGCTCGAGCGCGTCCTCGGCGATGTAGCGATCGGTCGCCGCCACGGCTGCGACCGCGTCACCCACATAACGCACCGGGTTGTTGAACATGAACCGTTTGTTGACCGTCTCTCCGCTGGACCATGGGACCTGCGTGTTGAAGGCGTGGATGACGGCCTTGACTCCTGGCAGGGCCTCAGCCGCCGCGGTGTCGATAGCCACGATCCGAGCATGAGGCCAGGGGCTGCGCAGAACGCGTGCAAAGAGGCTCCCCGCCACTCGCACGTCCCACGAGTACTTCGCCTGCCCGGTCACCCGCTCGAAGCCGTCGATTCGGCCCCGCGGCTTGCCGACAATATCCAGGTTGCCGGCGGCGCTCATGCCACCGCCTCCCCGCGCTGGATGCGGGCTGCTTGCATGACCGAGCTGACGATGTGGTTGTAATTCCCGCAGCGACAGATGTTGCCGGACACCGCCTTGCGAATCTGCGCCTCGGTGGGACTGGCGACCTTAGCCAGCAGTGCTTGCGCTGCCATGATCTGGCCCGGAATACAGTAGTTGCACTGACCTGCGTCGCCTGCAATGAAGGCCTGCTGCAGCGGATGCAACTTGCCACCTGTGGACAGGCCCTCGATGGTGGTCACCTCTCGCCCCTCTGCCCACACAGCCAGCTGACTGCAGGAATACACCGCCCGCCCATCGAGCAGCACGGTGCAAGCACCGCACTCCGCGCGGTCGCAGCCCAACTTAGCGCCGGTGAAGCCCAGCTGATCCTGGAGGAGCTCCAGCAGCGTTACCCGGTCCCGGCCAGCAGCCCCGTACCCGCTGCCGCCACGGCCGCCGCGGCGCTGCCCGAGCCTTTGAGGAATGACCTACGCGAGATGCCGCGCCGTTCCTTGGACTGCCTTTGCCACATGGCGGATATCCTCCTGAGCGGCGCTGCCGCGGAATATGCCGCTGTTCTACGGCCTAGCAGGTGGTTGTGTCAAGCCGTTATCTCCTTGCGATGATGTAAGCAGGCGATGCTGTCAGCCATCCTCACCCAGTGGATCTTCGACCCGTCGATCCTGGCCGGGCTCATATGCCTGTGGCTCATCTACTGGCGCTACTCGTTCGGCCCTCGCGCGGAGCGGGAGGGCAGCGCCGAGCGCCGGCACTGGTCCTTTGGCGTCGCGCTGATTCTGGCTTTTCTAGCGTTGGAATCGCCACTCGATGTGCTGGCCGACCGCTACCTCTTTTCGGCCCATATGGCCCAGCACCTGGTGCTGATGCTCGCCGTGGCGCCGCTGCTTGCGCTGGCGGTTCCGCCTGGGTTTGCAGCCGCCGCCCGAAGGCGCATACCCGCCGCGGTCGGGATGGTGGTTGCGCAGCCGGTCGTCGTGTTCCTGGCCTTCGTCGTGGACGTGTGGACCTGGCACGCCCCGCCGCTTTATGAGGCCACGCTCCACAACGAGGGCATCCACGTGCTGGAGCACCTGAGCTTCATCGCCCTGGCTGCGCTGTTCTGGTGGATCGCCCTGGCGCCCATCGAAACCGGACGCCAGCTGCCGGCGCTGGCTCGCGTCGCCTACGTCTTCGTGGCGGGCATTCCGAATACGCTGCTGGGCGCGCTGATCACCTTCGCGCCCTCGGTGTTATACCCCAGCTACCAGCTTGCGCTGGAGCAGCCCGGACTTGGCCGCGCGCTGCAGACGCAGTGGGGTATCACGGCGCTGGGCGACCAGCAGTTGGGGGGGCTGCTGATGTGGGTGCCGGGTGGCTTCGTCTACCTGCTGGTGATCGTCGGCATCTTCATTTCCTGGTTCTCGCGGCGCCAGCCGCTGGAACCGCAAGCCGTTGCCTGAATGCCGCTGCGCGTTTGGAGCGAGTTCCTCGGCTTCGACGAGCTGCGCTCCCCGGCCGTGCTCGGCCTGCTGCGGCGTTTCCAGGTGAACCTGTGCCTGCAGGTTACAGCCTTTGAGGGTTTAGCCTCGGTGCTGCGTGACTACGACGACACCGCTATCTGGCTGCTGCTTCCGAAGGAGCAGGGCTACTGGCCGTCCGAGCGCAATGCCGAGCTGTTTGCGAGCCGCGTGGACGAGCTGCTGCGCTGGGCTGATCGCGAGCAGGTGCGCATGCCCTGGCTGGCGGTCGATCTGGAACGGCCGCTGTGGCAAGCCAAGCTGCTGGATGGCGCCCACGGCGTGGGCAAGCTGCTGGCGCAGACCCGCGTCGCGGCTGCCAATCTGAACCGGCGCCGCTTCGCCCGCGCGCAAGCCATCTACCGGAACATGGCTGAAGGGGCGCACCGCGCTGGCCTCAAGCTGCTGTGCGCCGCGCACGAATACATCCTGGACGATCTCGTGGCCGGCGCCTCCCTGATGCAGGATCTGCATGAGGCGCCGGTCCTGGCCGTGCCCTGGGACGCGATCTCGGTCATGCTGTACACGTCCTTAGGCTGCGATCGGCGCTGGCTATACGAGGTTGCCCGCGATCTGCGGCTCCGTCTCGCCGATTCCGTTGCCGGAGCCAGCATTGGCCTGACAGGGGTTGGCGTGCTGGGCTCCGAACCCCATTACGTCGGGCCGGCTGAGCTCGCGCCGGACGTGGCCGCCCTGAAGGCGGCAGGCGTGGACGACCTGGCCATCTACAACCTCGAAGGCATCCTCGACTCGGGAAATCCGGAGGCCTGGTTCGAGATGGTCCTCAACACGCCGCCAGCCGTGCCGCCGCCCACAGCCGCGAGCCGGCGGCGCCAGCTGAGCGTTAAGCTCCGACGGCTGGCCTTACGAGCCTTCGGCTAAATGCCGAACGCGATTGCCAGCAGCCCGGCTACGATGCCGCTGATCACCACCGTAGCGCCCATGACCGCCAGCACCCGCTTCGGGAAGACCGAAGAAACCAGCACGAGCGATACCGAGCTCACCGGCGCCAGCGTCAGAAGCAGCGCGCCCGCCGGGCCGGCGCCCACGCCAAAGCCACGCATGGCAGTGATGATCGGGATCTCGGCCGCGGTGGGGATCGCGAAGATGGTGCCGGCGATGGCCAGCCCCACGATCACCAGCAGGTTGTTGCCCAGCTGCGGCCCCGCTGCCGGGAACAGGAACGCCCGAAGCGCGCCGAGGACCAGGATCATGACGACGTAGGCCGGCGCCAGGGTGATGATCAGTCGGAACAGCGACCTGAGCCAGCGCAGGGCCCACGGCCCTTGCGCCTCGGGCGCGGTCTTGTCCTCTTGCGCCTCATGAACCTTGTGCATCTCTAGTAGGTTGCCCGGTGCGATGCGGGCCACGATGGCCGCCGTGCCGAATACCAGCACGATGCCGAGGACCACGCGCAGGGCTGCCCATTGCCAGCCAATGGCCAACAGCAGGAACACGATCACAGCGGGATTCAGGGCGGGGTTAGCCAGAAAGAAGGTGGCGGCGGCGGCCGTCGAGGCGCCACTCTTGCGAAGGCCAGTGACCACTGGCGCAGCACAGCAGCTTCACATCATGCCCGGAAGGGCAAAGACACCTCCAAGCACCGAGCTGCGGAATTTCGAGCTGCCCAGGACGCGCAGCACCCAATCCTTGGGCACCAGCGTCTCAAGCGTTGCGCCCAGCAATAGGCCCACGACCAGCGCCTGCCAGATGGCCAGGAAGTAGGTTTGGGCGTAGCCGATCGCGGCCTGGACAGATGCCGCCGGGGGCGCGACGTCTTTACCGCTCAAGATCGAGGAGCCCGGATAGGCGTGGGTGGACAGGATCGTCAGCGAGCGGCTGTAGTACGGGCTCCATTTCACGATGTACAGCCCGACGATGGCGATGAGGCTAAGTAGGCCAAAGCCGAGGATGTAGTCCCTTCGCCGGTTGGGCAATTGGGCGCTACGAATCAAAGCCTGCTTTCTCCTTGGGGGCGTGCTCGCACTGGCGCTCTCGTGTTTATAGCACAGGCGGGGTTACATTCAGCTCGTCGAGCAGGTCGGCCCACGCTTGCTGTTCCCGCTCCGGCGCCAGGAGTTCGGCCGCTTGCCGGCAGCGGGCTCGAAGGTTGTCGTAGAAGGCAGCGTCAGTCTCCACGCGGCGCAGTTGCTCCGCCAGTGCCTGCGTATCCTGAGCGGGGAAGTAGCCCGGATAGTCGTCGCCCAACGTGCCGATGAGGCCGCTGATGCGCGAGGCAATGACCGGCACCCCCAGAGCCAGCGCCTCGCACATGGCGTTGCAGCTGCCTTCC
>WNFB01002952.1_pt1 | contig 22971 bp, 23 predicted proteins | sample 5400501 | NCBI WGS metagenome assembly WNFB01 (sample SAMN13153341, study PRJNA577476) | soil metagenome | isolation source: 200 cm saprolite under Douglas fir tree site 2 hole 1 | place: USA:California | collected 2015-04-18 | reverse complement strand
CGCGGTGCCAAGAGGTCGCAGGCGCCGTAGCTCGTCGTCGCGACGCCGAAGCCTTGCTGGCCGAGATCTTCCGCCTCCGTCGCGGTGAAGTTCGTCTCGCCGCCTTCGACCAGGACCCGATTGATCGTCGCGAGGACGTTCTCGACCGACTCGTCGCTGCTCCGGGTCGCCGTGCTCGTATGGTCGGACAAGAACACGCACGCGCCGTCCGTGATTCGGTAGGTCCAGATCGTCGCGGACAACCCCTGAACGCCCAGGGCATGGAACGTCTGTGTGAACCGAACCAAGCCGGGCGCGAACGTCGTCTTCCATGTCGGCGCCCAGAGTTCCGTCGGCGAAAGGTCGAGGCCATCGATCACCCCGTCGCCCTCGGTGTCCGAGTGCAGCGGATTCGTCGGCCGACGATTCAATCCGACGACTTCGTCGTGATCTGACAGGCCATCCCGATCCGTGTCAGGATCGCTCGGGTCCGTGAGGAATCCGTACGCCGATTCGCCGTCCCATTCTTCGTCGTCCTGCAAGCCGTCCCCATCCGTATCGCGAGCGATCGGAGAGGTCACCACAGGCCGCTCCACGAATTGTCCGTCAATCTCCGCGCGGAACGCCTGCGCCGTTACTTCGAGGTAGTCGGAGAGCGTGTCTCCGTCCGTGTCTGTAAGGGTCGGATCGGAGCCGTAGATCGCCCGCTCCGGGCCGTCGAGAAGGCCGTCACGGTCTGTGTCCGAATCCGTGGGATCTGTGAGAGACGCGCCCTCGCCGGGCCGTAGCTCGAGCCCGTCCAGAAGACCGTCGTCGTCCGAATCGAAGTCGAACGGATCCGTCCGAATCGTCCGCTCGACCGAGGTCCCATCGATCGTGAATCGGACGATGTGAGAGGCGACTTCCGCGCCGTCCAAGATGAGGTCGGAATCGAGATCGGGGAAGACCGGCACGGTGCCGATCGCCGAGCGCTCGAGGCCATCGGATAGCCCATCTCCATCCGTATCCGGATTCGCGGGAGAAGTCCGGGATGCAACGAACACCGCGGCGCTCCGGATCAGACCAGGGCTCAAGCCATGGTTATGAACGGTGACATGCCACGCGCGGATGCCGACCAGATCCTCGACGCCTACGTCGGTTCCGACGAGACCGTCCGATTCTTGCAAACTCCGAGGGCGCGTGACGTCCAGGAGAAGATGGACACCCACTGCCGAGTGAACAATCTGGGGCCGCCAGGGAACTCGGAACGCCTCGAACAGTTCGACGGATCCCCCGGCGGAGAGGGGCAGGACTCGGGTCGCAGCGCTGACGGTCAGCGATGGGAGATCTCCAGTCGTTGTCCCCGGGCCGAGGTTACAGACCGGCATGCACGGAGGGGGCGGAGCGTTGTCTTTGTTGCTCACGGCTGCCGTGACGGATCCGACCGCCTCGTTGTCGGCGCCGTCTCGTGCGCGCACCTCGAATGTGTGCAGCCCATTCGCCAGATCGAGCGTCTCGTACGCGAACGTGTACGGCTCGTCGGCGCGTGCGTCGACGCGGACGCCATCAATCCACAGCTCGACGGTGGCGACCCCTTGGCCATCGAAGACGCCCGCCTCGATCAAGGCGAGGCCGCTGAGCGTTTCGCCGTTTGCGGGGCGGCTGAGAGAGACTTCCGGGGCCGTGCGATCGACCAACACGAGGACGTCCCGCGAACTTCGCGTGACCGTCTGTGCCCCATCTGCGAGCTCGGCGAGGACGGTCAGATGGTGGGCCCCTTCCGTCCCTGCATCCGAGTCCCACGGAATCTCGAACGCACCGTTCGAATCTGCCTCCGACGTTGCCGTCACGACGTTATCCACGCGGAGGCGGACGGAGGCGTGGGGTTGGACGACGCTTCCCTGTACCCGGACAGCACCGCGGACCGAGGATCCGTACGTCGGCGCGAGGATAGTCGCCCCACGGACATGGAGTCCGGGGTCCCACAACACCTGTGTTCGAGGGCCGGTCGCCCCCGAGAACGTGAGAGCAACGGAGAGGTCAGTCGGGTTTGCGTGGTCGACCTGGAGGTCGACTGCTGCGGACGCCGTGAGCCCTGCCACCGGCGGCGCCTCGATGTCCAACGTCGTCGAGGCCCCCGGAGCGAGCGGTCGGGCGACCGGGGCGGCCCAGACTCGCGCCGCATAGACCCTCGCCTCCTCCTCGAGGTCCGCGAGGCCGTCCGCGTCCGTGTCCTTCGAACCGGCATCGAGCATGAAGTCGTCGAAGTACAGGGAATAGCGGGCCCCGGTGAGTCCCGCTGCACAGAGGAATCCAATCGAAATCTTCACGTACTCCGCGGATTGCCAAGGTGCCGCGGGGAAGTCGGCCGTCGGATTTCGGCCGAAGGCCGTCCAGGTTCCAAGGCCAGGCGGGGCCGGAAGGGCGACATCGGCGAGGGTCGGTGCGCATCGTCCCGCGTTCTGGCTTGCATGGTATGACGTGATGTACCGAAGGCGGCCGAGGCTGCGGTAGCTCGCATCGAGGAGATCGAGGCTGACACCCGCCGAGTAGGAGTCCCACGGCGACGGGGAGATGTCTTGCAGGCGCTCGTACAGGATGGAGGCGCGCAACTCCGTGATCGGGGCGCGACGCGTGGCGTACATCGCGTATCCGTACGCCGCCCCGAAATCACGAACCGTCCAACCCGATATTTCCACATGATACGATTGCGCACCGGAATGCGCGAACCCCGAGGAATATCCGGCCGAGGCGCGGTCCCCCAGGTGAAAATGAGTGAACGGGAGCCAGAAGTCCTCCTCCATGTCGTCGATGAATGCCGCGGCGGAGCCTGACCCGCCTAGCATCATCCCGACGAAGCCTAGCGCTACAACAAACTTCCAGGAGCTGCGCATGATCGGTCCCCCGAAGCACGGGGACGACGGCCCCACGCTCCCTCCGCCGTCGAGATTCGACGGAGAGGTATTTCAAACTACTTCGCAGATGTAACAAAACCAGGGGCTCCGGGAATCCGCCGCCTACGATCCGACTGGACTGAGTAGTCGCATCGGAATAGGGATATGCACAAGAAATATAACGGTGTAATACTTCGGAACGCCTGGAGTGGCAGAACATGGCGAATTACGCGCATCCCGAAGTCCTGGTCGACACGAGCTGGGTGAAAGGCAACATCGGAAACGAGACCGTTCGGATCGTCGAGGTGGACTACGACCCGACGCCGAACTATAACCTGGGCCACATCCCCGGAGCGGTCCTGATCGACTGGAAGAAGGATATCAACGATCCACTGAGCCGGGACATCGTCTCGAAGAAAGGCCTCGAGGCGCTCTTCGGCCGCCTCGGCATCTCGAACGACCATCAGATTGTCTTGTACGGCGACTTCAACAACTGGTTCGCGGCGTTCGCGTTCTGGGTGTTCAAGTATTACGGCGTCGACAACGTCGTCCTTCTCAATGGCGGGCGAAAGAAGTGGATCGAACAGGATTTGCCCGTGACGAAGGACGTTCCGACCTTCCCCGACGCGACGTTCAGCGCGCAAGAGCCGGACGAGACCCTCCGGGTCTACCTCGCCTACGTCAAAGAGGCGTACAAGCAGGCGGGCAAGGTCCTCGTTGATGTGCGGGGCCCGAAGGAGTTCAGCGGCGAGATCCTCGCACCGCCGGAATATCCGACGGAGCACGCCCAGCGCGGTGGCCATATCCCCGGGGCGAAGAACATCCCCTGGGCCCAGGCTGTCAATGAGGATGGAACGTTCAAGGCGCCAGAGGAGTTGAAGGCCCTGTACGAGCCGAAAGGCGTGACGCCGGACAAGGAGGTCATCGCGTACTGCCGGATCGGCGAGCGGTCGTCGCACACGTGGTTCGTCCTCAAGTACCTCCTCGGCTACCCGGACGTCCGAAACTATGACGGCTCCTGGACGGAATGGGGGAACCTCGTGCGGACGCCGATCGAGAAGCCCTAGGCCGCCTCCGCACTTGTAAGAGAACCTCAAGCATACGACCGGCGAGCGAAATGGCGCCGTGAAACCTTCGGCCTTCCTTGCGCCAGACGCCGATTTCAGGCCGAGACCGCCGAGAAGTCGCTGCGTCGGCGCTGGAAAGGTTCACATTCGCGGGAGTGCTTTCTCGTGCGGGGAGCCGTATGTTCACCGCTGCGAAAGTGACCCTGATGGTGAAGGACGTGGAACAATCCGTGAAGTTCTACCGGGATAACCTTGGGTTGCGTCAACGGTCCGATATGGGAACGAATGGGTCGAATTGGAAGCTCCGGGGACGGTCATCGCGTTGCATCCGAACCGCAAGTCCAAGTCCTCCCCACCGTCGAAGACGATGTCGATTGGTTTCCAGGTCAAGGACCTCGACGGAGCCGTGGCGAAGCTCAAGAAACGAGGGGTGACGTTCGAGATCCAGGAAGAAGGATTTCTCCGTCGTGCCGATTTCGCGGATCCGGACGGTCATCGACTCTACCTGATGGAAGTGCGGTGACCAGACGGACAGGGTCGTGCCATTCGGAAAGCAAAAGCTTCTCGCCGAACTCGGGGATAGATCCTCCACATCTATGACTAGGGCTTCACCGCCGCAACGACGACGCTCTTGGCGCCGAACGATTTCGTGATCCGCTTCGTGCTCTCCGAGGACGATTTCGCGAAGTAGTCGACCTTCCGCAAGATTCGCACATCGCGGAATCCCGCGTCTCGAATCGTGGCTAGGTAATCCGTCTCCACCGCCGCGCCGCCGATGCAGTCCGCCCAGAGCTGCGGGTTCAGCCCGCAGACGGCACCGACGTCCTCTTCCACGACGATATCTGCGAGCTGGAGGTGACCGCCCGGCTTCAGCACCCGGAAAATCTCCCTGAATGCTGCGGGCTTGTCCGGCACGAGGTTCAGCACCCCGTTGCTCGTGACCACATCGACGCTTTCGTCGGAAAGCGGGATCTTCGTGGCGTCCCCCTCGAGGATCTGGACGTTCTGCGCGCCGGTCTTCGCGATGTTCGTCCGCGCCTTCGCGATCATCGCGGGCGTAATGTCTAGGCCGTACACCGTGCCCTTGGTGCCGACCTTCAGCGCGGCATACAAGACATCCGTCCCGGAGCCCGAGCCGATGTCCACGACCGCGTCGCCCGGCCGCATCACGTTCGCGGCGTGCGGGTACCCGACGCCGGCGAATGACTCGGTCGCGGTCGGCGGCAGTCTCCGGAGGTCCTCCTCCGGATAGCCGAGATACCGGAGCGCCTCGAGGCCGAGCGGAAAGTGGTACGCCTTGTCCGGCCGCGTGGCGACCTCCGTGTAGAGGGACTGTACGGCCTTCGTGACGATCGGCTTGAGGTCCGACACCGCTTCGATTTGGACCTCGGGCGGCACGTGGGAGACCTTCACGAGTTCCAGCGGGAGTTTCTCCATTTTCTTGGCGGCCCAGCGCCACGCCGCAATTCCGTCGAAGGCGTGTGCGGTCAGCAAACCTGCCGCGGCGAGTTTCTCGAGCCGATCGCGGGCGTCCGCATCGGGAATCCTGAACACCTCCGCAATCTCGTGAGCGGGAGTGAGGGCCCGGTGATGCTCCAGGTATTCCAGGATGTCCGCCGGGCTCCGTTTTGGGAGACCCGGCGCGAGGTCATCGATGATCGTCTCGAACGGCTTTGCGGTGAAGATCTCGCCTTTGACGACTTGCCGCCCATCACGGTTCCGGATCAGGAGGGACAGGAAGTTCACACCGCTCCGATGCATCTCATCGACGTCTGCGTCAAGGGCCTTCGCGACCATTTCGGACCGAGAGTCTTTCCTGACCCGGTTCCCGTCCAGGTCGACCTCCTCCGCGAGACGGATGAGTTCGTCGTTGGTCGCCGGTCGACATTCGAGCCCGAAGGCCTCCATCATCCGACGGAGATACCGAGCCGCGATCTCCTCGGACTGAAGCTGGGCGGCCTTGAAGGCCCGACACGCGGGAATCGAACTCGTCACGCCCGTCCGAAAGTAGCAGTCCGGCCGAACCGGCATGTGGGTCAATTCGATCGACTCGCGGATCCAGTCCACCGTCGAGCGCTCGTCCACGCCGTACTCCTCCATCCATCCCTGGAGGCTCTCGAACTGGCCGCCCATCTTGTACGTGACCCGCACGTTCTCGCCGTAGACTTCCTTCAATCGTTGGAGGACCGGCTCGAGGCCCCACGACCACCAACACCAAGGGTCTGCGAAATGAACGATCTCAACTGGGGCTTGAAACGGCGTACGTTTCCACCGGGCTCGAATCGACGGCGGGACCTTAAGCGTATTTGGGCGGAGCCCCGCGAGGCAACGATTGGGACGGTTAACTCTGTGAAACCGCCACCCAAGCGCCGAGCGCCGCGAGCTTTTCGTCCACTCGCCAAGGGCCGGCGACCCCACGTCCGATATTGGCCAAGGTCCGCTTGAGGATCGGGACGCCCGAGTGGATCAGGTCGCTCGCCGTCTCGAAAACCGTTTTCTCGGCGAGCACGCTCGGTCGCACGTCGAGAGCCCGAAGGGCATCTTCAACGGTGGTGCGGAACAGCTGCCCCTCCTTCGCGTGGGCACGGATGTGAGGGGAGTGGATGACAGACGGGTCGATCAGGCTGCCCACGACGATTCCGGCGCGTCGAGGATTCCATCCGCTCGCCCGGCAATCAGCCATCAACTGTCGAATCGATCGCTTCGCTGCATCCATGACAACCTGCAGGCGCTTCTGGATTCGATTCGGATCGGGTTCCAGACCGCCTTGTGAGTCGTCTACCGCGTGGAAGGGTTGCCGAGACTCCGGGAATCCGGGATCGCTCAAATCGATCCGGCGAACGTGACGGACGCTCGGGGCCGACGGCGGGCCCGCAAGGACGACGACGGCGGCCCAGCCGGACCTCACCCGGAATCCGAGCGCCGTCTTCGCCATCGGGGAGGAATCGGGGCCCCTCGGAAAAAGATGCGCGAAAAGCAAGGGCTAAGTCGGGTCCCGTGAATCGCGGCCGAGGATGCGTTTCGAGCGGGTCTGTCAGACCTTAATGCAATCAAAGGAACCATCGGTCCGGTGGAAGCTCCGCGTCCAGGTCCTCGAAGAGGACCCACGCTCCCGACGAATTCGAGATCTCGAAGCCGAGATCCGTCGCTCTCCGCGGGTGCGAGCGCTCCTGGCCCACCGCGATTCGCGCGGACGCCTGCAGCCGGTCGGCAATCCGTATTCGAAATGGCAGGGCGTTCACTGGGTCCTCGCGACGTTCGCGGACATCGGATGCCCTCGAGCCGACCGATCACTCTTCGCGATGAAGGATCAGGTCCTCGACCGATGGCTCGCCGAGACGTACTATCACGAGTTCGATGCGAAGACCGCCGCGGAAGCGTATCGTGGCGTCGGCGTTCCTCGGATCCGCGGGCGGTATCGACGCTGCGCGTCCCAACAGGGGAACGCACTCTACTCCCTCACGAGACTCGGCCTCGCGGATGGCCGTGCGGACGCCCTCGTCGAGCGACTCCTCCATTGGCAGTGGCCTGACGGCGGCTGGAACTGCGACAAGAATCCGGGTGCCGACACGTCCTCGTTCTGGGAATCCCGCCACGCGATGCTCGGGCTTGCGGCGCATGCCGCGCGGACTGGGGACCGCAAGGCGAACGAAGCCGCGGCCCGCGCCGCGGAGGTGTTCCTCAGCCGGCACCTGTTCCTCGAGAGGCACAGCGGTCGGGTCATGAACGCGGAGTTCCTCCGGCTTCACTACCCACTGTACCACGGCTACGACATCCTTGGCGGTCTCAAGGCGATGGTCGAGATCGGGCGGATCGACGACGCACGCTGTCGGAAGGCCCTGGACCTCCTCGAAGCGAAGCAGCTCCCGGGCGGCGGTTGGCCGGCCGAGCGACGGCTCTACACGATCTCGCCGAGCGTGAAGACCCGAGCCGAGTATGTGGACTGGGGCGGGGCCAAGCGAACGGAGATGAACGAATGGGTGACCGCGGATGCGCTCCACGTCCTCCGGGCGGCCGGCCGGATGTGAGGATAGGGTTAAGCGTCTCCCTCGATTTCCGCTGGCGGCGATTCGAATGGAACGGAGGGCGAGCGCTCAATGGAACGGCGGCCTGAAAGATGGGAAAGGCACGGTGTCGACCGCGAGCGGCGCGGTGAAAGGCGTTCCGTACACCTTCGCGATGCGATTCGGCGACGCGCCGGGGACGAACCCGGAGGAACTCATCGCGGCGGCGCATGCGGGGTGCTTCTCGATGGCCCTCTCGGGCGAACTCGAACGGGCCGGGTATCGGCCAGAACGCATTGAGACCAAGGCGACTCTGGACTTCGACAAGACGGACGCCGGCTGGACCGTCAAGTCCATCCACCTCGACGTCGCCGCGAAGGTGCCCGGCGCCGATCCCGCGAAGTTCCAGACAGCCGCGAAGGCCGCCGAGAAAGGCTGCCCGATCTCCCGGCTCCTCAAGGCCGACATCACGATGACCGCGAAACTCGTCTAGGGCTCTGCGGCAGTCGCTGAAACACGAATGATCATCCGTTCTCTGGTGCCCCGTGGTCGACGACTCCTCTTTCACGAAAGCCAACCGCGACAACTGGAACGCGTCGAGCAAGGCGTACCAGGCGGATCACCACGCGGAGCTCGAAGGCGACGTGCTTTTGGGGGCCGTCGATGCCGCCGGAGCGCGAACTGAGTATCCTGGGAGAGTCCGTCCTCGGGAAGAATGTCCTCGAAATCGCGTGCGGGGGCGGTCAGTCTGCGGTCCATCTCGCGACGATGGGAGCCCACGTCACGGCCATTGATTTCTCGAAGGCACAGCTCGGACATGCCCGCGCCTTCGCACGTTCCAAGAAGGCCCGCGTCCGTTTCCTCGAGGCGGACGCCCAAGATCTTTCCATGTTGGACAAAGGGGCCTTTGACATCGCGTTCTCCGCTTACGCGCTCGGATTCGTCGAGGACATCCGAACGACGTTTCGGGAAGTCGCGCGAGTCCTCCGTCCAGGAGGCCTGTTCGCGTTCTCTTGGATGTCGCCGCTCTTTGCGATCACGGAAGAGCGTGGCCTCCTGGTCAAGCGCAGTTACTTTGATCGCACCCCCATTGTGCTCGAGGAGAAGGAGGGAACTGAGGTCGATTTCCATCGGACTTATGGGGACTGGCACCGCGCCCTCACCGATGCCGGTTTCGTTGTGACGGACATCCTCGAGCCCGAGCCATTGCCCCGAGAGAACACGTACGCCGACCTGTTCCCCCTGTCCAAGATCCGGATGATCCCGGGAACGACGATCTGGCGGGCGCGCAATCCGGCCCCTCCGGACGGCGTCCAGGATCGCCCCGCGCATGGCTCTCGCTGACGTCACGATGCGCTCTCGGCGAGGACGCCTCTAGAGGGTCCCGGAGGCCGTCACGATGTCCTGCTGGTGGACCGTCGTGGGCACGAACTCGAAGCCGTACCACCACGTGACCGACTGCTGCTGGTTCGTGTCGGTCCAGACGGCATGGAACACGTCATCGGATCCGACCGCGAGGTGCGTGTAGTCGCCGATGAACCCCCCACCGAAGTGGTATCGCGTGTTGACCGGATGGGGCGTCACCGTCTGCGTGGCCCCCGTGATCGCATTCGCCACGACGTAGTCCAGTCGCGCGTTGTGGATGTACGGACCGAGGGCGAGGCAGTTGATCCGCCCCACCGCCGTTGGGGTCGCGGGCGTTGCGCAGGTCTGCCATGGCGACACGACGTCGGCGGCGTACGCGGACATGAACACCTTGCCTGATGCCGATGCGGCGATCGCGGGCCAGAAACTGTCCACCCGCCGCGCGGCCGGGGCGTTGAGCACGTTACCGTTCGGCTGTGTGACCGGGTATCCAATCGCGGCACGATTCGAGGCATCCAACGCGGTGAGGATCGGCACCGGCGTGTTCCACGTGGCCCCTCCATCCGTGGACTTACTCCAAACCGCCGACGAGTGGCAGTTCGCGTACACAGACGGCCTGCCGGAAATGAAGTACGCACATGTCGGATCCGCGCCATACGTCGTCGCGGAGTTCAGCACCTCCGAGGACCACGAAACATACAGGGTCCCGTCCGGCGCGATGTCTGCCGCCGGGAAGCTGTTGACCCGGAAGACCGTGTTGAACGGCGGGATGATGTCGACCGCCGGAGCGACCGCGACTGGTGCGGTGAACGATACGCCGCCGTCCGTTGAGGCGACCATGTAGATGCTGTTGAATGTCGCGTGCCGGGTGGACCCTTCCCAGAAGACGTAGACTGTTCCGTCCGGGCCCACCACAACTCGGGAGCCCTGGTCGTACAGCACGTTGCTGACAATCAATTGGGGATCGCTGAACGTAGCCCCGCCGTCCGTCGAGAAGACGAACGCGATCGGCGACTGCACGTAGTGCCCGTTCAGCGGGTTGAAGAGGAACCGGGTCCAGCTCACGTACACGCGATCCTGGAACGGACTCCCGACGTGCGAGTCCACGCCGATCCATTCCTTGTCGTTCAAGGTGGCGGGGGAGGTGGTCGGGTTGATGAACGTCGGCGCGCCCCAGGAGAGAGTTCCCTCGGAGTCGAAAGTGCCCTTGTTCACCGCGACCGTGTTCGGGGGTGCGGTCCGGTCGAAGCCGAGTCCGGAGTAGAAGACGTGGCCGGCGCTGTCGAACGCGAGGCTCGGGTCACCGCCCGCATCGTAGATCCCGCCGGTCAACCGCTCGACACCGGGGATCATCGTGCCCAGATTCGCAGGGTCCGTGGGTGTGCAGCACCACGTCGCGCCGCCGTCGTTCGAGAAGTACGTTCCGGAGTAGCCGTCGCCCAGGGCGCTGCAGGGCGTCCCCGCGATCGCGCAGGACCACGTTCGGCTGACGTAATCGTTCATCGCAGCGACGATCCGATTCGGGTTGCCGGGATCGACCGCAATCGCGGGTTCATTCTGGGTCGCGGCATTCGGGTCCTGGTTCACGACGACGGCCCCTGGTCCGACCGATGTGCCATCGAGCGGACTCGAGAGAACGAACGTGGGTGTGATGGGATCCGGCGAGTAGGGAGGGGAAGCCCCGACCTCCGAATTATCGGCTTCTTGCTCGATGAGGGCGGACGCGCGGAGGTAGAATCCTTGCGTGCCCTGGATCGAGGCGACCTTGCCCGCCAACGTCGTGATGTTGTACGACGGCGACGAGGATGTGTTCGACGATGCGGCAGACACCTGGACTCCGGCAGCAATCACGACGAAGCCCAGCACGACGAGAACCAGCGGAACGATCGACTTCATGGAAGTCCCCCACCTCGCCCGCCTGGAGACCTGATCGACATTTAACCCTGTTGCAAACCGAAAACGTTACGTCCGAATCGTTTCGAGGAGGTGCATCAACGCTCTCAAATGCGATAACGAATTTGTTTGTTAAGGGGCCTCGCACGCGCAACGCGCATGCTGCGCTTCTCCGGACCAAGGCGGATCGGGGTGAGCGCGGGTCCCGCGCGATTATATACTCGCCTCATGATGCGTTTCCTGCGGGGATTGGAGATGCCGAACTACATTACCCTAGGGAATTGGACAGAGCAAGGGATCAAGACCGTGAAGGAGTCGCCCAAGCGCGCGGACGCCGTGACTGCCTTGGCCAACAAACTCGGTGCCAAGATGCAGATCTTCTACACGATGGGCCGCTACGACATCGTGGCCCTGACAGAAGCGCCGAACGACGATGTCGCGATGCAGCTCCTTCTCGAAATCGGGAAGCTCGGGAACGTCAAGACCCAGACGCTGAAGGCCTGGACGACCTCGGAAGCGACGAAGGTCATCTCGAAGGTCTCGCCGTAGCGCGATCCGGCGGCGAGGGTTCTTCTCCCTCGCTTCCTCTGAGCGACCGCTGCGAAGTCTCAAATGGATTGCCGCCGGGATAGGACACGCTACGGTCGCGGACTGCGGGGCAAAGCGCTCACGAGACGACAATCACGCCCCACATCTGCGGATGCGGCGTGCAGTGGTAGTAGTAAATCCCGGCCTGGGAGAAGGTGTGGCTCCAAGTCTCCCCGGTAATCAGGTAAGGCGAGCCGAATTGGCCGGTCACGTTGCTCGTGACCGTGTGCTGGGTCGTGTCCTTGTTGACCCACGTGACGTTGCCACCCACCGACACGGTGAAATTCTGGGGCGTGAAGGCCATCGCCATATTAGGAGCGTTCATTACGATCGTGATGTCGGCCCGCGCGGCGGATATGTTGCGGAGGATTACGCTTCCGCCGATTGCTCCCACGATGAGGCCCCCGACGACGAAACCGATGATGCCGATAGTCAACAGGCCGCCCGCTGAATTTGGCGTCGCAAGGTATGGCTTCTGAAGAAGCCCGGACTTCGCGTGGATGATCGCGAGAATCGAGAAGATTGCAACGAGAATGAGGGCGGGGATCGCCGAGATGGCTAAGGGGAACGCGGCATCCGCCGGATTCGCGAGACTCGGCACGAGGAAAGAACCGAACACCGCGAGGAACAGGATGCTCACAACCGCGCTCAGCACGGAGGTCCAGCGTTTGCCCTTGAGACCGAGGTAGGCGGAGACGAAGAAGAGAGCCATGAACACGAGGATGGTCGCGGCAATCGGATCGGCGACTATCGACGCGGGGGAGGCCACCAGCGTCGGCAGGGCGAGGCCCAGGATAACCAGGCCGAGATAAACGAATCCGCCAAAGATGACCCACAAGGCGAACGGCTTCTGCCGGACGCGTTCCCAGATTCCACTGCTCCCCTCCATGGATTCCCTCGGCCCATGGCATCGCCGTGTGCTACATCTAGGTTTGGGACTGGACTCAAAAAGACACGCCGAGGGCACCACTGCGTGGTCGATAGGCAAATCGTTTTCCGTCGCGCCTCGCTAGTCCGGGACGTGCGCGCGATTCGATTCGAGGCGGGCGGGGTCGCGAAGCTCGTCCAAGTGCCGAAGCCGGAACCGGGACCCGAAGATGTCGTCGTACAGGTCCTCGCGGCGGGAGTCTGCCGGACGGATCTCCACCTCCTCGATGAGGTCAAGGCCGGTGCGCACCCGCCCCTCATCCCCGGTCACGAGATCGCAGGCCGCGTGGCGACGATCGGCGCCGATGTGTACACCGCGAAGGTCGGCGACCTCGTCGGGGTGCATTTCGAGCAGCCCTGCGGTCGTTGCCGACAATGCCGCCGCCAGCGAACGAACCTCTGCGAAGACGGCACGACCTTGGGCTTCGACGCGCCTGGCGGCTACGCGGAATTCGTCCTCGCGAAGCAGACCACGATCCTGCCGCTGCCGCCAAACTTCGACGTGGCGTTCGCCGCCCCGCTGGGATGCAGCGGCGCCACCGCTTACCGAGCGGTCATGGCCCTCGGCCAGGCCGAGGAAGACGACCTGATCGTCATCATCGGGGCGGGCGGCGTCGGCCTTTCTGCCATCCAGATCTCGAAGGCATACAACGCCCGCGTCTTCGCGATCGAACCGCGGGAGGAGGCACGAAAGGCGGCCCTCGACTCCGGCGCGGACCGCGCGGTCGGTCCCGGGGAGGCGCATGCGGCATTTCGGAATTTCGCGGCCGATGCAGGCGCCGATGTGGCCATCGATTTCGTCGGGACCAAATCCACGTTCGATCTCGGACGGTCTCTCTTGGGTCCGGGAGGGCGGTTTGTCGCGGTCGCCCCCGGAAGGGAGACCGTTCAAGTCGCCGCGAGCGACCTCGTGAACGGCGGCAAAGCGTATCTCGGCGCGTATTCGTCGACGATGGCCGACTTCGCGCGGGCGATCTCGCTCGCCGAGGCAGGTCGTCTCCGGCCCGTCGTTACTCGAAGGGCCCCGCTCGCGGCCGCCGCGGATGTGTTGAACGATCTCCGAGCCGGGAAGATCGTTGGACGGGCGGTGCTCTTCCCCGGGCCGATGGAGCCGTAGGCGAAGCTAGTCCGAGGCGCCCGCCCCGGTTTTCGTCCGAGGCTTCCGCCGAGACATGAGCTCGATCCACACCCCGTCCGGATCCGTGATGTAGGCGAGGCGGTCCGTCCCTTCATCGAACGTCTTCATGACGATGCGGAAGTCGCCCTGGTGGTCTCGGAGAAACGCGTCGACATCCGGGACCGCGAAGGCCAGGTGGTCGAGTTCGTCCCCTTGCCGATACCCGCGATAGCGGCCTCGGGGCGGATACCAGTTCAATTCGAGACGTTGCGTCCCGCGCGGGGACTTGAGGACCGCGATTTCGCCGCCCGTTTCGCGGATTTTCATCCGCCACGTCACCCGCATTCCCAGGACGGTCGTGTAGAAGGTAATCGACCGACCGAGGTCCCGCACCCGAATTCCCGTGTACCGGAAGCCCATGCGCGTCGCTCCATCGGTAGAACGGCGATGCGAACCGATGAACGTTCACCCGCCGCACGCGGGTCGGCTGACGGTGGGTCACGTCACCTTGCGGACGAGGAAATGGAACAGGTTCCCTTCCTTCCGCTGATCGATGACCGGCTGTCCGGTCTGGTCCGACCAGCGGACCATCTCGATGGGCGATGTGGGATCGTCCGTCACGAGGTGGACCACGCCCCCGACCTCGATCCGCGTGAGCAGCTCGTTCAACTTCGCGAGGACCGCGGAACACTCGATGCCAATCTCAAACATCTCGTGATCAGGGAATGCGGCGAAGCACCGGACTCGCAACGCAGCAATCTGTTTCGTGAGGCCGTCGTGCGCGTCCGTTGCCGAACGCAAGACCCGACCGTCCTCCTGGAAATTCGTCGGCTGCAAGCGAGCGAACCATCCGGCATCGTATGCAGCGTCAGGAATCCGATCGCGGCATTCTGCGGGTACGAGGCGGCGAGCGGTTTCGCGGAGACTTTCGCGACCGGCCCGGCGAGCGCCGCGTGGATGCTCGTGATGCCCACGACCACGTCTCCGGATTCGAGGAGCCGCGTCCAGACGAGTCCCTCCGGGTCGTACAGAAGGTCGTCCGGGAACTCGCAGTGTTCGATTTTCATGGAGAAAGATCCTCAAGCGCGAGGACGTCCGCGAGGAGAAGTTCCGCGTCCCCTTCGGACCGTACGCTCACCTCGGACTCGTCGGTGAGCTTCACCGCGCCGAGGGACGGAACCGCTTCTTCGTTCACCTGCACGGGCCCGCCTCCGAGGACGTACAGGTACGCGCCGCGATGCGCCTCGAGCGGAAGCGAAATCTTCTTGCCCGCCTCGAGGAACGAGCACAACACGCGGGCATCGGAGAGGATCGTCAAGCCCTCTCGATCCTCGTTCGAGACGAGCGGCAGGAACCGGTTGGTCCGATCCGCTTTCTCCACCGCCTTCTGCTCGACGGACGGTTCGAGGCCCGGAGCCGACGGCACGAACCACATCTGAATGAACCGCATCGGCGCATCCTTCCGGTTGTTGATCTCGGAGTGCCACATCCCCTCGCCGACCGTCGTGTGCTGGACCCAGCCTTCCTTGAGGACGCCTCCTTCCCCGTTCTCGTCCGCGTGGCGGAACTCGCCGCTCGCGCAGTAAGTGACGACCTCGATCTCACGGTGCGGGTGCAAGGGCCACACGGCCCCCGGAGTCAGCGTGTCGTCGTTGAAGACCCGTAGGGTCCCGAATCGCATCCATTGCGGGTCGAAGTAGCGGTCGAAGGAAAAGTGCCAGCGGCCGTGACAGCTGCCCCCGTCAATCGGCACGTCGACTTGATGGATTGACGCTGGATCCCGAACCGTGATCATCGGCGATTCGAAGGCACCGGTGGACTTTGAAAGTTTGGGAACCGCAATTTCCGGCACAAATCACCGAAACCATTTTCCGCTTGGGGAGGCGCTTTAGTGTATCGTCGCGACTCCCCATGCCGCCCACGTTCGACGCTCCCCGCATCGTCTCCCTCGGTTCCGGGATCGCGTGGTGGGCGGTAGGATTCGTACCCGTGATCCGGACGCGCCTTGCAGCGCGGTTCGAGCGGGGCCTGGCGGCGACGGCATTCTGCCTCGGAGGATGGGCGTTCCTCGAGGCGGTCTACCCGGTCCTGTCCGGCGCGCCGCCGGACCTCGTCCTCATCGGCCTCCGGCTGACGTTCATCACATTCGGGACGCTCGCGGTCCTACTCACAGTGAAGTGGGTGGCCCGAGGGCCCTCGCGATATGACCCGTTGCTCCTCCTGCCCGTGATCGGCTCGCTCGGACTCGCGTGGACCGAACTCCCGGCGCGGGCCGGAAGCCCATCGTGGGGCTACGGACTCTGGGCGGCGCAGCAAATCGCGTACGTCGCTGCCTCGATTGTCCTGACGGCCTCATCGGTCCGAGGACGAGCGGACCCGACCGCAGCTTTCCGCTGGCGCTCCATCGGGACGCTGGGGATCCTTTTCGCCGCGGTCACCCTCTCCCTGTCCGCGAACATCTACGAGACGCTGACGTCCTCCTTCGACGAGCTGTGGTCTGCGTCCTTTCTCCTCCTCCCGGCAGTGCTCGTCCTCGCAGCGATTCTGCCGCTGTCCGTCGACGACTGGAACCGCGCCTTCCGGGGAGCGTCCGCCATTCAGGAACGCGTCACCGCGATCTACATGTTCTACCGCAGTGGGGAGCCCCTCGTGGCCCTCGCCTCGAGCCGGAACCTCCCGATCGGGGCGGAGCAGCTCGAAGGCCTCCTGGCCGTCGTCGGGAACTTCGTCGAGACGAGCGTCCCCTTGTCCCGCGGTTACGCGGTCACCGCGATGCGTTACGAAGGCCTCGGGATCGTCGCCGTCCGCGGGGAATTCGTCATCGTCGCGGCGGTCTACGACGGGCCTGCCTACGACGCGCTCCGGGGGGAGCTGACCCGAGCCCTGAGGGCTTTCGAGGAACGGAGCTGGCGCCAACTCGGCACGTGGGAGGACGCGACCTCGGTCGCCGAAGTCGCCGCGAACGAATTGTCGAACTTCTTGGAGCAGCCGAAGCGCACGGTCCCGCCCCGGCTGCCGACAGTCTCGCCGGACCTGAAGCCGCGGAAAGCGTCGTGACGAGGACAACCCTTTTCGACGCTCGACCGATTCCGCGGTCCATGGAACGGAAGAACGTCGCATCGGGTGGGCGCTGGGAGCCGATCGTTGGATATTCGCGGGCGGTCCGCATCGGCAACTACGTGGCCGTCGCCGGAACCACCGCGACGGATGCGGGGGGAAAGGTCCTCGCGCCCGGGGATGCATACGGACAGGCGGTACACATCTTTCGCAAGATCGAGGCGGCCCTCGCCCAGGCCGGTGCCCGACTCGATGATGTAATCCGGACGCGCATGTTCGTGAGGAACATCGACGATTGGGAGAAGGTCGGTCGGGCGCACGCCGAGTTCTTCCAGAAGATCCGACCCGCGGCCACGTTGCTCCAGGTCAGCCGGCTCATCGACCCGCAGCTCCTCGTGGAGATCGAGGCCGACGCAATCCTCGCGGCGCCCGGTTAAGCAACCGTTAAGTCTCCGGCGCCGTTCGCGGCCTCATGGCCCGCGGGACCCCTTGGCACGGCGAGGTCGTCTCGATCCACATCGCGCCGAAGGCGGAGGACCCGATGAAGTCCGTGAAGGCCGTGCGGGCGATTCCGGGGAAGGGCCTCGAGGGCGACCGGTACTTCCGAGCGTCCGGGACGTACTCCGACCGGCCCGGGCCGGGGCGGGAGATCACGCTAATCGAATCCGAGGCGATCGAGGCGATGGCCCGCGACAACGAACTTGCGATTGCGCCCGGCGAGGCGCGGCGGAACGTCGTCACGCGAGGAGCCCCCCTGAACCATCTTGTCGGCCGAGAGTTCGTCGTGGGCAGCGTTCGGCTCCGCGGCATCCGTCTGTGCGAGCCGTGCTCCCACCTCGAAGGCCTGACGCGAAGAGGCGTCCTCGCTGGGTTGATTCATCGGGGAGGGCTTCGTGCCCAAATCCTCGTTGGAGGGGAGATCCGCGTGGGCGACCCGATCACGCCGGCCGACGCATCCGAGGCCCTCGTCGCCGCTCCGATCGCGGGCGCGGACGAGCACTAAGCGTCTCACATGTTCTCGCGCGGCGAACCGAGGTGCCGTCTCGGGCGCATCCTTAATTGCCGGCCTGCAATCACGACCGCCGAATGCTGACGCCCCGGACCGAGACCGAGCGGGCGGTATTCGAGCTCTGGAAGGAGCTGCGGCCGGACGAGGCGTTCGTTTTCGGCCTCGACGAATGCGCGGGCCACCTGTTCATCCCGACCCAAGCGAGGGTGGAGTCGGTCCTCGCCAAGATCTTTCGGATCCAGAAATCGACACAGAACGCGATCGAGCGGAAGCTCCTCGCCTCGTACCGCGCGAGCCTCGAGCTACGAGAGCCTGCCCGCCTCCCGCAGACGTTGCTCGAGTCCCTCTTCGGCTACATGATCAAAGAGGGCGTGAAGGCGGGTCACATGCGCACCCTCGCCATCGACGGCCGGAAGGCCCTCGACGCGACCCGGAAACGGGTGCGCGGTCCGACTGCTCCGGGCATGCGCGCGCTCGTCCAGCTGGCCTGCAGCGGCCTCGATGAGATCCTGAAAGTCGTCGAAGGGGAACTGCGCGACAAGGATGCACGGGCCGCCATCCAAGCGCTCGGCGCCGCGAACCGGCGGTACGCGAAGGCGTTCGACCTTTCGGGGTTCTCCCCCGCGGGAACGTTCGAGGAGACTTACTCGTTGTTCAAGCGGGCCGGCTGTGGACTCGGCCGGTCCCGATCGTATCCGCGCGCCCTCCGGGATCTCTGGGACTACACTCAGACGCCGGCCCAAGTGGAGTCCGCGGGGCTGCGAATGTTGCGTCGGGAGCTTCCGCACTTCAAGGCCGAGGCCTGCGCCCGGACCAGATCCTCCCGTTCCTCCACGAGGTCCGGGAGCCCGCGCAACGCGTCGCGGACCGACATGTCGTGGCCATCAACCCCCACTACTCGACGGAAATCATCGAGACCCCGCCGTACCTGGCGAACTCGACGCCGTCCGGCGCGGCGTATGGCCTCGACACCCTCACGGACCACTCGCGGGAAATCTTCTTGGCGACGACGGACGAGCGGAGCGCCGCGCGACCGTGCCCCGGCGAGCTGCTCAACCTCCTCGTCCACGAGGAGTACGGCCATTGCGTGCACGGCTCGAATTCCGCGAACGAGTTCGCCGCCTCACCAGAACTCCTGAGCCTCATCGCCTCGACGTTCGTCTGCGTCTCCGAAGGCATCGCGTTCCAGCGGGAACTCGAGTTCCTCCCGGTCCTCCAGGAGATTGCGGCCGGCAAGCTCTCCGGATCGGACGAGGATGCCTTTGCGACCGCCCTCGAGCGCTGGGGCGGCATCGGACGAGTCTCGCGCGAGTACGAGTTCCTCGCGGCGCTCTGGAGGATCGTCCGGTTCTTGCGGGTTGTCGGCGACGCGCGGATCAATTCAGGGAAGCAGGACTTGGTCCACTTCGTCGAATGGGCTCACCGGACGACGGGCCTGGAACGGGCGACGGTCTACTACCAGCTGTTTCCGGCGCATCAGATCATCGGACCGGGCTACGCCTCGACGTATGCAATCATCGGCGAGCGGATCCGGGAGCTGCAGCAGGACGCCCTGAAACACGGGAAGAGCCTCCGGGACTTCAACGCATTCGCGAGCTCAATCGGTTGGCCGCCGAAGACCATCTTCGAGGCGAAACTCGAGGCGTGGGTCCGCTCCGGCTGAGCCTCATCACCGGTTGCCGGACCGCCGCGACGGAATCCTTTATGCAGGCATCCGCGATTGCCGCGCGCCTCCCGAGGGCACAAAGGATCTGAGACGTTCATGGCCGCGAAGAAGCGCGCCCGGAAGACGACGGCACCGAAGCGGTCTCCCTCGAGAAAAAGGCCGTACGACATGGCGCTCATCCAGCGCGGGGCGCGTCTCCGCAGGTCCCCGTTCTTCGACAAGACGCTCGAAGCGGGATGCCGCGCGTACACGGTGTACAACCACACATTCCTGCCAAGCTACTACGACGATCCCGTGAACGAATATTGGCACTTGCTCAAGCACGTCGCCTTGTGGGACGTCGCCGTCGAACGCAACGTCGAGATCAACGGGCCCGACGGTTTCGCGTTCATGCAGTTGCTCACCCCGCGCGACATGTCGAAGTGCCGGGTCGGCCAGGGGAAGTACGTCCTGATCACGGACGAGGACGGCGGCATCCTGAACGATCCGGTCCTCCTGCGTCTCGAAGAGAACCGATTCTGGATCGCCCTCGCGGACAGCGACATCCTCCTGTGGGCGAAAGGCGTCGCGCAGCACTCCGGCATGAAGGTGACGATCCGTGAGCCGGATGCCTCGCCGCTCCAGGTGCAGGGTCCAAAGTCCAAGGAGCTGATGTCGGACCTCTTCGGGGTCAAGGTCACGAACCTCCCGTACTACTTCTTCACGAGGACCGACCTCGACGGGATTCCTCTCCTCGTCACCCGCAACGAACTGTACCTGCTCGACGCCTCCCGCGGCGGGCAGCTCTGGGACGCCGTCATCCGAGCCGGGAAGAAGTACAACCTGCGGCCCACCGGCCCTTCCGACATTCGCCGGATCGAGGCGGGCATCCTGAACTACGGCGCGGATATGATGATTGAAAACAATCCGTACGAGGTCGGACTCGGCTGGACGGTGGACCTCGACAAGCCAGGCGACTTCATCGGCAAAGCGGCCCTCCAGCGGATCAAGGACGAGGGCCCGAAGTGGAAGCTCGTCGGGGTGGAAATCGATGGCAAGCCGATCGAGTTCAACATGACGAAATGGACCGTGTCGGCCGGGGGAAGACCGGTTGGCCGGGTCACATCCGCGATTCACTCGCCTCGATTGAAGGCGAACATCGGTTACGCGATGCTGCCGATTGTCCACGCAGAGCTGGGTACGGAACTCACGGTCGACCACCCGGACGGCCGGCGAAATGCGACCGTCGTGAAGAAGCCGTTCCTGGACCCGGGCAAAGAAATTCCGAAAGCGTAGGCCCCCGTGCGGCCCGGACCAAACCGGGAAATCGTGGGAAGCAGTTCCAGGAGTATGTCGGACGAGGTCCGCGAGAGGTTCGTCGCCCGGGTCAAGGCGATTGACCCGGTGTTCAAGCGAGGGGACCTCGAGCAATTCTGGCCGATGCTGAATGAATTGATGGCCATGGCCCCGGACCGTCGCGACCTCTCTCAGAAGAAATCTCATTACCTCGCGAGCTTGGCGGTTCGGTCTCTTGGCCGGGACGACCCGCGGTCGGCCCTCGCCTTCCTGGACTTTGCGGACCGCTCGATTGACCGGGGCCACCTCACCCCGTTCCTCCTCGGAGAGCGGGCCGACTTCCGTCGGCAGGCCGAAGTCATCCTGAGGGCCAGGAAGCCTCGCTAGTGTGGATCACGCTATTCCGGACTGCAGGATCTTGGCGATGCGTTCGCCACGAAGCGGTTGGCTGGCCCGGCCCATCCCCGGAAAGTCGATCGTCCGCACGTCGATGCCCTTGAGGCCTGCGGCGTATCCGACCACCGACTGCCGGTACTCCAACGAGAGCAGGTCGACGACGAGACGCGGCAGCATCGACTCTAGGTACGATGCCAGGATCCCCGGGAGACCGCGGTCGTGCCACCACCGGTTCATCTTGCCGAACGGCGGCGTCGGCTCCGCCATCGACAGTCCGTATGAAGGGACCGTGTCCCGCGACGCGACCAGACCACGGAGTCCCGAAGCGATGATGATTTCCACGTTCGGAGCGCGCTTCGCCCATGCTTCATCAGGGATGCTCATGTACATGTTGCCCTGGAACCGACGGTACGCCGGAAGCAGTCCGCCGGCGCGGACCGATCCTTGCGGGCTCTTGTGGAGGACTTCCTCCCGCAATGCGTCGAGCTTCGCTCGAGCTGTTGCCGGCAAGGCAGCGGCGAACGAATCGACTTCGGGGGGATCGGGTGAGCTACCTCGTGCCTTGCGCGTGCTCTCCGGGATCAACACGATGATTTCCGGTTTCGCCATCGACGTCGCGAACGCGCGATCGCGCATTAGCTCTTGCGACCCACCCCGAGGATCACGGTCGGGCCTTGAGACTTAGGGGGTGACGGCTTCGCGCTCCGACGGCGCCCCTCCGGTTTTCGCCGCCAGCCACCGCGCGACGACGTCTTCGTGGCCTCGCGCGTACGCGGTCGTCGGCACGGACCGCGGATCCTGCCACGATAGTTCTGTGTACCATGGCGGGACCCGGATCTCGTATTCCTTCGGCGGCGTCCCGTCGACGAAGAACCAGATGTCGTAGTGCATCTCCCCGGGGACCATCTTGGACAGATAGAAATCCGTCTCGGACCGCGGTTCGGAATACCGCAACCCTCGAATCCCGAGGGCCTCCTCTCCCACCCGCCGGGCCGCGGTGCGGGGATCCTCGCCGAGCTTCAGGTGCGTCGCAGGGACGGTCCATCCCTTTCCGTGGGTCCGCCGGCGATCGGGGTCCAAGCCGGCAAGCGCTTCCCACTGGGGGTCGTCCGCGTACTTCCCGAAGAGGATCTGGCCGTCGCGTGTGACGAACAAGTAGGCACAGACACACATCCCGCCGGGCGGAAGCTGTTGAAATCCCGAAGGCGGGGCGTGCCTCATCAACCACAGGAACGGACCGGTGCCGGGCATGCACGAGGGACGGCGCGGACCGAGAAAAGGATTCCCTCGTCTCGGACTCGAGATTGTCACGGAGGCTCGGTCGGTCCAAAACGCGCCCAAAAGGCTAAGGAGCGGGCCAGAGTCTGCGGTGTGGAGCATGCCGACCGACCGCGGAAAAAGAAAGTACAAGCGTCTCTTCCTCGCCGCCGATCTCCACGGTTCGGAGGTCGTGTTTCGCAAGTTCCTCGCGGCCGCTACGTTCTACGAAGCCGACGCGCTCCTGATTGGAGGCGACATCACCGCGAAGTCCATCACCCCGATTGTGCAGCAGAACAATGGCCGGTTCCAAACGCGGCTCGCCGGTGCGGTCCGCGACGACCTTTCGGAGGCCGAATTGGCACCCATCGAGAAAGCGATTGCGGACTCCGGACCGTACCCGGTCCGAATGGCGGCTGCCTCCTCAAAATCCATGTTGGCCGGTTTCGGTGCACGCGGGCCATTCTCAAGCAAACAGGTGTACTCGGCACACGTGCT
>WNFB01001062.1_pt1 | contig 22978 bp, 21 predicted proteins | sample 5400501 | NCBI WGS metagenome assembly WNFB01 (sample SAMN13153341, study PRJNA577476) | soil metagenome | isolation source: 200 cm saprolite under Douglas fir tree site 2 hole 1 | place: USA:California | collected 2015-04-18 | reverse complement strand
AACCCGGTGTTGACGGACCAGATGCAGCCCTTGGTCAGCGACTCATAGGCGAACTCGACGCCCTCGCGCGGCTTCTCCGTAGCCTGGACCATGACGGGGATGACCTTGTCCCGCTGCTGGTAGATGGCACGGTTGGCCTCGATCAGCGATGCGGCAGTGTCCACCACGAGCTTGTGATCGCGGTTGGCGAAGTCATCGGCCACGCCGTAGGCGTTGAAGAAGTACAGCGGCAGCAGCTCCGACAGGTTAACCAGCACGTGCACGCCGGGCTTCTGCTTCTCAGCCAGGTAGACGTCCTCCGGATGCAGGGCAACGCCATCGATCTGGCCGGACACCAGCCCCGGCAAGCGTCCCGCCGTGCCCTGGGAGATGAACTGCGCGTCATTCACGCTCAGCCCGGCGGTCTTGAGCACCTCGCGGCCCATGACCCAGTTGAAGCTGCCAACGCCACCCCCGGCGGCGCTCAGCTTCTTACCTTTGAGGTCGGCGGCGGTCTTGATGTCAGGCCCGACGACGTACTCCTGCGGCGGCCGCGGCGCCATGCCCCACACCTGGTGTGCCTTGATGCCCTGGCCGATGGCCACCTCGTTAAGGCTGCTCATGACGGAGCCGCGTGCAACCGCGGTGATGTTGGTCTGCGACAGGCCGCCCTCGAATTGGACGATATCGGCCTCAATGCAGCGCTTGGCGAAGATGCCCAGCGCGCGGGCGACAAACGGCGGGGTGTGGACCACGTTAGGCGGCGCCACGGACACGCCGAGGGTGATCTTGCGCATCTGGCCATTGCAGGAGGCGTTCGCCTGCGATGGCGCCGCGCCCGCTGAGAACACGACCGGCGACGCGGAGGCGGATGCCGAGGCAGCCGGCTTCGTTTCGGCAGCACCGCTGGCGACCGGCTTGGCAGATGCCGAAGCCGCCACACTGGCAGCCGGCTTCGCCGAGGCGCTGGCCGGCACGGATGCGGGCGGAGCAGTGCCACCACAGCCAGCTAAGAGAACGAGCGCGGGGATAACTCCCGCAAACTTGCGGAGCATCATCAATCTCCTGGATCCCGGGATTGGCGCTGATTCTACTCGCGGGCGCCGGCCAGCGTCCAGGGAGCGATCTTGCGCTCGCCCACGCGCAGCAGCGCAGTAAGCGTGATACCCAGGATGCCGAGCACTACCACCGGCACGAACATCTTGTCCACGCGGTAGGTGCTGGCCGTGCGAACGATCAGATGGCCAATGCCGGAAATGGCCGTGTAGAGGTCGGCCAGGACCATGCCAATGAGGCCGCGGCCGACGGCGAGCCGAAAGCCGGTGACGATGAACGGCAGCGCGCCCGGCAGCACCACGTTGCGCCACAGCTGGCCCTCCGAACACCGGAAAGCGCGTCCGACTTCGAGCAGCTTGGGATCCACGTTCTTGACGCCTTGATAGGTGTTGATGGCCATCGGGAAGTAGGCGAACAGCACCAGCACGATGACCTTGGCGGTGAAATCGAAACCGGCCCACAGCACGATGACGGGCAGCAGCGCCACGCTGGGAATGGAGTATAGGAAGGTCACGTACATATCCAGCGCCACATCGAGCGCCCAGAAGCGAGCCAGCAGCAGTCCGGTGCTGATGCCCAGCACCGTGGCAATGGCCAGCCCGACCAGCAGCACCAACAAGCTGGGCGCGAGGTACTGCCACAGCTCGCCGCTTGCGATCATCTGCATGCCAGCCAGCACCACTTTGCTGGGCACGGTAAACAGCGCCTCGTTGATGCCTGAGCCAACGACCTGCCAGCCGATCAGCACGACCGCCAGGGAGACGAGCTTGATGGCCAGCGTCTTGGCCAGCCGGCGCTGCTTTTCGGCCTGGGCGGCCTCCTTGGCAGCGACCTGCTCGGGCAGAAGGTCGGCGGTGAGCGGAGCCGCCACGGATGCCGTGCTCATGCAGCTACCACGGCCGCCGCGGCTTCGGGCCGCAGCTGGTTCCAGATGTGCTCTCGGATTTCGGCGAACCGCGGGTCAGCTCGGACTTCGCCCACGTCGCGTGGGCGGGCAAAGGGCACGTCCAGGACCTCGCGAAGGCGGCCAGGCCGCGACGTCAGGACGGCAATCCGGTCGCCGAGCAAGATGGCTTCGTCGATCGAGTGGGTGATGAACACCATCGTCTTGCGCTCTTCGGGCCGCTGCATCAAGCGGAGCAGCTCCTCTTGCAGCACCTCTCGAGTCTGGGCGTCAAGAGCCGCGAAGGGCTCGTCCATCAGCAGAATGGAGGGGTTGAGAGCCATGGCTCGCACCAGGCCCACGCGCTGCTGCATGCCGCCCGACAGCTGGTAGGGGTAGTGCCGCTGGAAGCCCTGCAGCCCCACCAGTTCCAGGTAGTGGCCGACGCGTTCCTCGATTAACGCCCGGGGCGCCCCCGACATGGCCAGGCCGAACGAGGCGTTCTCGTATACCGTTTTCCAGGGCAGCAGGCCAAAGTGCTGGAACACCATGGCCACGCCCTCTGGCGGATCGTCCACGGGTTTGCCCTGTACCAGCAGGCTGCCGCTGCTGAGGCTGGTGAGCCCGGCGATGCAGCGCAGCAGCGTCGTCTTGCCGCAGCCGCTGGGGCCGACCACGCACAGGACCTCGTCCTTGGTGACTGACAGGTGCAGCTGGCGGAAGGCGACGATGGTGCCCTCGAGGAACACTTTGGTGGCGTTCTGGATGGCGATGCTGGCGTCCATCGTAGTTAGGCTACGCGTGGCCGAGCAGCGGCGTCAAGGGAAAATGCGACGTTGTAGCCGCTTGCCAACTGTAGGACAATGTTGACCATGTTTAAGCCAGCCAAACTACTTTCGACCACCCTGGGCCTGGTAGGCATCCTGCTGCTTTCGGCCTGCGGCGGAGGCGCCGCGCCAGCCAGCAGCGCGCCGGCCAGCGCAGCCAAACCGGCGGCATCCGCTGCCGCGGCAAGCGCAGCCGCTTCAGCCAAGCCCGCGGCCTCCGCATCGGCCAAACCAGCGGCATCGGGATCGGCCAGCGCCAAGCCGGCTGCTTCTGGCGCCGCCGCCGCCAAGCCGGCGGGCAGCTTTGGGCCGGTGTTCTCCGCGGCGGCCAAGCCGTCCGACAAGCTCAAGCTGGTGTACGGCAACCCTGTTACGCCGCCTAACCTGGTCCACATGGCAGCGTACATCGCCAAGGATATGGGCTTCTTCGACGAGGTCGGACTGGACGTCGAATTCAAGAGCTTCGAGGGCGGCGTCGATGCGCTGCGAGGCGGTCTGTCGGGCGGCCTGGACGTCGTAGGCACCAGCTCCGACCCGCTGTTTGCCGCCGTCCAACAGGGAGCCCCGGTGAAGGCCATCGGCACCTATGCGCCCAAGCTCAGCGTGTCGATGGTCGGCCAGTCCACCATCAAGACGCCCGCCGATCTGAAAGGCAAGAAGATTGGGACGCCAGGCGGCATCGGCGGCTTCACAGAGGTGATGGCCCGACTGGTGCTGCAAAAGGCCAACCTGACGCCCCCGGACGTGCAGTACGTCAACGTCACCACCGCCGGCCGCGTCCCGGCGCTCGTCAACAAGCAGATCGACGCTACCGTGATGCACGTCGACCAGTACCTGACCGCAACCAGCCAGGTTCCCGACCTGGTGGACGTCGCCAACCTGTGGGAAATCGCACCCGACTGGTGGTATTCGGCGTTCGCGACGACCGAGGACAACATGAAGAACAAGCGCGAGGCGCTGACGCGCTTCATGACTGCCGTGGTCAAAGCTCAGCGAACGATGTACATCGACCCGGCCAACACCAAGAAGTGGGCCGCCGAGGAAACCAAGGCCAAGCCAGACGTTATCGACAAGGCCTACGACCAGCTGGCCACGGGCGGCATCTGGGCGGTGAATGACGGCATGCCGGAGAAGCTCATCAACTACACGATCGACAAGGAGGTCGACGTAAACGTGTTGAAGGCGCAGAACAAGCCGACCTATGCTCAGGTAACTGACAAATCCATCGTGGACGAGGCCATCAAGCGCAACGGCGGCGTTTGGAGCGGCGATCCACGCTGGTATTAATGAAGTCGTTAGTCGTTAGTCGTTAGCTGGACATTGTCTATGGACGAGGCCAAGATGCGCCTGGAACGGTGCACGCGCACGTTTTCCGCGGGCGCGGTGGTGGCCTTCCAGGAGCTGGACCTGGAAGTGCCCGTCAACCGCACGCTGTGCATCGTTGGGCCATCCGGCTGCGGTAAGACGACGCTGCTGCGCTGTCTGGCCGGGCTTCTGCATCCCACCAGAGGCCGTGTCCTGCTGGATGGCGAGCCCGTGACCGAGCCAAGCCCGCAAGTGGCCATGGTCTTCCAGCACTTTGGACTCTTTCCTTGGAAAACCGTGCGTGACAACGTCGTCTATGGCCTGAAGTTGAAAGGCGTTCCCCGCTCCGAATGGGATGCGCGGGTACGGCCCTACCTCGAGCTGGTGGGACTGACGGGCTTTGAGCGCATGTACCCTTACCAGCTCTCTGGCGGCATGCAGCAGCGTGCCGGCCTGGTGCGAGCGCTAGCGCTGAACCCGGAGGTGCTGCTGATGGATGAGCCATTCGGAGCCCTGGACGCGCAGACGCGCGAGCTGCTGCAGGAGGAGCTGTTGCGCATCCTGGAAACAGAGCGCAAGACGATGGTGTTCATCACCCACTCGATCGACGAAGCCATCGTGCTGGGGGACCAGATCGCCGTTCTGACCGCCCGGCCAGGAAGGGTGCGGGAGCTGATCGAGGTCGGCCTGTCCAGCTCGCGCACGGCCGAGGACGTGCGCGGCAGCCAGCGCTACAACGAGCTGCGGCAGCACATCTGGGAGGAGCTGCGGCCGCAAGCCGCGGCGGCCGTGGCATGAGCGTGATCAGGGCGGAGGCCGAAGAAGGCCGCCTCGCGGCGGCGACACCCTCACCTAGCCTGTCCCGCAAGCGGGAGAGGAACTTGAACGTCGCCCACGCTCAGCGCCGGCGGGAAACCGCGACGATGTGGGCGGCGCGGCTGGGCTCGCTGGCCGGCCTCCTCGTCATCTGGGAGATCTTTGGGCGACGTGTGAACCGGGCCGTGTTCGCGCCGCCCTCTCGGGTGGTCGAAGCCGGCATGCAGATGGTCCAGTCGGGCGAACTGTGGCGCTATCTCCAGGGCAGTCTCCTGACCCTCATCTATGGGCTGCTGGTCTCGATCGCCATCGGCATCCCGCTGGGCATCCTGATGGCCCGCAGCAAGGTGGCGGGCTACGCGCTGGAGTGGTACATCGCCGCGTTCAATTCGACGCCGATGGTGGCGCTGGTGCCGCTGATTACGCTCGTGTTTGGCTTCGACATCACGGCCAAGGTCATCGTGGTTGTCGTCTCAGCCTTGTTCGCGATCGTGATCAACACCGAGCAGGGCGTACGCAACGTCGACCAGCGTCTGCTGGAGGTAGCGCAGTCGTTCCGATCGACCGAGCGGGCGCTGTGGGGCGACGTCATCCTGCCCTCGGCTCTGCCCTACATTGCCGCGGGCATGCGCCTAGCCGTTGGGCGCGCGCTGGTGGGCATGGTGGTGGCCGAGTTCTTCACTGCCGTCAGCGGGGTCGGCTACCTGATCGTGCGCTACAGCAACTCCTTCGAGCCGGACCACATGCTGGTGCCAATCGTGGTGGTGATGGGCTTGGGCATCGCGCTGACCGCCATTACCAGCAACACTGAGCGGCGCGTGGCGCCCTGGAACCGCCAGCGGGAGGATTGACCCTCACCCTAGCCCTCTCCCACCGGGAGAGCGAATTGGCGAGTCGTACTTAATTCCCATGCCGGTGTTGAACAGCACGACCTCTTCCGTGCCTTCCAGGTAGCCGCTGGCGCGCAGCTTCTCGAGCGCGGCCCAGGTAGCGGCGCCCTCCGGAGCTGGGTAGATGCCCATCGCCGCGCCCATGTCGCGCTGAGCCTGCTGGATGTTGCCGTCGCTCACGGCCACAGCGGTCCCGCCGCTGTCGCGCACGGCTTTGAGGATCAGATAGTCGCCGATGGCTACTGGCACGCGGATGCCGGCAGCGATGGTATGGGCGTCCTGCCAGGGCTCGGCATGCTCGGCGCCCTGCTCGAAGGCGCGCACCAGTGGCGCGCAGCCCTCGGCCTGCACGATGACCATGCGCGGCCTCTTGGGTCCTATCCAGCCGAGCTCGTGCAGCTCCTCGAAGGCTTTCCACATGCCCACGATGCCGGTCCCGCCGCCGGCCGGATAGACGATCACGCCGGGCAGGCAGGCGTCGCCCCAGCCACCCTGCTCGGCCAGCTCGATGCCCATCGTCTTCTTGCCCTCGGCGCGGTACGGCTCTTTGAGGGTGGACACGTCGAACCAGCCGTGCTTCTCCGCCTGCTCTTTGATCAGCCGGCCGGCGTCGTTGATCAGGCCATCGACCAGCGTGACCTCGGCGCCGTAGATGGTGCTCTCCGCCCAATTGATGGCGGGCACGTCGCGCGGCATGGCCACGTGGGCCTCCAGTCCGGCAGCCGCGGCATAGGCCGTTGCCGCCGAGGCCGCATTGCCCGCGCTGGGCAGGGCGATGGCCTGAAGGCCCAGCTCCTTTGCGCGCGACACCGCGGCAGCCAGCCCGCGTGCCTTGAAGCTGGCGGTGGGGTTCTGACCCTCGTCCTTGACGCGGACCGCGCCGCGCTCGAAGCCGAGCCGTTTGGCGACCTCCCGGCGGGCAGACAGGATCGGTGTGGCGCCCTCGCCCAGGCTGACCAGGTTGGCCTCATCGCGGACTGGCAGCAGCTCCCAATAACGCCACATGTCCCAGCGGCGGCCGGCGAGGTCAGCCGGCTTGACGGCGGCCCGAACGGCGGCCAGGTCGTAGCGGGCGAACAGCACCAGCCCGCACTTGGCGCACACTGTTTGGGGCTGGTCCGCATCGCAGCGAGCGCCGCACGCGGAGCATTCGAGATGACTCAGGTAGCTGCGCCAGGTCACTACTAACCAGCATCGCATATGCTGATAGGCAACCAATGAGAGTTGTTGACCTTACCCAGCCGTGGGGCGATCGGATGCCAACCTGGCCGCAGTTCGACTCGATCAAGGTGACCGACATCACCACCCATCACCGCGACCGCAAGAGCACCCTGCTCGTGGAAACGAACATGCACACCGGCACGCACCTCGATGCCCCCATCCATTACGCCGAGCGCGGCCGCGATCTGAGCCAGATACCCATCCAGGACCTCATCGGCACTGGGCTGGTGATCGACCTGCGGTCCATCACCAAGCCCTGGAGCTACTACTCGCTGGACGACGTGCTGAAGTGCGTGCCCAAGGGCGAGCAAATCCGCGAGGGCGACATCGTCGTCCTGTACACCGGCTGGGAGCAGTACAACTGGACCAAGCCGACGCGTGACGACGTCATGTACTTCGACCGCCACCCCGGCCCGAAGCCCGAGGTCATCGACTACTTGATCCACGACCGCAAGATCAAGATGCTGGGCGGCGACCTGGCCTCCATGGACCATTCGATGTACGTCCGCATCCGCTGGATGCGCCCCGACCTGGTCAAGGAATTCGAGCAGATGTACGGCGCGTCAGTCGAAGAGCTGGTGCCGGAAAAGGACTTTGAGTACGTCCACTACACCACTGCGCGCAACAACGTGTGCTTGGTGGAGAACCTGGGTGGCGAGATTGCCGAGGTGGCTGGCAAGCGCTGCGTCATAGGCGCCTTTCCCTGGCGCTGGATTGGTGGGGAAGCCTGCATCTCCCGCGTGGTGGCCTTCCTGGACATGGACAAGCCCGGGGTCGAAGGCGCCGAGCGGCCGGGCGCGCAGCCCCGCCAGTGGGACGCCGGCACCACGCCGGCGCGCATCATGGCCGACGGGCAGGGGAAGGTCAGCTACTAAGCCCACTGGTTGACAGCCCGCTCTGCTGTCCCTCATGCTGGCGCTGGTGCCGAACAATCTCCCGCTGGAGAAAACGCGCTTCGTCGGGCGGAAGCAGCTGCTGGCGTCTTTGCGCGAGCTGGCGCGACGTCCGGAGGTGCGGCTGATCACGCTCACGGGCCCCGGCGGCAGCGGCAAGACGCGCCTGGCGCTGCGCGCCGCGGGCGAGCTGCTGGACGATTTTTCGTCCGGCGTGTTCTTCGTCGCATTGGCGGCGGTGACCGATCCCGAGGTCGTCATCCCGACCATCGCGCGAACCCTGGGGCTCAAGGAGACTGCTGGGCAGACGGCGTTTGACGCCCTGCGGGCGCACGTCGCGGAGCAGCCATTCCTGCTGGTGCTCGATAACCTGGAGCAGGTGCTGGGCGCAGCGGCAGCCATCGGCGAGCTGCTGGCGGCTTGCCCGGGGCTGAAGGTGCTGGTCACCAGCCGGGCCGTGCTCCATCTCACCGGAGAGCAGGAGCTGCCGGTGCCGCCTCTGGCCGTGCCCGATCCGCGCAAACCGCTCACGGTTGAGGATCTGGCGGCTAACGAGGCCGCCCTGCTGTTCGTGGAGCGCGCCCGCGCGGCGCGTCCCGAGTTCGCGCTGGCGACTGACAACGCCGCGGCGATTGCCGAGGTGTGCCGGCGGGTCGATGGTTTGCCGCTGGCGCTGGAGCTGGCGGCAGCCCGATTGAGGGCGCTGCCATTGCCGGCGCTGCTCCAGCGACTTGAGCATCAGCTGCCTATCCTGACCGGCGGGCCGCGGGATGCGCCGGCCCGCCAGCAGACGTTGCGCGACACCATCCTATGGAGCTACGACCTCCTGGCGCCCGCCGAGCAGGCACTGTTTCAACGCTTAGCCGTCTTTCGGGGCTGCACGCTCGATGCGGTCGAGGACGTCTGCTGTGCCGCGCTCCAGGGGCCGGGTACGTCGAGCGTGGCCGTCCCGGCGCTTTCACTCGAAGCGCTGGATGGCGTTACCTCCCTGGTCGAGAAGAGCCTCCTGCGTCGCGAAGAGACGGAAGACGGCCAGCCCTGGTACGTGATGCTCGAAACCGTGCGCGAGTTCGCACTGGAGCGACTGGCAGCCAGCGGCGAGGAGCCCGCGTTGTGGCGCCGCCATGCGCTTTACTACCTGCGGCTGGTGGAGGCCGCCGACGAGGCGATGCACGGCCCAGGCCAGATCAAGCTGCTGAACCGGCTCGAGCGCGAGCACGACAACTGCCGCGAAGCGCTGCGCTGGTGTGCCGCCCAGGGCTACGCGGAGCCGGCGCTGCGCACGGCCGTGGCGCTGTGGTGGTTCTGGGTCGTCCGGGGCTACGCCAGCGAAGGCCGCGAATGGCTGACGAGCTTGCTGCAGCGCTTCAAAGCACATGGCGCGGTCGGAGCACGATCGCAGCTGCGGGTCCGAGCGCTGGAGGCCGCCGGCCACCTGGCATCTTTCCAAGGCGACCTGCCCGCGGCTCGCGCGTTCCATCAGCAGAACTTACCCGTGGTCGAGGAGCAGGGGGACGCCAGCGGACTGTACCGGACCCTGCAGAACCTGGGCTTCGTGGCCTCACAGCAGGAAGACTGGCAGGCGGCTCGCGACTACTTGGAGCGCTGCTTGGCAGTGGCGCGCGAGGGCGGCGATTCAAATGAGATCGGCAACGCGCTGCACAATCTGGCCAACCTAGCCCAGGAGTTGGGAGACCACGACCTAGCGCGATCTCTTCTTGAGGAAAGCCTGCCGCTGTTCGAGCAAACTGGCCTGGCCCGGTCGCAAGCGATTGTCCACCTGTCCCTCAGCCTTGTGGCGCTCAACCAGGGCGACTACCAGCGCGCGCACGTCGAAGCCGAGCTGGCTATCGAGCTGCACGAAGAAGCCGGCGACCGCCGGCAAAGCGCCAACGCGCGAGCTAACCTCGCCAGCGTCGCAATTGCCGAAGGCGATTTCGCCACCGCTGAACGGAACCTGTGCGACAGCTTGCGTATGCTGCGCGAGGTGGCCGATCCGGTGGCCACAGCCGGGGTGTTGGAGCGTTTCGCGGTGCTGCTGGCCGCGCAGGGGCTGGCCGAGCGCGCCCTGCGCCTGGCCGGAGCTGCTGCCAGCCTGCGTCAGGCCAACGGCGCTCAGCTGACCCGGGTCAGCCAAACAAAACTGGAGGCCGAGCTGGAGCCCGCTCGGAACGCGCTCGGGCTTGCCACCGCCGCCACCATCCACGATGCAGGCCGCGCGTTGACGGCAGCCGAAGCAATTGGGGAGGCGCTGGCGGAGGGAACCTCTTCGCCCGCGCCCCAAGTACCCTCACCTGCCCTCTCCCAGTCCTACGCGGACGGCGAAAGCGGTGGGAGAGGAACTGACATGCTCACGCCGCGTGAGCGGGAAATCGCGTGCCTGGTGGCTCAGGGGTCCACCAACCGGCAGATTGCCGACGCGCTCGTCATCACGGAGGGCACGGCGGCCAACCACGTGCTGCACATTCTCAATAAGCTAGGCTTCAGCTCGCGCAGCCAGATTGCTGCGTGGGCCGTTCAAGAGGGCCTGCTGACGCCCAGCAGGCGTGGTTGAGGAGACGAACATGCCGCGCTTCATGGACATCCATACCATCGAACCTGGCACCTCGCCGGACGACGTCTACGACGCGCACCGCCGCGACCTCGCGATCCAGTCCAAACACGGGGTCCGCTACCTCAAGTACTGGTACGACCCCGCCACCGGCAAGGTGTTCTGCCTGTCGGACGCGCCCAACATGGAGGCTGCCCTGGCCGTCCACCGCGACAGCCACGGCATGATGCCGGACGACATCTTCGAAGTCCAGGAATTTCAGTAAATGTGCAGTTCTGCATAGACGATCTGTGCAGTTCTGGGGATGCCACCCCAATACCTGAGGCGTAGTCTCAGCAGCAACTCAAACCACAGGAGGCATCCCGATGGCGATTGCAACACCACCCCCAACGACGGTCCTGACAGACGAGCTGATCGAAGCTTGCGGCGAGCGGGCCGCGACGTACGACCGGGAGAACCGGTTCTTCAGCGAGGACTTCGAAGATCTCCGCCGCGCCGGCTATCTGCTGATCGGCGTGCCCAAGGAGCTCGGCGGCCAGGGCATGAACCTGGCCCAGGTGTGCCAGCAGCAGCGGCGGCTGGCCTATCGCGCGCCTGCCACGGCGCTGGCCACCAACATGCACATCTACTGGACCGGCGTCGCGTCCGATCTGCTTCGCGCCGGCGACACGTCCTGCAAGTGGATCCTCGAGGAGGCAGCTAAGGGCGAGGTCTTCGCGGCCGGGCACGGCGAGGGCGGCAACGACTTCCCGGTGCTCATGTCCACCGCCAAAGCCGAGCGCGGCGAGGGTGGCTACTACTTGACCGCGCACAAGATCTTCGGCAGCCTGGCGCCGGTCTGGACGCGTCTCGGACTGCACGCCATGGACGCTTCGGATCCCGCCAACCCGAAAATCGTGCACGCCTTCATGCCGCGCGACACCAAGGGCTATCACATCAAAGAGACCTGGGACGTGCTCGGCATGCGCGCGACACGCTCGGACGACACCATCCTGGAACGCGCCTTTGTGCCCGACAAGTACATCCCGCGGGTGGTGCCGGCCGGGCTGGCGGGCGCCGACCTATTCGTGCTGGGCATCTTTGCCTGGGCCGAGCCGACCTTCGCCAACATCTATGTGGGACTTGCCGAGCGTGCGCGTGACCTGGCCGTGGCCGGCCTGAAGAAGCGGACCTCGGTGGCCATGGGCGGTCGCGCCCTGGCCTACCATCCCATGCACCAGTACGCCATGGCCGAGATGACCATCACGCTCGAGGGCATGGCTGCGCACGTGGAGCGCGTGGCGGAGGACTGGTCGAACGGCGTCGACTACGGCCATGGCTGGGCGTCCAAACTGGTGTCCGCCAAGTACCATTGCGTGGAAGGCGCCAAGAAGGTTGTGGATATCGCCATGGACGTGTCCGGCGGCACAGGAATGTTCAAGAGCAACGAGTTGGAACGCCTGTATCGCGACGTCCGCTGCGGCGGTTTCCACCCGGCCAACAGCAGCCTGGTCCACGAGCTGGTGGGCAAGACCACCCTGGGCGTGCTGGGCGAAGAGGGTCCGCGCTGGGGCTAAGCGGCGCCCATTTCAGAGGAGCAACGCTATGACCCCGACCACGGCAAACCCCGGCGATCTTTACGTCCGGGCCATGGCCTCCACTCAGCGCTATATGGACGGCGTTGGCGATGACCAGTGGCACGCGCCTACACCCTGCTCAGAGTGGGACGTCGCGCAGATCGCCAACCATCTCATCGGTGAAAACCTGTGGGCCGCCGAGCTGCTTCGCGGCAAGACCATCGAGCAGGTCGGCAACCGGCTGGACGGAGACCTGACAGGCAACCAGCCGGCTCGGGCCTATCGAGACTCGGTGGCCGCGGCCAGTGCAGCCGCGACTGCGTCAGGCTCCATGGAGGTCATCTGCCACCTATCGTTTGGCGATTTCTCTGGCGCTGATTACTGCAGCCAGCTGTTCATGGACCTGCTGATCCATGGCTGGGACGTAGCCAAGGCCACCGGCCAGGACACCAAGCTCGATCCACGACTGGTTGGTGCTTGCTTACCCATTGCCCAACAGCTGACTAGCCAGTGGCGCAGCGCCGGTGTGTTTGGCGAAGACCTGCCCGTGGCTGCCGATGCCGACGCCCAAACGAAGCTCCTAGCGCTGTTTGGCCGCGGGGCCTGAAACCAGCGCTTCACAAATCCAGCAACAAGAAAGGAAAGACCATGTACGTTCAAATCATCGACGGCCAGCTGAAAAGCGAGGACGGGTGGCGGACCGTCCGAGAGATGGAGGAGACCTGGGGGCGCGACGAGGCCAAGCGGGCCCCAGGCTACATCAGCGGACAGTGGCTAAAGGATCGCAAGGACCCACGGCACGTCGTGGCAGTGATCCAATTTGAGTCCGCCGAAAAGGCTCAGGAGAACTCCAACCGGCCTGAGACCAACCAGTTCTACCAGCGCATGCTCACGCTTCTCGAGGCGCCGCCGAAGTTCCTGGACTGCGACGCCATCGAATAAAGCAGAAACCACCTCCATGTGCCGGATAATCACTGGCACATGGAGGTGGACTTTTAATGGCAGTCGCCGCGCCTGAGCAGATTCCCCAACAGATGCGGGCGGTCGTGCTCACGGCACCGCACGCGCACGAGATCCGCGATATCCCCACGCCGCATCCGGGGCCGCTGGAGGTGCTCTGCAAAGTCGATTCGGTGGCCATTTGCGGCACCGATCTGCACATCTACGAGGGCAAGTTCCCTGGCCGCTGGCCGAAGGGCTATCCCTTCACCCCCGGCCACGAATGGTCCGGCGTGGTGGTGGAGGTCGGCCAGCAGGCGGCGGAAATGGGCTGGAAGGTGGGCGAGCGCGTGGCCGGCACCTCGCACGCCGGCTGCGGCTACTGCCGGATGTGCATGATCGGCCGCTACAACCTGTGCGAGAACTACGGCAAGGAGCCGCTGCACCACCAGTACGGCCACTACAGCCAGGGCGCGGACGCCCAATACGTCGTCCATTCCATCAAGAGCGTGTTCAAGCTGCCGCCGGAGCTGGATTTGCCCTACGGCTCCATGATCGACACCGCCTCGATCGCCCTGCACTCAGCCAAGCGGCCCGGCATCCGGCCAGGCGACGTCGTAGTGGTGGTCGGCTCGGGGCCCATGGGCTTCCTGACAGCCGACTGCGCCCACGCGCTGGGCGCCGGCCGGGTGATCATGACCGGTGGCGGCGAACGGCTGCGCAAAGCCGAGCAAATGGGTTTCGAGGTGGTCGATTACCACAAGGAAGACGTGGTCGAGGCGATCAAGGCCCGGACCGACGGTAAGGGTGCGCACGTGGCGATCGACACCGGCGGCACGACGGAATCGGTGCTGCAGGCAGTCAACGTGCTGCGAAAGGGCGGCCGCGCGTCGTTCACGGGTATCCCGGATACGCCCGTCTCGCTGCCAATGCAGAAGATCGTGTTGGAAGAGATTGACCTCTACGGCGTGCGGGCCAACCCGAATACCATGGAGGAGGTTATCCCTCTCATCGTCAGCGGCCGCGTCCGCGTCAAGGAGCTCATGACCCACTCCTTTCCGCTCGAGGCTTATGGCGACGCCCTCCACACCTTCGCCGACCGCATCGACGGCGCGCTGAAAGTCATCATCAAGCCCAACGCATGAGGTGAGGGCACCCTGCTAGCGGTCGTTTTTCCCGAGCCGAACAGGTTCGAGCTGCGCGAGGTGCCGCGTCCCGAGGCCGGCCCCGGACAGGCCCTGCTCAAGGTTATGTCAACCACTATCTGTGCCACCGATCAGAAGGTGCTGGCCGGCCAGTTCGCCGGTGTGAAGTATCCGCACACACCAGGGCACGAGTTCTCGGGTGAGGTGGTGACGGTAGGCTCGGACGTAGACGAGTACGCGCCGGGCGACCGCGTGGGCGTGGAGGTACACGTCGGCTGCGGGCGCTGCGCGCGCTGTCTGGAGGGCCTGTACCAGCTGTGCGAGAACTACGGCCATCCCGAGAAGGGCCACGCCCACATCGGCTTCACGGTTCCGGGCGGGCTGGCCGAGTACGCGGCCGTTCCGCTCAAGGCGCTGCATCGGCTGCCGGACCAACTGAGCTGGGACGAAGGCGCCTTCACGGACAACATCGGCATCGCGCTGTACGCCGTCGAGCGCGGGCGGCTGCAGGCGGGCGAAAGTGTCGTCGTCATCGGGCCGGGCGCGTTCGGGGCGCTGGCCGTGCAGGTGGCGAGAGCCATGGGCGCTGGGCGCATCGTGCTGCTGGGCACGCGGCCCGAGCGGCTGGAGCGCATGCAAGGGTGCGGCGCGGACGAACTGGTGGCCGGCACAGGCGATGAGGCGATCGACAAGGTGAAGGCAGCGCTGGGCGGCCGCGGCGCAGACGTGGTGATCGAGTTCGCGGGCAGCGCCGAGGCGGCTCGCCAGGCCATCCTGCTGGCCCGCCGTGGCGGCCGCGTGGTGCTGGCCGGCTCAACGGGCGTGGGACGCGAGCTGAGCGGTGTAGACCTGAGCGCCATCGTCCGCGGGCACCTGGACATTTGCGGCTCGTTGGCCAACCCCAAGGGCATCTCCGGACGCGGCCTGGAGCTCATCGCCCGCCGCGCCGTCGACGTCAAGCCGCTGATGACGCACCACTTCAGGCTGGGCGACTTCCCCGAGGCGTGGGATACCTTCGTCGAGCGACGCGGGGGCGCCATTCGCGTAATGCTGCACCCGCACGAATAGCTGGTTTGGCTACCAGACCGCTATAGAATGTGGCTGCCGGAGCATGCGCTCATCTTTGGTTACGAGCTGCAGGCCATGCTCGACAGCGGTCGCATAAATCAAGCGATCGACGGGATCGTTGCGGAAGGATGCCGGCAATAAGGCAGCTGCGGCAGCGATAGCGGGAGTAATACCGAGCGTTCGAACCCGGGAGGAAAGCTCTTCGAGCCAGGCCGGAATCGGCATCGTGATGGTAATGCGCTGCCTCCGGACAAGCCAGGCCAGCTCATACCACGAAATACCCGCCACCACCAACTCGTCCGCTTCCGAGAGTGCCTGAACGGCCGCTCGACTCAACATGTCGGGGTTCGTGGACCACCAATGAATCACATGCGTGTCGAGCAGTGCCGTCACTCATTCATTTCCCATTCAATGTCGGCACTAAGCAAATCGTCATTGGGGTCGGTGGTCCATGCTCTGCCCGCAAACAGCCCCTTCAGGGCATTCGGGCCGCGTCCGGGCACGAGGCGGGCCACGGTTCGGCCATGCTTCGTGATTTCCACCTCCTCGCCTAATGCCACCTCGTCCAGAAGGGCGAGCAGCTTGGCTTTGGCCTCTCTGGCGGTCACAACCCTCGACATATGACCAGCATAGTGGTCATCCAGGATTCGGATTCGAAGGGGGCTACCATTGCCGCATGGCTGTTTCAACTGAACGGCAGGCGAACTCGAAGCTGAGCGACGCTCAGCTCAAGGAGGCGCTGCGGCTGATGCTGACCATCCGCCATTTCGACGAGCAGGCCATGGCGCTGTACCGCGCCGGCGAGATGCGCGGGACTACGCACCCGTACATCGGCATGGAGGCGGTCGGCGTGGGGGTAATGATGGCGCTGCAGCCGACAGATTGGGTGACCAGCACCCATCGCGGGCACGGCCACACCATCGCCAAAGGCGGTGACCTCAAGAAGATGATGGCCGAGCTGCTCGGCCGGGCCACCGGCTACTGCGGCGGCAAGGGCGGAAGCATGCACATCGCCGACATGGACAAGCACATGCTGGGCGCCAACGGCATCGTGGGCGGCGGCATGGGCCTGGCCACCGGCGCCGGGCTGACGTGCAAGCTCCAGAACACGGGTGCCGTGGCGGTCTGCTTCTTCGGCGATGGCGCGCTGAACCAGGGCATCCTGCACGAGGCCACCAATCTGGCGGCCATCTGGCAGCTGCCAGTGGTCTACGTGTGCGAGAACAATCAGTACGCCATGTCCGCGCGCGCCGATTGGACGGTGGCCGGCGGCAAGGCCTCGGCGCGGGCGGCCGGCTACGGCATCCCCGGCCAGGACGTGGATGGGATGGACTTCTTCGCGGTCCACGCGGCGGCCTTGGATCTGGTCGAGCGGGCACGCCACGGCGAGGGGCCGTCCTACCTGATCTGCCTGACCTACCGCTACCACGGCCATCATGCCGGCGACCCGCTGAACTATCGCGAGAAGGAAGAGGTCGATCGCTGGCGCGAGCGCGATCCGGTGGAAAAGATGAAGAAGACGCTGTTGGAGTGGGGCACCTTGGCGGCGGCCGACATCGAAGCCATGCAGCAGCGCATCGAGACCGAGGTCGAGGAAGCGGTCGAGTTTGCCAAGAGCTCGCCCGAGCCCGATGTGGACCAATTGATGACGGACATCTATGCGTAGCCGCAGGGCGGCTACGCCGGGTCTAGCGGCTAGGGTTTAGGGTCTAGTTCATGGCGATTACGTCACCAGCCCCCAAACCCCAGACCCCAAACCCCGCGAGCGAACGCGAGCTGACCTACGCGCAGGCGCTGAACGAGGCGCTGTTCGAAGAGATGCGCCGCGATCCGGCCGTGTTCGTGATGGGCGAGGACGTAGCCATCTGGGGCGGCGGCGGCATCTTTGGCGTGACCAAGGGCCTGGTGGAGGAGTTTGGGCCCGAACGAGTGCGTGACACGCCCATTTCTGAGGAGGCGATCGTGGCGCTGGCGGTGGGCGCGGCGGCCACGGGCAGCCGGCCGGTGGCCGAGATCATGTACGTTGATTTCATGGGCCTGGCCATGGAGCCGATTACCAACCAAGCGGCCAAGCTGCGCTACATGTTCGGCGGCAAAGCCAAGGTGCCCATGGTAGTCCGCGCTCAGGAAGGCGCCGGCCGCGGCAACGCTGCCCAGCACAGCCAGAGCCTGGAGGCCTGGTTCTGCCACATTCCGGGCCTCAAGGTGGTCACGCCCAGCACGCCGGCCGACGCCAAGGGTCTCCTCAAGACCTCCATTCGCGACGACAACCCGGTCATTTTCCTCGAGCACAAGGCCCTGTACTTCACGAAAGGCCACGTGCCCGAAGGTGAGCACCTGGTGCCGCTCGGGTCCGCTGATGTCAAGCGCCCCGGCCAGCACGTGACCTTCGTGGGCATCCACACCATGGTCCACAAGGCGTTGCAGGCAGCCGAAACGCTGGCGACGGAAGGCATCGAGCTGGAGGTCATCGACCCACGCACCCTGGTGCCGCTGGACGAGGAGACCATCGTCGAGTCCGTGAAGAAGACCGGCCGGCTGATCGTCGGCCATGAGGCGTACACCCGCTCCGGCTATGGCGCCGAGATCATCACCCGCGTCATAGAGTCGGCCTTCGATTACCTCGATGCGCCGCCGGTGCGCGTGTGCGCCAAGAACGTGCCGGTGCCGTACGCCGCATCGCTTGAGACGGCGGCGCTTCCGCAAGCGGAGGATGTCGCCGATGCCGCGCGTAAACTAGTCGGCAATCGAATCTGAAGGAGGCTCGAGATGCCGCCAGTCGCCACAACTCAGAAGTCGACCAAACCGCCGGTGTTGAAGATCGATTTCCTGTCCCACGGCACCCTTGAAGTTGTCGATCTGCAGGCGTCACGCCGCTTTTACGAGGAAGTGCTGGGGTTGGAGTGCATCCAGAACTCGCCGGTGTCGCTGATGCTGCGGCTGGGGGGCGATCATATCTACGTCGCTGTTCAAACCGGCAAGAAGAACGGCATGGGCTTGATGAACCACAACGGCCTGGACGTCGCTTCCGAAGCGGAGGTCGACCGCGCCTATGAGCTGCTGAAGCGAGTCACGGGTGAGTACGGCATCGGCAAGATCCAGCCGCCCCATAAGCAGCACGGCGCCTATTCGTTCTATTTCCAGGATCCTGACAACAACTGGTGGGAGATTCTGTCCAATCCACCACGCGGTTACGCACCTTGGTTCGAACGAACAGGCGCTGATCTGACAGGCCTCTCGGGCGAGGACCTCAGAAAACAAAGGCACACTTCCGGCTTCGGCGACTAGTGCCAACCCCGATCATCATGCCCATGCTTGGGCTGACGATGGAAGAGGGCGCCGTGGCGGAGTGGCTCAAGCAGGAGGGCGACGAGGTCAAGAAGGATGAGCCGCTGTTCACGGTCGAAATGGACAAGGGCATCGTAGAGGTGCCGGCGCCCGCCTCAGGCATCTTGCGCCGGGTGCTCGTGCCAGTCGGCCAGACGGTAGCCGTCAAGACGACGATTGCGGAGATTGCCGCGCCTGGGGAGGCGGAAGCCCCATCACCTCCCTCTCCCGCCGCGGCGGGAGAGGGGACTGGCCGAATCTTCGCCTCACCGCGTGCGCGGATGCGGGCGCGGGAACGGGGGGTCGCGCTGACGGACGTCACGGGCAGCGGACCAAACGGTCGCGTCGTGGAGGAGGACATCCTCGCTCTGGCGGCCGCGCCTTCCACCAAAGTCAGCGTCACACCGCTAGCCCGCCGCTTGGCGGCGGAGCACGGATTGGAGCTGACACAGCTCGAGGGGACCGGCCCCGCCGGACGTATTACGCAGGAGGACGTGCTGCGGGCGGCCTCTCCCTCCGCGGTGGGAGAGGAAGTAGCTGGAGAAGTGGTTTCGCTGTCCCGCATTCGGCGGATTACCGCCGAGCGGATGGCGGCTTCCGCGCGCAGCGTGGCTCGCGTCACCCTGCAGCTGGAGGCCGACCTCACCGAGGCCAGCAAGTTCCGGGCGCAGCTGGCGCCAGAGTTTGCTCGGTTGGGCGTGGACAAGCTGCCCTGGGACGCCATCCTGGCGAAGGCCGCGGCCCTGGCGCTAATCGAGCATCCGGCGGTCAACGCGCAATGGGTGGAGGGGCAGGGCATCCGGCGCAGCGCCGCCGCCCACGTGGGTGTCGCCGTGGCGCTGGAGCCCGAGGGGCTGGTCGTGCCGGTCCTCAAGGATGCCCACGAGCGCAGCCTGCGGCAGCTTGCGGGCGATCTCCTCGCGCTGGTCGACAAAGCCCGAGCGGCGCGGCTGAGCCTTGACGAGATGCAGGGCGGCACGTTCACCATTACCAATCTCGGCGCCTATCGCATCGACGGCTTCACGCCGATCATCAACCCGCCGGAAACGGCCATCCTTGGCGTGGGCCGCATAGCAGAGAAGCCGGCCGTGGTGGACCACCGGCTGGAGGTGCGCCAGCTCTGCACGCTGTCGCTCAGCTTCGATCACCGGGCCGTTGATGGCGTTCCGGCGGCCGCCTTCCTGAGACGGCTGGCGGAGCTGCTCGAGCGACCCTACGCGCTGCTGGAGATCTGAGCCCGCCCGAACTCAAACCGCCCGCCCGGCTGTATCGTTAAACGCATGGCGCCTGCATCGGGACGGGCCCCCCAGATTGAAGTCGCTCGACTGCTTCTGGCAGAAGACGAAGAGGACGTCCTGATCACACTGGCGGCTGTCCTGCGCCAGGAGGGCTATGACGTCACGCCGGTTCACAGCGCCTTCGAGGGCTGCCAGGCGCTGCAGACCGGCAGCTACGACGTAATCGTTACGGACATGCGCATGGAGGACGAGACGAGTGGGCTCGAGCTCGTGACCGAAGCCCACAGGCTGGATCCCCAATCCGTTGCCATTGTGCTGACCGGCTACGGCTCGTTCCCCTCAGCTGTCGAGTCGCTGCAGGCTGGCGTATTCGATTACATCACCAAGCCGTCGAACATCGAACAACTGAAGCAGGCCATCGCCCGCGGGGTCGAGCAGCGCCGGCTGAACCTGGCTCTGGTGCAGGCGGAACGGGCCGAGGCGGCTCGGCTGGCCGCCGAGCAGCACGCCCGCGAGGCCATCCTGCGCGCCGACGTCAGCGTGGCCCTAGCGGAACAAGCGAGGTTGCAAGACATTCTCAACCGCTGCGCCGATGCGCTCGTCAAGCACCTGCAGGCGGCCTACGCGAGGATCTGGGTGCTGAGGCCGGACGAAGAGTTGCTCGAGCTGGCCGGCACGGCCGGAATGTCAACGGTCAGCGGCCCGCTCACGCGAGTCACCATCCCGCTCGGCGCCTACCTGGTCGGCCGGGCGGCACTGGAGCGGCGGGCCATCTTCAGCGAGGACCTGCCAACGGATCCGCTGTTCAGCGACCGGGAATGGGCGCGGCGCGAGGGGATGAACTGCTTCGCCGGATATCCCATGGTGGTCGAAGACCGGGCCATCGGAGCGATCGCGTTGTTCGCGCAGCACATGTTCTCGCGGGAAACGATGGACGCCATGGGGCCTATTGCGGCGGCTATCGGCCAGGGCATCGAGCGCCGGCGGGCGGAGGAGGAGCGCGATCGACTGCTGGTGGCGGAGCGAGAAGCCCGCGGCCGGGCTGAAGCAGCCGAGCGTCGGCTGCAGCGCATTGTGGATGCTTTGCCCGAGGCGGTCGTGGTCGTCGATCCCGCGGGGCGTGCCCTGCTGTGGAATGGCGTGGCGATGGCGATTGCCGGCGCTTTCGACCCACCGCTGACGTTTACCGAGCTGCCTGCCTGGCACATGGAAGGGACGCCCTACGGCCCTGGCGAAAGGCCGCTGGCGCGAGCCATCCGCGAGGGGGAGACGGTGCAGGGCGAGCAGATGCTCATCGCCAACCAAACCACCGGCGAGCGCGTGCCCATCCTGGTCAACGCCGCGCCCATCTACAATGCCGAAGGCACGCTGCTAGGCGGAGTGGCCGTCTTCCAGGACATCACCACGCTGCGAGAGCTGGAGCAGCAGAAGGCCGACTTCCTGAGCGCGGCCGCGCACGATTTGAAAACGCCGCTGACGACGGTGAAAGGCCTCGTCCAGCTGCTGCAGCGACAATTGGCGAAGGCCTCCGGCATACCGGCCAGCACCACCACGACACTGGCAAACATCGATGCCGCGGCTGGCAAGATGGCGGGCCTGATCGATCAGCTGCTGGACGTCTCGCAATTAGACATGAAGCGCGACATCGATTTGATGCGAACGCGCGTCGACCTGGTAGCACTGGCCAAGCGAGTGCTCGAGGAGCAGCGGCACGGCGCCGATGGCTACGAGCTGCGGCTCAAAACCGATCTGCCATCGCTCGAGGGCGAGTGGGATCCGGAGCGCCTCGAACGGGCGCTTGCCAACCTGCTCTCGAACGCCGTGAAGTACAGTCCCTCGGGGGGCGAGGTAATCGTCGAGCTCCGCCGTGAGAAACGCGGGCGCTGCCATTGGGCGGCGGCGGCAGTGCACGACCGTGGCGTAGGCATCCCAGCGGCCGACCTGCCGCACATCTTCGACAGGTTCCAGCGCGGCGGCAACGTGCGCGGCCGGATCGCCGGCACCGGGATTGGGCTGGCCTATGTGCGCGAGATTGCGGAGCGCCACGGCGGCAGCATCGAGGTCCAGACCCAGGAGGGCCGCGGCAGCATCTTTACCCTGCGACTGCCGTTGGACTCCTAAACCAAAAAGCCGCTGACGTTCGAACGCTCGCGGGTGCTGGCGGACCGCGCACTCAGCAGCGTCATCAGCCAGTTGATGGCCGCCGCCAGGGCGAACACCAGCAGCAGCAGCGCGTACATGCGGGACATGTTCAGGTTGCGGTAGGCGTTGAACACCAGGAACCCAAGCCCGGCGCTCGCCGCCTTCGTTTCGGCCAGCAGCGAGCCGACGATGGCCACGCCAACGGCCATGCGCAGCCCCAAGATGATCCCGGGCGCCATCGATGGCAGATAGACGTGCCGCACCAGCTGCCATTCGGATAAGCGCATGACCTTGGCCAGCTTGACGTGGACCGGCTTGATGGCGAACGACGCCGCGATGGTGTTGATCACCATGGGGAAGAATGCGGAGGCGGCGGCCACGGCTACTTTTGAGTTGGGGCCGATGGTAAACACCAGGATGAACACCGGAAAAATGATGATGTACGGCACGGCGGAGAAGTACAGCATCAGCGGCTCGAACACGCGCCGCGTGTATGGGTGCAAGCTGGCCAGCAGCCCGAACCCGAGCGCAGGCGTGACACCAAACAGCACACCCAGTCCGATCTCGTAGCCGCTGGTGGCCAGGTGCGGCGCCAGCTCGCCGTTCGTCAGGAGCTGCCACAGTGCGCCGGCAATGTCTGGCAGCGACGGGAACAGCTCGCGCACGGCCCCGCCGGCCAGAGTGAGCGCCTGCCAGGCGGCGAGGACGACTACGATGGTGAGGGCCTGGATCAGGAGCTGCCGTGACGTGGCTCGAGGCTCTCTCACCCTCGCCCTCTCCCAGCGGGAGAGGGAAACTTTAGCGAGCGCGCTGGAGGCCACGTTCCATCCTGGTCAGAAACGAGACGTACAGCACCGCCACCAGCACCACGGCCATGATGCCTGCATACATCTCCTTGGTGTCGAGCAGGTCGTAGGCCTCGGCAACGAGCCGGCCGAGGCCGCCGATGTTGACGATGAATTCCATAGCCAGCACAGCCTTGAACATGTAGCCCAAGCCGAGCTGCAGGCCGCTGAAGATGCCGGGCGCCGCCGCCGGCAGCAGTATTGATCGAAAGATGCGCTGGTCCGGCAGTCGCATCGAGCGGCCGACCCGGATGAGCACCGGGTTCACGCGCAACAGCGCCGATCGTGTGTTGAGGA
>WNFB01001059.1_pt1 | contig 22986 bp, 15 predicted proteins | sample 5400501 | NCBI WGS metagenome assembly WNFB01 (sample SAMN13153341, study PRJNA577476) | soil metagenome | isolation source: 200 cm saprolite under Douglas fir tree site 2 hole 1 | place: USA:California | collected 2015-04-18 | reverse complement strand
CATGGGATTTCTGTGGGGCCGCCGCGCTGCTTTGGACGCGTTACCTACCTTCCGGGAGGACTTTATCCCGAATGTTCCACCTCTCAAAATCGAAGTGGGAACATTTGTATACGAAAACGTCGCCGGCATGAGGGCCGCCATAGAATACCTGGCCGATCTGGGCAGTCGTTCTGACGGGAACGATGCTCCCAGTTCATGGCGCAAGTGCTTGTCCACCGCCATGAAATCGATCCGCGAATATGAAGCGACACTTTCTACGGAGCTCTTGCAGGGATTGCGTTCGATTAAAGGCGCGACCGTGTACGGGATACAGGATCCACAAGCTTCTCACCTGCGTGTACCCACGGTCCTATTCAATCTCAAGAATATTTCACCCGCCCAGCTCACGACGGGCCTGGCCGACAAGGGTATCGCGGTGCGCGATGGCCACATGTATTCGCCCAGACTCATGGAACGGCTCGGGCTTTCGCCGGATTGCGGCGCCGTGAGAGCCTCCTTGGTGCACTACAACACCCACGAAGAAATCCGATTGTTTTTGAACCAGTTGCAAGAAATAGCGGGCCATTGATCTGCTTTCTCGGAGTAGAGTCTGAGTTTAAGCCGGCCGCGCGAAAGGCGGTGTACCAGGATGACGACCACGAGTACTTCCCCTGGTGGCGAAAAAGCCCCCGACACGGCGGGGCCGCCCCAGAATCTACAGCGCAAACTAACCGAGCGTCAGCTCTCCATGATTGCCATCGGCGGCGCCATCGGTGTCGGCCTGTTCTTGGGGAGCACCGTTACCATCAATCTCGCTGGGCCTTCCGTGATTATGACTTATATCTTTGGGGCGGTTCTCGCGCTGATCATGGCGTATGCGCTGGCGGAGATGGCGGTTGTCCATCCCGTCGCAGGCTCTTTCGGCATTTACGCCGAGCACTATCTGAATCGCTGGTCGGGTTTCGCTGTGCGAGCCACGTACGGAGTAATTCAAATTATCGCCATCGGCGCAGAAGTCACCGCGGTCGCCATTTATTTTCAGTATTGGTTTCCCAATACGCCGCAGTGGATGTGGGTCGCGGTAGTTTCCGCAGGAGTTGTCAGCATCAATGCCGCGCACGTCGGAAATTTTGGAGAGGTCGAATATTGGTTCTCCCTGATTAAGGTCGTCGCGATCATCATTTTTATCTTAGTTGCAATCGCGTTGATCACAGGATTCTCCCCGCGGCCCGCGCTTGGCATTCGGAACCTGACAGCATACGGTGGCTTTTTTCCCCACGGCTTTCGTGGCATGTGGCTGGCGTTCGCGCTTACCATGGCGAGTTATATGGGAGTCGAGGTGGTGGCCGTCGCGGCGGGTGAAGCCCGTCGGCCAGCAGAAGCGATCCCTCGCGCCATGCGCACGATGGTGTTTCGCCTCATCCTGTTCTATGTCCTCGCGATTGCCGTGATGGTGACCATGACACCTTGGAACCAGACGAGCGATGGCAGCATCTCGGGAAGTCCGTTCGTGCGCGCATTCGCCTCCATCGGAATTCCGAATGCCGCGTTCATTATGAACCTCGTTGTCATCACCGCCGCGCTGTCGAGCGCCAACACAAACCTTTATCTTTCCACGCGTATGCTTTTTTCTTTGGCCCGGGGAAACCTTGCGCCCCCGATGCTGGGCCGCCTGAGCGCCAATGGCGTGCCACACCGGGCGCTCGCAGCTTCCAGCTTGGGAATGGTAGCTGCAATTTTTCTCGCAATCTATGTTCCTAAGCGCGCATTTCTGCTGATGTACGGGTCGGCTGTAGCGGGAATGTACTTCGTATGGATCGTCATCCTCCTTGCCCATCTGCGCTTCCGCAGGTCCATCGGCGCGAAAGTGAATGACCTGCCGTTGAAACTGCATCTGTTTCCCTTTTCAAACCTCCTGGGCATTGTTGTCCTAGTGGCGATCGCGTGCAGCACCTTCTTTGTCGAGGGAATGCAATACTCTGTACCCGCGTTTGCCGTGCTCCTCGCAATCATCAGCCTTTTGTATTGGAGGGTGCGGCACGGCGCAGTGGCAGGCGCCAGCGATCAGCCGGAAGCGAGTCCGGAAAGTCTCCCGAGGGAGCCCTAGACCAGGTGCACGACGGCCGCATCGGGGTCTTCGCTAAATTCCTGGATTGAAGATTTTGTCAAACGATGGCCCGGTGAGTTATCGCGGGGAGAGTCCAAATGGCAAAGCCCAAGAGCAGTGGCAATAGCAGCGCCCGGAAACCCGCAAAGGTCCCGGTCGCACCGTACATGGCGATCGGTCTCTCAACGGTTGTGCACGGAATCGGCAGCCGCAAAGATATCGGGAGGAACCTCGACACTATCGAAGACGGCATCCATGCCGCGATGTCGGTCCTGAGCATCAACATGCCGGTAAAATTGATTACCCTTGCCGAAGGTGCCCTCACCGGATTCACGGACGAAGCCTTTGATCTCCCTCACACCGTGGCCGCTAGAGAGCTGTTCATCGATATACCCGGCGAAGAGACCGATCGACTTGCCAAGCTAGCCAAAAACTATGACACCTACATCATTGTGCAGTGCAAAGCGCGCTGGCCAGAAGTGATGAAGAATCGCTTCTTCAATACTCTGTTTGTAATTGATCCCCGGGGAAAAATCGTCCACAAAGCTGCGAAGAACCACATCTGGTGCCGTGAGCGTTCTTGTACGCCGCACGATGTCTACGATCGCTGGGTCGAACTTTTCGGAGACGGGATCGAGGCCTTCTACCCCGTCCTGAAGACTAAGGACATAGGGAACATAGGCACGATTTGTTGCAGCGACGGTGAATACCCGGAAACTGTGCGCGCCCTAGCCTTCAACGGAGCCGAAGTTGTCTACCGGCCCAGCGAGGCGATCCCCATGACAAATTCCGGATATCCCGGGGGAGGAACGTGGCTCATTCAAAACCAAGCGCATGCACACTTCAATTCGTTGTACATGATTTGCCCCAACATCGGGCCCGTTTTTCTGCATCCGGGCATGCAACACCCTTTTGATATCGCCGGCGGCCACTCTCACATTGTTGACTACATGGGTAGCGTGGTTTCCTATTCGCCTTCGGGTTATAACACTGCGGTTGCCGCGACGATCGACATCGAAGCCCTGCGCCAGTTCCGAGTGAGAAACCTCAACAGCAATTGGATCAAGGATCTGCGCACCGAAGTCTTTCGCAAGATGTACGAAGTTCCAATCCATCCGAAAAACCTGTGGATGAAGCAAGACCCGGAGCGGCATGCGAAAGTTGACGAGTATTACCGAGACAACATCCGCCGTCTGATCGAGCGCGGCACCTACACTCTGCCTGCGAATGATTTCCCCGGCTGCGAGTACAAACCCGCCTCGAAAGATCCGGAACATGAGAAGTGGGAAAATATCAAACAACTCTGGGAGTAACCCACGAAGAGTTAATTGGCAGCCATGAAGCGTCACACAACTGGTTTTCCCATCTTTGCTGTTCCGGTAAAGGAGAACTAGCTAGTAATGAGCAGCGCCATCGAAGACGTCTACTCTTCTCTGAAAGGTCAATTCCGCGGCGACCTGCTGCGTCCTGGCCACGCCGAGTTTTCCGAAGCGCGGCGCATCTGGAACGGAATGGTTGCCCGCACGCCTGGTTTGATCGCCCGTTGTGCCACAGTGCCCGATGTGCAGGCTGTTGTCCGAGCGGCGAGCGCCGCTGGCGTAGCTCCCGCTATCCATTGTGGTGGCCACAGCCTTGCCGGATTTAGCAGTTGTGAAGACGGCTTGGTGCTCAATCTCACGCGCATGCGCCAGGTGCATGTTGATGAAGTAAATCGCCGCGCGCGATTCAACGGTGGGTGCCTTCTTGGCACGGTTGATGTTGCGACCCAATCTGTAGGTCTCGCCTTTCCGGCCGGCGTTGTTTCCCATACCGGCGCTGGGGGACTGGTCCTTGGCGGAGGCACCGGATGGCTAAACCGCTTGCATGGTCTCTCATGCGACAACGTTGAAGGCTTCACCCTTGTCGTCGCTGATGGATCTGTTCTCCACGCCAGCGCAGCAGAAAATCCTGACCTTTATTGGGGGTTGCGCGGCGGCGGCGGAAACTTTGGAGTGGTCACCGAGTTCGAGGTCAGACTCCACCCATTGTCTACCGTTCTGTATGGGACGGCCATGTACCTGCGCGATGACATCCCCCGTATGTTGCAGTCTTGGCGGGATTTTATGCCGGAATCTCCCGACAACTTGCGCTGGGGTTTTTCATTGACGATTGCTCCTGACTCGGAGAACATCCCTTCGCGCGTTCGGGGGCTCCCCGTCGCAAGTGCCTCTGCCTTATGGGCCGGAAACCTCGAGGAAGGCCGCCGCTATGTGGATCGCGTCCTTTTCTTCCGCAATCCTGTTGCCGTAACGAAAGAAGTGATTCCGTTCCTTACGCTGCAGACGATGGCAGATGCGGAATTTCCCCATGGGCGGCACTACTACACCAAGGCGGGCTATTTCAAATCTTTCACTGACCAGAGCATCCACACAATGGTGGAAGCGCTCGGCACCATCCCTTCTCCCACTAGTCAAATTGAGCTCGCATACTTGGGTGGCGCCGCCGCGCGGGTTGGGGCCGATGAGACCGCCTTTGGCGATCGAAGCGCTCCATTCGTTATGAATCTGCTCGGAAACTGGCATGAGTCTGAAGACGATATTCTCAATATCTCTTGGGTCCGCAATTTGTTCGCTAGGCTGCGGCCAGCGATGGTGCCCGGAGTCTATGTCAACTTTATGAGCGGCGACGAAGCCGACCGAGTGCCAGAGGCTTATCGCAACCGCTGGGAACGCCTCGTAGCCGTCAAGACGCGTTACGATCCCAATAACTTGTTCCGCATGAACCAAAACATTCCTCCACAAAATGCCGTAGGGAACAGCAGCCATCAATAGCCCCGCGGTTGCTACCCGGAAAGGCGGGTCGTTCTGTGCCATTTAAGAATTCCTTCCGGTACGTCGCAACTCGGCGACAAGAAAGTCATTTACTCCGGCAAGTCGGGATGTCGTGTAGCTACACGATACCGTCCAAAGTGCAATACCAGAGGCTCACCCTCGTTCCACTTGTACTCCTCGACTCCGCTCAGAAAAATAACGTGATCGCCGCCATCAAACTGCCGAATGTTGCGACAGAGAAAATGAGCTATGGCCCCTTTCAGTAGGGGGCACCTTGCGGCTTCTTGCAAACACTCGACTCCTTCGAACCTGTCTGGCAGAGGTGTGGAGAAGCACCGGGGCGGGTGATGCTGGTTGGCCGCCAGGACGTTGATCGCGAAATGACTCGCGCAAGCAAAGTCCTCAAGGCTGGGTGCTTGCCAGGACAAGCTCCAGAGCACGAGCGGCGGACCATACATTCCGAGTACGCGACAATCCGGAAGTTATCGCGCAGTGGCTTGGTTCGAATCGAAATGTTGAGTGCGGCCTTCGACGGGTCAACCACTCTTCGGCAAAGTGGGCGGCGCTCTCCCATGCAGTTCGCAACAGCCTGTATGTTAGAGGTCAAGGCCCCCCGCGCTTTAGGGAGCAGCCTTGATTTCTACCTGTAGGCTATTGATCTCCGCGTGGCCGACGTTTTCCACCGAATGCGGCGGCAGCGGTTCGAGCCATGCGGGCGTATTGAGCTTGGGTAGTTCTAAGGCCTGGCGGGTGTCCAGCATCACGTTGCCAGGATCGTTGCGCCGGACGAGATCGTTCCAAGTTAGAATGAACAGCACGCTCTGCCAGCAATGACTAAACACGGGAACAGTCTGCCGAGCAAGATGCGCGGATGCACGACGCGCACATGCTCGTTCTCAAACCGGACTGCGTGGTTGTCGGGCCCAGCAATCAATGCATCCAGTGAATCCGTCGACGGCCAGATCTGCTTCGGGGCACCTGAAAGCTCAGAACTCATCGCCCATCCTGCGGTTCCGCTATTTTATTGTTTGAATCGGCATTTTTTTTGGCCGAAACCCGCATGAATTGTTCCTCGGAGACTGTTAATGCACCCTACTTGCAAGATTTGTTCAGTGCGGTTTCCAAAAACTCTGGATCATTCGGCCTGAGGCTCAGTCTGATCCTCCAAAGTTTAGGACATGGGTTCGAGCGCAGTTGTGGCCCACCTCACCCCGCAGCGACTTCGAAGGGGTAGTGTCTTTGTTTATGCTGAACCGAAATCCACTTCAAAGTCGTGAATTCTTCGAGAGCCCACTTGCCGTTCAGGCGGCCAATACCCGAGGCTTTTTCCCCGCCAAATGCCACTAATGGCTCATCGTTGATGGTTCCGTCATTCACATGAATCATGCCCGAATCGATCTGTTTCGCCATCTCCGCACCCCATTCCACATTGCGGGTGTGGATTGCACCGCTCAGCCCGAAGCGACTGTCATTCGCGATGCTGATGGCTTCTTCCGGCGTGTCGAACGGCATCACGCAGACTGCCGGACCGAACATCTCGGATTGCGCGATGGACATGCCAGGACGGACGTCGGCAAAAACAGTCGGGGAGACGACATTACCTTCGACTTTTCCCTGCAAGACAGCCCGGGCACCTTCCTGGACCCCTTTTTGAATTTGTTTGGAAAGAGTTTCGACCTGTGCTTTATTCATGAGCGGTCCGATATCCGTCTGGGGCTCGCGCGGATCGCCCACCATCAGGCTTGAAACCCGCTTCACATACTTTTCCAGGAACTGCGGGTAAACGCTGCGCTGAACGAGGATCCGGTTTGCGCTCATACAGATCTGGCCCTGGTGCGTGAAACGGCTAAATACCGCGGCATTGAGTGCATTATCCAGGTCGGCGTCGTGCATCACGATGAGCGCGCTATTTCCCCCCAATTCCAAGATCGCCCTCTTCAAGCAGCGCCCGGCGACGGCGCCAATATGCCGCCCGACTCCCTCGGAGCCCGTGAACGAAATGACGCGTGGAATGGGATGTTCGACAAAGTTGTCGCCGATCTCCTTGATATCTGCGACGATGACATTCAGCAAGCCCTTGGGGATTCCCGTTTCTTCGAAAACTCTTGCGACCAGCGTTCCTCCGGTGATCGGCGTATCGTCGTGCGGTTTCAACACGACACCATTCCCGGCTCCGAGCGCCGTGGCCACAGAGCGCATACTCAAGAAGAATGGAAAATTGAAGGGGCTAATGACGCCGACGACCCCGACTGGAACTCGATAGAGTCTGTTTTCCTTTCCGTCTACCGGTGAAGGATAGATCTCTCCGGTCATCCGGAGCGGATACGTGGAAGCCTCTTTGATGATGTTCTTCACGATCATTATTTCGAAGAACGCTTTCAGGGCGGTGCCGCCCAGCTCTTCGATGATAAGGTCGGTGATCTCAGCCTCGTTTTTTTCAACGAAGGTGATGGCCTTTTCGAGAATGCTGCGTCTCTCGAAGGGATTGACGTCCGCCCAGATCTTTTGCACCGCTGCCGCCGAACGATAAGCATCATCTAGGTCCGCGAGACTTCCGAGCTTGAATTCGCAGATGGGCTTGTCGTTGTAGGGGTTCCGGTCGGTCAGCACTTTGGAGCTTGCTCCGTCACGCCAGGCCCCGCCAATGTACTGCTGGTTGAGTTTCACAAACGGATTCATCAGATTGTCCCTTTCTCCAGAATGGATAGCACTGAACGAAAGCCAATGTGTATGCCGGAAACTGGCAAAAAAGCCATCTACTCCGGCAAATCAGGATGGCGCGTGGCCACACGATATCGTCCGGAATGGAAGACCAGGGGTTCGCCCTCGCTCCACTTGTACTCCTCGACTTCGCCTAGAAAAATAACATGATCGCCGCCATCAACCTGGCGAACGTTGCGACACAGGAAGTGAGCGGTGGTTCCTTTCAGCAGGGGGCAGCCGGCGGACTCCTCCAAGCACTCCACGCTCTCAAACTTGTCCGGCAGTGGGGTGGAAAATTGTCGGGAGAGGTGATGCTGGTTGGCCGCCAAGATGTTGATCGCAAAGTGGCTCGCCTGCGCGAAGTCCGCCAAACTCGCCGCTTGCCGCGACAAGCTCCACAGCACGAGGGGCGGGTCGAGCGAGACTGAAGAAAATGAATTGACCGTGACTCCGATGCGGCGCCCGTCCTTCGCGCGCGTGCTGACGACGGTCACGCCGGTGGCAAATTGGCCCAGTGCGCGGCGCAAATCCCGCCGGTCAAACCGTTCCGCAGCTGCTGTGGTGGTCGCTTGCAGGAAGGGCTCGGCCTCTTTCGCCTCCATGAACCACGGAAAGAGCGAACGCGGATCATCAAAGCCATTTACGAAGGCCTCGGCCACGTCACGCAATTGTCCTGCCGATTCGAGAACCTTGACCACATGCGGCGGAGGATTTAGCAACATGTTTGTCCACTCGGTCACCCAGCGGGCGTATCCGGACCAGTAACGGTCGAATGTCTGCTGCATCCATTCCGGATCCGCTTTCCCGTCAGCATGATTGAGAATGCTCTGCAGATAAATGTCCGCACTCTTGGCGGCGTTATTCGAGCCCTGACCGGTGATCGGATCGTTCAGTACAACAGCGTCCCCTAGACCAAGCACCTTCATCCCCGAAGGAAGTGTGGCCACCGCCTTTCGAACCACAGGGGTGAAAGACCCAGTCAGGACTCCGTTCTCATCGGTCAGTTCGATGTCCTGGCAGCGAGCTGCTTCCCAGGGCAAATATTTATCGAGAAACCATTTTGATTTCGCAAGATGTTGTTCCGGTGTCTGCACCTCTCCCCAGCAATCCATAGGTCCGCCAGGGATTCCCTCAAAGACCATGATCTCGCATGGCCCCGACGTGGTCAGCGCAGGGAAAACAAAATATTCGCCTATTCCGGGAATCAGGTTGAAACAGACGGCCGCGTAGGATTCGCGCGGGCGCATATTCTTTACATAGGTGAGTGCCAGTGTGCGCTGTGGTTTGGGGTAGGGAGAACGGCTGGGGTCTTTCTCAAAGAGCGAGCCGAGAGTTCCTTTGCCTGTGGCAACAATTGTCAGATCGTGGCTGCGTGCATAGGATTCTACATCGGCTATCTTTGCTTCTTTGACCACCAGTTCGCCGCCAGCTCGCTGAAATTCCGCCATCCAGCGAGGCATCTTGATCCGTTGGTCCACCGCCTGCGCATAGGCATCAAGCCGCGCCACCCAATCAATCGCTTTCCCGCCTTGCGGATGAGGAACGCTGAATCCGATTCCCTCTACTTTGGGGCATTCTTGTTCCCAAAAACTCAAATTGAGGTCGCGTTCCGCCTGCAGCGCCGAGTCGAACATGCACTGGCTCGACATCACCCGCCCCGCGCGGATCTCGTCGCCGGCACGGTCCGTAAGCAAGGTGACTTCGTATCCTTTGCGCCGCAATCCCAGCCCAAGTTGCAGCCCGGCCTGCCCCGCGCCAATGATGGCGATACGCTTCATGAAGTCGAAGGCCGCCTTCGCCTACTCCATTAATTTGGGAATCGCTGGTGCCGCCATTTCCGGACCCATCGCGGAATAGCCTCCGTCCACGGCAAGATCGGTTCCGGTAATGAAGGATGCGTGACTCGAGCACAGAAAGAGGGCCGCCTCAGCTACTTCCCGCGGCTCTCCCACGCGCCCGAGCAAATGGAATGCGCCGCCAACTTTGTTCGTTTTGACCTTGTCGCCGTGGGTCAGCTCGTCCATCAAGCGGCACCAAGTCCAACCGGGCGAGAGCGAATTGACGCGAATTTTGTCGACGGCTAGGTCCATTGCTTCGTTACGGGTCAACTGCAAGATCGCTGCTTTCGTGACGGGATAAAGCCAGCGTCCTGTTTGCGCCACTTTGGCGCTAATGCTGCCGAAATTCACAACAGCCCCGCCTCCGCGCTTGACCATGTGCGGCCGCGCGGCCTTTAGCATCATCACGCCGCCGACGACATTGATGTTGTAACTCGCGAGCCATTCCTCTCGCGTGGACTCAAGCGCGTTGTCGATATACACGCAAGCGAGGTTGATCAGAAAATCGATGCGCCCGAATGCCTTGACCGTTTTTTCGACGCAGGCGGAGATCTGGCCGTCGTTTGCGAGGTCCGTCTTCACAAAGATTACGCCGGAACCCAGCTTGTCGGCGAGCGCCTGACCGTCCTTCTCGTTGATGTCCGCGACTACGACCTTGCTTCCGGCATCGTGGAAGGCGCGAACCACTCCCGCGCCGATCAGCGTCGCTCCCCCGGTAACGATCGCCACCTTATCCTTGAGTCCTTCCATCGGACGGAACCCCCTTAACGCGCGGGATCGATTCTGCAGGGCGTAACCTTATCACGCACGTGCAAAGCGACAAAGCGGGAACTCGGAAGGAGCACCGAAGCGCGCAACTTGCGGCTTCGTTGAAAAATAGTGGACTAACGAAAGGATAGAAAGCAAAATAGCACGCTCTCAGAAGCAAATGGCGAGGTGAGGGATGAGGAAAATCGCAATCGTAGGTGGGGGACAGTCAGGTCTGCAATTGGCGTTTGGCTTGTTGCGGCAGCAATACGAAGTCACCGTCGTCTCAAACCGCACACCGGAGCAAATCCGGAAAGGCCGCGTGAGTTCCAGCCAGTTTATGTTCCACGATTCCCTCCAGAACGAACGCGACCTGGGGATCAATTTTTGGGAAAAGGAGTGCCTGCCGACGGAAGGCATTGCGTTCTCCGTGCCCGGGCCTGATGGAGGCCGCGCGCTCTACTGGCAAGCGAAACTCGATCGCTATGGCCAATCCGTGGATCAGCGCGTGAAGTTTTCAGGATGGCTGGAAGAATTTGCGAAGCGTGGCGGAAACGTGGTTTATGAAGATGCCGGCGTTCAGGAGCTGGAAAAGTACGCAAACTCTCACGACCTGCTCCTCGTCGCTGCAGGGAAGGGAGAAGTCGCACGGCTGTTTGCGACCAACACGGCGCAGTCGCCCTTCTCCACACCCATGCGCGCTCTCGCACTGACCTATGTAAGGACCATGGTGGCGAGGAAGCCCTTCACCGCAGTGGCGTTTAGTCTGATTCCAGGGGTCGGTGAATACTTTGTGTTTCCTGCCCTTACGACAACGGGCCCCTGCGAGATCATGGTGTTCGAAGGTGTTCCGGGCGGGCCGATGGACTGTTGGGGCGACGTCAAAACCCCGGCACAGCACCTTCTCCGGAGTAAAGAAATTCTGCAGAAGTTTCTTCCCTGGGAGGCTGAACGGTGCTGCGATATCGAACTCACCGATGAGATGGGAACGCTAGCGGGCAAGTTTGCTCCGACCGTACGCAACCCGGTTTGCAAGCTGCCTTCTGGCCGTGTGGTCTTGGGGATGGCGGACGTCGTGGTCCTCAATGATCCGATCACCGGACAGGGATCCAACACAGCAAGCAAGGCCGCGAAGGTGTACATGAATCGCATCTTGGAGCAAGGCAACAAACCTTTTGATGCCGCATGGATGCAGCAAACCTTTGATTCGTTCTGGAATTACGCCCAGTGGGTTGTGAAGTGGACGAACTCTTTGCTTACCCCTCCGCCGCCGTACATTCTTCAACTCATGGGAGCCGCCAGCCAAATTCCCGCGCTAGCGAGTAAAATCGCGAATGGTTTCAACAATCCCCCCGACTACAATCCCTGGTGGTTCGATCCGGCCGAAGCGCAGAAACTGCTGGGTGGGCAATAGATCATTGCATAATCGTTCTAGAGTCGGTTCTCCTTGTTCAGAACAGAATGATCTCAATCCCTTGCTATATTTCGGAGACGAGTTTATTCCATTGGCAAACAAACGGTGCTGATGCACTGCTCTATTTATCCCCGTTTGCTGGGGAAGAGTATTGTTGACGCAGCAGGTGCCTAGTGCTAGTGTCCGTGAAACTTAGAATTCTGAGTAGAGGTGGGAACGTGCGACGAATATCCTGGGTGTTGCTTGGGGTAACGTTTTTCTTAGTGTTGGTCTCTGCCAAAAGCGTCTCTGCGCAGCAATTCGCGACTTTGAATGTGACGGTGAGCGACCAGTCAGGCGGTGCCGTCCTCGGCACCAACCTGACTCTCAAGAACACCGCCACTGGCGTCGAACGCACCGCGGTCACGGGGGAGAACGGCCTTGCCGTCATCCCCAGCGTCCCGCCCGGGAGCTATGACCTGACGGCGACCCATACTGGGTTTGCGGCTCGCACGGTCACGATTCAGCTTGCCGTCGGTCAGATCGCCTCAGTGATGATCTCCCTGGGAGTTTCCGCGAAAGCTGAGGTCGTCGAGGTCAGGGAGACCGCCCAAGCCGTGGACCCCGAGAAGGCGGAAGTCAGCCAGGTGATTGACACCCCGAAGATCAGCGACTTGCCGATCTCAGGACGCGACTTTATCGACTTCGTTATGCTCACGCCTTCGGTGAATGTCGGCCGCAGCACGGCCGTGGGGGCGCAGTCACCGTTCACGGAAACGGTGCTGAAGCTGAGCTTCGGCGGAGTGCGGGAGAGTCACACCTCCTACTATTCCTTGGACGGGATCGACTACACCACTAGCATTTCCGGTGTGCAGCGCATCAGCCCCTCGCAGGACTGGGTGCAGGAATTCCGCGTCGTGAACAGTCCCTTCACCGGGGACAACGGCCGCAACCTGGGTTCCGTGGTCAACACGGTCACGAAGTCAGGCACCAATAACCTGCACGGCACGCTCTACGAGTTCTTCCGCAACAACAAGATGGATGCCAAGAATCTACTCTCTGCCCCAGGCTTCGACACTCTGCGCTTCAACCAGTTCGGCGGCACGGCGGGCGGGCCTGTTCGGAGAGACAAACTGTTTCTCTTCACGGGGTACGAAGGGCAGCGCCGGGCGGAATCACCCATCTATTCCCAATTAATCCTGCACGCCATCGACACCGACGGGATCTTTGGCCCCGGCAGTCTCAGCATCAATCACGTAAAGGGACTTCTTGGATTGCAGACCGAAGTGTTGAACTCTCTTCTCACTATAGATGACTACGACAAGATGATCTTGAAAGCCAACGCCGTCGTCAACAGCAACACGTTTCTCAACGTGACGTACCTGTTTAACGACTCGCGCAAGCAGAATGTGCGCGGCGCCTCCCCGGGCCAGGGTCTGCCTTCTTCCTACAGGGATAACCCCGTGCGCGACCAGACTGCCTACGGGAGCTTGGTGCATCTCTTTTCTCAGGCCCTCACCTCCGAGACCCTTTTCCAGTACGGCCGCCGCAAGTTTGACCTCATCCCCAAAGGCGCCGGTTTCGAGCCCGCCATTAACATTCCGGACGTATTGTCCTCGGGCGGGTTCATCGGCAGCGTCCGGACGTATACAGAACAGCACGTCCAGGTAGCCGAGAACGTCACGTATGTGCGCGGAAAGCATACGTTTAAGTTCGGCGGTGACATTCAACCGGTCTGGATTAATACGCAAGTCACGTTGTTCAGCCCGGGGGCGGGCCTCTTCTCTCCGGGCAGCTTCTTTGGGGGCCCAGGCCAATTGCCCCCAGGAACCGCGCTGGTGTTCGCCTTCCTGGAGCCACGAGAGAAATTTGGCCAGCAACTTCCCCAGCGGACCCTGCCTTTTACCGCGGGCCTTTACGCGGGCCCTTTGCAGCAATCGTTCGATAACGCCACGACCTTGAAGTTCGAGCACAGCCTGTGGTCGATGTATGCCCAAGACCACTGGAAAGTGCGGCCCAATCTCACCGCCACTCTCGGACTGCGCTACGACGTGGATACATTTCCGTCAGCGGAAGATGTGAAAATCCAGGGCAAATTCCATCCGACCTACTATGGCAATATCCAGCCGCGCGCGAGCTTGGCCTATTCCTTCCACAATGGTAAGGGCGTGGTGCGTGTCGGCGCGGGCATATTCGACTCGGCGTTTGTGTTCAGTGACGTCCTGGTGAGTTGGATCGGCGCTTCGGAATTCACTTACATGAACCAGCCGCTGCTGTCGGAGTTCAGCGATCCCACCAACCGGCTGATTGGCTTTGGAGCGTCCGGTGTAGTGGGTGCTCCCGGGCCGTTCTTTGGCGGCATGGGGTTCAGCAATTTTACCCACTTCGGCATTTATCCGGATCCGACCAAGAGTCCGGTATTGCAGTTCCCGCTAGGGTACGCAAAACTGAAGTTCAAGAATCCCTTCTCTGAGCAAGCCAGCCTGGAAATTGAACACCAGGTGGGCAAGGATTTCTTCGTCTCTTTGGGATACCAATGGCTGCACGCCTCGCGCCTGCCGGTCTACTACAGCATTAACGGGACGCCGAATGCCGCGAACAACGGGTGCAACCCGGCCATCACCAGCGGCTGCGCGCCCTACTTTACGCCCACGGATCCCAACTTCGGGTTTGTGCTGTACGTGAAGCCCGAGGGATTCTCGATTTACAATGCGGGCACGCTCAGCGTGCGCAAGACCTTCTCGCACCACTACGACTTGCTGGCCAATTACACCTACTCGAAGTCCATTGACATCTCGACCACCGTCAACTTGCCCAACACACCCGTCGATTTCCTGCGTCCGAGCTTGGATAAGGCCACCGGAGACAACGATATCCGTCACCGTCTCACCCTGGCGCTCCTTGCGGAAACTCCCAATACCTGGAATGTCGCGCTGCGCGATTTCAAGGCCTCCGTGCTCACCAACCTGCAGAGCGCCCGGCGCTACAGCATTGTTGCCGGTTTTGATACGAACGGCGACATTTTCCCTTTCGGGGACCGCGTTGGGGTGATCGGACGGAACACCTACAAAGGGGACCCGACTCACACGGTGGATGTGCGCCTCCAGCGCGTGATTCCCGTCAACGAGCGCTTGAAAATGGAACTCAGCGCGGAACTTTTCAACCTACTCAACCGTGCCAACGTCCAGCAAATCGATAGTACCTATGGGTTGCCGGATTTCGTAACGGCGGTTCCCACGCATTACAAGGACGGCATTGCCCCGTCGATTCCGTCGGGTGGCAATCCCTCGTTCGGGTCGCCGCAATTTGCAGCTCCGGCGCGGGAAGTGCAATTGTCGCTGCGCTTGAATTTTTAGCGGCTTCCGGTACCGCGCGGCAGAACAACCGCGAGGCTGGCGGATCCGGTTCAGCTATGTCGGCCTCGCGCAAATCAGCAGGGAAATTCATGATTAAGCCATATACCGCCGTCGGCCTTGTGCCCACCATCCGCGGAATTCGCTCCCGCAAAGACATTAAGATCAACCTTGAGCACTTGAAGCATCTCACCAAGGCCGCCAACTGGCTTTCAGGATTGAGCATTCCTGTGCGCTTGCTCGCAATTCCCGAAGGCGCGCTGCAAGCCTTCAACGATGAAGTGCTCGATCTCGACCATGCCAAATTCGCACGGGAGTGTGCTATCGATATCCCAGGCTACGAAACCCAAGAGCTCGGCAAGCTCGCTCGCGAATGGGAATGCTTCATCATGGCCCAGGCCAAGGCACGCCATCCCGACTGGAAGAACCGCTTTTTCAATGTCGGCTTCATCCTGAATCCCAAGGGCGAAGTGATCCTTCAGCATTACAAGGTCTCGCCGCTCTGGCCCGTTGAGCATTCCGTTTGTCCTCACGACGTCTACGATTGGTGGATCGAAAAATACGGCCGGAACTTGCAGGCCTTTTGGCCGGTCGTTGACACCGAAATCGGCCGCATGGGCATCATGATGGCTAATGAAGGCTCCTATCCAGAAAACGCGCGCGCCCTCGCCATGAACGGCGCAGAAATCGTCTATCGCGCTTCCTATCCTCATCCCGCCAGCGGCAACGACTATTTCGATATCCAGAGTGCGGCCCGCGCTCTCGACAACAACATGTATATCGTCGCCCCCAACGTCGGCACCTATTACCTCTTCCCGGAGGAAACCACGCCCATCGACACGTTCGGCGGCCGCTCTTACATTTTCAATTACAAGGGCCAGAAGGTCGGCAAGCTCGAATACAGCGGTAGCTCAAGCTATGTCGCCGGGGTCATCGACGTCGAAGCCCTTCGCGACCACCGCGCTCGCGCCAAGTGGGACAACTGGATGAAGGATCTCCGTACAGAGTTGTACCAAATCGTCTACGAGAAACCGATTTATCCGAAAAACCTCTACCTGAAACGCGAACCGATGAAACATGCCGAATACCACGAAAAGGTCACAAAGAAACAGATTGAATTGATGCACGAGCGCGATATCTGGAAGAAGCCCGAGCGGTAGTAAAACTTTCTTAACCTCCGGCGGGTTTCGCTGTCCAGCGCCGCGTCGCGCAAGAGCTTTACTGCAACTGCATCAGACCCGGCTAAGTCTTCGCTATGACGGACTCATTCGACGCCATCTTCATCGGCAGCGGCATCAACTCCCTGGTGGGCGCAGCCCTTCTAGCCAAAGCCGGATGGAAGGTTTGTGTCCTCGAACGCAATTCCTGGTTTGGCGGCAATATTCGCACCGCCGAGATCACCGAGCCCGGCTTCATTCATGATGTCTATGCAGCCTGGCATCCTCTCTTCACAGGCTCCGAAGCGTATCGCATTCTTAAGAAAGACCTCGAAGCACGCGGACTCGAATACCTGAACACAGAATATCCGACGGCGACCCTTTATCCGGACGGCAGCGCCTCATTTCTATCCACTTCTCAGACCGCCAACGTCGAAGAGTTTGAACGCCTCGTCCCGGGCGACGGTCCCGCCTGGGCACACAGGGTCGAGAGTTTTCTGGGCAAAGCCGATTTAGCTTTTGGCCTCTTGGGTACTGAACTCTGGTCGTGGGAGGGCGTGCGCCTGGTAGCCAAGTGGTTCCGTCGCTTGAAGGTGCGTGGGTCGCTCGAGTTCAGTGCGAAAATGTTGAGCACCAGCCGCGATTGGCTTACCGACACGTTTCGTTCCCCGAAGATTCACGGCCTATTTGCACCCTGGGTTCTTCATACGGGACTGGGGCCGGATAGTGCAGCCTCTGGTTTCATGAACGAGCTCATCGCCGTGGCCCTCCAGTTGGGCGGCATGCCGGTTCCCAAAGGCGGCGGGGCGCGCCTTGCCGATGCCCTCGTAAGACTCGTCGGGGATTCGGGCGGCACTCTGGAAGCCGATTCTCACGTTGAGCGTGTCGAGGTGAAGAACGACCGTGCGGTAGGCGTCCGCGTTCGAGGGAATGTCATCACCGCACGTCGCGCCATCATCTGTAATGTCACTCCACATCAGCTGTACCTCAATCTACTGGATGCGAGTACTATCCCCGGTTGGGTCGTCGCCAATACGAAGCGTTTTCGGTATGGCCGCGGCGATATGCAGATCCATCTTGCCCTTTCCGAGCCTCCGCGCTGGCCCGGTGGCGACGCTCGCTTGGAGCGAACCGCGATCTTGCACGTTTGTGAGGGGCTCAACGGCGTTTCGCGCGCCGTCAACGAAGCGGAACGCGGCTTATTGCCCGCCGACCCTACCGTGGTCCTCGGGCAGCCCGCAGCGGTTGACCCATCACGCTGCCCAAAAGGTTCCTGGATATTCTGGATTCAACTCCAAGAACTCCCGAGTCGGCCTTTGGGTGATGCCGCCGGCGAGCTCGACACGGCGAACGGTGAATGGACGGAATCACTCCGGGAACGCTTCGCGGACCGCGTGATTCGAAAGCTCGAACGCCAAATCCCGAATCTCTCTGCAGTCATTCGAAAACGCGTCGTGATCTCACCGGCCGACCTGGCCGCGACAAACATCAACTTGGTCGGCGGGGATCCTTACGCCGGTTCCTGCGCTCCCAACCAATTCTTCCTCTGGCGCCCACTCCCCGGCCTCCCGACCCATCGCACCACGGTCAGTCACCTCTACCATATCGGCGCCTCAACCCATCCCGGACCAGGACTGCACGGCGCTTCCGGTGTTCTCGTCGCCAAAGGCTTGCTTGGCCGCTCAACATTCGCGGTCTTGTCATCGCCCTCGACGCTGAAAAGTGGTGAACTTTAGTGAACAAGGCCCACGCGGCTGTGCCCAGCGCACGACTTTGCGTTTCCGGAAGTGTGCGTGCGAGATACGGGCGTATCGTGGGTCAGAGCGCAGCTGCGGCTTACATCACAAGTTGCTGATTCTCCTCGGAAAACCCCTGCTCCGGCAAATCGTGATTAAACAGAGTTAATGGCTGTTAACCGATGGGTTGTAAGTTCCAGTCTTGACCGAGCGTCAGTGCTGAGGTGCATTGATGGTTGAGAGTATCGGTAGGCTAGCTAGGGGACACGGGAATCTCAGAGGTTAGATCGCGGCCGAGAAGGTTGTGACTCGTGGATTCGCTGTCCGGCCTGGCAAGTTTCTGACTGGCCTTTTGGGACGAGCTAGGTACAAGTTAGGTACAACTAAGAGGGGGGGAAATAACGCTTCTTGTCCCGTAAGCGACGCCATATAGAGCGTTTATGGGATTCAGATGCCTGGTTCGGGACCAGGAGGTCGATGGTTCAAATCCATTCGCCCCGACCACTTCCTTCCTGATGATTTAAAATGTTCTTCCATGGAAGTAGCCGGCTTCGCAGGCTGGCCTTCCGAGAGAACTACTCGCCGTAGGGCACCCAGATATTTTTCACTTGAACGGTGTGGTCGAGGAACCAGCGGCCTTCGCCTTGTTTCACGTCGAACCAGTCGATGGCGCGGCCTTCGTTGGTGAAGACCTGCTTCAGATTACCAACGGAGAGAGTTTTCACCGCCGCGGCGCTGGCTTCATCCGTAAAGCACCAGATGGCGTCGACGTCGTCGTGTTCGGCGAGGGTCTTCATCAGTTCCGCTGGGCGGCCAGTGACGATGTTTACGACGCCATCGGGCAGATCGCTGGTTTCGAACACCTGATAAAGGTCGCCGGTGATCAGCGGATATTTTTCCGACGGAATGGAAACAACTGTGTTGCCGCTTGAAATGGCCGGCATCACGAGAGAAAGGAAGCCCAGCAGCGGCACATCAGCGGGGCACACCACGCCTACCGTGCCGATCGGTTCTTTCATTGCCAGCGCGACGTTGCGGAACGGCGGGCTATGCACTGCGCCGTCGTACTTATCGGCCCAGGCGGCGTAGGAAAAGATGCGTTCGATGCTGAGGCTGACTTCTGCTTCCGCTTGCTTATTCCCGACAACGGCGGATAACCGGCCAGCAATCTCATCGCGGCGCTGTGAAAGGTTTTCCGCAATATAAAAGAGCACCTGCGCGCGATTGTGCGCCGTCGCCTTGCCCCAGCCTTCCGCTTTGCGCGCCGCTTCGACGGCGTTGCGAATGTCCTTGCGGTTGCCGAGCGGCGCTTCCCCGAGCAAACGCCCGTCCGCGCCGTGAATCGCCATGCTGTAACCCGAATCGGGCCGCGCCTGTTTGCCGCCGATGTAGAGCTTCACGGTGCGGTCGATCGGGGGAGCCGCAAAATCCACTGGCTGCTCGGGCGGCTGGTCGATGGCCAGCGGCTTTGTGTGAAGCGGAGGTGCATTCTTGAACCAGACGGGCTCGAGATATTCGAGCAACCCTTCGCGCCCACCTTCGCGGCCATAACCGCTCTCGCGATAGCCTCCGAAACCGCAGGCGGCGTCGAATAGATTCGTGCAGTTGACCCACACCACGCCGGCTTTGAGTTGCGCCGCAACGTGCAGGGAAACATTGATGCTCTCGCTCCACACGCAGGCGGCCAGGCCGTAAACCGTGTTGTTGGCGAGCTCCACAGCTTCGCGCGGCGTCCGAAACGTCATCGCGGCGAGCACCGGGCCGAAAATTTCCTGCTGCGCCACAACCGAGGCTGGATGAACGTTGCTCAGCAGCGTAGGCGGAAAATACAGCCCCCGCGAAGGCACGGGAATGGAGGGCTGCCAGCAAGTCGCTCCTTCAGCGACGCCTTGATCGACCAGCCGCTGGATGCGCTCGAGTTGCACGCGCGCTACGATGGCGCCAATGTCGATGGCTTTGTCGAGCGGCGCGCCGATTCGAAGCGTGTTCATGCGGTCCTGAATTTTGCCGATCAACTTATCCGCGATGCTCTCCTGCATCAGCAGCCGCGAACCGGCGCAGCAAACCTGACCCTGGTTGAACCAGATGCCGTCGACCAGGCCCTCTACGGCGCTATCCAGATCGGCGTCTTCAAAAATAATGAAAGGAGATTTTCCGCCAAGTTCGAGGGAGAGCTTTTTGTGGCTTTGAGCTGTGGCCTTTCGAATCGCGCGCCCCACTTCCGTCGAACCCGTGAAGGCAATCTTGTCGACGTCGGAATGCTTCACCAGGGCTTCGCCGGTCGATCCATCGCCGGTGACGATGTTGACGACACCGGAGGGCAGGCCGATTTCCTGGCAGATTTGCGCAAATGCGAGCGCCGTCAGGGGAGTGAATTCCGCGGGCTTCAGCACGACGGTATTGCCAGTTGCTAGCGCGGGGGCAATCTTCCACGCCAGCATGAGCAAAGGAAAATTCCACGGGATGATCTGACCTACAACGCCGCAAGCGGTGTAGCCCGGGAATTCCTGCTCGAGCAACTGGGCCCAGCCCGCATGATGATAAAAATGGCGCGCTACCAGCGGAATATCAATGTCGCGGCTCTCGCGAATCGGCTTTCCGTTATCCAGCGTTTCGAGAACCGCGAGCCAGCGCGAATGTTTTTGCACCTGCCGTGCCAGCGCATAGAGATAACGCGCGCGCGCGTGCGGCGTGAGGGACTGCCACGCCGGCAAAGCGCCCCGCGCGGCTTTCACGGCGCTGTCGACGTCCGCTGCCGATCCTTGCGCCACCATCGCGAGTTTTTCACCGGTGGAGGGATCCGCAGTGTCGAAATAAGTCCCCGCTGCGGGCGCCTGCCACGTGCCGCTTATGAAGTGTCCGAAGCGTCGGCCGTGACGGTCCAGCCAGGCAAGCGCCTCGCGCGGATCCTCCGGCGCGGGGCTGTACTCCATGGTCATGAATTTTTCGACGATGCTCATTCGCTTCTTCCCGCTTCTCCTGTCATCGAACCAGATTTCTCCCCCCTACGCGATTGGATGGCGATAATCCGCCGAATAGCGTCCTGTGGCTTGGTGCTCCAATTGGCGCTCGATGTCCGCAAGCATGCCGCTGGCGCCAAACCGGAATAGCTCCGCCTTTAGCCAGGAAACGCCAAGTTCCTCTTTCAGGAGAGCGAGCCAGTCGAGCGATTGCTTCGCCGTGCGAATGCCGCCTGCCGGCTTGAAGCCCACCGCCATTCCGGTTTCCTGCGCGTACTCGCGAATGGCGCGCGTCATGACCAGGCTGACCGGAAGCGTCGCGTTGGTCGCTTCTTTCCCTGTGGATGTCTTGATGAAGTCCGCGCCGGCCATCATCGCCACCACGCTGGCGCGCGCCACATTGCGCAGCGTCAGCAAGTCACCGGTACCAAGGATCACTTTCAGATGCGCAGGCCCGCAAGCGTTTTTGAACGCCGCGATCTCATCGTAAAGCGCTTGCCATTTCGCGCGGAAGACGTGCGCGCGTGTGATCACTACGTCGATTTCGTCCGCGCCGGCTTCAACCGAGCGCCGAATTTCCGCCACGCGTTCTTCGAAGGGAGAAAGTCCGGCGGGGAATCCCGTGGAGACCGCGGCAACATGAATACCGCTGCCTTCGATCGCGCGCCGCGCGGTTTCGACGAAGGCGTGATAAACGCAGACGGCTGCCACCTTGATATGGAGGCTCTCGATGCCAAGTTTCTGGACGAGCTCTTGCTGAATCGGCTGCCGTGCCTTGGCGCACAATCGGCGAACGCGTTCGTCGGTGTCATCGCCGGAAAGTGTCGTCAGATCCATGCAGGTGACGGCGCGCAGGAGCCAGGCTGCCTGCCATTCCTTCTTCACCGTTCGCCGGGTGCCGATGGTTTGCGCGCGGCGCTCGACGGCGCTGGTGTTCACGCGCACAGCGTCCACCCAATCCAAATTTAACGGTACGCCGCGGTTGGGCTGGAGATCGCGCCCTGCGTAATTGGCGATGGCGGTATCGGAAGGGGAAATTGGACTTTGTAGACCCGAACGATCAAGACTTGTAGAGATTTCAATACGTGGGTTGTTGAGCAGAGTCATGGAATTTCTCACCACATCTGGCAGTGCAATCAGGGAAGCTCTATCTTAGCACTTTGGCAAAGCCGGTTTACAGGCGCCCGCCGCGATTCCGCCATTCCTTCTCGAATTCCGCTCGGTTACAGAAGGACTTTTGAGTTCCTACCTTGGTCGTGGAAAGTGCAGCGTAGAGATTTGCGCGCGGCAGAGCTTCTTCCTCCGGCAAACCTTCGCTCAGAAAAACCGCAAAGCTGCCGATGAAAGCGTCGCCCGCGCCTGTGGTGTCTATGGCTCGGACCTTGAATGCGGGAATGAGCTCCATGCGATCCGATCCGGCCACCAAAGCGCCGCGCTCGCCGAGAGTAATGACCACACGCTTCATTCCTTGACGAAGAAGAAACTCCGCACACTTTCTTGCATCATCGATCGAATGCACCGGCATCCCCGTGATCACTTCGGCTTCGCTCTCATTAGGAATGAAATAGTCAGCGGCACCAAGTTCTTTGAAGTCCACCGGCTGTGCCGGAGCGGGATTCACGATGCAGCGGATGCCATTGGCGCTGGCAAACTTCACCGTGTGATAGACGGTGCGCAAAGGAATCTCAAACTGCATGATGATGGTGTCTGCCTTGCGCAGCAGGGTCGCGGCGGCATCCACGTCTTCAGGCGAAAGCGTGTCGTTTGCACCTTTCACGACGATGATGCGATTTTGGCCGCTCGGATCCACAAAGATTGGAGCGACGCCGCTGGAAACGCCCTCGGCGATGAGCACATAGGTCGCGTCAATCCCCTGCGATTCAAAGTTTTTAATCGTGGCGGGACCGAAAAGATCGCTCCCGACTTTTGCAACCATGCCCACGTTCGCTCCGCAGAGACTCGCCGCAACCGCCTGATTGGCGCCTTTGCCCCCGAAGCCGAGATCGAACTTTTTGCCGAAGATCGTTTCCCCTGGCCGCGGGAATACGTCGTTGAACGTGGTAAGGTCCACGTTGGCGCTGCCTACAACCGCAATAAAGGATTCCTTGGACATCATTTCGCCTCTGGTGATTCCGCGCGCGGATTATATAGGAACCCGGCCAGGGAACCGCATAAACTCTCGATTGCAAAGCGAATTGTCTCG
>WNFB01001058.1_pt1 | contig 22988 bp, 20 predicted proteins | sample 5400501 | NCBI WGS metagenome assembly WNFB01 (sample SAMN13153341, study PRJNA577476) | soil metagenome | isolation source: 200 cm saprolite under Douglas fir tree site 2 hole 1 | place: USA:California | collected 2015-04-18 | reverse complement strand
CGGACTCAAAATCCGGTTCTCGTAAGAGAGTGGGAGTTCGACCCTCCCTCTGGGCACCATCAGCTCACAGCGTGTCAGAAGGTGTGGCGCGGGGTTTTTGCCCATTCGGGTGGTGATCGGATTGTGCGCGAATCTGAATCAAATTAAACACGCATATCCCTCAGTTGACACGTCCGAATAGGTAGCCTATAGTCGTGCCTAGAGTGATGAAGAAGCTTCAAGACCATGATGGTGGTCCCATCTTGGTGTCCGTCATTGCACTTCATTCTCTAATCTCATCAAGGAGGCAGCACATGCGTATCGTGTTGGCACTAGGAGCGGCAATTCTTTTTGTCGGTTCCGTGGGTGTGTCAATCGCTCAGGAGCGCTTGCAGTCGAACCAGTCCGGCATGGGTGTGGGCGAAGGAGTTGGTGATGTGTCGGGGTCGAGTACTCGCGTGACCACCTTCGATCGAACCCAGTTCCTCGATCGGTTGTCGCAGGCGGAGACGATTTATGGCCGCGTGATTGGCCTCGATCTGCCGGGCAAGAAAATGCATCTCGAGGGCGGTGGAAGTTCCCACGATGAGGGGCGTGCAGGCGGTGGCGCGATGAACTACTTCACGGTGTATTTTGATGACAAGACCAATTTCGATCAGATTCGTATCCTTGAGTCTGGTGACGACGTGACCATCCAGGCATTCGAGGAAACAAGTGCCAGCCAGCCGTTCGGCACTGGCCGTAAGATTGTCCGTGAGATCACCGTCCTTCGTGGCAATGAGAAGCTTGCTGGTTTCGGGGGACTTGGACAGCGCCCGAACCCGGCTACCGAACGTGGGATTAACACGAACAGTGGCTCCACCACTGGTGGTATTGGTGGTACTGTGCTTCCAGGAAAGATCGATTCCGGTATCACCAGCCCTGTTGGTGAATATACCGGTGCTGCTCCCTGCTGGCAGTGTGAACCCCAGCCAGGATGGGGCAATGCAGTCGGCAACCAGTCAGACTATGGGACGGACTACACTAAGCCGAACTTGGTCAAGGGCCTGAACTAAGTCGAGACACATTCTGTGAGGGTGTGAGAAGGGGCAGCGACGCGCTGCCCCTTTTTTTGCGTTCACCTTGCCGTTACACCCGGTGCGTGCTTGCAGGGCTACCGACTCCTTGTTAGGATTTGCGTCCAGCCAGCGCGCGGCGCATAGTCAAGACTGTTACGGAGGAGAGAGACGTGGTCGGGAATGGAAGGGAAACACGACAGTGACTGGTCAACCGGATGCTGAGTTGGATTTACGGGGAGTGATTTGCCCCTATAACTTCGTCAAAACGAAGTTGAAACTGGAAGCGATGGGACAGGGACAGATACTTTCAGTGCTGTTGGACGATGGCGACCCGATTCGGAATGTCCCCCGGAGCGTGAGTAATGAGGGGCACACCATCCTTTCGGAAGATCGCGTCGAAGGATCCTATCGAGTGGTCATCCGCCGCCGTGAAGACGAGTAGCGCGGGGCATTCTTCTTCTCACCTTTTTTGTTTGCGATCCTGCCCTATACCCTTCAATGACGACCGTCACCGCTGAGTCCTTCGGCACTGGTCCGATCTGATCGAGTAGCTCACCCGGCTTCCCGCGAGAGAGGGTCTCTTCGCGCATTGTGAGATTCATGGCGATGGCAATCTGTCTGGCGGGGAGTATCTGCGCCAGGGTTTTCAGTAGCCCCGCGAGGGTTCTGGGACTCACATAGAAAACGAGGGTTCTTCGCTCTTTGCGGAGTCGAGAGAGGTATTGTGCGAGACGACGACTGGTCGAGGGAAGGTGTCCCTCAAAGATGATTGCATCACCAGAAAAGCCAGAGATCGCCGCCGCTGTCGTTATGGTAGAGGGACCAGGGATGGCCTTGACCGGGATTCCTGCTTGATGGGCAGCAGCCACAAACAGACTGCCTGGGTCGTAGATGACCGGGGTGCCGTTGTCTGAGACGAGGGCGACATCCAGTCCCTGCATGAGTCGATGCAGAAGGAGCAGCACTTTCTCGTGGCGATTGAGCGGGCCGTAGCTTGTGACTGTTGCGGTGATGCCATGATGGGTCAGGAGCGCCTGGGTCACGCGAGGGTCCTCTGACGCAATCACCGTGACGCGGCGCAGCGTGGCAAGGGCCCGAAGGGTAATGTCATCAGGGTGGCCAATCGGCGTGCCGACGACATAGAGGGTGCCGGGGGAACGAGACGTGGTGGTCCGGACTTCTACTCCACGATCGTTTGGTTGACTCCCATCTCGCGCCATCGATATAATTCTCTGTTTAATGCCAGTCTGTTTGTCCTGAAAAGTTGAGAGGATAGACCTCTATGGCCGCCATGTTTTTCGTGGTGACGATCGCCCTGTATTTTGCGGCCACTGTTTCCTTTCTTGCCTACCTGCTCTGGCCTTCTGAAGCCCTGTCAAACGTCTCCCTGGGTATGACGGCGACCGGGTTTGCCTCACACACGATCGCGTTGGGCGCAGGGATAATCGGGGTGACGGACGTATCGACGCCAGGATTCCATCAAGCCCTGTCGTTTTTTTCCTGGGTGCTGATTTTGGTCTTTCTCGCCGTGGAGTTTCGCCATCGTCTGCACGTGCTTGGCTCGTTCATCGTCCCCCTGGCACTGGTCTCGCTGGTCTCTGCCGCGGCATTGCCGGAAACCGCTCCGACGCTTACGCCGGTGTTTCGAACGCTGTGGGTCCATGTCACCCTGAGCATGCTGGGCACGGTGGGGTTTGCCATCGCCTTTGTGGCTGGTCTCATGTATCTGATTCAGGATGGACTTCTCAAGTCCAAACGTTTCAATGTCCTCTACTCAAAGTTGCCCGCCCTAGATTTTCTCGACCATCTGAATCAACAGTCCATTGTGACAGGGTTTCCGCTGCTCACGCTCGGCATCATTACTGGCGCACTTTCCGCCGAGTTCTCTCGGGGGTCGTATCTGAACTGGAATCCCGAGCAAACATGGGCGTTGGTGACGTGGGTGTTCTACTTTGTCGTACTGATGGGACGACTGACGGTGGGCTGGAGAGCCAAACGAGCGGCGTACCTGACGATTATCGGGTTTGCTGGGGTTATTCTGACCCTCATTGGGGTGGTCCTCAAGGGTCACGGACCGGTGTCTTGACATGCACATTGTTGTCGTCGGTTTGAGCCACAAGACCGCCCCGGTTGAAATCCGTGAGAAACTTGCCGTCCCTGAGAGCCGGATGGGCGAAGCCTTGACCCGTCTCTGTTCGTATCAGGGGGTGCGGGAAGGGATATTATTGTCGACGTGCAATCGTGTTGAGGTCTATGCCGTCGTCGATGAGATCGAATCAGGGTATGGACGAATCCAGGATTTCCTGGCTGATGCCCATCTTTCGCTGTCCTCGGAGCAACTGACTCCCCATATGTACTGGCACGAAGGGGATCGGGCGATCAGCCATTTGTTTCGTGTGGCCTCCAGTCTCGACTCCATGATCGTCGGCGAGTCGCAGATTCTGGGCCAGATCAAAGAGGCCTTCGATGTTGCGCTCACACACAAGGCGACCGGCATCATTCTGAACAAAGTCGTGAAGAAAGCGATTTCCGTCGCCAAACGTGTGCGGACAGAAACGAAAATTGCCGAGATGGCGGTGTCGGTCAGCTATGCCGCGGTCGAATTAGCCAAAAAGATTTTCTCGGACTTAAGCGAGAAGACAGTACTGTTGGTAGGGGCGGGGGAGATGGCCAAATTGGCGGCGAGACATTTCATTGCCAACGGTGTCCGGCATGTGCGGGTGACGACCAGGAATCCGCAACATGCGCTGGAATTGGCAAACCGGTTTAGCGGCACCGCGGTCGCCTTTGAGGAGTTTCGGGAGGACATGGCTTCGGCCGATATCGTCTTGGTGTCGACCGGTGCCGCGCATTATCTCGTGAGCGAGGATGACGTGCAGCGCTCGGTCAAGCAACGGATGAATCGTCCGATGTTCTTGATCGACATCTCGGTCCCGCGCAATATCGATCCGGCGGTGCGGCATGTGGACAATGCCTTCCTCTTCGACATCGATGATTTGAAGACACGGGTTGAACAGAATCGCGGGGAGCGCCTAAACGAGGCTGAAAAAGCCGAGCGGATGGTGGTGGATGAAGTCGGGATTGTGCGGCAATGGCTCCAGTCGCTGGAGGTCACTCCCACCATCGTGGCGCTCCGCGCGCGGGTCGATGATATCAAGCAGGCCGAGCTCGACAAGACCTTGGGGCGATTGGCGAATCTGTCCGCGCCGGAGCGTGAATTGGTCGAGGCGATGGCGTCGTCGATCGTGAATAAAATCATTCACAATACGATGGTGACGCTCAAGGCTGAGGTGAATTCTTCGGAGGGGGCTGCCTTTGTCGAGGCGGCGAGACGGTTTTTCAGCCTCGGCGATCCTGCGGTCTGCAATATCAATGAGAGTGCATCATCTTCGTCGGGGACCTGTCATTCGTCGCAACCAGATCTCCGGGAAGTTGGAGAGGTGACTCCGAGAACTGGTTCGAAGATGCCGGATCATTGAGAGTGCCATTCGTATGGAAATCACCCGCAAAGGGCTGAAACTTTTTACCTGTCCCAAGTGTCAAAAGGCCTACTTGGGACATGACTCCCCACCCGATTGTCCGGCCTGTGGGTTCGATTATCGGGAGCGAGAAGGATTTCGGTGGGATGTGCTCGTGTATCTCTTGTCGATTTTTGGTTCGATCGGTTTCCTGCTGGTCCCGTCTTCCTATCGGAGTTTCTTCAATGGAACCCTGCCCGGTGAGGTTCCACGCGCAGACCGCGACGGTTCTGAAAAGTTCCCAGGCAGCGAACGGTCCGCGACGTTTCATATCCCGTATCATGATGTGAGTCGGTGAAAGGGAGCCATGTCAAAAGTCGGCCATGAACGATCGACCGCCGTGCTTGGGACGCGCGGTAGTAAGCTGGCGGTGCAGCAGAGCGAGTGGGTGCAGGGACAGTTGCACGCGCTGGCTCCGCATGTGACGGTGACGCTGCGGAAGGTCCAAACGTCGGGAGACAAGATTCTTGACGTTCCGCTGGCCCAAATTGGCGGAAAGGGACTGTTCGTGAAGGAGATCGAGGAAGCGCTGTTGAGCGGCGAGATTGATCTGGCGGTGCATAGTATGAAAGATATGCCCACGGAATTGCCCGAGGGATTGGCCATTCTCTGTGTGCCGCCACGCGAGGATCCCCGAGATGCCCTGATTAGTCGTGACGGGCGGTCGTTCATAGACCTTCCTCGTGGCGCCCGGATCGGAACCAGCAGCCTTCGCCGCCAATCACAGCTCCTGCATGCCAGGCCTGATCTCACGATTGCCATGTTGCGCGGGAACTTGGATACCCGGCTCAAGAAATTACGGGAGGGACAGTTCGACGCCATCGTGCTTGCCGCAGCCGGGCTCCGGCGATTGGCCTGGGCGCATGAGATTACGGAGTATCTTGCGCCGCAGATTAGTTTGCCTGCCATTGGCCAGGGGGCGCTCGGCATCGAGGGCCGACGAGACGATCTCTTTATTCGTTCACTGTTGAGTGGTTTGGACCATGCGCCAAGTAAGACAGCCGTTCTTGCCGAACGTGCGTTGCTCCATCGGCTCCAAGGAGGCTGTCAGGTTCCGATCGCGGCGCATGCGACAGTGGTCGGGACAGGGGTGAGACTGGAAGGATTGGTATCCAGTGTGGACGGCAAAGAGCTCATTCGCGATACCGTTGAAGGAACCATTGAGGATCCAGAGTCGATCGGTATTCAACTTGCGGAACGACTGCTCGCACGCGGTGGCGATAGAATACTCCAAGCGATCTACGGGACCACATGACGAAATTGAGAAGACCGGGGAAGGTCTATTTGGTCGGAGCGGGACCAGGTGATCCTGGACTTTTGACGCTGAAAGGGAAGGAATGCCTTGAGGCGGCCGATGTCGTCCTGTACGATTATCTCGCCAATCCGGTCTTACTGCAGTATGCTCCGGCTACTGCACAGCGCATCTATGTCGGTCGGCGGGGACGTGGGCAGTATCAAGCCCAAGCCGATATCAATCGACTGCTCATTGAACGCGCCAAGGAGGGGAACGTGGTGGTTCGGCTCAAAGGGGGCGACCCATTTGTTTTCGGACGCGGTGGAGAAGAGGCAGAAGCGGTGGCTGCTGCAGGGGTCGACTTCGAGATTGTGCCTGGCGTGACGGCGGCGGTCGCGGTTCCTGCGTATGCGGGCATTCCGGTGACCCATCGAACGTTGGCTTCCACGGTCACGTTTGTGACCGGTCATGAAGATCCCACCAAACCGACGATCTTGTTGGAATGGCCCAAATTAGCCAGTGCATCAGGGACGCTCGTGTTCATGATGGGCATGAAGAATCTTCCTTCGATCGTCAGACAGTTACTGTCGGAGGGACGGTCGCCCGACACGCCGGTCGCGGCGATCCGTTGGGGGAGCAGAGCCGATCAACAGACCATCGTGGGAACAGTGGGTGATATTGTCGCGAAGGCGGAAGCTGCGCATCTCGAACCGCCGACGGTGATCGTCGTGGGTGAGGTCGTGCGATTGCGAGGACAACTGAATTGGTTTGAAACCAAGCCGCTCTTTGGGAAACGGGTCGTGCTTACCCGTGCACAGGAGCAGGCGAGAGAATTTTCCCAGCTACTGGCTGCCTATGGCGCGGAGCCGGTTGAAGTCCCGACGATTCAGATCGTGCCTCCGGCCAGTTGGCAGGCGATCGATGATGCGGTGACTCGTCTCAGTACCTATCAATGGCTCATTTTTACCAGCGTGAACGGGGTGAGGCCTTTTATGGACCGACTCCATGTGGCAGGGAAGGATGCGCGAGCGTTAGCGAACCTTCGCCTGTGCGCGATTGGACCAAGAACTGCGCAGGAACTGGGAACCTATGGGGTGACGCCGGATGTCGTTCCACACGAATTTCAGGCAGAGGGTGTGATCGCCGCATTGGGCCATGTAGGAATCCGTGGGAGCCACGTATTGATCCCACGCGCCGAAGTCGCTCGCGAAATCTTGCCGGAACAGTTGCGTGAGTTAGGAGCAACCGTCGATGTGATCCCTGTCTATAGCACGATCGCCCCAGCGGTGGATGTCGTGTCCTTGACGCAACAGCTTCACGATGGGCGGGTGGCGGCGGTGACATTCACGAGTTCCTCCACCGTCCGCAATTTCGTGGAAGTCTTTGGAGGGCGGGATGCCGTGAGATCACTCGTCGCACGGGTGGTCATTGCCTGCATCGGACCCATTACGGCACGTACGGCGGAAGAGTATGGGTTGACGGTCACGGTCATGCCGGCTGAGAATACTGTGCCGGCGCTGGCAGAAGCGATCGTGAGGTATTTCAAGGAAGGGGATCGAGTCGCCGTTTCTACGCGCGGTTAGGCCTAAGCAGACGACAGGGTGATGGAATGAATTAGCCAAGGGAGGGCATTGTATGGTTCCAGTCAAGTCGTTCATGGTTCCGAGGGAGAAGTTTATTACGGTTGAGCGGGATACGGATGCACAGACGGCGGCACGTATCATGAGGGATCGTGGCATCGGCAGCCTGTTCGTGACGAATGGGAAGGAGATCGTCGGCATCCTCACGGATACCGATATGGTCCGGCGGGTGGTAGCGGCTGGAGCCGACACCCACAAGACAACGGCCGAACAGATTATGTCGGCCCCGATCTTGACGATCGAGGAGAATAAGACAGTGTTAGATGCCAACGATCTGATGGCCCAAACGCATATCCGCCATCTCGGCGTGACTCAGGGTGGCAAACTGGTCGGCATGATTTCTGTGCGCGACCTCGTGGTGTTCTTGACGAATCTCCCGAGAAAGTGATCCGATGGCCTTCCCAATACAGCGGCTCCGGCGGCTGCGGCAGCATGAGGCATTTCGCCGCATGGTACGGGAGACGAGCCTTGCCCCGTCCGACTTTATCTATCCGCTGTTTGTCGTCGAAGGGCGAGATCGGCGGGAGGAGATCACCTCCATGCCGGGCCAGTTCCGGCTCTCGGTCGATCTCTTGGTAAAAGAGGCCAGTGAGATTGCGGCCTTGGGGATCCCCGCTATCATCCTCTTTGGGATTCCTGACCGAAAAGATGATCGGGGGAGTTCGGGGTTTGATCCGAATGGCATCGTGCAGCGGGCCGTCAAAGCGGTGAAGGACCAGGTTCCGGGGCTGATGGTCGTGACCGACGTCTGCATCGACGAATACACCGATCATGGCCATTGCGGAATCGTCAAGGACGGTCGCATTCTCAATGATGAAACGTTGGAGTGTCTCCGTGCGATGGCCAGGACCCATGCGCAAGCGGGGGCCGACATGGTGGCGCCCTCCGATATGATGGATGGGCGGGTGGCGGCGATCCGGGCGGAACTGGATCAGGCGGGTTTTCCAGAGCTGCCGATCATGGCCTATGCCGCCAAATTCGCGTCCTGCTTTTATGCACCGTTTCGGGATGCGGCGTGTTCGAGTCCTCAATTCGGCGATCGGCAGTCATACCAGATGGATCCCGCCAACTGCCGGGAAGCACTTCGGGAGATCGCCCTCGATGTCGAAGAAGGAGCCGACATCATCATGGTGAAACCGGCACTGCCGTATCTCGATATCATTGCCGCGGCCAGAGCGCAGATGTTGTTGCCGGTGGCGGCCTATCAAGTGAGCGGGGAGTACAGCATGATCAAAGCGGCCGCCAACGCTGGCTGGCTCGACGAATCGCGGGCCATGATGGAATCGTTGCTCTCGATTAAGCGGGCCGGAGCGGGTCTCATTCTGACGTACTTTGCCAAAGACGCAGCGCGCCTCCTCCGCTGACGACCATGCTGAAAGTGACGCGTGGGCTGTGGGGTGAGTGTCCACGTGCCTATCCGGTCGCCACGATCGGCAATTTCGACGGCCACCACCTGGGCCATCGAGCGCTGCTGCAGACAGTGGTCGAGACGGCCCAGAAGGCACAGGGGACTGCGCTCGTGCTGACCTTCGAACCACATCCGGTAAAAATCCTTGCACCCCGCGTCGATTTTCGCTTCCTCACCAGTCCGGAGGAAAAGCTTGCGCACCTCGAAGCCGCGGGAATCGATGAAGTGGTCTTCCTGGACTTTACCCCCACCTTTGCGGCGATGAGCCCGGATCAATTTGCCGAAGACATCCTGCATCGCTCTCTCGCCCTGTCTGAACTGTTCGTGGGCAATCATTTTGCGTTTGGGAAGGATCGGGCAGGGCATATCGATGACCTCGTGCGTCTCGGCGGGCAGTACGGCTTCCGCGTGAATCCCGTGACTCCCGTGATGATTGAGGGGGACGTGGTGAGTTCAAGCAGGATTCGCCAGCTTATTCAGGCAGGAAATATGGAGCGGGTTACCACATTGCTTGGACGCGTCTATGGGATTCGAGGCACCGTTGTGCACGGGATGCAACAGGGGCAGGCGATGGGCTGGCCTACGGCCAATCTGCGCGTCCCGGCTGATCGCGTCGTGCCGCCCGATGGAGTCTATGCCGCGCGGACTGTCCATGGTACTCAGACCTATGATGCGATTGGCTACATTGGGACCAGGCCGACCTTTGGAGCGGGCGAGCGGCTGATCGAAGTCAATCTTTTGGATCAGACCGGTGATCTCTATGGCCAGGAGATCTCAGTGCAATTTGTGGCACGGATACGCGGCGATCGCACCTTTGCATCTGCCGATGAGCTGTCGAAGCAAATTGCCCGTGATGTGGAGCAGGCTCGCAGCAGCTTGCGGCGTATTCAGCAAGGAGTTCAGTAACCATGGCCCTTGAGACGACGGTCCTGAGGCCGTCATCCAGGTCCTTCGCACGACCGGCGTTGTTGACCCATCTTGTTCGAACGGTGCGTGAGCACCAGCTGTTTATTCCCGGTCAGCACCTGCTCGTGGCGGTGTCGGGCGGGCCCGACTCGGTCGCGTTGTTGTCTCTCCTCCACCACCTGGCCTCCTCCTGGCGGCTCAGGCTAACAGCGGTCCATTGTAACTATGGGCTGCGCGGAGTGGAGTCCGACGGTGACGAATCGTTTATCAAAACCTTCTGCCGGGAACGACAGCTGTCTCTTGTCATTCATCGACCCAAGCTGGTCAAGCGACGACAGCGCTCATCGCTTCAAGCTGCGGCCCGCGACGCGCGCTATGACTTCATGAAGCAATTGGCTCACGAGGTAGGGGCGGACTGTATTGCGGTCGGTCATACCGCCAATGACCAGGCGGAAACGGTGCTCATGTGGCTGTTGCGGGGGGCGGGCATGGCAGGGTTAGCCGGGATGCCATACGCCCGTGAAGACAGGATTATTCGTCCTCTTCTCGCAGCCACCCGCGAGGAAGTGGTGGCATATTTGGATCATGAGGGGCTGACCTATCGTCGTGATTCGAGCAATGAGAAGCCGCTCTATCATCGCAATCGGATCAGGAAGGAACTCCTTCCTGTCATCACGGAGTTGACGCCGGCTGCCGTTCGTGTGTTGCAGCGGCAGGCGGACTTGCTACGCGAGGACGAACAATACCTGGAGCAAATTACAAATGAGCTGGTGCGCACACGTGTCAGCCATGAGTCCAGAGGCGTGCAACGAGTCGGTCGCCAGGCCCTCATCGAGTTGCCGGTTGCGCTTCAGCGGCGTCTCGTTCGGTCAATCCTGCGGACCTACGAAGAAGTGGGGCGCGCCAGCAGCCTCCGCGTAGTGGAGTCAGTTCGGCGTGTCTTCCTCAAGGGAAGGAGCGGGGCCCGGCTGTCTTTGAAGCAGGTCCTCGTGACTCTAGATCAGGGGTCGGTGCGATTTAGCCGAAGTGCAGGAGGAGGTCACGAGCATGAGACTGGTTCAGGGCAAAGGAAGAGGGAGGTCCTGCCGCTTTCAGTGCCTTCAACGGTTTATTGGGCTAGAACGAATCAGCAAATTCAGGTACAACTCATGACTCGTCGTGCTGCCGAGGAGATGGGCAGGGCTCCTTCTCAAGGACTAGTATTGTTCGATGCTGACCGGTTTTCGGAGCCATTGTCGGTTCGGGCTTGGCAAGCCGGCGATCGATTCTCTCCCCATGGGATGAAGGGGAAGCGCAAGAAGCTGCAGGATTTCTTTATCGATAGGAAGGTTCCTCGACACGAACGTGGGAATGTTCCATTACTGGTGGCGCCAGAGGGAATTCTCTGGGTAGTGGGAATGCGGCAAGATGAGCGCTTCGTCGTTTGTGGTAGGACGACACGTTGTTTGGTTGTTTCGGTGACCAATCAGGTGTCAGAGAAGGAGTGAGGGAGCATGGAACGGATCTTCGGTCGGCCGATCGTGACGCAGGAAGAAATGCGTGCCCGGATTCGCGAGCTGGGCAAGCAGATCACGACCGATTATACAGGGAAGGATTTCGTCTTGGTGGGAGTGTTGAAGGGGGCCTATGCCTTCTATGCTGATTTGGCTCGCGCAATCAGAATTCCCATGCGGGTCGACTTTCTTATGGTGACGAGTGACGGGTCTCGGACAAAAACATCCGGCAAGGTTAAAATGGTGACCGAGCTGACCGAGGACATCAAGGGTAAAGACGTCTTGCTGGTGGAAGACATCGTCGATTCCGGACTGACGGCCCAACACTTGGTCAAGACCTTGGCGAAAAAGAAGCCTCGGTCGATTAAAATCTGCACCTTGCTGAGTAAGCCAGATCGTCGGACCATCAATGTCGCCATCGACTATGTGGGGTTCAAGATTCCGAATAAGTATGTGGTCGGGTATGGGCTCGATTACCAGCAGAAGTACCGGAACCTTCCCTATCTGGCTGTCTTGGATATGGAGGGAGATCAAGAGTAAGGCTTTGGCCACACGGTTGTCAGTATGAATGCACCTGTGGTAACATTACTCACGTTCGCGGTTTTTCTGACCGTTTGAGCGTGCCATCCACAAGGAGAACTGGATGAATTCCAGGACAAAGAATATACTTTTCTGGGTCGTCGTTGGCCTCTTCATGATTTTGCTGTTCAACCTGTTCAGCGTGCCGCACCATGAGCCTGAAGAAGATGTGATTTTTAGCGAGTTCATGACCAAACTCGACAAGGGAGAGGTCGAGCGGGTCATCATCAAAGCCAGCCACATCAGCGCCGTCCTGAAAGACAAGACCCGTATTCGAACCTACTCGGTGGAATATCCTGAATTGGTGCAGGTCTTGCGGGATCGGGGGGTGCAGATTGAGGCGAAGCCACCGGATGAAAGCCCTTGGTACATTACGTTCCTTGTGACCTGGGGGCCGTTTGTACTGTTCCTGGGGTTGTGGTTCTTCTTGATGCGGCAAATGCAGATGGGGGGCAATAAGGCGCTCTCATTCGGGAAGAGCCGTGCTCGTCTGCTGACGGAGGAGCGTAAGAAGGTGATGTTCTCTGACGTTGCAGGTATCGATGAAGCCAAGGACGAAGTGCTCGAGATCATCGAGTTTCTTAAGGATCCGCGCAAGTTCCAAAAGCTCGGCGGCCGCATTCCCAAGGGTGTCTTGATCGTCGGTCCTCCCGGTACAGGGAAAACGCTGCTGGCCAAGGCCATTGCCGGTGAAGCCAGTGTACCGTTCTTCAGTATCAGCGGATCGGATTTCGTGGAAATGTTTGTCGGCGTCGGAGCGTCCCGTGTTCGCGATCTCTTCGAGCAAGGGAAAAAACATGCTCCCTGCATTATCTTTATCGACGAAATCGATGCCGTTGGTCGGCTTCGTGGAGCAGGGTTGGGCGGAGGTCATGACGAGCGTGAACAGACACTCAATCAATTGCTCGTTGAGATGGATGGATTTGATACGACAGAAGGTGTGATCTTGGTCGCTGCGACCAACAGGCCGGATGTCCTCGACCCTGCCTTGCTCAGACCGGGGCGTTTTGATCGGCAAGTCGTGGTCAATCGACCGGATTTGCGTGGCCGTGCTGAAATTCTCAAGGTGCACACGAAGAAAGTTCCGATCGCGACAAATGTGGAGCTGGAAAAAATCGCACGCGGCACGCCGGGATTTTCAGGGGCCGACCTGGAGAACTTGGTCAACGAAGCGGCACTCTGGGCTGCGAGACTAAACAAGAAGGAAGTGGAAGTCATCGACTTCGAGATGGCCAAAGACAAAGTGCTGATGGGGGCTGAACGGAAGAGTCTGATCTTGAGCGACGAGGAGAAACGGACGACGGCCTATCATGAAGCCGGGCACGCGCTGATCGCCAAGCTGATTCCTGGAACGGATCCCGTGCATAAAGTGACGATTATTCCTCGGGGCCGTGCCTTGGGCGTGACGATGCAGCTCCCCACCGATGACCGGCATGGCTATTCGAAGGTGTATTTGTACAATCAACTCGCCATCCTCATGGGAGGGCGTGTAGCGGAAGAGTTGGTCTTGAAGGACATGACGACTGGAGCGGGGAACGATCTCGAGCGGGCGACGGATCTCGCGAGGAAGATGGTCTGTGAATGGGGCATGAGCGAAAAGATGGGCCCCCTGACGTTCGGCAAACAAAACGAACAGGTTTTTCTTGGGCGAGAGCTCGGGAGCCAGCGCGACTTCAGTGATCAAATAGCCATGGAGATCGACCAGGAAGTTAAACGGCTTGTGACGGAAAACTATGAGCGGGCGAAGCGGCTGCTCACGGAAAACATGGCCAGTCTGAAGGGTTTGGCGGAAGCACTCTTGGAGAAAGAAGTGCTCGACGGGCCTGATATTGATCACATCATCATGCAGTCCACATCTCAAGCGGTTCCTGCCTAAATTCTGCATCGTTGGTCCCGGGACACCATTTCAGGGCATTGGAGTCCCGGGGCAGTACATCTGAAAGACGATAGGCGAGAAGGGAGTCCTTCTCGCGAGTGGTGTGTTGTGACGTGTACCCTATACGGCCACGATAGGTGGCGGTCTTGGGTCGCGTGGCGGATACCTCATATGGAGGCACGTTTGGTGTTAGAACCGAGGACATTGACACGACAGGCGAAAGATCGGCTGATCGAATTCCCCGACCGACCGTTAATTATGGGCGTAGTGAATGTGACGCCGGATTCGTTCTTCGACGGTGGCCGCTATTTAGATGCAGAAGCCGCTGTGGCCCATGCTGTCCGGTTAGTAGAAGAAGGGGCGGATCTGTTGGATGTCGGCGCAGAGTCGACGCGTCCCGGTGCCGATGTCGTGAACGAGGCAGAAGAGCGTCGTCGTGCGATTCCCGTTGTGACGGCAGTTGTAAAAGCCGTCACCGTTCCAGTCTCAATCGATACCTCAAAAGCTGCTGTTGCACGCGCGGCCCTCGACGCGGGGGCGGTTCTCGTGAACGATGTCACGGCTTTACGGGGCGACCACGCCATAGTCGATGTGGTCGCCAGAACGGGAGCCGGAATCGTTCTGATGCATATGTACGGTACGCCGCGTACGATGCAACAGGCCCCCCGCTACGACGATGTGGTCGGCGAGATCTCAGATTTTTTCGAGGAACGAATCCGTTTCGCGATGGCACATGGCATTGTACGAAGACAAATCATTCTTGATCCGGGTATCGGATTTGGTAAGCTGCTGGTACATAACCTTACGCTGTTAGCCCAATTGCGCCATTTCGCGCAGTTTGAATGTCCATTGTTGGTCGGTGTCTCACAGAAAGCGTTCCTTGGGCAGCTCGTGGATCGTCCTGTACAGGAGCGTCAATGGGGTACGGCGGCGGCGGTGGCGATGGCAGTGGATCGTGGGGCTGGAATCCTTCGCGTCCACGACGTGAGGGCGATGAAGGATGTGGTGCAGGTGACAGCGGCGATTAATCGACAGACGACCGTTTCCATGAAAGCACAACATGCGTAAATTGTTCGGTACCGATGGGGTCCGAGGGATCGCTAATCTCGATCCGATGACCAGCGAAATAGCGATGCAACTGGGTCGAGCCGCGGCACATTTGTTTATGCGCCGATCCGGACGCCATCAGATCGTGATCGGCAAGGACACCCGCATCTCCGGCTATATGTTGGAGTCGGCGTTGACCTCGGGGATTTGCTCGATGGGTGTCGATGTGTTGCTGGTCGGTCCGATGCCGACGCCGGCGATTGCATTCTTGACGAGGAGCCTTCGTGCCGATGCAGGGGTGGTGATCTCAGCCTCGCATAATCCCTACCAGGATAACGGCATCAAGTTTTTCTCCAACGACGGGTTCAAGCTGCCCGATGAGATGGAATCTCGCATTGAGAGGCTCATCGTCTCGAACGAGATTGCCCATCTAAGGCCGACGGCCGACGCCATCGGGAAAGCCTATCGAATCGATGATGCCGAGGGGCGTTACATCGAGTTCGTCAAACGGTCTCTCCCGAAGGAGCTGGACTTTCAGGGGATCAACGTGGTGGTCGATTGTGCCAATGGCGCAGCCTATAAGGTCGCGCCAACGGTGTTGCGCGAACTCGGGGCGAAGGTCGAAGTGATCGGTAATAAGCCGGACGGGATGAATATCAATGCCGGCTGTGGCGCGGTGCATCCCGCACTGCTGCAGAAGGCGGTCCGCGAGCACGGGGCTCATCTCGGAGTGGCGCTGGACGGGGATGCCGATCGCGCCATCTTCGTCTGCGAACAGGGACGCGTCGTGGACGGCGATCATATTATGGCGATGTTGGCGCTCGATATTCATCGCCAAGGGCAACTGGCAAAGCAGACGGTGGTGGGGACCGTCATGAGCAATTTCGGATTGGAGCTTGCCATGACCAAAGCGGGTATCGCCTTCGCGCGGACTGCCGTCGGTGACAGATATCTGCTCGAACGGATGTTGGCCGAGGGATATAACTTTGGAGGGGAGCAGTCGGGGCATTTCATTTTCCTGGATCATAATACGACCGGGGATGGCTTGATTTCAGCGTTGCAAATCTTGTCGCTGATGAAGCGAACGGAGAAGCCCTTGTCCGAGCTGGCCCAAGCCATGACAGCGGTGCCACAAGTATTACTCAACGTGAATGTGACGAAGAAGCCGAACCTCGACACAGTCCCCGAACTCCAACGCGCGATCCAAGAAAGTGAACAGCGTCTCAACGGCAGCGGACGCGTGTTGGTACGCTACTCCGGGACCGAACCGCTCTTGCGGGTGATGGTCGAGGGTGAGCGAGATGACCAGATTCGTGAAGTGGCCAATCATCTTGTCGACGTCGTCAAGATTCATCTGGGTTAGGGTCGTCGCCCCCCATTGAGGGAGGCTCATGCTGCCGTCCCTCACCGTTGCCTTCATCACTGGGCTCCTCGTCGGATCACAGATTCCCTATTTCCCCCTGTCCGCCTCGTTCCTGCTCCTCCTCGTTGCGCTAGGCACCGTCGTCCTCGAACGACTCAATCGGTTCTCCGTCCGCCAAGCGACGTGGTTTTACGGAGCACTTTTAGTGGGAGTCGTCTATTGGAGTGTGGCCGTCAACCTGGCTGCCCATAACCCGATGGGCGAGCAGTCGTCCGATGCGGTGATCGAGGTGACCGGTCGAATCGTGGCACCCGTGCAACAGGCGCCAGACAGACTTGTCATGATCATCAGGTCGGACGATTCTATCGATGCATCGGGAGCGTCTAGACGTGTCCGGCTGACCTGGCGCACTCCTGAACGAATATTCTTCCAGGGCGATCGGGTCCGCTTTCGAGGGATGTTGCGCCGTCCGAGCGGGTCATTGAATCCTGGTGGGTTCGACTATGCGGTCTATCTTGAGCGGCAAGGGATTGATGCGATCGCCGCGGTGACCGGATCCGAGGCAGTGCAGTTTCTTGAGTCTGGGCGTGCGCATGCCTGGTGGGCGATCTGGAATCAATTTGATCGGTGGAGAGGCAGTATCCGTCTTGCCGCGTTGCAAACCATTCCCCAGCCTGCACTGGGACTATATGTGGGCATCATCATCGGTGATCGAGGGTATTTGGACCCGGATCTGCGTGATCAGTTCATGGTGACCGGGACGGTCCATCTCCTTTCTATTTCAGGGAGCCACTTGGGCCTCGTCGCGCTGCTCATCTTCGCGGTCGTCAGATGGACGATGATTCTGTTGCCTGCCGATTGGCTTCTTGCGCTGTCTCGGAGAGTCACGCCGACTCGCATGGCCGCTGTCTGTACGCTCCTTCCTGTCGCAGGCTATGCCTGCCTGGCCGGGGCAGAACTGGCAACGATGCGGTCGTTGCTGATGGTGACTGTGGGGCTGAGTGCGATCTGGCTCGGCCAGGAGCGCCGTATTTTCCATGCCCTCTCTGCCGCCGCGGTGGGGATTTTGCTGCACGATCCTCAGGCGCTATTCGATATCTCCTTTCAGCTCTCCTTTTTGTCCGTCATCGCTATTGCCGGGTGGTTCTCCTGGCCGACCGCGGCTGAATTGGTGGAGCTGCCGAACGAGGCGTCGTTCCTGAGAACCTGTGCTCGATGGGGGAGAGACTCTGTGGTCATGAGCGGGGTGGTCACCGTGGTGACCCTTCCTCTTGTTGCGTACTATTTCAATCAATTGCCCTGGCTCGGTCTTTTCACCAATGTGGTGGCCGTTCCCGTGATGGGGATTCTGCTGGTTCCGATCGGACTTGGTGCCGGAATTTGGCAGATCGTGGTTGGGGGAACCATGCTGCCCCTGGCTTCGCTGAATCAGTGGTTCCTCGAGTACTTTGTGGCTGCGATCCGTCTGGTGTCGATGATACCGGGAGGGGAATGGCATGTCGCGGCCCCTTCCGCTTTCACCATAGTGTTATTTTATGGCTGTCTTGTATTGCTGTGGCAGCGAGTGGGCCACGTGGCGTTCCGATTGGCAGCAGGCGCCGGAGTACTATTGGTCTTGCTGTGGTGGGCTTGGTCCCCACGAATCTTTCTTGATGGGGATCACTTCCGAGTCACGTTTCTGGACGTCGGGCAAGGTGATAGCGCGGTCGTTGAGTTGCCTGATGGACAGGTGGTGTTGATCGACGGAGGGGCGGCGTATGAGCAGTTCGACATGGGCCGTGGGGTGGTGGCTCCGTTTCTCTGGAACCGGGGGATTCATGCCATTGACCATGTCATTGGCACACATCCCCAACTTGATCATGTCGGAGGTCTTGCCTGGGTTGTCCGCCATTTCATCGTCAAGCGCTATTGGGGGTCGGGAGAGACCCGCGAAGAACTGTTCTATCGACGATTGCAGCAGTCACTGGCCGATCAAGGGCTACAAGAACAGGTAGCCAGAGAAGGACAGGAGATCGTGTCGTCCGGTTCCTGTCGGATGGTGGTCCTCAACCCACCGGCGGACGAGCAACTCGATGTGCCGCTCCACGATAGCCATGTGGGTGGGCATGTGTTGAATAATCGTTCAGTGGTGACGCACCTGACCTGTGGCCGCCATACGATGCTCTTCGCGGCGGATGTCGAGCGAGATGGCTTGTCACGGATGACCCGCTCACCGTCTCACGGTCCGGTCGAGGTCCTCAAGGTGCCTCATCACGGGGCGGTGAGCTCGTTGAATCGTGACTGGTTGGCATCGTTGCATCCCCAGTATGCCGTATTTTCCGCTGGTCGCCATAATCCCTACAGACATCCGGCCGCGGACGTTCTCGATGCCTACGCGTCGGAAAGCAGTACGGTGTTACGAACCGACCGTGACGGCGGGGTGTGGTTTACCGGGGCAGTTTCTGACGAGGCGCTCCACGTACATCGAGCGAGCGAGTTGCTGTGGCAGCCGACGAATAGCGCCTCGTGTCTGTGGGCCTGCGAACAGGCGAACTGGGCTCGGATTTGGAATCAATGGCGTGACCCTGATTGACCACCGTTTGGGCCGCATGGGGTTGACCTACGTTACAGGACCACAGTTGCTGATTTTCAGGTGAATCCGAGCAAGTGAGAGAGTGCACATTTCACGTCTTGGCAAGGCGAATTTCGGCCCTCCTTTCACTACCAGTGAAGGTTTCATAGCATAAGACCTCAATTTTATTCATCTTTCATCACTTGCTAGCAAGGCATAGCATGTGCATTCACTCGTGCTGGCTTAGCATATGTGTGTCTATTTTTTTAAGGGAGCGAGGGTATGCCAAATCTCGTACGAATCGTGATTCAGTTGCCCGTCGATCTCAAGACCCAGCTCGATAAGCTAAAACAGCAGGGATACACAACTAGTGGCTTCATCAGGGCCATGTTGGAACGGGAGTTTGCCAAAATGGAGGAGAAGCCTGTGACGCCTTTTCCAGTTGGTAAACGAGTGAACATCCGGTAGCGGTCGTGACACGTCTGAGCATTAGAGAGAGACTGGGGGGGAAGTGACGCGGTTAACCGATCTTATTCGAGGACAATCGAGTCAGGAAGCCGTTGGTCCCGATGTGAAAAGCTCCACTCGCTTTCTTGCGCGGACCGACCTCCCTATTCCACATTCCACGTCCTCACCGTCTGTTGCGGAGATTGATTGGTATCGGCGTGCATGCCATGAGCTTCAGGGAGTCAAGCGTGCGGTTCGGACGAGGCAGCCTTGGACGCTCGATGAATTAGCCAGGATCGCATCCGGCGTCGTGGCCTCTCTTGGAGCCAATGACACGCTGGTTCAGAGGGTCCTGCAGCACGATGCTGGAGACTATCTCGTCAACAATGCCGTGAATGTAGCAATCGTGAGTGTGAAGATTGCAGAAGGGCTCCGATACGAGTCGGCGAAGCTCGAACAAGTTGCCTTAGCGGGATTGCTGCACGATCTTGGTATGTTCGTCCTGCCGGACTCTCTGGTGTACAAGACAGAGGCGTTGACGGAAGAAGAACTCCAGTACGTAAGGGAGCATCCACAGCAGGGAGCCCGCCTGTTCAACAATGTCGGAGAAGCCTATCCATGCGTGGGAAGGGTAATTCTTCAGGAACATGAGCGACGAGATGGGAGCGGCTATCCTAACCGCCTCACTGGTGATCAGATCGATGAGATGGCCCTCGTCATCGGGCTGGCAGACGGCTTGGACGCCCTGATGAGTTCACGGCCCTATCGACGTGGCATGTCGCCCCATCGGGCGATCTGCGCACTGCTCGTAAACGGCAAGACGGTGTTTCCGTATCATCTTTTGAAGGCTTTGGTCGACCAACTCTCGATCTATCCGTTAGGCACTACCGTTCGTCTGAACACCGGCGAGACCGGAGTTGTGTCTCAGTTGAATCGGCAGTACCCGCTGCGTCCGATCTTGCAAGTCTCGCAACAGGCTGTATCGGCTCACGCACCGGCATCGAAGACTGTGGATTTGCGAGCCGAGACCTCCTTGCACATTGTGGAAGTAGTGCCCATCGGTTGATCTGCGAGAGGAGAATAGGAGATGAGGCCGTGCGACAGCTAATACCCCGATATCTCATTGGTCTTCTGGGTGCTGGTGCGATTCTCGCTTTGGTGTTTCTCGGGTGCCACAATCCGGCCAGTTCGTCTTTGCCACCGTCGGCAATCAGCCCCCCTGGGACGGCGATCCCACAGTTGCCGAAGGGGGATGTCTATGCCGATGAAACCGTCCCGACCTCGGAAACACCCATCGAAACGGGTGACACACTCGAGGTGGTGATTCGTCGTGGTGCCGGCGAGGAGAAGTTCGCCAGCGTCGTGCGGGAGAACGGGAAGATTTCAGTCGGATTTATGGAAGTGGATGTCGGGGGCATCACCGCTGCAGCGGCGGAAGCCCGTGTCCAGGAAGCCGCAGTGCCCTATATGCGCGAGCCGCGCGTGCAGGTCCTGCTGAAGAAGAAAGTGTTGAAGGTCAAACGCGTCTTCGTGTTTGGGGATGTGAAGAAACCAGGGATGGTTCCCATGCCGAGACACATGACCGTGCTGCAAGCCATTGCCGCGGTTGACATGTACCAGGAAACGGCGTTGATGGAGGAAGTCCGGGTGATTCGAGGCGGCGACCTCGCAAAGCCGCACATTCTCATGGCCGATCTCGCGCGCGCGTTTACCTATGGCGATATGACCAGGAACGTTTCGCTGGAGGAAAACGATATCGTATTTGTACCGCGCGAACATTTAGGCGATGCGACTGAAGCTGGAAAAAAGATTATGCCAATCATTCAGTCTGCGATCATGCCGCTCTATCCGGCGTTCATTGTCCCCGCGTTGCTGAAATGACGGTCGTAATCGACACGAGAGAAGGACTCTGACCCTATGGCCCAATACGAACTCAACGTCATCGATTACTGGCTGATCGTCAAGAAGCGGAAGTATCTCATTCTGCTGGCGGCGGGGCTCGTGGTGTTGTTCACGTTCCTGTTTTCAGAAATGTTCAAGCCGAGCCCGCTGTATGAAGCGTCTGCGCGGGTGAAGTTCGACCGAACGAGCACCGTGGCCCAACAGTTGATGGAAACCATGTCCTACTCCAACGCCAACGACCTCAACTCCCAGACCGAGTTTATCCGGGGGTTCCCCGTGATGGAGCGCGTGGCGATGGAATTAGGTCTAGTACCCGCAAATGTGGCGCAGGACGAAAAGCGATCGGCCACCTACCTCAACAAGGTGTATAACCTCGGTCAGGAAATCAAAACGCAGCGGGAAGGCGATACGAACATTATCCGCATCACGGCCACCTCGGGTCAACCAGAGATGGCAGAGAAGACGGCCAACTCAGTGGCCAATGCGTATCGGCTTGAAAATATCATGACCCGGAACCGTCTCGTCATGGAGTCGCAACGGTTTGTCGAGGAACAGCTGGCTGAGCTTGAACAGCAGTTGAACAATGCGGAAGAAGCGCTGAGGGCGTTTAGGGAACGGGAAGGGCAGGTCTTCCTGACCGATGAGGCGCGCGCCGCGCTGGAGACATTCACCAAGCTGGAAGAGCAGCATAATGAAGTGACGCGAAAGCGGGCGGAGGGGGAACGGCAGATCTCGGTGCTCAAGCGAACCGATGCGGTGATTGGGAACCAAACCGGTCGGATCTTCACGGAGGAACAGAATGCGCTGCTCACGATCCTGAATCAGCGCCTCCTTGATCTCCTCCAGGAACGAAATACCCTCCTGATCAACTACACAACGGATCACCCGCAAGTCCTGGAGCAGCAGAAGAAGATCGATAACGTCAGAGCCGAGATGCTTCTTGAGCTCCGAGCCAAGCTCAAGACTATGCAAGACCGAGAAACTACGCTTCTGGATCAGCGCGATCACTATCGGAACCGGTATTTACAGTTCCCGCGAGCGGCGATTGAGATGAGTCGCCTTGAGCGTAATGTGAAAGTCAACGCGGATTTGTTGGCGACGCTCAAGGGCAAGCATCAAGAACTGCAAATCAAAAGTGCGGAACGGATCGAAGAGGTGACGATTGTAGCGCCGGCCATCATACCCAGTGCACCGATCAATGCGCCCAACACGGAGCTGAACCTTATGGTTGGCTCTCTCATGGGGGTCTTTCTCGGGATCGTCTTAGCCTTTGCGCGGGAATCGTTCGATACGTCGATCGGTACCATCGAGGGGGTCGAAGAATTTCTCAAGGTGCCGGTCCTCGGCGTCATCCCGCAGTTCGACGGTAAGGAAATGGAGAAAGCCGCCCGCGCGAGGCTTCCAGCCCATGCCTCTGCGTCGACCGTGGAAAATTTCTCGAAACTCATTTGCCTAATCGATCCGAAGTCTGTCCTGTCCGAGAGTCTGCGGTCGCTGCGGGCGAATATTCAATTCGCCAGCATGGATCGGAAGGTCAAATCCGTCCTCTTCACCAGCGCGGGCCTTGGCGAAGGCAAGAGTACCTGTGTCACCAATCTGGCGATCATGCTCGCCCAGGAAGGGCAGCGGGTACTGCTCGTCGACGCAGACCTTCGGAGGCCGATTGTGCATCAGCGGTTGGGTCTGGAGCGGGTCCCCGGCCTGGCGGATGCCTTGGTGGGCAGTACCTCTTGGCGCAGTCACGTGCGATCCGCGACGGATCTGATGCTCGGGCCGATGGGAGCAGATCGGGTGATGAGCACGCCGGGGCTGGACAACCTGCATATTCTGACCAGCGGGTCGGAGGTCGGCAATCCGAATGAGTTCCTCAACATGAACAAGATCAAGATGCTCGTGAGTGAGATGAATGAGGAATACGACCTCATACTTTTCGATACTCCTCCCATTCTCCCGGTCACGGATGCGGTGGCGTTCAGCTCATGCGTCG
>WNFB01004052.1_pt1 | contig 23019 bp, 23 predicted proteins | sample 5400501 | NCBI WGS metagenome assembly WNFB01 (sample SAMN13153341, study PRJNA577476) | soil metagenome | isolation source: 200 cm saprolite under Douglas fir tree site 2 hole 1 | place: USA:California | collected 2015-04-18 | reverse complement strand
CTTGCGGGGGTGCGGCTGGTTCACCCGGACGCCTGGGCGGGGTATCTCATGCGCCAACTGATCATGGCTGCCGCGATGGAGCTCTGGTTGCGGGGGGCGGCGTTCGCGCCGCTCGCCGAGTGGCAGGGGAGCACGGTGGCCGTCGCGGTGACGACCGTGCTGGGGATGTCGCTTCAGGCGGGGTTGCCTCCGGAGGCGTACGCGTGGACCCTGGTCACCGGGGCCCTGTTTGGTTTCATCCGATCGCGCACACAGAGCGCCGCCGGCCTGATTGTCCCGCACGCGTTGGGCGCGATGCTGTTCGCCTCCATCGCTGAAGTGCGCTGAGGATTGCGCTATGATGGGGGACGATGATACTCGAAGAGATCAAGTCTATGGTGGATACCGATCGCCAGCGCCTCGCCGATATCGGGAGGCATCTTTGACCTCGCCATCAAACAAGCCCGCATCGCTGCCCTCGAAGAGCAGATGCAGAACCCCGAGCTGTGGAGCAACCCCGACCAGGCCAAGAAGGTCGGGCAAGAGCTGAGGACGCTGCGGTCCCAGGTGGAAAGTTTCAACACCCTGAACCGGCAGATTGAAGACCTCGGGGTGCTCGCCAGTCTCGCGCTCGAGGATCCCGCCGGCCTGAACGCCGCCGAGTTGGCTCAAGAAGCTGAGGCGGCGCACCGCCGTCTGCAGCAGCTGGAGCTCATGACGCTGCTCGGCGAGCAGCACGATCCCAACAACGCGATCCTCTCCGTGCACGCCGGGGCGGGGGGCACTGATTCCCAGGACTGGGCCCAGATGCTGCTGCGGATGTACACGCGCTGGGCAGAACGCCGTGGCTTCAGCACCGAGGTTGTCGATCTCTCTCCGGGAGAGGAAGCCGGGGTGAAGAGCGCGACCGTGATTCTCACTGGTCCGTACGCCTACGGGTATCTCAAAGGAGAGCGGGGCGTGCACCGGCTGGTGCGCTTGTCGCCGTTCGATGCCGCCCACCGTCGCCACACCTCCTTCGCGTTAGTCGACGTCATTCCCGACGTGGAAGAAGTCGAAGTGGCGATCCGCGAGGATGAGTTGAAGATTGAAACCTACCGGGCGGGCGGGGCAGGGGGGCAGAACGTCAACAAAGTCGAGACCGCGGTACGGATCACCCACCTGCCCACCGGGATTGTTGTGCAGTGTCAGAACGAACGCTCCCAGCATGCGAATCGTCTCACCGCCATGCGGCTGCTGCGTGCGAAACTCGCGGAGTTACAGGCGGAACAACACCAACAGCGGCTGGCGGAACTCCGCGGAGAGTTTAAGGAGGCCGCCTGGGGGAATCAGATCCGCTCGTACGTCCTCCACCCGTACACGTTGGTGAAAGACCACCGCACAAATGTGGAGACGGGCGACGCCCAGGCGGTGATCAACGGCGACCTGGATCCTTTCATTGATGCCTACCTGCGCCGGCAGCCTGCTCGGCGTGTGTAAAGGGGCCCGCAATCTGCCGTGCGAATTAGACACCCCCGTGTGTCCACGACGGCGGACCGGGGCACGTCCTAACCTGGACGGGCGACCCGATCTGCGGGGCGGGGGTCGAGCGATTGCGCGCCACCATGCGCGCGGTAAGCCCGACCCCTTTGGCCGGACGGAGCCCCCTCCGATAGACCACGTCATCTTCCGGCCACCTACGCACGCATGCTGATCAGGCGAGTGTTGTGGCCGGTCGTCCTGGTGGTCGTTGTGGTAGCGTCAGTCAACCCCGTCCTGGCGTGGCGGTTGCAGGGGGCGTTGCGCCAGTCGCTGGCCACTCCCTTTGTGAGCGTGCGCCTTATCGGCTGGCCAGCGGCCGTGGTGTCTGGTCGCTACGCCCAGGTGTCCATCGTTGCACACCGAGCCTCCGCCGATGGGGTGGTAATCGATGAACTGGCCGCTCGCCTCCAAGACGTTCAGCTCGACCCCGTGCGCGCTGCCGCATTCGGACAGCTCGTGCTCCGACGCGTCGGAGGCGGACAGGTGACGGTGCGCCTCCTTCAAGAAGATGTGCAGCGGTCCCTCGAAAACCGGTCCTCTGTGAGCGGTGTGGTCGTCAAGTTTGCCGATGGTCTCGTGCGGGTGACAGGTACGGTATCCGTTCTTGATGCGCGCGCGGACGTCACGGTGGTCGGGCATCTGGTCGTGCGGGACGCGCGGCAGATTGTCCTGGAAGTCGACACGTTGAATGTCGTCGGGCTATCGGTACCCCCTGGTGTTGCCAACGTTCTGATCACCCCGCTCAACCCGTTGCTGACCGTGGACCCGCTTCCCGTTCCGCTGCGGCTCACGGGCGTCGACGTCAAAGAGGGCTCGGCCGTCGTCACCGCGGAGGCACGCTAGACGATGTCTCGGTCGCTGATCGCCCTGGGCCTGGTCGGGTTGCTCGCCTCCGTGGTCGTGCTCTCTCTGCGCTGGCCGATAGAGTCCGCGTACCGCGACGTCGAGGTCGTCTTGGATGGTCCTGATTGGGAGACGATGGCCATCCGCGAAGGCAAGGACCCGCTCGCCGTCTTCACGCAGGCGCGCGCGCACGGCGCCACCGCCGTCGCGGTGTACGAACGCACCCTCAAGCGCATGGCCGCAACGGGCGAGGTGAGCTATCGCAGCGGGGGACAGGTCCTCAGCGACGCGAGGGCGGGGCTGACCGCCCCTGCCTTGCGCACCCTGGTGACGTCGGGTGCTGTTCGCTCCGGTGATGTGTACGTCGTCGCCGCGCCCGAGATGTTGGGGTTCTTACACACAGCATTCAATGAGCTTGCAGGAGCCTCGCGTGTCCGCCGTGTGTCCGATGTGCTTGCCGTCGCGGGATCGATCGATGACTTGGAAGAAGCGCCCCTTGGTTACCTGCAGGAGGATGTGAGCCGGTTTGCGCGAGTTGGCTTGCGGCCGGTGCTGCGCCTGCGCAACTATACCGGGCTGACCGCCGTCGGATTGCGAGCAAAGATGGCCCGTCTTCAGCGGCTGGGAACTGGGTTCCCCGTGGTCTTCGAACAGACCGAAGTCCTCGGCTACGAGGGCCTACTCGAAGAGACAGCCGCCGGACTGCGCGGGGCACGATTCCCCTACGCGCGGATCGAGGTCTTTAGCGAGAGACGCAAACAGCGCGGCGAAGATCGCCTCACCGCGCTGATGCGGCCGCATGTGATCCGGCTGTTTAGCCTCACCGCAGACGAACTCGCCGCCCAGACCCCTGAAGCAGCGCGCGACAAGTTTGTCCGTGCCGCCCGCGAGCGCAACATCCGTATCCTCTACCTGCGGCCGATTCCTCCGACGGCGGGCGTCGTCGACACCGAGGGGAACATGCTGTTCCTCGATCGTCTCATAAGAGACCTCGCCCACGTTGGCCTGATTCCGGGCCCCGCGCGCGCGTTGCCGGAGATTCACATTCCGCAGCTGCTCGTGCCTGTCGTCATCCTCGCTGCGCTCGCGGCGATGACCGGAGCCCTGGTCCTGACCGGTCGAGCTGTCGGAGTCCCGGTTTCGTCGCACACCGCGTGGATCCTGGTCGGTGTGGGAGTCATCCTCACGGGGGTAACGATCGGGACCGGTGCGTTTACCCTCTGGCGCAAGTTCGCGGCATTGGGCACTGCCTGCGCGGTGCCGGTGCTCGCCATTGTGTTGACGATGCCGCGCCGGGATCAACATCCCGTTGTGGGGGCGCTGCGGGCTCTGTGGATGGCGTCAGGGATCTCGTTTGCCGGCGGCCTTGTCGTCGGCGCGTTGCTCACAGGCTGGCCATTCATGATGGCCGCCGATGTGTTCGTGGGCGTGAAAGTCGCGCATGTGTTGCCCGCGGTGCTTGTCGCCGTGATCCTCGCCACCGCCGAGCGACCGCCCCAGCACTGGCGGGAGGGTGTGGCGCAGTTATGGGCGTGGTCCTCTCGGCCGCTGCTTGTGCGCTACGCGATCGGGGCGCTGGTCGTCGGCGTCGCGGCGGTCATCCTCCTGGCGCGCAGCGGAAATTTTGGTCTGCCGGTTTTGGCGATCGAAGAACGCTTGCGATCCTTCGCCGAAACGCTGCTGGTGGCCCGCCCGCGAACCAAGGAGTACCTCCTCGGACATCCGGCCCTGGTCCTGGCATTCGGGGCTGCTGTGATGCGCTGGCGCTGGGGTGTGATTCCCCTCGCCGCTGTGGGGGCGATTGGCCAGGCCGGGATTATCAACAACTTCTCCCACATCCACACGCCTCTGCTGTACGCGATGTGGCGGACCGCCAACGCGTTGGTGCTGGGTAGTCTGCTGGGTGTTGTCTTCCTCGTCGTGCTGCTGCGCGTTGTCGCGGTGGTCACCCCGCGGCAGCGTGCGGGTCCGCTGCGACGGTGACCTCTGCCCCCTCAGGTCCGCGATGACGCGCGTCGTCATCAGTGGATATTACGGGTTCGGCAACGCCGGCGATGAAGCGGTACTGGCGGGTATCCTCGTGACCCTGCGTTCCCATCTGCCGCGCGCCGACGTGGTCGTGCTCTCCGGTAACCCCACACAAACGCGCCGCCTCCACGGTGTGAACGCAGTATCACGAATCACGGGCGCGCTATGCACGCTGCCTGGGGCGGATCTGTTCATCAGCGGCGGGGGCAGCTTGATCCAAGACGTCACCAGCGCGCGTAGCGCGCTGTACTACCTTGGTCTGCTGGGTCTGGCGACGGTTCTGGCCAAAGCCACCGTCGTGTATGCGCAGGGGATTGGACCTTTGCGGCGAGGGTGGGTGCGGGTTCTGGCGCGCCGCATTCTCGCACGGACGACGCTGATCACTGTTCGCGATGAAGACTCCATCAGCGTCCTCAAAGACTTGGGCCTTGTCCGCCCCGTACACCTGGTCGCCGATCCCGCGTTCGTCCTGGCCCCCACGCCCGCCTCTCAGATCCAGGACATGATCGGGTCCCATCACATCCCACGGATTGGCGTCGCCCTGCGATCCTGGCACGATGATTCTTTCGTCGACGCGCTGGTCGAAGGACTTCAAGCCGCGCGCAGGCGGTTGGGGGAGACCGAGATTGTCGTGTTGGCACTTCACCCCGAGCGCGATCTTGCACTGTGTACCCGCGTGGCCCGGGACGTCGACGGGCGCGTGCTTGCGGGGCTGCCGCCGTCAGATCTCATGGCGGTGGTGGGGACGATGGACCTCCTGGTCGGGGGGCGGTTGCACGCACTCATCGCGTCCGTGCTCATGGGGGTGCCCCCGATCGGCCTGTCCTACGATCCGAAAGTCGAGGGGTTTGTGCGCCAGATTGGTCTGGGCAGGCCCCTGTCGCTGGCGGGTCTGCGCTCGGATGATCTGTGCGATGCGGTGTGCGCGATCTGGGAGGAGCGGGAGACCCTGCGTCCGCGCCTGCGCGAACACGCGGTCGCGTTCCGAGAAGGCGCGCTGCGCGCCGCGGAGCTCACGCGCGCTTTGCTTGCCTCACCTCACGCAGACCCCGTACGGGGGGGCAATGGCAGGACACAGCCACCCGCAAAGGGGTGAGGAGGAGTTTGATGTGGGCATACGAAATACAGGAGGGTGGGCATACGAAATACAGGAGGGCTGATGATGGACAGGACCGTAGCGGAAGCCGTGGTCAAGGCCAAAGTCGGCCCCATGCCCGACGTCCTTAAGGTGGGCGCAGATTCCAAGCCCAAGGCCGTGGCGGGCGCCCTCGCCGCCTGTCTGCGCGAGAGGGGATCGGTGGAATTACAAGCCGTGGGGGCCGGCGCGGTCAACCAGGCCGTCAAGGCCATCGCCATCACGCGCGGGTTTGTCGCCCCGAACGGAATCGACCTCGTGACGATTCCGGCATTCACCAAGGTCATGATTGACGGCGAGGAACGGACCGCCATTAAGTTCCTCGTTTCAGCCCGCTGACCGTTTTCCGGCACGTCCCTCCAGCTCGTCCTCAGCTTGATCCTTGCAGGGCCATTCGGGCGCACGTCGTGCGTCGCGCGCCGCATCAGCGCGCCGACCGGGCCAGGCACGGAATCGTGGTAATGTAGAAACGCGTATGGTCGAAAACGGCCACGGGGAGTTGAAACTCTTCTGCGGGTCTGCCAACCCGCGCCTGGGTGAGGAGATCGCGGGCTACCTGCACCTGCCGCTGGGCAAGGTGAGCATCGCCCGGTTCGCGGATGGCGAGATCCACGTGCGGTTCGAGGAGAACGCGCGCGGGGTAGACGCCTTCGTTCTGCAGCCCACCAGCCATCCAGTCAACGAGCACCTGATGGAGTTGCTTATCATGCTGGATGCCTTGCGGCGGGCGTCTGCGGGACGTATCACCGCCGTCATGCCCTACTACGGGTATGCGCGCAAGGACAAGAAAGACGCGCCACGGGAACCGATCACGGGGCGATTAGTCGCGGACTTGCTGACGACTGCGGGGGCTGACCGTGTCCTGACGATGGACCTGCACGCCGGGCAGATCGAGGGATTCTTTAACATCCCGGTCGACCACCTCCGCGCGATGCCGCTCTTTGCGGACTACCTCCGGGAGAAGAACCTCCCCGCTCCGGTGGTGGTGGCGGCCGACGACGGTGCGGTGAAACGGAGCAAGCAGCTGGCGGATCGCCTGGACCTGCCCTTAGCCATCGTGTTCCAGCGGCGCGTCGGACGAGATGCCAAGGAGACTGTGCAGGTCGTCGGCGAGGTCGAGGGACGGACGCCGGTCATGATCGAGGACATCATCTCCACGGCGCGCACGATCTCGGGGGCTGTCGACGCCGTGATACGCCAGGGGGCACGGCCCCAGGTGTATGTCTGCGCCACCCACGCTGTGATGGCAGGCCCGGCGCGCGAGCGGTTGGCCCGGGACGAAATCCAAGAGATCGTTGTCACCAACACGATTCCCCCTCCGCCCGGTCCACCCATTCCCAAGTTGACCGTGTTGTCCGCCGCTCCCTTACTGGCCGAAGCGATCCGCCGGATCCACTTGGACCAATCCGTGAGCATGCTCTTCACGTAGAGGGCAGGGATGGCAGTCCGTTAGATTCCACTGGAGCGACCTGACCCCGCGCGGTACACCTTCAATGAACACCCTATCCGTCCGCACGCGATACGCGCCCAGTCCTACCGGGTATCTGCACGTCGGCGGAGCGTGGATGGCGTTTTTCAACTGGCTGTTTGCGCGCAGCCAACGCGGGACGTTCATTCTCCGCATCGAGGACACCGACCGCAGCCGCTCGACCGAGGAGTACGAGCGAGCGATTCTTGACGATTTCCATTGGCTGGGATTGGACTGGGACGAAGGCCCCGACATCGGCGGGCCGGTCGGTCCCTATCGTCAGACCGAGCGCGCGCACCTGTACCGGCAGTACGCCGAAGAGTTGCTGACTCGCGACGCCGCATACTATTGCTACTGCACCACCGAGGAGCTCGCCGCCGAACGCCGACAGGCCGAGGCGGAGAAACGGCCTTACCGTTACTCGGGGCGCTGTCGGCATTTGAGCGCAGAGGAGCGGGCGCGGTTTATTGCCGAAGGACGGCGTCCCACCATCCGGCTGCGGATTCACGACTACGGTCAGACGATCGTCGTCAATGACCTTGTGCGCGGGCGGGTGGAATTCGACCCCCAATACCTCGACGACCACATCATCGTGCGTGCCGACGGCTCTCCTTTATACAACTTTGCCAATGTGGTCGATGACCATACCATGGCGATCACCCACATCATTCGAGGGATCGAACACCTGTCGAACACCCCTAAGCAGTGGGTGATGTATTGGGCTCTAGGGTGGGACCCCCCCCAGGTCGCGCACCTGTCCAATATTCTGGGGAGCGATCACAAGAAGCTCAGCAAGCGGACGGGGGACACGGCGGTGCGCGACTATAAGAAGGAAGGATTCCTCCCGGAGGCCTTGTTGAACTTTTTTGCGCTTATGGCCTGGTATCCGGAGGAGAACCGTGAGATCTACTCGGTCCCAGAACTCGTCGAGAGATTTCGCATTGCCGACCTGGGCAAGACGTCGCCTATCTTCGACCTCGCCAAACTGACGTGGATGAATGGCGTTTACATGCGGGACCTGCTCGCCAAGAACCCCGACCGGATTGCCGCGCTTTGCTTGGAGATTCTGCAAGATGCCGGCCGGATTCCCCGGGAGGTCACGCCAGAGATGCGCGCCTATGTCGCACGCGTCGTCGAGGTGCTGGGAGAGCGGCTGAAGGTGGCTCGCGACATCGTGACCAACGGTGACTTTTTCTTCAACGAAACCGTCACCTACGATCCCGACGCTGCGCAAAAGTATTTCAGCCAAAGGCAGACGGCGAAGGTGTTGGAGCGGCTCCGGGACCGCGTCGTCCAGGCGCAGCGGTTCGATCCTGCTGCAGTCGAAAGCATCATCCGCGCGCTGGCCACCGAGCTGGGCGTGGAGAGCCGCGAGATCATCCACCCCGTGCGCGTGGCGTTAACAGGCAAGACGGTGGGGCCGGGTCTCTTTGAGCTCATGGGGTTGCTCGGCCGGGACCGGGTCGTAAAGCGTCTGGATGGTGCTATTAGCTGGATTCGCCAGTCCGCAGTCTCCTAGGTTTTCTTACTTCCTTCCCGTTTCGCCCAGGAGTCTCGCAGGCTCACGATGCGATTGAAGACTAGGTTTGCGGGCTTGGCGTCCACGGGGTCGCGCCAGAAATAGCCGAGGCGCTCGAACTGGTAGCGTACCTCCGGGGAGTCCTTCAGCACACTCGGCTCGACATATCCCTGCACGACCGTCAGGGAATCTGGATTCAGACCCGCCGTGAAGTCCCCATCGCCGGCTTCTGGGTCGGCTGTGGAGAAAAGGCGGTCATACAGGCGCATCTGAGCCGGAACCGCGTGGGGGGCCGAGATCCAGTGGATTGTACCTTTCACTGGACCCTGCGAGGGGGGGTGGTTGAGCGTCGCCGGATCGTAAGTGCAATGCAACTCCACGACGTTCCCCTTCGCGTCTTTTACCATTTCCTCGCACTGAATCACATAGGCGTGACGTAATCGGACGCGCCCCCCAGGCATTAGCCGATAGAACCCCGTGGGCGGATCCTCGAGAAAATCGTCGCGTTCGATGTAAAGCTCCCGCGAGAAGGGGACGGATCGCGAGCCGGTCTTGGGCACGTCATGCGGCCAGTAGGGTGCCTCAAGAGTTTCAACACGCCCCTGCGGGAAATTGGTCAGTACGACTTTGAGAGGACGCAGCACCGCCAGAACTCGCGGCGCCCGTTGGTTGAGGTCATCGCGCACCGCCGCTTCAAAGGTCGCCAGATCGACGCGGCTGTTCGCCTTCGCCACCCCGATCCGGTTCGAGAACTCGCGGATAGCCTCCGGGGTAATGCCGCGTCGCCGCATTCCCGCGATCGTGGGCATCCGGGGATCATCCCAGCCCTGTACATGTTTGCTCTCGAGTAGTTTGATGAGCTTGCGCTTAGACAGGACAGTATAATCCAGGTTCAAGCGGGCAAACTCGTACTGGTGCGGTCGGGGAGATGAGGGGATGCCGCATTTGCCCCGCAGGTTCTCCACCAACCAGTCGTAAATCGCGCGGTTGTTCTCGAATTCTAGCGTACAGAGGCTGTGCGAGATGCCTTCAGTGGCATCCGAGAGCGGATGGGCGAAATCATACAGGGGGTAAATGCACCAGGTATTCCTGGTGCGATAGTGCGCCGCGTGCACAATTCGATAGAAGATCGGATCCCGAAGCTTCATGTTGGGATTGCTCATGTCGATCTTGGCCCGCAGCACGTGGGCGCCGTCCGGGAACTCCCCCTTGCGCATCCGGCCGAAGAGGTCGAGGTTTTCCTCGACGCTCCGATTGCGATAGGGGCTCGGTTTCCCGGGCGTGCTGATCGTCCCCCGGTAGGTGCTAATCTCTTCGTCTGGGAGGCTATCAACGTACGCCTTCCCCTCGCGAATGAGCTGCCCCGCACACGCAAACAGCTGCTCAAAGTAGTCTGAGGCGTATCGCTCCCGCGCCCACTGGAAGCCCAACCACAGTATGTCTCGTTTCATCGCCTCGACGTACTCGGCGTTTTCCGTTTCGGGATTGGTGTCGTCGAACCGCAAGTTGCACTCCCCACCGTAGTCGAGCGCCAGACCAAAATTCAGCGCGATGGATTTCGCATGCCCGATGTGCAGATAGCCATTGGGCTCGGGAGGAAAGCGTGTGACGACCTTGTTATAACGTCCCTGCGCGAGGTCCGCATCGACAATTTCTGTGACAAAGTTCGGACTCACGTGACGGGTTTTGGTTGAAGGCCCTGCAGTCTCTGTGCTCATGAGCATCTATTGCACCATAGAATACACTTTGGATCCGCCTCGCAACAGAGGAGAGCCTTCTGATGTCGATCTGGCTAAATTGGCCGTCTAGGAGCGGATTTCTCTGATCCTCGCGGGAGCTAGGGTAAGCTGAGCGGGGAAATGGCAAACGTTGATAATGCCGAAACGTGCCGAGTTGAAGAGTGAGCCCTAGCCTTGAGTCACCTACGTGGCGACCTTCGGGGGGGCAATCGCCGGGACAAGTTCGCTCTGTTGGCTGGGGGAGGAGGCGTTGACGCGGCCACACATTGTTTCGGTCCACGTTCAGGCCGCGGCGTGACTCGTCTGCACGGCGAAGGCGGGAGCCCCGGTCCCGAGTACCCTAATGGGGGCTGCCCGCTAGTTTCCGAGGGTCTTTGCCGTTACGAGGGTCGTCACCTACTCTTGCCGTGGCTTGAGTCTAGGCCTGCGGTGAGAGAATTTGATGGTGGTAAGGTCCATCCGGGGAGGAGAGAAGACCTGGAAAAGAGTCCATCGTCGCCCGGACTTGGTTAACAACAAGTAGAGGCGTCGCCCCGACGGAAGGAATGATCCGTCGTAAATGGTACCTCTTCCGTGGAAGCGCGGTTTGGCTTCCCTTATCGTCAAACCTACTCGCAGAGACCAAAGCCCCAAGCGAGTCTTATACGATAAGTCCACAGCCTGCTCGGGCAGCGTGACGACTGCCTTCCCAAGTCCCAAGCGCTTGTACAATAACTCGGGCGTTACCTCGGGCAGTCGCGAGGACTGTTTCCCGGGCTTCCTCCGCCTTGTTCGGCTAAGGGGCCGTCTTGTCCGCATTGTCGAATCCTCCGAACGACGTGTAGATTCTTGTCCAGTAGTGACTGTTGTTTGGCAGAAGTTGCTAGTCTGTCCATTCGGATGCACGTTCCAGCAAGGAATGTGCTTCTTCACTAGAAATGGATACAGACAGTGCGATTTATCCCGCTGATCGTCTTCGCCGCTTTCTTCTTCATTCCGCCCGTCCTGTACGCTGTGGCAGTATGGCAAATTTGGCGCAAAGAGGGGTCGCTTCGACCGCACACGCGGGCGATAGTCGCTGCAGGACTCCTCCGTGTCGCCATATTGCTCATAGGCGTCGGCACCTTGCTGACGACCCCAGGAAGAGTCTTCCCAGATCCGCTATTCATCTTGGCCGTCGTGCTCTCCCTTGCATCCATCGGTATCAGAGTGGTGGGAGTCGTGAACCGCCTGCTTGTATTGCTAGTGGGCGTCTACATCTTACTAGGCGTTTCGCGAAGAGACATTCCTGTTGCGCTTATCATCATCATCTGGTTACTCGTTCTTGCATCGACCGTTATCTGGGTTAGGGATGCGATTGAAACCGCTCGAAGTGGAAGAGGAGGGGCAAGGACACATCGCCCGCAGGGATAATGGAACGGCGAGAATCCGCAGGGCCTGCAGGGTGTGCTGTCTCTGGTCAGCCGAGAGAAGTTCACTCAAGTGGCTGGGGGAGGAGGAGTTCTCGGTCGGTTCAATAGCCGTGTGACAAACGGGCCGCCAACGGGACGGGGGTGGCGCTCGCCGCGTGAGAGATTTCGCGCGATGGGATTGAGGCTGACCCAGCAGTCAGGAGAAAGAATCTCGTCATCGCCTCACCCCCATGATCTGTGCTGCCAGTTCTGTAGCCTCTTCCAGGCTCTTATCCGTGTTGTCAATCGAGACCAGAATGCCCGGTTGATTGCCGCGAGGAAACCGCTCGATGACAGCGAGGCGCAGGGACCAAGAAAATCCTGGCATAGGCAACGATGCAAGTCCGGGTTTCCCGGCCACTGTCAGCAGCTTGAGTCCGTCAAGGGGAACCTCCAATGGCAGTATCGGTCTCCCCATGAAATACCCCCTACCAATAACCTCCCTGCCGTAAATCACAATGACGACGATCTTGCCGTCAGCGCACTCGGCTACAAACCCCTCAAGATTGTCGCCAAAGACGGGGGAATAGAGGTTCGAGGCCTTGATTTTCTCATTCTTGGCCGGTCGAAGCGGTCGCGGACAGGGTGGGGCGCTTGAGCCTTGGTGAACACCCACGATGAAGTCTCCCAGAGGTCCTTCAAAGACTGGTTTGGTCCGTTCTACGACCGGAGGCGGATTAGCTTGACCCGATGGGCGAGGCTGTTGGGGGGCCGTCACGGACGAGGTCGTGACGGGAGGGCGAGTCAGAAAGGACCCGACAGAGCGGGCCACTGTGACCGCCGCTACGGCCACCAAAACGACTACTAGGACGGCTCGCCAGGGGAGAAACTTAGTTCTGATTGCGTCCACCTCGATGCAACTGTATTTGGGCGGTCCAGCAACTACTTCATGTCCATGTGTCAGTTCAAACAGCGACGCCCCGTGCCCTACTCCGCTGAATCCCTCCAGAAGCGACTGAGGGCAAAATAGAACGCTACGTTTCCGCAGATACACCGGAATAAGGCAGGGAGAACCCTCCACGATCGTTTCCATGGGCCAAGGACGCCTAGAAATTAACACCTGTCAGGCGGGTGCGCGATTAGGCTCTACTCCCCGGCGAACCTCCGCGCTATCGCTAAGAAGGTGCGGGCCGAACTGACCAGGAGGCTCAGGAGGGCAAGCCGGGCGGAACGCCAGGCCGCGAGGAACACGCTCGCCGATCTCCCCTCCCCGTCCGTGGGAGACTGGACGACCTAGCCTCGATGCTCACCGGCGGATATGTCGAGCGCGGCAAGGAGATTCTCGCGTCGCTTGGCACGGGGATCCTCATCAGCCCGGATGGGATGATCGAGGTCAAGGGGATCTCCGGAGGACCCTGTTCGATGAATCAAAAAGTTGCAGTCTGTGGCTGGGGGAGGGCACATTTTTGGAACTATACTCCGCCCAGGTCGTGGTTCTCGTGCCCCTGGCCGCGTGAGATGAGCAGCAACCGAAGCCCCGAACAAAACCCTCGCCATAGAGTAGCAAGAATACTTGGGCCCGATGGGTGTTCCCAGGCGCTCAAAGCAGCACTTCTTGAGCAGGAGCCACAACTATTCTTGCGGAAAAGCATCGCAAAACATTGTTCGTCTCAAGAGAATCGTTACTATCGATGAACGGCTTGTCATCCGCGCCTCATGCGATGAGAGGTGATCAGCCGTGTTCCTCTGTAGCGACCCTCTGAGTCCAGCGCTGGGTTACTAACTTGAAGAAGTCAGGAAGGGTAGTCCTCCTATGCACGCTCGTGTTGGAACTGGCGTTTGGTGTCGGACCCTGGCAGGCGCACCAGACAGCCGCGACTGAGACTCAAGTTGTCCAAATCAAGGCCGTGGGAGGAGGGTTCAATCCGCGCTGGTCCCCCGAAGACATTACTATCAAGTCCGGTGAGGTAACGTTCGCCGTCAAAAACCTTGCGTCGGTCGAACAAGATCACTTTTTTGCGATCCTGAATGCGGACGAAAAAAAGGTGGCCGAGACAAACCCGAAGTCAGACGAGGTAGCCTGTGATTGGAAAGGGGTCTCCCTCGGGTGCGGGAGGACAATCCATCTTGGACAGACTGAACAAATGACGTTCAAGCTCACTGCGGGCAAGTACACGTACATTTGTTTCATCCATACCTCGAGCGGTCCGTGTAAGCCTGGTAACGCCTGCCTCCGGATGATAGGCACGTTGACTGTAAAGGATTAGCCGCTAACACCGCTAGTACAGATCGGAGCACGGCGGGGCAACCTTCGCCACCGTGGGTCCTCGCGTCAGATCGGCAGGCCGCTGGGTGTGCCACTCCTCGACCAGCGTTTCCGCAAGCAGCGCCATCTCAGATCAAGCTCCATTTGCGAACAACCCAACCCGAGGCAAGATAGATAAGAACGTTGATCACGAAGAGTATGGCCAATTTATCTAACACCTTCCAGGGTGATTTCTCTCTGTAGATAAGCCAACAGAGCCTGACATATGCGACCACGGATCAGGACAAGTGCACACGCATACTGTTGAAGGTAAAATCGTTGCGGCAGGAATGGCTACACTCCACCAAGATCCGAGACACCCTGACTAGAGCATGCCGCTCGAAAGTAACCGCTTCAAGCCGGTCGCCGAGGCTAAGCCCAGCCTGTACTCTGGATGTATGCCCCGGTGGGTTCCTCAACGATAGAAACGATTTGATCTTTTGCGGCTACGTGCAAAATGATCTGAAGTATCCCAAAAGGCCACCCTATTCCGATGATGAGCCAGCAGAGGACCGCGTACAAAGCGTTGAACCGCTTTGGCTTCCGGAGTTGTGCCACGTTGCCCGATCTACTCACGACGAAGTATCCTTGTGCGGTCATCTTGACGATTGCTTCGTCCATATTCTTGGCCACAATTTCCATTTTGATACCCTGGTAAGTCACTATGACCGGGCTGCACTCAAGATCCGTTCCACGAGTTCTCGATCTCGGTCACACTACACTCTGTGATCCCTAGCCTGCGGGCTTTTGCCTGGACGAGTTCGCGCTCGGTGAGGATGGGAGGCGGCAGAGGGAACTCACCCATAGCCTCTTCGATGGAGCCTATGCTAACCCGAACAGTGAAAGATAGTGAACCTTTCTACCCTCCCGAGGCAGTTCCTCACGATGGGTCTCACAAACCCCGCGTTTACAAGGGGTTTTCTGCTGGAGACGATGGGATTCGAACCCACGACCTCCGCAATGCGAGGCCAAGTGACGTGCGGGCCCACCTGGAGAAGGTGCTGGCCGAACTACCTAAGCGCGTTCAGGCGTACCTGGAGGAACTGGAAACGCGTCTGGCCAAACGCCAGGTCGAGCGAGGCAAGGACATCCTGGCTAGCCTCGGTACGGAGGTAAAGATCAGCCCCGAAGGGACAGCGGAGATTCGAGGTGACCTGCGGAAAGTGCAGTCCTTCATGGGTGATCGGCAGCACAAGAGTATGGTTCCGTGGCTGGGGGAGGAGGAGTTTGCGGTCGGTTCGATAGCCATATGAGGTCCCTAGGGACAGCCCGGGAGTCTCGCCAGAAGAAGAAGGGGCCCCGCTCGTTTGAGCGGGTCTCTGTTTGATGTTCCTTACTCTACAGGCACCATCATGTGCTTACGGTCAGAATCCCCCCATAAACGTGACTTTGTGGTTAGTGGGGCCATTCGAAGACTATTATTGATAACAGCGTCATGAATGCCGCGATAGAGAGTGCCCAGTCAACTAGTTGACGAAGGTAAGGCGCATGCCCTTGTGTTCTCGTGACCACGACAGCTGCCGCGACCGCAAAAAGGAATTCACCCACTGCTATGATCAGATAATAGATTGCCTTCCCTGCGAGTGTCATACCGTTGACAGTGGGCTCATTGGCCTGGGTCGGGTGGCCAGGGCCTAGTTGAATCCTCTCCCCGGTTGCGCAGGTAGCATTGCGGGCTATTGTATGACACTGAATTCTTGAGTATGAACTTCGGTTCCGTGTTGGAGGGTCGCATCCACTCATAGGTTAGACGCGTCCAGCGCGACGGGCATTCTTTGCCTCCGTCGTTCACATACAGCGCCAGACGCGGAAACGCGAACTTGACACCTCCCAGCCCCACCTCGCGTTGGATCTCCTCCGATACAGTTTCGCTGGTGTACTCAACCGAATTCGGGACGAAACGCTTGCGTGAAGGGTGGAGTGAGAAGATGTGGATATCGTACCCAGCGCAACTTGCGCCACATGCCAGGACCTGGATAACCCATACCGCAGTGTCGTTGCTGGGGACGGCAACGCCGACGACGCTTGCTGCGAGGGTACCGTCGCAGCCGTGGATGGCTAGATAGGAGGCCGTATCACCCAAATTATAGGACCATCGCGCGATTCCGTTGCTGTCTTTGAGCACAATCCCCACCATTCTGCCCGCACCGCAGTCGAACCTTACCCCAACGTCTACCTCCGCAAGAGTAAAGGTTTCACCGCCGACGACCACTTTGAACGAGCGGGGATTAGCTGGTGCGCCTCGACCAGTCTGATATGTGCCGCTGATCGTTGCGATGAGGACGGCGAGCACCGCGAGGACCTTCGTGAACATGACATTCTTCATAATAGCGCTCCTATGCAGCGCGAGGAAATGTCCAGCGGGGGGTGGCAAAACAAAGCGCAGCGAGGTTCAAATAGTTGGCTGGGGGAGGAGACGTTCTCGGTCGATTCAATACCCGTATGAATGTCCAGTCCAGTCGCTGGCCGTGTGAGATATCCATCCGGTCGGACTCCGTATCGGTGTACTGCGGCTTCTCTATCGCGAGATCGTATAGGTCACCGGCGACCATGTGCGCCCGCCATCCAGAGTCTTCAGCAGAAGCGGGACTGATTGCCTAATTGCCCAGCCAACATGGGGCGAGATGAAGTCAAGTTGTTTCACTGCGCCGAAGTACGGGTTTGACGGCATCGTCATCCACCGCAGTCCACTGTCACTTGTCGCACGAAGTGCGCCCCCACCACTAACCCACGCGTGATTCATATCGGCAACTGCCTGCGTTCGGAACAAGTCTGACGGCTTGAAGAATGTTGGGGTGGTATGCGTCCATGTTATGCCGCCGTCGTGAGTGGCGTGCAGCACAAACTGAATCCCGGTCGGCTCGTAAGAATCGTCCTGAAGAGTATAGAACACGGATAGAAGACCATCCCGAGCGGTAAAGAATTTTGGCGGTGGCTGCGGGGAGCTTATCCACCAGTGGGGCGCCACCTTCACCTCATTAGGCAGGGGCATCTCTTGGTGTCGCCACGTACGCCCGCCATCGCGCGTGACAAATAGCCACAGAGAGTCAGACGCAATGTCCATCCCAGCGATCCAGCCTGTCGTGGAGTTAAGGTACGCGATGTCCGTGCAAGCGCACCCTCCTACTTTGACCCACGACGTGCCCCCGTCGGACGAACGATAGATGTCCCCCCCGTGTGTCCCGAATAGGCGACACCTCCCGCGAGAAGCCATCCCTCGCCGGGGTTGATGAAAGAGATCGCCCCCACCGTTGTGGCTGGAATAGCAACGCTTTTCCACGTGCGCCCACCGTCAGCGGTGCGGAAGATCTCAGTGGTCGCTTCACTGATGCCATTTGGCATGACCCATGCAATATCCGAGGAAAGCACGCTGATTCGGAAACTGGCAAACTTTCGCGCAGAAGCACTTATTGGCGTGACGTCTTTCCAATGGGTTCCGCCATTGGTCGACCGGAGCAGTCGGAAAGAACTCTCAACCTTCGCTATGACCCACCCGTTTTGCAGGTCGGCCATGCGGATCGTTTCCAGTGATTGTATATCACCCGCTGACGTCTGCCCATGCAGAGGTGGAGAGACCAGCACAAGGGTGATGAAGGTCAACATGACAGTGGCCAGTGCGGTCCGCATACTCGTTCACCTCAGGTTGGACCTTCGCAAAGAACCACAAAGTTCGTCGAGCAGTCCGTTGCCGAAATTGGCGGTCTCAACACAAATATGCCACAAACGGGCACCAAACTTGAGTCTTCCTTGGATATTCAATCGTTGAAGGTACTACGCAGCGGGGACCTGCAGGGTGTGCTGTCTCTGGTCAGCCGAGAAAAGTTCACTCTAGTGGCTGGGGGAGGAGGATTCGAACCCCCGCTAACGGGTTCAGAGCCCGTCGTCCTACCACTAGACGATCCCCCAGCGCCACTCTTGCCGCACGAGCACACTCATTATAGAAACGCAGTTCAGCATCGTCAAATCACGCGCCGCTCGAGTGCGGTTTCTAGTCAAAGAGCGCGTACTCCGGAAGAGAACGACCGTCCCCAAACTCCAGAGTGGCGTCTAGCCACTATCCGCAACGGGCAGGTTTCACGCAGAGGCACTTCATCCCCAGTCGTCCCCCCCGACGATCCGCCGATTGTACGCGTGCGCCCGCGCGGCGCGCGTCACAGACTCCGACGCATCCAACCGCTGGGTGGGCCTCCAGGGAGTGAGATATGTTCGGCCCGAAGGTGGGCGAACGTGTCATCGTCGAGGTCCTACCGTCCGGGGAGTCGTACCCTGGAGAAGTGGTGTTCCTCGACCACACAGGCATGGGAATCGCCCCCGCGATGCGGTGGGCGGCGTCGCCGGAACTCGGCACTGCCATACGTATTACTTTTGTCCGCAAAGATGGCCTCTACGAAGGTCACGGGGCTGTCGTCGCTACCTTGGGCGATGTTTCCCGGACACAGCGACGTGACTTCATGCGCCGCGATGCCAGTCTCAATGCCGATCTCATGGTCCAAGGGCGTGCTCTTCACTGCATGACTAAGGATGTCAGTGGGGGCGGCGTGAGCGTTCTGTTTGGCGAGGTCCCGTCCCTAGTCGAAGGCGAGGCGTTCGAGGTCGTCCTCAATGTGCCAGATGGTCGTCTGCCGATCCGGGCGCAGTGTCAGGTGAAGTACGTGCGAGAAGTCATGCGCGGATCGCGATGGTTGGTCGGCGGTCAGTTCGCGACGATTGCAGAAGAAGATCGCCAGCGCCTCGTGCGATTTGTGTTTCGCCTTGAACTCGCTCAAAAGCGTCCAGTAGGCAAAAAGTAACCCGTTCTTCTCCGGCGTGCTCCCCGAAGTTTTGAGCGCGGCCTCTGGGTCTGTTTACCGCTTTGCGGCCACGACGTCGGGCTTTAGCACCCCAATAAACGGGAGATTCCGGTACAGCTGGCGGTAATCCAGCCCGTAGCCGACCACGAACTCATCGGGAATCTCGAATCCTCGATAGGCAATCGGCAAGGTGTCGACGATGCGGCGTGCGGTTTTGTCCAGCAGTGTACACACACGCAAGCTTGCGGGATCGCGCGCGCGCAGCGTGCGAAGCAGGTAGGCCGCGGTCAACCCTGTGTCGATGATATCTTCGACCAGCACGACATGCCGTGTGGCAATTTGTTCATCGAGGTCTTTGATCAGGCGGACCGCACCCGAGGGCGTGGTGGTGTCCCCATACGAGGTGATCGCCATGAAGTCGATCGTCATCGGCACCGTGATAGCCCGGGTGAGATCGGCCATGAAGTACAGGGCACCCTTGAGCACGCTCACGAGCAGCGGGGTGCTGGTGGCATAGTCGTGGGAAATCTGCGCGCCCAGCGCGCGGATGCGATCCTGGATTTGGGCTTCTGTGATTAGGACCCGCGCGATGTCGTCAGCCAGAGGCATTAGGACGATGTGCGGGCAACGGATTTGGCGAGGCCGTACTTAAAGAGGAGACTGCGGTAGTCCCGGCCGTAGAAGATCTTAACGCGGACGTTGGGGTAGAGTTCACGCAAGCGGCGTAGCTTGCGGTTCTTCTTCGTTACGAGGCTCTGTTTGAGAGTGGTTAACTCGATGTACAGATTCAACTCCGGGAGGAAGAAATCGGGGTTAAAGCTCTCGATTACTCGCCCCTGCGCGTCCCGCTGGAGAGGGAAGCTCCGCGGTTCGTACTCCCACCGGATACCATAAAAGTCGAGGAGTCGGGCGAATTCAGCTTCACTCTCGTGCGCGAAGCGGGGGCGGGTCGGCGAGGCGTCGCCCAGGCTTTTGCGGTCGGCCACCAGGTGGGTTTCACCTCCTAGGTCTCTCTGGCGAGGGGAAGAGCCCCTCCCCAGAGGGAGAAGTGCGTCGACTGGACCCGAAGAAGGGCCGATTTGCGTTCAGTATACCTACGTCGCCCCGACTCGTGCAAGCAGAGGAGTCATTGGTGAACCGGAGAAGTTGACTGGGATATAAGGAGAAAGCTGTGTCCGAGCCCACACCCCCAATTCCCGAGGCCGATCTCAAACGCTGGCTGACGCAACTGCGCAGCAACGATGTGACTTTGCGCAGTGATGCGGCGCACCAGTTGGGCAAGATTGGCGACGAGCGCGCCGTCGAGGCCCTGGTGGAGGCGCTGTCCGATTCGGACGAGTATGTCCGCAAGAGCGCAGTGACCGCGCTGCGCCGGATCGGCGGGCCGGCCGCCATGGAGGGCCTCCGCCGGGCGCTGGCTGATCGCTCCGAACAGGTCGTGTTGCAGGCGGTCAACGGACTGCGCGATATGCGCGACCGAGAGGCGGTAGAGCCGTTGGTCCGCGTCCTCACGCGCCGCGAGCGCTCCCTGCAGCTGGCAGCGACGGATGCCCTGATCCGCATTGGCGCGGACGCCGTGCCGCCCCTCATGGAGGCGTTCAAGGATCGGGCATTGCGCCGCCGGATCGGCAACCAGATCTGGAAGATCTTGGTGGACATGGGCACAAAGTCCATCGACCCTCTCCTCCAGATGCTCACCGACGAGAACCAGTACGTGCGGCTGACTGCCATCTCCGTATTGGGCCGGATCGGCGATCGTCGCGTGGCTGCGCCACTCGTCCACCTTTTCCTAGACGACCCCCGGATGCAAGAGGCGGTGGTCACGACCTTGGCCCGGTTAGAGGAGCGCCGCGTGATCGAGTCTCCGGGCTCGCCAGCGGCCGACCGTGAGATCTTCCTCCCCAAGGATGTGGTGGATGGCTTTCTGGGACGACCGCGCGAGGACGTCACGAAAGTGCTCACAGAGGCGCTCGAGAATCCCAGCCCGAAGGTGCGCCGCTTTGCGCTAAAAGCCCTGTACGCGTTACATGGGGATTCGGCACTAGATCGACTGGTCGCGGCGCTCAAAGACGATGACATCGATGTGAAGCGCCTCGCGATCAAAATCATGGGCAAGATGCGCAACAAGCGCGTCATCGATCCGCTTGTGCAGCTCATTCTGCACGACGGGGAGCAGGTGGAAGAGACCGCGTGGAACACATTGAAGGTTCTGACCGATCTGCGCGAGTACGACGAACTACGTGCGCGTGTGGCCAAAGAACGCGCCGGGACCCGGCCCGCCGTGCGCAAGTACACGAAGTCCAAAGACGTCTCTCCGGACTGGTGGCGGGAGCAAGACTGACACCGAGGCCAGGAACGCACATCGGCGGGACACGGTGATGCCAGGAGCGAGGACGGGGGCTACGCGCGCGAGTTGAGGCGATGGCGGTAAGGAAGCAGCCGTGGTTTGAACGGACATTTCCGACGGGGCTGCCTCCGATGATGTTGGCCGTCATCCTCGAGCGCCTGCGGGGGACGCCGGCGCGCCTAGAGGAACGGCTCGTCGGTCGGCCAGTGGCTGTACTGACGCGGCACCTCGGCGAGACCTGGTCGATTCAGGAGAACGCAGGGCACCTTTTAGATCTCGAACCTCTGTGGTTGCAGCGCGCCGACGACCTGCTAAATGGGCGTCCTGTTATGACTCCCGCCGACCTCCAGAACCGTAAGACACACGAAGCCAACCACAATGCCGCCTTACTGGACGCTTTGCTCGAAGAGTTCCGACGCGCGCGAGGAGTGCTCCTCGACCGCCTCGACGAGGCCGAGGAGAGGGTGCTCGTCCACACGGCGCCGCATCCTCGGCTCCGCACGCCCATGAATCTGGTCGATCACGCTTATTTCGTAGCGGAGCACGATGACTACCATCTGGCACGGATCAGTGAACTCCTCCGGGAATTCACGATCAAGAATAATCGCGCCTGACAGACGGAACTTCCGTATAGTCTCCCGCCCCCCGTCGCACGGCACCCGGCACTTGACTCGGGAAGGCAAACGGGCCATACAGCCGGCACAACGTCCCAACGGAAGGGTCATTCCCTTGACGTGCCTGGCATCGCCTGAGGAGGGAAACCGCAGATGCGCGTTCTGATCACCAACGACGATGGCATTGCATCTCCGGGTCTCCAGGCTCTTGTAAATGAGTTTGCCCCCGTCGCGCAGACCTTCGTCGTGGCGCCGGAGGGTGAACGCAGCGCGACCGGCCACGCGATCACGCTGCACAAACCGCTGCGGGCACGCGCGGCGGTCATTGCGGGGGCGACGGCGGCGTGGGTAAGCAATGGCACGCCGGCCGATTGCGTGGCGCTCGGCATGCTCGAGCTGGTCCCCGAACGGCCTGACGTCGTACTCTCTGGCATCAACGCAGGGCCCAACTTGGCCCGTGATCTCACGTACTCGGGGACAGTATCTGGCGCGATGGAAGGAGCGATCTTTGGCGTGCCCAGTATCGCGGTTTCCGTCGCTGCCTTCACCGACCCTACCTTTCCTGCAGCAGCGCATTTCACCGGGGAGTTGGTCCGTGCCATTCTGCTCCATGGTCTGCCCACGGACACCCTGCTCAATGTGAACGTCCCAAATCTACCCGCACATGGTATCGCCGGCGTCTCGATTACTCGCCAGAGTGCTCGGCGCTACATCAGCCGGTTGGAAAAGCGGGTGGATCCCCGCGGCCAGGCCTACTACTGGCTCACGGGGGATCCGTCCACGCAGGAGGATATTGAAGGAACGGACACGTGGGCGCTCGCCTCGAACCAGATCTCCGTCACCCCCATCACACTGGACATGACCGATGACCGCGCGTTCGCGGTCCTTCGCTCCTGGAACCTCACGTGGAGTCCCGAGAGGCACTAAGGCACGCAGGCCGAGCCTCCCTGCCGGAAGGTCCGGATGGTGGCGGTGAGCAGGGGGAGAGTCGCCGGCGCGGCTTAGCGGAAAGGGAAAGTCCGTGCTGTGGCGAACCGCACCCAAGACGTCTCAACATACCAATCATCGTCCCTTTCTTCGGAGCAGCGCATGGTCCAGTTTGAAGACGTCACCAAAGTCTTTTCGAACGGTGTCAACGCCCTCCGCCGCGTCTCCCTCCGGATTGAGCCGGGGGAGTTTGTCTTTATTGTCGGCCCCACGGGGACGGGTAAGTCCACCCTCTTGCGCCTGATCTATCGCGACGAGCTTCCCACCTCCGGGCGGGTCACCGTGTACCAGCGCGATGTCACTCGCTTGCGGCCCCGCGGGGTGGCCCAGTTGCGGCGACGGCTCGGGGTCGTGTTTCAGGACGGGAGACTGCT
>WNFB01001056.1_pt1 | contig 23035 bp, 17 predicted proteins | sample 5400501 | NCBI WGS metagenome assembly WNFB01 (sample SAMN13153341, study PRJNA577476) | soil metagenome | isolation source: 200 cm saprolite under Douglas fir tree site 2 hole 1 | place: USA:California | collected 2015-04-18 | reverse complement strand
GACCTGACGCTGTTCGACTTGGTGGATGCCTTCCAGGACATCATTCAGCGGACGCCGGTGAAGGCGTTGGTCGAGGTGACGGCCGACCACCTGACGGTCAAGGACCGAATGAATTACATCCTGGAGCGGCTGGCGAGCGAAGCCGCCGCCCCCTTCGAGACGTTGTTCCATCCCGAGGAAGGGCGCATGGTCGTGATCGTGACGTTCTTGGGCTTGCTGGAGCTGATCCGGATCAAATTGGTGCGGGCGTATCAGTCCGAGGCCTTCGGGTCCATCCTCGTGTCACGGGTTTTCCTGCCGACGACGGCTGAGGATGCAGCACTTGGGGAGAATCAACTATGAAAACTGAGGGGGCAGCGGGTGTGGCGACGGCGGCGTACGACGATTCCAGCGGGCACGGGACAGAAACTCCTTTGTCGGGCCTGAAGGGAATCGTGGAAGCGATTCTCTTTGTCTCGGGCGAACCGCTCTCGGTGGATTGTTTACAGGGTGTGGTGGAGGGCGTTTCCCGCGCGGAGCTGTTAGGTGCGCTGCGGGCGCTCCAAGCCGACTATGCAGTGGAGGGACGCGGTCTGCAGGTCGTCGAGATCGCCGGCGGCTTTCAGATCACGACGCGGCCTGACTGCGCGCCGTGGATCAAGCGGCTGGAGAAGGCCAAGGCCGGCGCCAAGCTGTCACGCTCGGCGATGGAGACTCTGGCCATCATCGCGTACAAACAGCCCCTGGTCCGGTCCGAGATCGAGCAGATCCGTGGCGTGGATACCGCCGGCGTACTCCACACGCTCCTCGATCGGAGACTGATCCGCATCGTCGGCCGGAAAGATGTCCCCGGCCGCCCCATCATGTACGGGACGACGAAGCAGTTCCTGCAGGCCTTCGGGTTGAAGGATCTCGCCAATCTGCCGGCTCTCCGCGACATCAAGGACCTCAAGGAAGCCGAGCCGTTCACGCTGCCGAACGTGGACCCGGAGACGGAGGCAGGACCGGCTTCCGACACAGTGGCGCACGGGTGAGAAACCCGCTACAATCCCTCCACCGTTCTTACCGGGGAGAACTATGGACCTCAAAGAGCCCATCGAGAAACTCGCGATCCCGCCGACGCGCTTCACCCAGCATCTGACATTCCCCGATCCCGCCAAGATCCGCATTTACGACGACACGCTGCGGGACGGGGAGCAGATGCCAGGGGTGGCTTTCTCGCCCGAGCAGAAGCTGGAGTTGACCAAGCTGCTCTCCGAGATCGGCGTCCACGTCATTGACCCTGCCTTTCCGGCCGTCTCCGAGTCGGACCGCAAGGCGCTGCAGTTGATCGTCCAGGCCCAGCGCCGCGGCGAGATCCGAAAGGACATTGAAATTCTGGCCATGTGCCGGAGCCTCAAGGAGGACATTGACGCGGTCGTGAATACTGTCACCGCCGTCGGCGCGAAGCCGGATGACGTCAGCGTGCTCGTGCTCTCGACCTTGTCCGATCTGCACCTCAAGTACAAACTCGGCAAAACGTTATTGCGCCGCGCGGGCCAGCCGGAAAACCAATGGCTGGACCGGCCGCTGGATTACTACCGCGAGCAGAATCTGGATCTGATCACCGGAGCCATCCGTTACGCCAGAGAGAAAGGATTCTCGCGCGTCGAATTCGCGGCCGAGGATGCGTCCCGGTCGGATGTCACCTATGGCGAGGTCTGGGCCAAGGCGTGCGTCGCGGCGGGTGGGACACGCATGTGCTTCTCGGACACCTGCGGGGTGTTCACGCCCGAAGCGGTGGATCACTACATTCCACGGCTCGTGAAAGTCCTCGGTGCCGTGCCCATGACGGCGCATTTCCACAACGACTTCGGCTTGGGGGCGATCAACACGGTGCGAGCCATCAGCCACGGAGCCTTGTATGCGGGGGTCACGGTCAACGGTATCGGGGAGCGGGCCGGCAACACGCCGCTCCATGAGTTCATCATGGTCCTGAAGATGCTGTATGGGGTCACGATCCCGGGTTTCCGGTACGATTTGCTGACCGAGTTGCGCCGCAAGATCGAACGGTATTCGGGAATTCCGCTCCAACCGCACGAGCCGATCGTGGGCGAGGGCGTCTTCAAGCACGAATCAGGGATCCACACAGCCGCGATCGCGATCCATCCCGCCATCTATCAGTTCATCGCCGAGGAGTCCGTGGGGGGTGAGCAGCGTTTCGTGTTCGGCAAGCACAGCGGCGCCGCCGCCGTCGAGACCGTGCTGGCCAAGCATGCCAAGACCTTGAAGGACCAGGGAGTGGAGATCAGCCCGGAATTGGTGAAGCACGTCCTCGACCGCGTCAAGACGCTGCGGGAGCAGATGCTGCCTAAGAAGGGCTATCCCGAGGCAATCGAGGGACACTACCAGCACTATTACTCGCTCGGCCTTTCTGAAGAACGGATCGTCGAACTGGCCCTGGAAGGCCATTCCCAGCCGGCCAAGCGCGCGGCCTCTTGACGGTTCACTTGTCTCCCTCTCTATCCTCCCGTACAATCAACTCATGAGCGACGCGCCTGCTCTGATCCTGCCTGAGAAGTCCCGCTCCATCGGCAACGATCTCCGGCGCCAACTCGGCGCCGACAAGGTCAAGGACGACTTTCCGACCATCACGGCCTACTCGGTGGACGCCAGCATCTACAAGGTGGTCCCCAAGGCCGTCGTTCAGGCTGAGACAGAGGACGACATCGCCGCCACGGTGGCCTATGCGCGGTCCACCGGCGTGCCGATCACACCGCGGGCCGCCGGTACGAACCTCACCGGATCGGCCGTCGGCGAGGGGATCATTCTCGAGTGCGGCCGGATGAACCGGATTCTTGAATTGAACGTCGAAGAGCGCTGGGCGCGGGTCCAGCCGGGGCTGAACCTCACCGAGTTCAATAAAAAGCTCGAGCCCCACGGCCTGATGTTCGGACCTGATCCCTCCAGCCGCGACATGTGCAAGCTCGGCGGGATGCTCTCGAACAATTCGGCCGGCCCCCATACGCTCCGATACGGTTCGGTGAAGGACAACGTGCATGCCATCCGCATGCACCTGAGCACCGGCGCCTGGCTGACGGCCGAGGCCCTGGCCGATGGCGACCCGGCGACCGACGCGTTGCTCGGGAGCCATCCAGCGCTTGCCGAGACCATTGCGCTTGTCCGAAAGAATGCCGATCTTATCCGAAGCAAGAAGCCCACGGTCTCCAAGAACAGCACGGGCTACAACTTGTTCGGGCTGGTGGACGGGCTGGATCAGGGGATCGTGGATCTGCCCAAGCTCTTCGTGGGAAGCGAGGGGACGCTGGGCGTCATCAGCGAGGCGACGCTCACGCTCGTGGAGAAACCGAACGCGACGGCGACCGCGCTGATCCACTTCCGGGATCTGGAAGAAGTCGGACAGGCCGTCTTCGATCTCCTGCCGCTGACGCCGATGGCGTTGGAGGTGATGGATGCCAACACCCTTGATCTGATTAATCGGTCAGCGCATGGCGTGCCGGCCGATGCGGCGGCAACCCTGCTGGCCGAGTTCGATGGTGGACTGGGATTGTCAATTGCCGAGATTCTCGATCGGGTCAAGGGCATTTGCCGGAAGTATCGGCTTTGTCAGGACCCCACGATTGCGGTGGAACAAGAGCATCAGGAGCAGCTCTGGAAGGCGCGCAATGCGCTCTACCCCACGCTGTACCGCTACGACGCCAAGAAGAAGCCCATCAACTACGTGGACGACGTTGTCGTGCCGGCCGACCGGATCGCCGAGCTGGTGCAGTACCTCTCGGCGTTCTTCAAAGGCCAGGACGTGAACGTGGCCATCTTCGGCCACATCGGCAACGGCAACGCCCACATCGTCCCCCTGCTGGACGTCAACGATAAGCACGATTTCGAGGCAATGGTCGCGGGCTACCATGAAATTCACCAGACCGTCATCACGCGCTTCGGCGGGTCCATCTGCGGCGAACATGGAGACGGGCGCGTGCGGGCGGAGTTCGTCCGCAAATACTTCGGCGAGGAGCTCTACGCGCTGTTCACGCAGGTCAAGTCGGCCTTCGATCCGGTGCGCGTCCTGAACCCGGGCGTGAAGATCAGCGAGACCCCCTTCACGGAGCACATCGACTACGTGCGGCTCTCCAAGCCCTGCGCGACCTGCGGCAAGTGCAACTCGGTCTGCCCGGTTTTCGACGTGTTCCAGACGGAGGATATGAGCTCACGGGGCTGGTTCGAGATCGTGACCGCGCCGGGGTACGAGTACCTCAACTCCAAACGGGTGGTGGAGGCCTGCGTGAACTGCAAGTCCTGCCGGACGATCTGCCCGGCCGGCGTGGATGTGTCGGACCTGATCATGCAGAAACGGGCCGAGCATCCCAACAAGCTCGCGGGGGCTGTGTTCGCCTTACAGGGACAGCCCTGGTTGTTCGAGCCGTTCCTCAAGCTGATGGGGCGTACGCAGGGACTGTGGGACCGCCCGCTGCCTCGCAAGGTGTTGGAGCAGGCGCTCGTGCCGCTCCTGCATCAGCTTGCCTCGACCGCCCGGCTGCCCGCGGACATGGTGCTGCCCCGGCTGGCGTCTCGGTTACTGCGCGAGCGATATGCCGAGTTGACGGAAGAGCAGGGGCACCGAGGCGCGGTCGCCTATTTCCACGGCTGCGCGGCCAACTACTTCCAGGACGGAGTCGGCGACGCCGTGATCGCGGTCTTGCGAAAGAACGGCATCGAACCGGTCCTGCCGCGGCAGCGCTGCTCGGGCACGCCGATCGAGACCTACGGCCACGTTGGCCGGGTGAAAGACTATGCCCGGTTCAATGTCGAATCGCTGAGTCGCTACGACACGATTGTGACCGGATGCGCGTCCTGCACGCTCAGCCTGAAGGACTACCCGAAGTGGTTTCAGGGCGAGGAACGGAAGCGGGCCGAGACGATGGCGGGCAGGGTCCGGCACGTCTCGGAAGTCTTGTCCGGCCAAGGGCTGAAAGCCCAGCCGACCAGACCCTGTCAGAAAACCGTCACCTACCATTCCTCGTGTCATTTGCGCGCGGCCGGGGTGAGCAAGCCGCCGCGGGACCTGCTGAAGCGGATTCCCGGCGTGACGTTCGTCGAGATGCGGGACGCCGACCGCTGCGCCGGCGGGGCGGGGACGTTCATCGTGAAGGACTACGAGACGTCGCAGAAGATCTTCGCGCGCAAGCGCGCGGCAATCCGGGACAGCGGGGCGCAGGTCGTGGCCACGTCCTGCCCGGCCTGCATGATCCAGTTGAAAAACGGGCTCCGCGGCGAAGTGGAAGTGCGCCACATCGCCGAGCTGCTGAGTGAAGCCTACGGAACCGATTTGCCGGCCTGATGGGGTTCACGCCGAAGAAATCCGATTTCGTCTTCATCGGCCTGGTTCTTGCCGTGATTGTTTTTGTGACCTTGTTGCCGGGTCCCAGGGACAACAACCCGCCCGTACCCAACGATCTCGCCCACCACGGCATCAAGCTGGAGAAGGACTGCCTGGCCTGCCATGTGAAAGGCGGGGAGCGTCCCCTGAAGGAAAGACATCCCAAAAGGCAGGATTGCTTTCGCTGCCACAGATTAGGGGTTTAATTTAAAGGACTTGACAATCAGGGTTTGATCCAGTATAGTGCGCATCAGTCAGAGCCGAGACGGTCCGGCGGCGATGACGGTAACCATAACTCCGGACCCGCGATCGCATCGCGATCAGGTCCTGTTTGGAGCAGCTTCCCACCCGATTCTGACTCCCCTCGGTTCTCTGACCCCGTAACAATGCGATCCACACCGAAAGGATAGTTCTGTGCAGACGACTGTTCACAGCAGTTTCAACAATCTCGGCTTGTCCGAAGCCATCTTGCGCGACATTGCCAGGGTGGGGTTCTCGGAGCCGACGCCCATTCAGGCCCAGGCCATTCCGCCAGGGCTCGCCGGGCGCGACGTCCTCGGATGCGCGCAGACCGGCACGGGCAAGACCGCGGCCTTCGTGATTCCGATGGTCGAACGCCTGGCCGGCAAGTCGGAAGGCTTTCCCCGTGGGTTGATTCTGGCCCCCACCAGAGAGCTGGCCATCCAGATCCAGGAAACGATCACCAAATTGGGACACAGCCGGCGTGTCTATGCGACGACTGTCGTGGGCGGCGCCGATATGAACGCCCAGCTCAGAGGGCTGCGCCAGCGCCCGGACATCATCGTGGCGACGCCTGGGCGGCTTCTGGATCATATGTGGAATGGGACCATCAATCTGATGAAGATGCAGATCCTGGTGCTGGATGAAGCGGATCGCATGCTGGACATGGGCTTTGCGCCCCAGATCAACCAGATACTGGAGGCGCTGCCGGAGGAGCGGCAGACGCTGCTCTTCTCGGCGACGTTGCAGACGGATGTGGCCGATCTCGCGCGGGCCAGCGTCAAGGACCCGGTGCAGGTGACGATCGGCCGGTCGGCGGCTCCGGCCGAGCGGGCCGCGCAGGCCCTGCATCATACGACGCGGGAAGACAAGACCAAGCTGTTGCTCTCGCTGCTCGATGCGGACCGCGATTCGGTCCTCGTCTTTACGCGCACGAAGCATGGCGCCGATCGGCTGGGACGGGCGCTCGGCAACGCCGGCCATAAGGTGGCGACCATTCACGGCGACCGGAGCCTCTCGCAGCGACGGGCGGCGTTGGAAGGATTCCGGCGGGGCACCTTCCGGGTTCTCGTGGCTACGGACGTCGCGGCCCGCGGCATTGACGTGGCCAACATCGGGCACGTCGTGAACTACGATATGCCGAACACACCGGAAGATTACGTTCACCGGATCGGGCGCACCGCGCGCGTAAAGGCGAGCGGCCGGGCCACCAGTTTCATCACTGCGGATGACCACCTGCAGTTACGGGCCATCGAGAAGCTCTTGGGGCAGCCGATCCCACGAGCCGTTGGCAGCGCGCCTCCCGCGCATCCCGTACAGCCCGCACACAACCCGCGCGGCAATGGACAGCGAGACACCAGGCCGGGACGGCCCTCTGGGTTCAGACCCAGACAGCCCGCCCACGCCAGAACGTCTCACGGGGCGTAAGCAGACCCTTACGCCCGCATATAAGCGGCGGTGAACGAACGGCCTCCGGAGGTTTATCCTCCGGAGGCCGTTTGTTTTTTCTTACTTGCCTGCTGGAGCAGCCGGGGCTGGAGCCGGTGCGGCGGGAGCGCCGGGAGCCGGCGCGGGAGTTTCAGGAACACTGGGAGCTCCCCCTGGTGCAGCAGGTGCTGCTGGGGAAGCCGGAGCCTGGGCCGGTGCCTTCGGTTCCTCGCTCTTTTGTCCGCAGCCGGCGACGATGAGAATCGTCGCCGTCAGCATGATCGTTGCCACACTCAAGGTCCGCATAGAATCCTCCTTCTCTCTTCACTGATTGAAGTTATGGATTGATTGCGACCGCAGCGACGCTGCAGCCTTTCCGGATCTCACCTCATGGCCTGATCCGAACCTGGTTGATCGAGAAGACGCGGCCGCCGGTGAACGTAAGCTCGACGATCCAATCACCGCTGGAGTAGACAAACCGATTCGCCCCGAAGATGGGCCAGAAGGGATAAGGCGAGCCGAAGGAATGGGACCCGATCAAGGTCGCCTGGGGGAGCCCGGCGCGCCTGAGGATTTCCGCTTCGGTCATGCCCACCGATAGCATCCGCACCACTTCAAAGGGGATCTCTCCAACCGGAGCCGACATCTCGATCGCCGGAGGTGCCGGAGGGGGAGCGCTGACCATGATATTGATGTTGATCGGCGGCAAGGCTGCCTGAGTCTTGGACTCAGGAGGCTGCGGCTCTTCTTTTTTCTCCTCCACGGCTCTCCTGACGTAGCCCAACTCGGAGCGAAGGGTATAGGCGCTGCAGCCACTCAGGTCTTTGGTCTTGTTTGTGAAAGTCGTGGTGCCATCCGCTTTCGTGCAGGACCACAGCTCAGGCTCGGCGGCTGTGGCAGAAAGAGGGAGCAGAACCGCGGAGAGAAAACCGACCATGAGAGGAATGCCGACTCGCGACATGGGCGTCTCCGCAGGAGCACCTAGTCTACCGCGGTCACCATAATTCAGCAAGTAGCCGGAACTTACAGCAACTCCACGGTACCCTCAGTGGCGTTCACTTTCACCCGGCGGCCTGACGTAATGCGGCTGGTGGCCGCCTCCACGCCCACGACGGCCGGCAGGCCGATCTCGCGCGCGACGACTGCGCCGTGGCTCAGGACGCCGCCGACTTCGGTGATCAACGCGCCCGCGGTGAAAAAGAGGGGAGTCCAGGCGGGGTCGGTGTAGCGGGTCACCAGGATCTCGCCCGGGCGCAGATCGGCCTGGTGCGGGTCCGTGATCACGCGCGCGATGCCTTCGGCGCAACCAGCGGAGACCGGCGTCCCGTGCAGCACGCGTGACCCCTCCAGCGGCACAGTCAGGACGGTCGTGTCTTCGATTCCGCTCGTGCCGATCACCAACGAGGGCGGACGGAGCGCAGTCCATTCCTGCCACTCGCGCTCGCGTGACTCCAGGACTGCTTGAGTCCATGAGACGGTTCCCGTTTCAGCCCAGGCACACACTTCATCCAACCGCAACCAGAAGATGTCATCCATTGTCTTGAGATGTCCCGCCGCAACGAGCCGCCGGCCCAGCTCCCGGTAGACCTGCCGCGCCTGTTCCATGCCGAGGAGCCAGGTATATTTCATGAACTCCCGGAACGGCAGCCACAGGACGTACCGTTCGTAGAGCCAGCCAAACAGGCTGCGTAGTAGAAATGGAAGCCTCTCCCGGATGGCCGACGCGGCTGCCTCGCGGCGGCGCATGCCGGCGGTCAGCATGTCCGGCGGGATCGGCGTCCCGACCGGATGGCGCAGGTAGTTGGTAATGGCCTGAAGAAGAAAGGTCGGGTCCTCCCGCCAGCGCGGCGTCGTGATGTCCAACTCCACTTCGCCCCGGTGTCCGTGCCGCGCGAGAAATTCCTCGAAGCGGGTCCACCACCGGCGGCTGGCATCCGTTCCATGCAGAGTCTGCGCCAGCTTATCGGGCGGCGTTTTCTCGAAGATCTCGGCCAGCGGGCGCGCCTCCTGGGCCAGATCCCAGAGGTCGAGCGCGATGGCGGTGGTGGGGTTGTAGGGGATGCCTTTGCCAAGATCGGCAATCAATACGGACGGAACGCGAGTGGCCAGAAGTTGATGCAGAGTCATGTGAAGGAACATGGACAGACCCAGATGTCGCAGGCCGTCCTTGGTGGGGTCGGATTCCTCATCGAACTCACGGTCCAGTCCTGCAAGCAAAGCTGCCGAGGAATCCTGGTCGAGTGGCTGGCGGACCACCTCCCGCAACCGCTCGGTTGTGCGTGCGTAGGCTGCGCGCAGCTCGACCGGCGTGCGGCGGCGGATCAGCCATCCCAGCGAGCGCAGGCCCATCCGGGCGTAGGCGAAGTGCAGCGTGACCCGCGCGGCGAAAGGGATCGGGATGGGATTTAGCCGTTTGGCCCGTGCCAGGTCCGCGATCACCTTGCCTTTGGTCTGGTCAACCGCCTCCAGCACGTCGAGTCGATGGGAGACGGCCGGCAGATTGATGTAGGCCGAAAGGTCCATGAACGGACGGCCGGCGACGAAGGCGATGGGATTCAAGTCCAGGACGAGCGGATCGCTGCGGCTGAGGCCGGCGACCTGGCTGCCGAGGGCCGGGCCGATGTAGCGGGCCAGGCCGTCGCGGGCGAGCGGTTTGGCGACGAACGGAAAGACTTCGCCGAAGTTGATATCGGAGAGCACGCCGTCGGCGTGCCCCGCTGCCCGCCGCGCCGTCCGCTCAACGGGCCAGTTCAATACGGCTATTCCTGTCCTAGGACGCCCATGCGGCGGTACTTCTTGGTGCGTCGCTGCAGCAATTCTTCGGTCGGGAGTTCGAGCAGCGCGCTGAGGTGGAGCTCGAGCGCCTTCTTCACGGCGTCGCACATCGCCGCCGGGTCCCGGTGCGCCCCGCCCGGCGGCTCGGGAATGATCTCGTCGATCACGCCCAAGCGCAGCAGGTCGTCGGCGGTCATCTTGAGCGCCTCCGCCGCCTCCGGGGCCTTGCGCTGATCGTTCCAGAGGATCGCCGCGCAGCCTTCGGGCGAGATGACCGAATAGACGGCGTTCTTCAGCATCAACAGACGGTCCGCCACGCCGATCGCCAGGGCCCCGCCGCTGCCGCCTTCCCCGATGACGATGGAGACGATCGGCACCTTGAGTGAGGCCATCACCAGGAGGTTGCGGGCGATGGCTTCAGCCTGCCCGCGCTCCTCGGCGCCGATGCCGGGATAGGCGCCGGGCGTGTCAATGAGGGTGATCACCGGTTTGTTGAATTTCTCGGCCAAACGCATCAGACGCAGGGCCTTGCGGTAGCCCTCCGGGTTGGGCATGCCGAAGTTGCGCTGCACGCGCTCTTTCAGCGTCTTACCCTTTTGCGGCCCGATCACGACGACGGCCCGGCCGTTCAGGTTGGCGAGCCCCGCCACGATGGCCTGATCGTCGCCGTAGAGGCGGTCGCCGTGCAGTTCTAGGAAGTGGTCGCAGATCCGCCCGATGTAGTCGAGGGTGGACGGGCGCTGCGGATGCCGGGCGACCTGCGTGCGCTGCCAGGGGGTTAGGCCGGCATAGATTTCCGCCTGAAGCTGGTAGAGCTTGGCGCGGAGCTTACGGAGATCATCCTGCACACCGGGTCGTCCCTGACCCGCAGCGGTCAGCTTCTCGATCTTCTCCTCAATCTCGGCGATGGGCTTTTCGAAATCCAGGTATTCCCGCATGCCGTCGCTCCGTTACTGTAAGGACACCGCGCCTTTGCCGATCAGCGCTTCCACGTCGCCGATGAGCTGAGAACTCGGCAGGACGCACAGATCGGGACCCACGGCGATCATGGATTCGGAATGGTCGGGGATCGTGAGCTTGAGATACACCGGACAGGGGCCCGCGTGATGATGCAAGACCTCCCGCAGCCGGCTCAGCGCCTCGGGCGACGCGTCCTGGGTGGTGACTTGAATGGTGACGCACGCGACGCTCTGCGCCTGGAGATCGGCCAGGCTCGCGAGCTTGGTCGCCTTGATCCGCGTCGCCTTGTCGCCCCGATCGAGCGTGCCAGTCACCTGCACCACCGAGTCCGGCGTGACGAGGGCCGCGGCGGTTTTGTACAGATCCGGGAAGACGATAACCTCGACGGTGCCCTGGAGGTCTTCCAACGTCAGATAGGCCATGCGGTCGCCTCTTTTGGTCATCGTCTGCCGGACAGTTCCGATGATCCCGCACAGTTTCACTTCCTTGGTGTCCGCGACCTCGCTGAGCCGGTCGGTGCTGGCAGTGGAGAAACGAGTCATCCCTTCGGCATAGCGGGCCAGGGGATGGCTGGTGATGTAGAACCCGATCAACTCTTTTTCATGTTTGAGCAACTGATCCTCGTCCCATTCTGGCAGGTTGGGGAGGCTTTCGTCGAACGGCAGCGTGCCGCGCCGTCCGCTGTTGCCGTCCGGCGGCTCGAAGGCGGCGAAAATACTGGTCTGGCCTTGGGACTCGGCCCGCTGGGCGGCCGAGGCCTGGTCCACTGTGCGATCGAGGACTGCGGCCAATTGGGCGCGGCGGGCACCGGTCGAGTCGAACGCGCCGGCCTTGATGAGGCATTCGAGCGCGCGCTTGTTGAGTTTCCGTGCATCGACGCGGTGGCAGAAATCGAAGAAAGACACATACGGGCCGCCGGCTATTCGGGCCTCGATGATTGTCTCGATCGCGCCCTCTCCCACGTTCTTGATGGCAGCCAGTCCAAACCGGATGCCCTCCGGCGTGACCGAGAAATCCTTGCCGCTCACGTTCACGTCCGGCGGCAGGACCTTGATCCCAAGGTCGCGGCACTCGTTGATGTAGCGCACGACCTTGTCGGTATTACCCATTTCGCTGGTGAGCAGGGCCGCCATGAACTCATTCGGGCTATGGGTCTTGAGGTAGGCGGTCTGGTAGGTGACCAGGGCGTAGGCCGCGGCGTGGGACTTGTTGAATCCGTAGCCGGCGAATTTCTGGATCAGATCGAACAGCTTCTCGGCCTTTTTGTCGGTGATCTTGTGCTTCTTCGCGCCCTCCAGGAATTTGGCGCGGAGATTGGCCATCTCTTCCTGCTTTTTCTTGCCCATGGCGCGGCGCAAGATGTCTGCTTGGCCGAGCGAGAACCCGGCGACCTTGTTGGCGATCGCCATGACCTGTTCTTGGTATACGATCACGCCGTAGGTTTCCTTCAGGATGCCTTCCAGGGCCGGCACTTCGTAGGTGATCGGGATTTTGCCCTGTTTGCGCTTGATGAAGTCGGGGATCAGGTCCATGGGCCCTGGCCGGTAGAGGGCGATGCTGGCGATGATGTCCTCAAAGCGGTCGGGGCGAAGCCCGGTCAGCAGGTCGCGCATGCCGGCGCTCTCCAATTGGAACACGCCGAGGGTTTTCCCTAGTGAGAGCAGCGCAAATGTCTGAGGGTCGTCCAGCGGGATGGCGGCGATTGAGAGAGGCGTTCCGCCGGTCCGCGCGGCATTGACCAGCCGCTCGGCATGGGCGATCATGGTCAGAGTCTTGAGGCCCAGGAAGTCAAACTTCACCAACCCCACTTTTTCCACGTCTCCCATCGGGAACTGCGTCACGATCTCGTCGGTGTCCTTCGTGCCTTTGTACAGGGGGACGTGGTTGGTCAGGGGATCCTGCGAGATCACGACGCCCGCGGCGTGGGTGGAGGCGTGGCGCGGGGACTTCTCCAGCGCGCGCGCCGTTTCGAAGACCTCGCGGATCTTGGGGTCAGTGTCCACCAGATCCTTGAGGCGTGGCTCGGACTCCAGGGCTTCGTCCAAGGTGATATTGAGATGATCGGGCACTAGCTTGGCGATGCGGTCCACCTCCGCGTAGGGCATCTCCATCACGCGGCCGACGTCGCGAATGGCGGCCTTCGCCTTCATCGTACCGAACGTGATGATCTGGCATACATGGTCCTTGCCGTACTTGTCCACGACGTAATTGATGACTTCCGGCCGGCGGTCCATGCAGAAATCCATGTCGATGTCCGGGAGGGAGACGCGTTCGGGATTCAGGAAGCGTTCAAACAGCAAACCGTAGACGAGCGGGTCCAGGTCCGTGATGCGCAGGGCGTAGGCGACCAGGCTGCCGGCGCTCGAACCCCGTCCGGGCCCGACGGGGATGCTTCGTGACCGGGCGAAGTTAATGATATCCCACACGATCAGGAAGTAGCCCGCGAAACCCATCGAGGTGATGACGGTCACTTCGTCGCGGAGGCGTTGCCGGTATTGCGATTCGGGCAGGCCGGAAGGCCGCTCGCGCAGCCGTTCCGTCAGCCCCTTCTGGACGAGCCGGTCGAGGTAGCTTTCGAGGGTTTCTCCTTCCGGCACCTGATAGTGTGGCAGGTGGGCGGAGCCGAAGGTAAAGGCGAGGTTGCATAGCTCCGCCACCCGGCTCGTATTCCAGACCGCCTCGGGCCATTCGTGGAACGCGGCGAGCATTTCCTCGGTGGACTTCACATAGAGCTGGTCGGTGTTGAAGCGCATCCGATTGGGTTCGTTCACCGTCTTGCCGGTCTGCAGGCAGAGCAGGATGTCGTGGACCTTGGCATCGGTCTTCTTGAGATAATGGCAGTCGTTGGTCGCGACCAACGGGATGCCGAGGCGCTTGTGGATCTCCCTGAGCCCCTGGTTCGCGATCTGCTGCTCGGGGACGCCGTTTTCCTGGACTTCGAGAAAATAGTGATCCTTTCCGAAGATGTCACGGTACTCGGCGGCGGTACGGACGGCGTCTTCAATCCGGCCTTGGCCGATGAGATACGACACCTCGCCGCTGAGACAGCCGGAAAGCGCGACCAGCCCCTCATGGTGCTCGGCGAGCAGCTCCTTGTCCATCCGCGGTTTGTAGTAGAACCCTTCGAGATAAGCCTTGCTGGCGAGCTTCAATAGGTTTTGGTAGCCGGTCCGGTTTGCCGCCAGCAGGATCAAGTGGTAATACTCGTTGTGCGCGAACTGGCCTTCCCGGTCGAAGCGGCTCTTTGGGGCGAGATAGGCTTCGCAGCCGATGATCGGCTTGATGCCGGCAGCGGTGGCTTTCTGGTAGAACTCGATGGCGCCGAAGAGATTGCCGTGATCCGTAACGGCGATGGCCGGCATGCCGAAGTTCTTCGCTTCCTGGACGAGGGCGTCAATCTGATTGGCCCCGTCGAGGAGACTGTACTGAGTGTGCACGTGGAGGTGGATGAACTGGGACGCCACGCAGGGTTCCTTCTCTTCCGGCGTCTCCGCGAAACGCCGGCTCATTCTAGCGGTGCCCCCTGGGGAAGTCAACCATACCAACCTAACTTATTCTGTCTTATTTGTGACTCTAATTTCAGGTGATTGGTGGCGTCTTCGGCGTGAAAAAAAATCGGGCAAACGGGCACGAAAGACATGGGACTACGCTATAATGACGTCCAAACAGGTTTCGCGCCGTCTCTCACAGATTGAGATTGTACAATCGTTGGAGCGTGGCCATTTGTTCCTCGTTGAAATTAACGAGGAAGAGTTCATCATCTTTGATGAGGCGAGGCCGTTGGAGCCGCCCGCAGGCCGGGCAGATGAAGAAAATGGCCTGTCCTTCGTCGAGTTGGACGGTGTGGATCTTGGAATCCGCTTGCACCGGAATTGAACTTTGGCAGAACTCGCAGGGGATAGGCGCGGAATAGGCATTCATGAGAGAAAAGACTATGCCGCTCGGTAGTTCCTGTCAATGTTGACCTGCTGTAATGGTTGTGATACTTTTCCCACGCGTGCGGAGCGGTGCTGCGCGCCTAACTGAACTGAGGACGGGAGTGCTGTGCGATGGCGAAAATTGATGCGTTTTTTAAGCTCATGTTCGATCAGATCGCGTCGGACCTTCACCTGGTGGCCGGCCAGCAGCCGATTCTGCGTATCCACGGAGAGCTGGAGCGGGTCAAGTACAAGGTTCTGGAGAACGACGAGCTCAAGGGGATGCTCTATGAGATCGCCCCCGACACCAAGATCAAGCTGTTCGAAGAAACCGGCGACGTGGACTTCGGGTACGAAATTCCCGGCGTGGCGCGCTTCCGGGCCAATTTTTTTCAACAGAAGTACGGGTGCGGGGCGGTCTTCCGGCAAATTCCCACCAAAGTGCTCACCCCCCAGGATTTGGGGCTTCCGCCCATCCTGAGCCGCGCTGCCATGCTGCACAAGGGCCTCATCCTGGTGACGGGCCCGACCGGCAGCGGCAAGTCCACCACGCTGGCGGCATTGATCGATCATGCCAACAAAAATCGGAAGGACCATATTATCACCATCGAGGACCCGATCGAGTTCGTCCACCAGAGCCAGGGTTGCGTCGTCAACCATCGCGAAGTCGGGCTCCATACCAAGTCATACGCGGCGGCCCTGAGGGGGGCGCTGCGCGAAGACCCCGATATCATCCTCGTCGGCGAGATGCGCGATCTCGAAACGATTCGCCTGGCGGTCGAGGCGGCCGAGACCGGGCACTTAGTCTTTGCGACTCTGCACACGACGAACGCCGCCAAGACCGTGGACCGGATCATCGAGGTGTTTCCCCACGAAGAACAGGGGCAGATCCGCAGCTCCTTGTCCACCAGCCTCAAGGTGGTGGTTGCCCAGAATCTCTTCAGGCGCGTCGACAGGAAAGGCCGGTGCGCGGTGCTGGAGATCATGATCGGCACGGCTGCCATCGCCAACCTGATCCGCGAGAACAAGACCTTCCAGATTCCCTCCGCCATGCAGGTGGGAAAGAAATACGGGATGCAGACGCTGGACGATGGGATCATGGAGGTCCTCAACAAGAAATGGATCAGCCCCGCAGAGGCGTACGACAAGTCTATTGACAAGGCCAAATTCCTGCCGTTCCTGAAGACTCCGCCGGATGACCTGGCCAGTTAGGGCGGCGATGGTTCTTCTCGCAAACGTGCATCTTGCTTGTGGTGGTGAATATCCGCCGCAACGTGATCGAATGCGGCGGCACGAGCAAGCTTGGTTTGGAGGCTCATCATGAGAAGACCCGAAATCGACTACATGCTCACCACGATGGTGGATTCCACTGACCTCGTGTCGGACATCAACCTCTCGGTGGACCGCCCGCTGCAGGTGGAATCGTCGGGACAATTGATGAAGGTCGATATCACGCCTGACATCGACAATCTCACACCGTTCCAGACCGAAATCTTCGCCCTGAATCTCATCAACAACGACCGCCGGCTGTCCCAGATGCTCCTGCAGCAGGGCTCCTGCGACAGCTCGTACTTCCTGATAGGGAAGGCCCGGTTCCGCATCAACATCTTTTCGCAGCGGGGCAACTATTCGATCGCCATGCGGAAGTTGGAGACCATGATCCCCTCGATCGATGACCTCAAACTCCCCGTAGCCTTCCGCAAGATAACCAAGGAGAAGAACGGCCTGGTCCTGGTGACTGGCGCCACGGGCGTCGGGAAGACCACCTCGCTGGCCGCGGTATTGCGCGAGTTCAACGAGGCCAGAGCCATCCACGTCATCACGCTCGAAGACCCGGTCGAGTTCATGCATCCCAACATCAAGGCGACGTTCAATCAGCGAGAGCTGGGCATGGATTTCGACACGTTCGCCAATGGTCTGCGCGCCGCGCTCCGCGAGGCGCCGAAAATCATACTCGTCGGCGAGATGCGCGACCGTGAGACCGCTGAGCTGGCCCTGACAGCCGCTGAGACCGGCCATCTCGTGCTGAGCACCCTGCACACGATAGACGCCGGCCAAGCCATTAGTCGCATCGTCGGCATGTTCGAGCAGGAAGAGGAAAAGCAGATCCGCCAGCGTCTGGCGGAATCGCTCCGGTGGATCATCGCGCAGCGACTGTTGCCCAAGGTCGGAGGAGACCGCATCGCCATCCACGACATTCTGGGCAACAACATCCGGACCCACGAAGTCATCCTCCTGGGTGAACAGGAAGGGAAGACCTTCTATGAGATTCAGGAGGCGAGCGAACCCTTCGGCATGCAGACCTTCGACCAGGCGATCATCCGCACCTATGAGGCTGGGTTGATCACGGCGGAGACCGCCGAGCTGTATGCGACCCGCAAGCCCGTCGTCCAACGCGGCATCGACAAGCTCAAGCAAGCGCGCGGCGAGAGGACCACCGATATCGAAGGGTTGACGATTGACTCCGGTTACGCCAAGACGGTGAAGAAGAAATAGATCGATGGACATCATCTGCCCCTCCTGCTCAACGAAGCTTATGATCCCGGACGAGAAGGTGCCGAAGGACGCCGTCTTCAAGGTCACCTGTCCCAAGTGTCAGACGAAAGTCACGGCCAGCACCAAGAGCGAGACCGGTGCGCCGCCGCCTTCCCTCGAAGAGGTTCCGGAGGATCTGATTCCCCCTCCGACGACAGAGGACGACTTCGTCGAGGATCAGCGGCTGGCGATCATCTGCTTCGAGCAACCGAAAGACCAAGTGGCAGTAAGGGCCGCCCTCGAAGGGTTGGGGTACACGGTCCATATACCCGCCAAGGCGGACGATGTCGTCCAGCGGCTTCGGCAGAACCGGTATGATGTGCTGCTCCTCCATGAGGACTATGGTGGGTCGCCTGAGAACAACCTGGTACTTCTGACCATCCAGCCGATGATGATGGCGCACCGGCGGCATATGTGCGTGGGCTTGGTCGGTAAACAGTTCCGTACCTTCGATCACATGATGGCCTTCGCTAAGAGCGTCAACTTCGTGGTTGCGGAACGCGAATTGAACAAGATCAAGGCGATTACCCACCAGGCCGTGGCGGAAAACGACCGGTTTTACCGCGTCTTCCGGGAAGCGTTGCGCGACGCGGGCAAGTCGTAACCATCACATCCAACGAAGGAGAACCGAGCGTGAAGCGGGCGCTTGTCAGCGTATCGGATAAGACCGGCATCATCGAATTGGCGAGGGGGCTGAGCGGGCTTGGATACGAAATTCTCTCGACCGGCGGGACCGCGAAGGGCCTGCGTGAGGCCGGCCTGACGGTCACCGAGGTGGCGGCCTACACCGGCTTTCCAGAGATCTTGGACGGACGGGTCAAGACGCTCCATCCCAAGATCCATGGCGGTCTGCTGGGCCGGCGAAAAGACCCGAAGCATGTGGCCGAAATGGCGCAGCACGGGATCGGCCCCATTGATGTGGTGGTCGTGAACCTCTATCCCTTCGAAGCGACGATCAGCAAGCCGGGGTGTAGCTTCGACGAAGCCGTTGAGAATATCGACATCGGCGGTCCGTCGATGTTGCGGTCAGCGGCCAAGAACCATGCTGAGGTGGTGGTCGTGGTGGACCCGGCCGATTACGGCGACGTGCTGGAGGCTTTGCGTGGAGGTGAGGTACCGCTGGCGGTGCGGCGCGACTTGGCGCGTAAGGTCTTTCACCATACCTCACGGTACGATGGGATGATCGCTGGCTATCTCGAACGGCAGAGCACGGCCGGTCCGATACGGTTCCCCTCCATCCTCACGCTGCAGTTCGAAAAAGTGCAAACCCTGCGTTATGGGGAGAATCCGCATCAGCAGGGGGCCTTCTATCGCGATGTTGGTGGAAGCGAGCCGGGGGTGGCGCGGGGCCGGCAGCTGCACGGCAAGGAGATGTCCTACAATAACTTCCTGGACGCCAATGCCGCGCTGGAATTGGTCAAGGAATACGCGCGCCAAGACGCGCCTCTTTCCGTGGCCGTGATCGTCAAGCACAACAACCCTTGCGGGGTGGCCGTCGGGCCCACGCTGCGCGAGGCCTACGTGGGGGCGCGCGAGACTGATCCGCTCTCTGCCTTCGGCGGCGTGATCGCGTTCAACGCGCGCGTGGATATCGCTGCGGCCAAGGAGATCACGGCCACGTTCGTGGAAGTGGTCGTGGCGCCCGGGTTCGAGGATGATGCGTTGGCCGAGCTGAAACGGAAGAAGGACCTGCGCCTGCTGGCAGTGGGCGATCTCCACGCCGACGCGCGGACGGGGCCGGACTTGATTGACCTGCGGAAGATCGTCGGCGGGCTGCTCCTGCAGGACCGTGACCTCGGCGCGATCGCGGACGTCCGTGCGCTCAAAGTGGCGTCGAGGCGACCTCCGACCGAGGAGGAGTATGCCGCGTTCGCCTTCGCCTGGAAGGTCTGCAAGCACGTCAAATCCAACGCCATTGTCTTCGCTCGGTCCGACCGGACGGTCGGGATCGGCGCGGGCCAGATGAGTCGCGTGGATTCGGTGAAGCTGGCGACGATAAAAGCAGCCTCGTCGCTGAAAGGCTGCGTCATGGCCTCAGACGCCTTCTTTCCCTTCCGCGACGGGATCGACGCGGCGGCTCAAGCGGGCATCACGGCCGTCATCCAGCCGGGCGGGTCGATTCGCGATGAGGAAGTGGTCAAGGCCGTCGATGAGCACAACATGGCCATGGTTTTGACGGGCATGCGGCATTTCAGACACTAGGTTTCTTCTTCCATGAAAGTTTTAGTCGTCGGCGGAGGCGGGCGGGAGCATGCGCTCGCCTGGAAGATCGCCCAAAGTCCTCGGGTGACGAAGCTCTACTGCGCGCCCGGGAATCCGGGCATCGCGCACGTCGCTGAGTGCCTCCCTCTTGCGGCCGATGACCTGACCGGCTTACGGGACTTCGCCCGCAGCCACCGCGTGGATCTGACGGTCGTTGGCCCCGAAGCTCCCCTGGCCGCCGGCATCGCCGATGAATTTCGCAAGGACAAGCGGCTCATCGTCGGCCCGCAAAGGGCGGCTGCCCAGATCGAGTCCAGCAAAGCGTTCGCCAAGGAACTCATGGTCCGGCTGCGGATTCCCACGGCGGAAGCACAGACGTTCACGGCGATCGCTCCGGCGCTGGAGTATCTCGATCGCCATGACGCTCCGATCGTGGTCAAGGCGGATGGACTGGCGCAGGGGAAAGGCGTCGTCGTGGCCGCCACCCGTACCGAAGCACGCGAGGCCGTCCGTGCCATGCTGGAGCGCCAGGCCTTTGGCGATGCCGGGTCGCGCGTGGTCGTCGAAGAGTTTCTCGATGGCGAGGAGCTGACACTCATGGCCTTTACGGACGGGAAGACTGTCCTCCCCATGGTGCCCGCGCAAGACCACAAACGGGTCGGAGATGGCGATACGGGCCCCAACACGGGGGGGATGGGGGCGTATGCGCCTGCGCCGATCGGGACACGCGAGCTCGTCGAACGAGTCCGGCGTACGATTCTCGAGCCGACCGTCGAGGGCCTCTCCCGCGTGGGCAGCCCCTTTCAAGGAGTCCTCTATGCCGGCTTGATGATTGTCCGTGGAGAACCCAAGGTGCTCGAGTTCAACGCGCGCCTGGGCGATCCGGAGACCCAAGTGGTGCTGCCGCTCTTGAAGAGCGATCTGGTGGAGATCCTTGTGGCGGTGGCTGAACATCGTCTCGACCGCGTGGCCGTTCACTGGCACGAGCGCGCGGCTGTGTGTGTGGTGCTGGCGGCTTCCGGCTATCCCGGGCCGCCGAAAAAAGGGATGCCTATTCTCGGCCTCGCGGAGACAGAGGGACAGAACGATCTTGTCGTCTTCCATGGCGGGACGGCGACCGGCCCTGGGGGGGTTGTGACGGCCGGCGGTCGCGTGCTGGGAGTTACGGGGATCGGGGACACGTTTGAGACAGCGCGCGACCGAGCCTACGCCGGAGTGCGCCGGATTCGTTTCGACGGCATGCACTACCGGTCCGATATCGGCGCGCGGGCCATGGTATAATGCCGCGCTCCTATGAATAAGTTGCGTGACTTGTCTGCGTCTGCGCTCCGCGAAGCCAGCCGGGTGGTGCGGGAAGGCGGTGTCATCGCGTTTCCGACGGAAACCTTCTATGGGCTCGGAGCCTGTCCTTTCAATGCCCACGCCGTCCAACGGGTTTTCGACCTGAAGGGCCGGGCACTCAGGGGTGCCCCGATCCTTGTGTTGATCCGCTCTCGGACCGAGTTGGAGACGCTGACCTCGGAGATCACCCCGACCGCCGAACGGCTGATGGAGACGTACTGGCCGGGTCCGCTGACGCTCATCTTTCGCGCGTCGGACTCCGTGCCCTCCGTATTGACCGCAGGAACCGGGACGATCGGAATCCGGCTCTCGGCTCACACCGACGTGCAGCGTTTGCTTGCGGCGATCGAGGGGCCGCTGACCGGGACCAGCGCCAATCGCTCCGGTCATCCGCCGGCGGCGACGGCGGATGATGTGGACCGTGCCTTGGGGACGGACGTGGATCTGATTCTGAACGGTGGTGAAACCCCCGGCGGGCTGCCGAGCACGGTCGTGGATACGACGGTGACTCCGCCCCGGTTGGTCCGTGAAGGGCGCATCCCGAAAGCCTCGCTGCTCTCGATCATCGATTCCTTGGCGGCCTGATGGTAGGAGGGACGATGCGATCGCTCAATAACCAGCTCTTCCACCGCCTCCGGCTGACGACCAAGCTGGTCATCATGATGCTGGCTTTGCTGGTCCTGTCGCTGGCAGCCTCCATCATCTTTTCGTACCTCTCGCAGCAGGCGTTGGTCCAGGAGATGGAAGACAGCATCAATGAGCTTTCCAACGCGACGGCCGTCAGCGTGGAACAATTATCCGGCGAGCCGGATCCTGCTGCTTTGCAGAAACTGATGGCCCGTCTAGGCAAAAAGGGCGTGAAAGAGATCAAGTTGCTCGACGTGGAAAAGAAGGAAGTCCTCGTCAGCGCTCCGCTGCAAGCGTCCGGTCGCAAGATGGAAAGCACGGTCACCAAGGGAGGGCACCGCGAGTACAACGTGACGGCGCCGTTGGTGGACGGCAATGAGGTGCTCGGGTACATCCACGTGACGTTCACTCTAGACGACGTGGCGCAGACGACCAAGGCAAACCTGTATAAACGGGTGGCCGCCACGCTGCTCATCTTCTCGCTTGGCATCCTGGTCTCGCTCTACCTGGCCCGAAAATATACGCAGCCGCTCCATGACGTGGTCAAGGCGGCCAAGCACGTCGCGGCCGGCGATCTGACGAAGACCATTGAAGTGGACGGTGAGGATGAAATCGCCGAGTTGACCCACAGCTTCAACGAGATGGTTGAGAAGCTTCGCCAGCATCGTGAACTGGAAGAACGCCTCCGGGAAGCCGAACGGTTGTCCGCCGTCGGCAAGCTGGCGTCCGGCATAGCCCATGAGATCAGAAATCCGCTGAACTTCATGAACCTCAGTATCGATCACATCCGGAGCAGGCTGCGGAGCGGGCAGCCGGACGGGATCGCCGAGGCGCTGGCGCTCATGTCCAACATCAAGGCCGAGATCCATCGGCTGAACAGCATGATCGAGAACTTCCTCACGGTCGGAAAACCGCTTGCCTTGAACAAGAGCGAGGTTGATCTGGGCGTGCTCATTCAGGATGTGGTCGGGCTCGCCCACCAGAAGGCGGTCGAGCAAGGTGTCACAATCACGGTCGCCGACGACGTCCCCATTCCGCATCTTCAGGCCGATCCGGTGCAGATCAAAACCTGCCTCATGAACGTCGTGCTCAACGCCATCCAAGCCATGCCAGGCGGCGGGCGGCTGCGGATCGTCACCGCCTCACGTCCCGGGTTCGTCGATATTACCGTCTCGGATACCGGCCCAGGCATCAGCGAGGAGGACCTCAACAGGATTTTCAATCCGTATTTCACGACCAAGAAGCTGGGAATCGGGCTCGGGCTTGCCATCACGAAGAAGATCGTGGAGGAGCATCGGGGCCGGATCAGCGTCCTCAGCCGGCCGCATGAAGGGACCGACGTGGTCATCAGCCTCCCGGTCGAACGCGTGGAGGTGTCGGTATGAAGGCCGGCCACGTGCTCGTCATCGATGACGAGAAGTCCCAGCGTGATATCTTGACGGTGATTCTGGAAGGGGAAGGCTACTCGGTCGAGGCCGCGTCCAACGTGTCGCAAGCGCTCACGTGCTACCAGGGTCATCCCGCTGATGTCGTCCTGACCGATCTCTCAATGCCCGAGCGCGACGGGCTCTCGTTGCTGGCGGAACTGATCAAGGTCGATCCGGAGGCGCTCGTCATTCTCATCACGGCCTACGGCACGATCGGCTCGGCAGTCCAG
>WNFB01001052.1_pt1 | contig 23057 bp, 22 predicted proteins | sample 5400501 | NCBI WGS metagenome assembly WNFB01 (sample SAMN13153341, study PRJNA577476) | soil metagenome | isolation source: 200 cm saprolite under Douglas fir tree site 2 hole 1 | place: USA:California | collected 2015-04-18 | reverse complement strand
TGCTGCCTGAGTTGGAGCGATTCTCGTCGTCACTCGAACTCGACTTCGAGCTCTATCCGTATGACATCGCGGGCAGCGTCGCCCACGCCCGCGGCTTGGCCGCAGCGGGACTGGTCACCGCAGCACAACTGAAGGCCATCGAGCGCGGGCTGAGGCGGGTTCGGCACGAGATCGATGACGGGACGTTCATGTTCCTCGAAAGCGATGAGGACATTCACACCGCCATCGAGCGCCGCTTGATCGAAATGACACCGGCGGGTGCCCGCCTGCACACCGGTCGTTCGCGCAACGACCAGGTGGCGCTGGACCTTCGCCTGTACTGCCGGGCCGCGGCCGCCGAGATCGTCGGTGCCCTGGCGGACGCGGTCGACGTCCTTGCCGCCAAGGCGCTCGACCACGCTGGCTGGCTGATGCCCGGGTACACACATCTCCAGCGGGCTCAGGTGGTCACCGTCGGCCATCACTTGCTCGCGCATGCCGAGCCGCTGCTGCGCGACGCTGAACGCTTTCGCCACTCCTATGCAGCCGCCGATGCGATGCCGCTCGGATCCGGCGCGCTCGCGGGAAGCACCCTGCCGCTGCGGCGCGATGTGGTCGCCAAAGAACTCGGCTTCGAGCGCCTGACGAGCAACAGCATGGACGCGGTGGCAGATCGCGATTTCGCCCTCGACCTGGTCTATGCCTGCCTTTGCGCTTCCATCCACCTCAGCCGGCTGGGCGAGGACGTCGTGCTGTGGGCCAGCTCAGAGTTCGGCTTCGTCCGCTTGGCGGATGAGATCGCGACCGGTTCCAGCCTCATGCCTCAGAAGAAGAACCCGGACATCGCCGAGCTGCTTCGAGGCCGCTCCGGCCGGACGCTTGGCAGCCTGGTCGGACTGGTCACGGTCATCAAAGGCCTGCCGCTCGCGTATGACCGCGACCTCCAGGAAGACAAGGTCCCTCTCTTCGCCGCCGTCGACAGCGTTATGGACTCGCTGCGAGCGACCCGCCTCCTGATCGAGCATCTTGAGTTCGACCGGGACCGGCTGGCGGCCGCCACCAGCGATGCGGGACTGCTCGCCACGGACGCCGCCGAGCAGCTCGTTCGGTCTGGCACACCGTTCCGCGAGGCGCACAGGTCCGTGGGTGAGGCCGTCAATGCGGGGAGGCTCCGCGCGCCGGGGGACGCAGAGAGCTCGGTACTGAAACGCGACCTGTTCGGAGCACCCCACCCGCGGCGGGTCGCCGCCGGCGCCAGAACCGTCCGCCGCGAGGCGGCCAAGCTGCGACGGTGGAGCCGGCTCCACCCACCCCCGCTGCCCAAGTAGAGTTCGGATCGCTGATGGCGCGCAAGCGCGACCAGGTTGGGACTTACTGAATGGCGCGCAAGCGCGACCAGGAGGGGACTTACTGATTGCTGCTGGCCGTCGACGTCGGCAACACCAACGTGACATTCGCCCTCTTCGAGGGCGAGAAGCTGGCTGCGGACTGGCGGGTCTCATCGCATCGCGAGCGCACTCCCGACGAGATGGCCGTTGAGCTTTCACAGCTGTTCAGCCTCCGGGGCTATGAGCTCAAGGTGGTGGACGGGGTCGTGATCGCCAGCGTGGTCCCCAACCTCAACCCAGCCCTGGTTGAAGCTTCGCGACGCTACCTCAAGTGCGAACCCGTGATGGTCGGTCCAGGCGTCAAGACCAGTGTGCGCATCCGCTACGACAATCCGAAGGATGTCGGTGCTGACCGGATAGCGAACGCCCTCGCCGCCTACTCGAAGTACGGCGGTCCGGTCGTGGTCATCGACTTCGGTACGGCGGTCACGTATGACGCCATCAACTCTGAAGGGGACTACCTCGGAGGCGCGATCGCGCCGGGGATCGAGATATCGCTGGACGCCCTGGTCTCCAACACCGCGATGCTTCGTCGGGTCGAGCCGGTCGCCCCGGATTCTGTGATCGGGCGCAACACAGTCGCCTCGATCCAGTCGGGACTCGTCTGGGGGTTCGTGGCGCAGGTGGAAGGCATGGTCGGGCGCATGGTCGGAGAGCTGGGCGGGTCCGCCCGGGTCGTCGCCACGGGCGGCCAGGCTGCACTCGTAGCCGGCCTAACGCACGTCATCGAGGTCACCGACCCCCTGCTCACGCTGGAGGGGTTGCGCCTGATCTACCTGCAGAACGTCGACGGCCGATGATAGACGCGTGAAGGCTGCTCCCGGGTTCCACATCTACTTGGCGGCCGGTCTGGAGAACGGCCAACTCACCAGCGTTCTGGCGGAACTTGGGCTGGAGGCGCTGCGCCTCGACGACACGGCGTCGGTGGTGGCGCCGGCGCTGATCCTGCTCCGGCCGGAGCAGAGCGCGCCACACGGCCTCGAGGACGTGGCGATCAAGGCGCCGGTCGACGCCTCACCGTCCGCGCTGCGTGAGCTGCTGCGAATCGCGATGGCAAACGTGGCTCTGAAGCAGCAGGTCAAGCAGCTTGAAGAAACCGCGCGGCGCCAGCACCGCCAGTTCGAAGAGCTCAACCGTATCGGGATCGCACTCTCGGCCGAGCGCGATATCGGCAAGCTTCAGGCCTTCATCCTCACCACGATGCGCCAGCTGACCAACGCTGACGGCGCCAGCCTGTGGCTGAAGACCATCGACGACGGCCAGCCGAAGCTCTTCTTGGCCTCCAGCCAGAACCACTCCATTGAGAACACCTACCAGGCGTTCACCGTGCCCGTCGACGAGAAGAGTGTCGTGGGCTACACCGTGAGTGTGGGCACGAGCCAGATCTACGAGGACGCCTACCACCCGCCCGCAGGTAAGCCGCAAGGTGGGCGCGGGTTCGACCAACAGTTTGGCTACCGCACCAAGTCGATGCTGACGGTGCCAATGCGCAATTACAACGATGAGGTCGTCGGAGCGGTCCAGCTGATCAACGCCAAGCGACGTTTCGACGCAAGACTCTCAACCGGCAACGTCGAGGCCGAGGTGGTCAGCTTCCGGCCTGAGGACCTGGAGATGATCGAGTCCATCGCCAGCCAGGCTGCGGTCGCCATCGACAACAGAAACCTGCTCGACTCGATCCAAAACCTTTTCGACGGTTTTGTGCAGGCGAGCATCACCGCAATCGAGCAACGGGATCCGAGCACCGCCGGCCACTCCAACCGTGTGGAGGCTCTGACCTCGAGCCTAGCCCGATCGGTGACTCAGATCAGCGTGGGTGCGTACCGCGACATCTATTTGACAGACGATCAGTTCAAAGAACTGCGCTACGCCTGCCTTCTCCACGACTTTGGCAAGGTCGGTGTGCGCGAGCACATCCTGGTCAAGGCAAAGAAGCTGATTCCGGGGATGCTGGAGGTGATCCAGGGCCGTTTCGAATTCGTCGAGAGCTCAGTCCAGGTCAAGTACGCCACCGAGAAGCTGGAGCTGATGCGCGCGGGACACGGCGACCAAGCAGCCCTGGCCGAGGTCGATCAGCGGCTCGAGGCGGACCTGGCCCAGTTCAGGCTGTGGATGCAGGGCATCGTCTCTGCCAACGAGCCGACGGTGTTGCCAGAGGACAAGGCCTCGATGTTGGAGTTCCTGTCCAGGCAAACCTACGTCGACATGTCCGGGGGCCGCCACGCGTTGCTCGACCCGCAGGAGTTCCGATTCCTCAGCATTCGAAGGGGAACTCTCGACGAGAACGAGCGGCGGGAGATGGAAGCCCACGTCACGCACAGCTTTCACTTCCTGACCAAGATTCCCTGGACGCCGATGATGCGCAACATCCCGGAGATCGCATACGGCCACCACGAGAAGCTGGACGGGTCGGGCTATCCCCGTGGCCTCAAAGCGGAGCAGATCCCACTGCAGGCGAAGATGATGACCGTCTGCGACATCTATGACGCCCTCACGGCGCAGGATCGACCGTACAAGCGCGCGGTGCCACTCGACCGGGCTTTGGACATCCTCCACTCCGAAGCCAACGACGGCAAGCTGGACAAGGAGCTGCTGGAGATTTTCATCGCCTCCAAGACCTACCAGGTGACCGCCGTTCGATGAGGATCAAGTTCTGGGGCACTCGGGGCACGCGGCCCACGCCCGGCAGGCGGACGCTTCGATACGGGGGGAACACGACGTGCATCGAGGTGAGAGACCAACACGACAACCTGCTGATCATTGATTCCGGCTCCGGAATTGCAGAGCTCGGAAGTGTGCTGGGTGCGACGGAGCCCCTTCAGGCGCACCTGCTCATCACCCACACGCATCTCGATCACATCCAGGGGTTTCCTTACTTCCCGCAAGCCCACATTCCGGGAACGCGCCTGACGATCGTGGGCCCGGCCGGGTCAGCCAAGTCCCTGCAGGCGGCCTTCGCCGACCAGATGGACCCCGCATACTTTCCGGTTCGTCTCGACCACATGCCCGCCGAGCTGGAGTTCATCGAGCGCAACCCCGGCGAGACGTTCGAAGTTGGAGCGCTGCGCATCACCCCGCACCTCCTCATGCATCCGATCCCGACGTTTGGATACCGGATCGACGAGGGATCGACGCGGTTCGCGTTTGCCACGGACAACGAGATCGCATTTTTCACGAGCGAAGCCAATGGGTCGGTCAAGGAGCTGGCGGACTGGTGCCGCAACGCCGATCTCCTCGTCCACGACGCCCAGTACAGTCGCGAGGAGTACAAGACTCACGCGGGTTTCGGACACTCGACTTTCGAGGAGTCGCTGATGCTGGCTGAACAAGCCGGCGCCCAGCGTCTCGCCTTCTTCCACCACGACCCCGCGCATTCGGACAGCGACATCGACGCCCTCATCGAGGAGGCGCTGGGCAATCACCGCCAGTCGGGCGGCACGGTCGTTGTGAGCTTCCCCGCCGCTGAGGAACAAGAGCTCACCCTCTAAGGGCGGATCGATCTCGACCCGCGTTCAGTCCCTTAGTCTTTCCAACGTGACCGAGGAACCTGACCTCGAGCTGCCGGCGGTGATGCGCGACCTGCGCGAGAAGCTCGAGCGAATCCGGGCGGCCGGAGTCGAGCCGTACTCGCGTGGATTCAAACCGACGCACTCGAGTCAGAGCGCTAAGGCTCTCTTAGGCAGCTCGGAGAGGACGGATCCGGTATCGCTGGCGGGCCGGCTGATGGTCAAGCGACTGCATGGTGGCTCCGCTTTCGCGGACCTGCAGGACGGAGAAGGACGGGTCCAGCTCTTCGCCAGTCGCGACATTCTCGGGCCGGATCAGTTCGAACGCTTCGTCGATCTCGATCCAGGCGACCTGATCGGCGTCAACGGGCCCATCTTCCGCACGCGGAGGGGCGAGGTCACACTGGAGGTGCACTCGATGCAGCTCCTCACCAAGGCGCTGCGTCCGCTGCCGGAGAAGTGGCATGGGCTCAGGGACGTGGAGACCCGCTACCGGCAGCGCTATGTCGACCTGATCGCCAACCCCGAAGTGCGAGAAGTCTTCCGCGCACGGATAAAGATCATCGCGGGCATGCGCCGGCTGCTCGATGGGCGCGGATTCCTGGAGGTTGAAACTCCTGTCCTGCAAGAGGTGCCCGGTGGCGGGCACGCGCGTCCCTTCCTCACGCACCACAACTCGCTGGACCGCGATTTGTACCTGCGCATCGCGCTGGAGCTGCACCTGAAGCGCCTGCTCGTCGGTGGCATCGAGCGCGTCTACGAGGTCGGTCGCGTCTTTCGCAATGAGGGGCTATCGCCGCGCCACAACCCCGAGTTCACGCTGCTCGAGTGCTACCAGGCCTACGCGGACTACGGCGACATGATGACGCTGGTCGAGGACTTGATGGTCGCTTCCGCCGAGGCTGCGGCGCGCCCGCTTGCCACCAGCTATCAGGGTGAGGCGATCGATCTCCAGCCGCCCTACCGTCGCGAGCGCATGGCCGACCTAGTGCTGGAGCACACGGGCCGGCAGGCAGTTGGGCAAGAGCTCAACGATCTGTTCGAGGAGCACGTCCAGCCCAATATTCGGCGGCCCACGTTCGTACTCGATTACCCGATCGAGATCTCACCGCTCGCGCGCCGGCGCGAAGACGATCCTCGTTTCGTCGAGCGATTCGAGCTCGTCATTCTTGGCCGCGAGTACGCGAACGCGTTCACCGAGCTCACCGATCCGGTCGATCAGAGGGAGCGCTTCGAAGCGCAGGCCGCGAAGCGGGCGGCCGGGGAAGTGGAAGCTCATCCCATGGACGAGGATTTCTTGCGCGCGGTCGAGTACGGATTGCCTCCGTGTGGGGGCCTGGGCGTGGGAGTGGATCGGTTGATCATGCTGCTCACGGATCAGCCGGCCGTGCGCGACGTGATCCTCTTCCCGGTGATGAAGGCGGAGTCGTAACCGTGCTGCCCCTGGAGCTGATCCGCAGGGAGCCCGATCGTGTCCGGCGAGCGGCCGCTTTGAAGGGCGAGGAGGCGCCGATCGACGAGATCCTCGAGCTCGACAGGCGATGGCGCGACCATCTGCATGCGGCGGAGACCGCTCGCGCTCAGCAGAACGAGCTCTCGAAGAGGTTCGCCAAGAGCCGAGATCAGGCCGACCTCGGCAATGCGAAGGCTTTAGGGGAACAGTCAAAGCGGGAGATGGTCGAGGCTGACGCGATCAAGCGCACGCTCGATGACCTTCTCCTGCGCGTCCCCAACATCTTCCACGAGTCGGTGCCGATAGGCGAGACCGAAGCCGACAACGTGGTCGAGCGCGATTGGGGAGCCAAGACCGACCTAGGCTTTCCGGCGCGCACGCACTACGACCTCGGCGAGGCTCTTGGCATCATGGACTTCGAGCGTGCGGCGCGCGTGTCGGGCTCGCGTTTCGCTTTCCTGGTCGGCGAGGGCGCGCGTCTCGAGCGCGCACTGGTTCAGTTCATGCTCGATGTGCACACGCGCGAGCACGGATATAAGGAAGTCATGCCTCCGGTGCTCGTCAACAGCGCCTCTATGACCGGCACCGCCAACCTGCCCAAGTTTGGCGCTGACGCGTTCAAGGTTGAGGGCCAGGATCTGTGGTTGATTCCGACCGCCGAGGTGCCCCTTACAAACCTCCACCGCGAGGAGATCCTCGATGGCGAGCGCCTCCCCTTGAGGTACGTCGCTTACACGCCGTGCTTCCGCTCCGAAGCCGGTGCGGCGGGCAAGGACACTCGGGGATTCATCCGTCTGCACCAGTTCTCCAAGGTGGAGCTGGTCAAGGTGACCACTGCCGACACCTCAATGGCCGAGTTCGAGAAATTGCTGGCGGACGCCGAGGTGATCCTGCAGCGGCTGGGCCTCCACTACCAGGTCATGGCCATGTGCACGGGAGACATGGGATTCGCCCAGTTCAAGAAGTACGACCTGTACGCGTGGTGCCCAGGTTTGGAGCGCTACCTGGAGGTGTCGTCGTGTTCGGTGTTCAACGACTTCCAGGCCATGCGAGCGAACATCAGGTACCGCCCGGCGCGCGGATCCTCGCCGCGCTTTGCTCACACGATCAATGGCAGCGGGCTCGCCCTGCCGCGAACCATCGATGCGATCATCGAGACCTATCAGCGCCCTGATGGGACGATCGCGGTGCCGGAAGCGCTTCGGCCGTACATGGGCGGCTTGGAGGTAATCGGGGCGCGCTGAGCCCTGCCTGTCGCCCAGTTCCTAAAATCTGGATGCCCTCGAGGAGGGGTGGCCGAGCCCGGTTTATGGCGGCGGTCTTGAAAACCGTTATGGGTGCAAGCCCATCCAGGGTTCAAATCCCTGCCCCTCCGCCACTGTCATGTCTCAGGTAGAAGCGGACCGCTGTGTCACCTGATGCCGGACCAGTGTAGGCGCGGATGAGCGCTGGTAATCACGACTGGGATCCAGGGTCAATTCGCGCAGGAGGGCGCCGTCCTCGGCGATGACGCGGACCTGGTCACCAGCGACAAGGAGCATGACTGGTTGACCGCGACGTTTGTAGCTGACGTGCAAGTGGCGAAGACGGCTGAGGTAGCGGAGGGTGACGCGGCCTTCGGCGTCCAGACGGTCACGGCGGATGCGGTAATCGACTTGGGGTCGAGCCGTAGAAGGTGAGGCCTTGAGTCGAGCGTGGAAAGCCTGCAGCGGCGTGCGGCCGTCAAGAGCTCGATGTGGTCGCAGCTGGTTGTAGATGCTGCCGAAGGCGTCGAGTTGGAGCTGGAGGTGAGCAATCGATTCAGCTGGAGCCTGGCGAGCGAGGAAGAGCTTCAAGGTCTGGTGGAAGCGTTCGACCTTGCCGCAGGTCTGGGGGTGATAGGGCGTGGAGTGAACGCACTCAACGCCGAGGCGGTCGAGCTCGGATTCGAGGGCAACCCGGCCGCGACGGGACTTGCCGCTAAAGACAGCCGCGTTGTCGCTGAGGAAGCGAGCAGGCAAGCCGTATTCCTCGACCGCCGAATAGAAGGTCTGGACGGCGTCCGCGGCCTTGAGGGTTGGGACAGCGACCGAGGCCAGGCAGAGACGGGAGTGGTCGTCGATCAGGTTAAGGATCTCGACCTTGCTGGAGTCGGCGAGGCGCCACTCGGTGGCGTCGGTCTGCCAGAGCTCGTTGGGCAGCTGAGCCTCGAAGCGGACGAACGAGGCCTTGGGGCGTTTGTGAGGTTCGGGCGTGATCAGGCCATGGCGCTTGAGGATGCGCCAGACGGTGACCCGCGAAGGGGTCTTGTCGAAGCGGCCGGCGAGGTGATGGAGGATGGTCTGTGGACCGGCATCGAGGCCGGCTGCCGAGAGCCGCGTGCGGAGCTCGAGGATGGCGTCGACAACTGCCTGGTCGAGCTGGTGCGGACAGGAGGTTGGGCGGTGGGATCTCGGCTCGAGGGCGGCCGGTCCATCGCGACGATAGCGGGCGAGCAGCTCGTAGAACCAGCTGCGCGAGATCGGGTGCTCACGAACCAGTCGGTTCGGACTCTGTTTGCCTAAGACGACCGCCTCGACCAGGAACCGCGCCAGTTGCATGCCGCCACCTCCAGTGGCGGTCCGGTATCACCTGAGACATGCTATGGCCAACCGGTCCGGTAACTACTGAACTCTCACACCTGCCCCTCCGCCACCTCTTTTCTACATCGTGCGCATCAACGGGCAAGAAGAGGAGGTCCTCAGCACGACCGCCCCGGACCGACTGCCCCCCATCGCCAGCTGCCAGTTTAAGTAAGATGCCCACGCCGAGACGAGGCGCACACGCGCGCTCATTCCCAGCGGAAGGTTCGGGCCGAGACCAGAACGCCGCCGACCAGCATTATCAGAAGCACCCACGTCTCGCGTAGATGCTGCTGCCAGCTGTCGCCCACCCAGAGCCCCTGCAGCAGACTTACGACCTGCGTCAGCGGAACGTAGTCCGAGACATGCATGATGGCGCTGGGCATCAGGGCGCGAGGCAGAGTGGCGCCGGATAAGAACAGCATCGGGAGGAACAGCAGCAGCCCGGCGGCCTGGGCGACGCGTGCCGTCGGCGCGAGGCTGGCGATGACGTAGCCGACCGCGTACAGCGAGAGCGCACTGAGTACGAAGGCGGCGGTCAGCGCGGGCCAGGAGCCGGCGAAGCGAAGTCCGAAGATCAGCTTCGCCGTTAGCACCAACAGCGCCATACCCACGACCGCCACCACCAGGTAGGCGATCACGTCTGCGACCACGTACAGCACAGGGTGCAGCGGCGTGGCGCGGTAGCGCCGCAGGATCCTCAGCTCTCGCGCGGTGGCGGTATTGGGAGGGATCCCCATGAACGCAGCGGTGCCGATGATGATCGTGGCCAGGGCGGGAGTGGCCAGATCGACGAAGCCGTAGCCGGGATTGGGCGACGAGCCGAGCTTATTGCCGAACGAGGCTCCAAACATCACCACCAGCACGGCGGGCGCGATCACTGTCAACCCGAAGGCCGCAGGCTCGCGAAAGAACAGCTTGAGGGCGACAAGCACCAGCTGCCACTGGGCGCGCAGCATCGACGCGCGGCGGGTCACCGGTCGCGCGAAGGTCACCGGCCCACCGAACGCTCTTTCAGTCTTGCTGCCGGCCCCGACCCTCGGGCCCCTCCCCACTCTGCGAACGCCTGCCGGTGAGGCCGAGGAACACGTCCTCCAGCGTCCGCTTCTCGTTGTGCGCCTCGGTGACCTGGAAGCCTGCGGCCGCGAGCGCGGATACGGCGGTCGCCACCAGTTTCTGCCCTCGGCCCTGGACCCGTATCGTTCGCCCCAAAGCGTCCACCTTGGTCACACCCTCCAGGCGGGCAAGGAGCGCGGGATCAGCTTCACCCTCGACGGTCAGCACGGCCACCTCCTCGCCACCTAGCTTCCCGACCAGGCCGGCGGGCGTATCGAGCGCGATCAGCCGGCCTCCGTCGACGATCGCGACTCGGTCGCAGAGCCGCTCGGCCTCTTCCATGTAGTGCGTACTGAGGACGACCGTCTTACCGCTATCACGGATGTCGAGGACGAGCTTCCACATGTCGCGCCGCGCGTGGGGATCGAGGCCGGTGGTCAGCTCGTCCATGAAGACGAGCTCGGGGTCGCCGACCAGCGCCAGGGCGATGAAGAGGCGCTGCTTCTGGCCGCCGGACAGCTGGCGGTAGGATGCCGTGCGCTTGTCTTGAAGGTCGAGCGCCTCCAGCAGCTGCCGAGAGTCCGCTGAGCGGGGATAGAAGGAGGCGAAGAGCTCGAGCGCCTCCCACACCTTCAGCCGGTCGGGCAGGTTCGACTCCTGGAGCTGGCAGCCGATCCGCTTCTGCACCTGGCGCCGTTCCCTCTGGGGGTCAAGCCCGAGCACGCGCAGGGTTCCGCCCGCCGGCCGGCGCAGGCCTTCCAGGCACTCGATCGTCGAGGTCTTACCGGCGCCGTTGGGACCTACGATGCCGAAGATCTCGCCGTGGGCGACATCGAGCGATATGCCATCGACGGCGACCTTGTCGCCGTAGACGACCCTGAGGTCGGCGACAGCGACCGCGGCGGTCAAGACGCGCGCTCCGAGGTTTGGAGTGGCAGGCCCATCAGAATGGCCGCCACCGGCGCTTCGTGGTCCCGGCAGGGATCGAGCCCGATGGCCGCCGACACCAGCTCGTCGTGCGAACCGCCGACAGCGACCAGCCCGAGGCCGAGCCCGGTCGCCGCCAGGTAGAAGTTCTCGATCACGATTCCGGTATCCAGCAGCGCGAAGCGGCTGCCGCGAGCCGAGTACTTCTCCTCCACTGGCCCGAACCGGCTCGAGAGCAGGAGCGCAAGCGCCGGCCGGATCTCGAGAAACGGCGGCATACCCGCCAGCAGGTCGTCGAGGACCGCGGTTGATGCATCAGGGTCCGAGCGCACGAGCTCCAGGCAGTGACCGATCGGGTTGTAGTGGTAGATGCCATGCGTGCAGAGACCTTCCACGGCCACGGCGAGAATGTATACCTCGGTCGCCATGAGCCCTCCGGCGCTCGGGAAAGTTCTCATCGGGAAGCTGCCGTAGCCGTACGCGCTCAGGTAGCCCTTCACGCCGGCGGCATAGTGAAGAAGGGTCGACAGCAAGTCAAGCGGGACCGGCCGGCTGGCGTACTCGCGCGTGGAGTGGCGGCGCAGGAAAAGTTCCGCGACCGTGCCCGAGAACAGCCCGGCCTCCGGCTCCGGAAGGTCCACGATCCCCAGGTTGTCCAGGTAGACCTTCGGCATCAGGCCGATCAGCTTGGCGAAATCCAGGTCGACCTCGGGCGCGTCCTTGGTCTGCTGCCAGAACTCATAGAAGGTACTGGTCGCGCCGCTCACGTCTGGGCCTCCTTGGCTGTGGCAAGCAGGGCCAGGCAGGAGTAGCGCTCAGGGTTGAAGCCGAACGCCGCATTCACGGCGGCAAGGTCGGTGCCGGCCCGCAGGCGCAGAGGCGTGCTGGAGACCAGCCGTTCGATCAGGCATCCCGCCTCCAGCACGAGCTTCAGATAGCCCTCGATGCCGTAGAGGAATGCCGCGCGCGCCAGATTGGCCGCCACCACGACAGCCGGCCCCGGCGCGATCCCGGTGGCACGCTCGAGGCTGACCCGCGGCGAGCCGACCTCCGTGACCGAGTTCATGCAGAGCGTCACCTTGCGGACGCCGCGGGAGTCCAGCAGCCAGAGGTCGGTGAGGGTGGCCGCCAGCGGCTCGAGAACGGCGGCCGGGATGCTCAGCCCCTCCAGCCCGAGGTCGGACAGTGCACCGACGTGGGCGGCCCGCACCGCCAACAGGTCGGCTTCGACAGCCGCGGCCGCCTCCGGCCGGCTGTACTGGAGCAGGTTGAGGTGGTAGAAGGCGGCTAGGTTGTCACGCTGCGGCCGAACGCCCGAAGTGGACAGGCGCGCCAGCGGCTCATCCTCGGCCAGCAGGGCGAAGATCTGAGGGCCGGCCAGCTTGAAATGCAGTTCCTTGTTCACGAAGTTGGGATGCGCCAGCAGCCCACGCAGGCCGGCTCTGGGCTCACGGCTCATTGTTGATCCTCACGGCATGGGGACCGGCTCGGCCAGGTTCAGATCGTCGTACTCCAGCGGTTCGGCCGAGAGGCCGAAAGCCACCGGCGCCGTGCGGTAGCGGGGATAGCCGAGGAAGGGTGTGTTGGGGATGTGCGCCGGGATTAGAAATGGCGGCAGCACCCGAACCAATGCTCCGGTCAGGGTGGGCAGGATGCGCCGCACCGAAAATTCCTTGAAGAGCACCGGCAAGCCCCTCGCCTTGAGGTGCGCGAGGAGGCCCACAAGGTCCTGGCCCGCCGGCCGGGCGCGCAGCTCGGAGGCCTTCGCGGGCTCAAGGCTATGAGCCCAGGCGTCGACCAGCGGCTTCTTGTCGGGCTGCGAGTAGTACTGGAGGACCATGCTGAACTCGAAAAGATCTTCCTTGACCAGCTTGCGCTGCACCAGGCCCGACGGGAGGTGAAGAGTGTCCCGAAGCGAGTCGTAGCACTGCATGATCTCGCCCGCCGCCTTGAAGAGCGCACGGTCGAAGCTGAAGTCCGCGCCCGCGCCGCCGACGAAGAGTCCCCGGTAGTGGCCGAAGGCGCCCACCACGAAGACGCCCGGCAGGTCGGTCGTGAAGTCGATGAAGACCAGGTCCCCGGCCAGGGACCCTGCCAGGCGGGTGACCGTGCGCGCGAGGTTCGTCGTGTCCAGCTCGATGCGCCGAGCCGGGATGCCCGAGACCCAGGCCAGGTTGACGGCGTCCCGTTCGATGTACTCCAGGAGCCCGTGCTCGAAGGCGTCCGCGAAATCGCGGCCGAAGGCCAGCCCGCCGGTAGTCGAGTAGGTGACCAGCTCCTCGTCGTGCTTGCGGATCCGCGTCAGGTAGGCGAGCTGGGCGGGGACCAGGACCTCGGCTCCGTCGTGGACGTCCCGGAAGGCGGTCCACGCCAACCGGCGCTCCTCCGAAAACGCCACGTACGGAAACTGGGGCGTGAACTGCCGGTCGTGGAAGAAAGTCACCTGTTTCGGAGCCAGCGCGCGGCGACCGGCGGCGGCGAGCTGGGCTGGCGTGGCGAAGGCCGCCTCCTGGCTCGGCACCAGGAATTCGAAGGCGCCCTGGAAGCGCTCGAAATACTCGCCCAGCGCCGCGAGCAGGGCGTCCTCGCGGGTCAGGCCCTTGCCGCCGGCCGGGATCCAGACCGACATCGGGGGGAAGTAGGCTCCGCCCCCCGCCTGGCCCCTGGTCGTGGGCTGGAACGTGTAGCCGTCGCGCGCCAGGACGTAGCGCTTGCGGAAGAAGACGAGGTCGGTAAGGTTCTCCGCGCGGGCGATGGTCACGCTCGACCTGGTGTCGTTGAGATTGACGACCAGGCCCAGCACCGGACCCAGCGCCGGGTTGACCGCTTCTAGCAGCCCCCCGGCTCCGGCTGGGTCGAACCTCAGCAAGCCGTGGTACTTCGCAGCCGTCAGGGTCACTGCGACCCTGCCTCCACCTCGATTTCACGCACCAGCTCCGCGGGCACCCACTCGTCGGCGTAGGTCGCTTCGGTCAGAGTTGCGCATTGGGAACAGCCAGGAATTCGCAGCACTGACTCTACGGTCACCAATCGGCGCTCCAGATTGACGAACACGCCTCGGCCCGCGTAGGCGGAAAGGCGCCCTCCATGGCGCGCTCGTCGCTGCTCCAGCAGCATCTCCATGAGGAACCCGAGCATCAGAGACTCAAGCGGCCGGTAGGCGATCAAGCTGCCGCTCTCGAAGGCGCCCAGCGCCCCGATTTGCTGGGTGGGGTCGGACTGCGGAATGAGGTCGGCGTTCATCATCCAGAGCAGGAGCTCCCGCAGGCATGCGGTCCGCCCCGGAACCACCGTCGGCCCAATCAGGGCGGAGCGGCTCTCCAGCAGCAACAGCGGCACCACGGGCATGCTCCGCTCCAGCGCGACGTCGTTGAGGGTCTCCAGCAGCTTCGTGTCCAACGGGCCCAGGTAGACGGCGACCTCAGCGCCATCGAGTGCCGCCGCCAGCCGGGCCGAGTCGAGCTCGTCCGAGGGCGCGGTCAACTGTGCGCGGACCTCGAGCGCAGGGCCCAGGTCGGTCAGCAGCCTCTCCACGAGCCTCGGACTGCCCAGAACCGTAACCCCGAGCCGTGGGGCGGCGCCGAAGGTGAGTTCGGCGAGATCCTCAACGACCACCGCCTCATCCATCAGGACCTCGAGGATCTCGGGGCCGTCTCGCCGTCCGTTCCCGACCAGCACCGCCAGTATCTCCTCGCGGGTGAAGGAGCGGCGCTTCAATACCTCGAACAGTCGCGCCATAACCGGCCGCTTGACATCGTCGTCGCGCAGCACCATCGCCGAGCCTCGGCTGTCATTGAGGATCAGTTCATAGGGGTTGGTGAGCACCACCCGGAATCCCGGGGCCACGTGGAGCCCTGAGCCCCCCTCTCCGTTCGTTTGCGCGTTCATGTCGCCTCCACTTATTGGGGTGTGAACAGGTTGGCCAGCTTGATCTCGTCCTTGGCCATGAGGCGCCCACCGACCAGCAGGTGCGTGAGCGACTCCAGGTGGCGGATGTTCGAGAGCGGGTCCTCGTCGAGCAGAAGGAGGTCGGCCTCATATCCCTCCCGCACATAACCGACCGCACGCAGTCCGAGGGCGGCCGCGGCCCGCGAGGTGGCGAGCCGGAGAACGTCGATCGCGGGGATGCCAACCAGCTCTTCGAGCAGGATCAGCTCGCACACCATCCCGTTACCGGGCGGGACCCCGAGGCTGGGCGCGTCGGAGCCGGGGATCAGGCAGCCCTCCGCGTGCAGAGTGCGCGCCAGCCAGACCAGGTTCTGCCACGCGTTGCGAGCCAGGACCGGGTCGACGTCCCAGGCGCCCAGCGTGGAGGCCATCATCTCGGACGCGATTCCGCGCATCCGCTTGCGGAAGACGTTGAAGAAGAACCCTCCCATCCCGTCAGTGCGCAAGAAGCGGTGGTAGAAGAAGACATGGTTGAAGAGGTCCTGGTCGAACTCCTTCCAGACGCCCCACGAGTAGGCGTTGCAGCCCAGAGTGCTGTTGACCAAGACTCCACGCTCCCGAATGGCGTGGACCGTCTCCAGCCCCCAGCCGCGGTCGAAGGCAGCCCACATCTGCGCCAGCTGGCCTGGGTTGAAGACCTCGCGGCCGTCGCGCGGCAGGAGCGTGGCCACGTGGTCGAGTACGTCGATGCCGGCGCCCAGCGCCTGTTCGACTGACGTCTTCCAGAGGTGCCCGGACACCTTCAGGCCTGCGGTGTGGGCGCGGCGGATGATCTCAGTGCAGAGCTCCGGGCCCACCGTGACGTAGATCTTCGCGAAGGCAACGCCGCGGGTCTTCAGTTGCTCAAGGATCTTGATGGCGTCCACGCACGATTCGATGTCGACCGGAACAGAGTCATACGTGACGACATCGGCCTCCTCAAGCAGTGGGCCCGAGTGGACGATCCGCGGCCGCGGCTGCATCCTTTCGACCAGCAAGACCTGGTTCAGGCTGGTGCCAGCGTCGCGGATGGTCGTCACCCCGTGCCGGAGGAAGAGCGCGAGTACATTCGCGATCGCGGTCTTGAGGCCGGAGTCTCCCACCCCGACCCCACGCACATGCTCGTGGGTCGAGATCAGCCCCGGCATCACAAAGGCGGCCCTGATCGCGCCCCGCTCGGAACCCGCCGTGCCGGCGGGTGCGACCTTTGCGAAACGGCCCTCTTCGACGACGACGATCTGATCCCAAAGCAGCCGCTCCCCGTCGAAGAGCTTGTCGGCATGGATCGCCAGCCTTCTGGTGGTGGACATGACCGGAGGAGTCAGAACTCTGGGCTGGGCGCCGTCTGCACCTCGGACCGCAGCTTGCGCTTCAGTGGTCATCGCCGCCGGCGTCCCTGCCCCAAGCGACGTGTTTTTTGGCGGAGGGCGGCGCCCCGCCTCGAAGGCGAGGCGCCGACCGCACTCAGAACGACTCGCCCGCGGCGCAGCCGACCCAGGAAGCGCTGCCCCAACAGCCGAACGAGCCGACCCAGGAGGCACCGCCCCAACAACCGAACCCGCCGCCGTTCGACCGGCTGGCGAGAGCGTCGATGGCGGCCCCCGAGCGCCGCAGGAACTTGATCTTCATACCGATTCACCTCCTTTTGCTTGATTCCTCGCACGGCCCGCTCGGACACCGCGCTTGAAGTAAATCTCCCGTCAGACGGGACTAAGGTCAAGTCGGCAAGAGTGCCGACGCGGATGGTTGGTTTAGGTGTGGACATTCATCCGCACCCACAACGCGGCCGCCCCGGCCCGGTCGTGGAGGCCGTGAGTGCTGAAGAAGCGCTCGATATGGGTCCTCACGGTCCGCCGCGAGAGGCCGAGGCGGCGAGCAATCTCCTTGTCCGCCAGCCCGGTGGCAATGAGGTCGAGGATCTGGGACTGGCGGGGAGTGACCTGCGCCATCCGGGCGCGGGCCTGGGGGAGGGGCCCGAAGCGGTCAACTACTGCCGGCAGGGCCATCTCGCGACTCAGCCTGCCGCCAGCCGCGGCGGCCGGCCATCCCTCGAAGCGGGGAACACCGACCGGGGCGGGCCGAAATCACTCTCAGCGGTATCCGCCAGCAGACGGGCCAGCTGCCAGCGCGAGTGGAGGCCGAGCTTCCGAAGCACGTTCTTCATATGCGTCTTGGCGGTGTGGACGCTGACGTGCGTGGCGACTGCGACCTGGGCGTCGGAGCTGCCGGCGGCCGCCAGCAGCGCAACGCGCCGCTCCTGGCGCGTCAGACAGCCGAAAGAGGCTGGGGCTGGCGGGTTCTGGCCAGCCTGACGGGCCACCTCCAGGAGCGACTCGTATTCGATCCGCGCCTGGCGCAGTTCCCGGCCGGCGGACTGCAGCGCGACGACCAGACGTTCGAGACTGCGCTCGAAGTTGACCGCCGCCAGCGGCAGCGAGGCTTGTGAGGAGTCCCACCGTTCCGCGATCACCGGCGGTCAACTTCACGCAAGAGCTGCTGGTCGAAGTCGCACCCTTTCTTGCCCATATAGACTCGCTTCAAAATGCGGCGATGCATGACACGCTATACCGCAAGCAAGGAGCCGCAAAGTCATCATTTGTGATGACTCTGGCGTTCGCCAACTGTGGCTGTCGACTGTGCGCTCCGATATCAAAAGGCGAGGACACGCAGGGCTGTTGATCAGGTCGCCAGGCACAGACGACTAAGGCGATCCGGGGGTCCGGCGAAGGTCAGCTAAGGGTTCGTGCGCTCACAGGTGTCGTCTTCCGGTCGCGCTCCGTCAGGCCGAGGTGCGAGAGCGACCGACAGGTCAGCATCCTTCAACGCCGTGTCGACGCATTCTGATTACCCGTCACAGCCTCGCTCCAGCGGCTCCGGCCCGAGGAGAGCTAAAGAATGCCGCTCGCCTTGAGCTCGGCGAGGCGCGCCTTTCCGTATCCGAGATAGCGCATATAGATTTGCTCGTTGTCCTGCCCGACCGTGCGGCAGAGCCACTTCACGCGCGGCGGTGTGCGGGACATCTTCCAGGGCGGCATCTGGACCAGCAGCGTCCCGTAGGTGGGATCCTCGACCCTGCGGAATGCGCCGCGCTGCCACCAGTGGTCTTCGGCAAGCGTTTCGCTGGGACGGTTGACGCGGCCGGTAGCGACGGTGCCTGGGCCTGGATCCGCCATGACCTTCCTGAGGATCTCATCAGCGGTCAGTTCCACGCTCCACTTTTCAATCTCCTCGACCAGCCTGGGCTGGTTGGAGCGCGTAGTCCGGTCCCGAGCCGTCTTGAAACCTGGGTCCGCCCGAAGGTCCTCACGACCCATGATCCGAGTCAGAGCCTGGAAGTTGACATCCGAGAAACCGGCGATGAAAACGTAACCATCCCGGCAGCGGACGTATGTGTAGGGAAAGACACCGATGTCGTACGACCCGATTCGCTCCCGAACCCGCTGCGACGTGTGATACCAAAGGAGGTTGTAGTCGAGAAAGCGCATCATCCCCTCGGCGCCGGAGACGTCGACCAGCTGGCCGCGCCCGCTCTGCTCCCGGTAGAGGACCGCAGCCATGAGCGCCTGTGCCAGCCACGCTCCGCCCACGTACCAGCCCAGCCAGTTGCCCGCCTTGGTGGGCACCGCGTGCGGCGCCTCCGTGTCTTCGGCCGGCTCCCCGTTGATGTAGACGAGGCCCGAGAGTGCCTGCAGGACCACGTCGTAGTCGGGGATTGGGCTGCCAGATCGGGGACCGAACTGGCCAAAGGTCGATAAGGCCCCGTAGATCAGTTGCGGGTGATCTTCGGTCAGCTGCCGGTAACCAATCCCCCAACCATCCATGTGCCCTGGTGAGAAGCTCTCGATGACGATGTCGGCGTGCCGGGCCAGCTTCCGAAAGATCTCTCGGCCCTGCGGACTGTCGAGGCTCAGCGTCACGTGGTGCTTGTTGCGTCCCTCGACCAGGTAGGCGAGGCCGGTGCCGTGATGAAGCTGCCCGAATGGTGTGAAGAAGCGTGCCGGATCGCCGCCCGGCGGCTCGATCCGGATCAGCTCGGCGCCGAACTCGGCCAGGATCGAGGAGCAGAAGAGGGCCCCGAAGTTCGCCTGGCTCACGTCTAAGACCACAAGACCGGCAAGCGCCTCCGGCTTGCTTGCCGCCGCCTCGGGTTTGGTCTGCTCGCGTGCCCACGCGGGCCACGCGGCGGGTTCGGCCATCACTCATCACCTCCCGCAAAGAACTGGCCCTCGCCGCGCCAGGCGTCAGGCGGTTTGGCCCCCGGCCGGTCAGCCCATCGCCCGATCACACCCGTCGCCTCGAGCTCCCGCAGCCGGGCGACCGGCAAGCCCAGGACCCGGGTGAAGACATAGTCGTTGTCGAAACCGACGGGCTTGGCGGTCCACTTGAGCCGGGGCGGAGTGGCAGCCATCTTCGGTGCGGGACCGTACTCGACGACCGAGCCCAGAAGCTGGTCCTCGAACTCGCGGATCGTCCCCCGCGCTCGCCAGTGAGGGTCGGTGTAGTGATCTGCACCGCTGGCCACCCGGGCCGCCGCGAACCCGTGCCGGGAAGCGAGCTCTTCCACCTCGGCCGCCTCGCGGCCCGCAGCCCATCCGGCGATCAGGCCGAGCAACTCCTCGGCGTGGCCGTCCTGGAGTCTCGCCGAGGTGCTTGCGAAGCGCTCGTCAGTGGCCAGCTCGGGCAGGCCCATGGCCTCGCAGAGCGCCCGGAACTCCTCATCGCGCCCGGCCGCTATCGCCACGTGGGCATCGCGACAGCGGAAGACGTCCGAGGGGCAGATGGCGAGGTCGCGGTTGCCCGACTTCTTCCGGTCCTCGCCGGTCAGGTCGGTGTAGACCCACGTCCAGTCCAGGCTTCTGAGCAGCCCCTCTGACTGCGCATAGTCGATGAACTGGCCTTCGCCGGTGCGCCTGCGGTGATACAGGGCGATCAGGATTGAGGTCGACGCCATCGCGGCACCGAACCAGTCCCCGATGTAGTTGTTGATTTTGAGCGGCGGCCGGCCGGGGAAGCCGGTCAGATAGCCCAGCCCGCTCGCCGCCTGGGCGACTGCATCGTAGGAGGCCCTTCCCTGCGCGAACGGCCCCCACTGCCCGAACCCACTGCAGGCCGCATAGATAAGCGAAGGGTTGACATCGCGAAGCTGCCGGTAGCCGATCCCGAACTTGTCCTCCATGGTCCCCGCCCGCAGGTTCTCGACGACGACGTCTGAGCGTGCGACGAGCTGGCGGAAGAGGTCCACGCCCTCCGGCTTGTGGACATCGATCGCGACATGGAGCTTGTTGTGGTTCTCGGGCAGGAACCCGAGCCCTGCGTTCTGCCAGAAGAAGCCCTCCGGCGTGACGTAGCGCATCGTGTCGCCGCCGGGTGGCAGCTCAACTTTGATCACCTCCGCGCCCAGCTCGGCTAGAAAGCACGCCGTCGAGGGGCCGAGAATCAGGGTGCAGAGTTCGATGACCCTGACTCCCTTGAGCGCCTCTGGCTTTTCGAACAGCCGCGCTGGGTCGAAGGCCTGCTCGGCCCACCGATCGTACGTATCGCCAGCCATAACCTTCGCCTCGACGCTGAGGATAATTCCCGGCCGGGTCCTGATCAACAGGCCTGATTTGGATGGATGAGACACCGGGTGGGGCTACCTCCTAGTCGAGGTGAACCTCACGTCAGTACCCATGTGCATCACGATCGGCGGAGGCCGGCCACGCCTAGGGTATCGTCCGACGCATGATCAAGCCCTACCCAGACCGACCCCTTCCTGCATTCCTAAGATTCCTCGGCGACCTGATCTCGTTGAGCTGGACGGTCGCGTGGGCGCTGCTGGGTTGGCTGATCTATCAAACCGTGCTTGGACTCGAAGTCATCGCCGACGGGGTCACGAGCACCGGCAACACGTTTAATGGATGGATCACCTCGTTTCGTAATTCGGTGATAAGCGTGGGAGGGATTCCTGGGCTGACCCAATTCCTCCTCAACACCGCCGACGCGCTGCGAAGGTACTCCGGTGACCCACTGGTTTCGGCGGGCCACCACATCCACGAGGCGATCATTCAGGTGGCGATCGTGCTTGCGCTGTTGGTGGCGGTGCCGCCGATCCTGATGGTTTTGCTGCCCTACGGTTTTTGGCGGTGGCGCGATATGCGCGAGCTTGGCTCGGCGCTCGCTTTCGTCCGGATCGCATCGGTGACCGGACGCGCCGACCAGGCGCGAGCCGTGCTTGCCTACCGCGCCATCTCGACTCTCAGCTTCCGCCAGTTGATGTCTGCCAGCGCCGATCCGGTGGGCGATCTCGCCGAGCGGCGTTACGACCGCCTCGCAGCGGCGATGATCAAACGGGCCGGGCTGGATCCGGCGCGGCTGGCGCCTCCTGAACTGCCGGAGCTGCCGCCACACCGAGGTGGTTAGGTCGACCGGCCCGGTATCGTTGTCGCATGTGCCGGAGCATCAAGACGCTGCGTCAGGCTGAGGTGGTCGCGACCGAGGACGAGATCCGCGCCGCCGCGCGCCAGTTCGTGCGCAAGGTGAGCGGTTTCCGCGAACCTTCAGGCAAGCATCAGCAGGCATTCGAAGGAGCTGTGGACGAAATCGCGATGGCCTCACAGCGCCTGCTGGAAACAATCTCCGCGAACATGGCTCACCGGTCTTAACAACCTGGGTTGTAGGTCCTAGAACGCCCGCGTAAATTACCCGGCAGGTGCGCTGGGCGGGGGAGGGGCCCGGCGGCCACGGAGGGCCCGGCGCGCGGGGGCCGTGCCGATCAGTCAGAGCTGGCAGCCGCGGCAGAAGTTGAGCGGCTCTCGGTTCGAGCCGAGCTGGCTGATGCGGTGGCCGCAGCGCTGGCAGTTCTTGCCGCCCTTCATGTGGACCGCCATGAACGAGCGGTCCTGCTTCGACTCCTCGTAGTTGGGGTTGGCGAGGATCGCCTTCACTGCGCGGTCGAGAACCGACGGTATCGCGGCGAATAGCGCCTCCTCCTCGGCCGGTTTGAGGGACGCTCGCCGCCGCAGTGGCAGCAGCTTCGCCTCCCACAGGATCTCGTCCGAATAGGCATTGCCAACGCCGGCGAGGAACTCCTGGTTCCGGAGCAGGTCCTTGAGCTCGTCGCGAAACCGCCGCAGGCGTTTGCGAAAGGCCTCAACGCCGATCACCGGGACTGAATCGGCCTCCGGCCCGAGCGCCTCCCAGCCAGGCACCTCACGGGGCAGGTCGCTTACCCAGTAAATGCGACCCATGTCCCGAAAGTCCAGGTAGCGAAGTTCCTGCCGGCCCTCGATACGCAGGGTGAACACGTGTGTCGCCGGGACCACGCTCTCCTTGTCTCCGATCTGAAAGCGACCGCCGAGCATCGGGTTGATCACGAGCCAGCGTGCCGAGCCGCCCCCGCCCAGTTCGGTGGCAAAGACCAGATGCTTGCCTCGGCGCGTGAGCGAGATGATCCGCCGCGCCGGCAGCTCGAGTGCGAAGTCGTCGACCGGGTAGCGCAGCATGTGGGCCTTCTTCTGGTTGACGGTCGCCGCCGTGATCAGCTTTCCCTCCAGACGGGGACCGAGCCGGATCCGCAGCGCCTCCAGCTCGGGAAGTTCGGGCATGTCGCCAAGATACGGCTGTCGGTTTGGCTGCCGGCAGCCGCGGGTAGGTTCAAAACATGGGGTTGGACAAGTTCACCGAAAAGGCCCAGTCGGCGCTGCAAGCAGCGGCTGAACTGGCGCGCGGTCTCGGCCAGCAAGTGGTCGAGCCGGAGCATCTGCTGGTGGCGTTGATCCGCCAGGAGGGTGGGGCGAGTTGACCTTCACGAAGGCCAAGGTGAACGCCCAGGTCGTTTGAGCGGCCAGCGGCATCAGATCGTACAGACGGTTCCTGGTGCCGGCAGCGTGAGGTTCATCAGGTACGCGTCTTCGGCGTCCTGAGCGCACGTGCTCTTGTCATACGAGACGTGTCCGTTGCCCTGACGTGTCAGCAGCACAGAACCCGCGATCTGCTTGCTCACGGCGACTGCCCACGCGTAAGGCGTAGCCGGGTCGTTGGTGCCCCCGACCAGCAGGATCGGTGGCGCCCCGTCCGCGGTTAGTGGTCCCGGCCGGCCCGTGGGGGGCACCGGCCAGAAAGCGCATGTCAGGTTGGAGTATTGGGTGGCCGGACCAAACAGCCGTGACGCCTTCGCAAAGGCCGGACCGAGCCGGTCGTACGCGGAGATGTCGCTGGGCACCGGCCGGTCGAGGCAGTTGAC
>WNFB01003055.1_pt1 | contig 23108 bp, 22 predicted proteins | sample 5400501 | NCBI WGS metagenome assembly WNFB01 (sample SAMN13153341, study PRJNA577476) | soil metagenome | isolation source: 200 cm saprolite under Douglas fir tree site 2 hole 1 | place: USA:California | collected 2015-04-18 | reverse complement strand
GACTGGGAACGGCAGTCTATCTTGACTACGCAAACAATGCGTATCTGCAAAACTACGTCAGCCAGACAGAATCCAGCATACTAGCAGGCATCAACGTTTGGACAGGAGTAATTCTGGGAATCACATCCTTCCTCGTGACCTACTTCCTATTGCAGTCCAAGTTCAAGACCAACAAGCCGGGCAGCGAGAAACGTTTCGGCCGTCTGACCCAAAAGTTGGGCCTTCGAAGAACCAGCCTCGCGAGAATAACGCCATCCTTGTCAAGCATCTCACCAACCCTGCCAATGATAGAACAGCCATCCACCATTGCTTCTCAGGATCCTAAAACGACCGTTGATACCGGCACACAACCGGTTACCAACGAAAGGAAGAAGGAAAGCTAGCTCACAATTCTATACAAATCTACTTCCACGCTCTGCCACTTCTTCCGGTGAAAGCTGAAGAGATGCGGGATATCCATACGCATGCTTCGAACTTCTTCAACCCGCCAGTTCTTCCGTTTGATGAATCGTAATAGAAACTGCCTTGTTGAACTCTTGTGTATGGAGTAGATTATGGGAGCGAGTTCGAAGGCTTTCTCCAAAAACTTCGTATCCGCGTGGGAGGTTCTCGTCCCATAGGGCGGGTTCATTATTACAGTACCGAATGTTCCGCCAATCTTGCTGATATCTGAGAGTGTCCATTCTATTTGGACGCCGGCTTTCGTCGCGTTTTCCTCTGCCAATGTTATCGCTGTCTCGTCTACGTCAACTCCTGCAACGTGTTCTGAGCCCATGAGCGCGGCTCCTATTGCGAGTCGCCCTGTTCCGGTGCCGAGGTCGATCACCTTTCTTTCAAGGTCGTTGTGTTCGAAGCCTGCCATGTAGAGGAGTTCACTGGCGACTTCAGGGGAGACGGGGTACTGTTCTAGTCTTAGCTGAGGTGTCTGGAGGATTCTTAGTTTTCCGAGCTGGATTTCCAGTTGCCGTTTGGAGGGTAGTTTCTTCTCCTTCACTTCCTAGGAATCCTCTGGCGGGGCGCGTGTCTGGGGTTGACGGGGTGTCTGGAATAAGAATTCTTGGGGTTCTTGATTTCACGATTTTGGGCCTGGATGTTACGATTTTTTGGATGGTGGAGTGAGATTGTTTGGATATTGGACAATGCTGGTTCAGGGCGCCTCGTCCCCGTAGGCTTGGGATGTTTGTGGCGGCTGGTCCGCGATTTTGGGGCCTGAAATGTTGATTATTGGTCCCGGCTTTACCTCTCGGATACCGTTGAGCAGTCGCACAGTTCCGAAGGAAGGCTGGCCCCGCAGGCTATTCTTACAAGGTGATGCTTTATTCTTGAGAATTCTCGAATTTCGCAGTCATTCCTACGCCCAGAACGAAGTCAAAGGGTTGAGAAGAATCCTCAAAGTGTTCCGGGTTCCAAAGAAATCCAGGATTCTCGACGTTGCTTGTGGAATAGGCCGGCACTCTATTCTGTTGGCGAGAGAAGGATATCAGGTCGTCGGGATAGACTTCTCTCCTCTATTCATTAGACGGGCGACGGCCAATGCAAGACGGCGTCGGGTAGCCCGCAAGACAAGGTTCTCAGTCGGTGATGTGCGAACCTTAGAGAAGGACCTGGCCGGCGAGGCTGAGTTTGACGTTATTCTTAACCTGTGGAGTTCCCACGGCTATTACACTCCTAAACAGGATGTTCAGATGTTCCGGGCACTGCGGGAAAAAGCTTCCTCGAAGTGTATTCTGATCGTCGACGATGTGAACAAAGATTTCCTGACGAATCATTTCGAGAAGTCAACAGTCGCCAACTTTGGGAATCTTGAACTGCGCGAGCGGCGAACCTTCGATCATAAGAAATCCATTGTAAGCTCTTCATGGTCATTTTTCTCGCGAACCAAACAAGGACCAAGGCTGTTGGGCCGGTTCAAGATATCCCCACGTATCTACACTCTACGCGAGTTGCGGAAGCTGCTGCAAAAAGCGGGATGGCATTATTTGAAGAGCTATGGCGGATTTGGCCTAGAGCCGTTCAACCCTGAGTCTAGACGAATGATCGTCTGCTGCCGGGCCTAGATCAGATCGATATCACGTGAATCCTCAAAGACGGTAAGGCTGAGCCCCACCAATACGCTCCCCAAGCCGGATGGGGAACCTTCCACATCCGCTCAGACAGGGACATCGAAGCGGCCAAGGAATTGATCCGTCTAGCACACAACAAGGCCAAGAAATAGGTAACCAACGCAAGAGTAGCTGACGTTCGTACTATCTAGGCTAGCTTTCTGTGAAAATAAACTTCGATCCTTTTTCCAGTTCTTGAAACGGAATATGAAGAGGCGAGTCTGTAGTGGATCAAGTGGACGGACTGGGACTTAACACTTGAAACGGGTCCACGCAAGATGCTATCCGAGAGGATGCTCCTATAAGAGTATCAGTTTCGACAGGGAGTTCCTGGTGTTGGGCCCACTGGTGGAAGGACCCATCATAGACCCTGATGTCTTCAAAACCCAGTTGGCTTAGCGCTACATATCCCAATGCTGCTCTAGGGCCGAAACTGCAATAGGTGATTATGTGATCGCTGGGACGAAGTCCCCTCTCTGCCACTGTCTTCTCCAGATCATTTCTAGGGCGAAATAGCCCGTTGTTCTGTCCTAGGAGACTCGTCCAAGGGAGGCTGATTGCTTCTGGCAATCGTCCCCTCCGAGGTTCGGTGCTAAGTTTTCCGAGGAACTCCTCGGAGCTTCGCAAGTCAACTAGCTTGTAATCTCCTCTGTTTTGGACCTTGTCGACCTCTATGAATCTTGACAATAGTCCCACCCGACGATGCCCCAGAAACTCTAGAGTCCAAGCAAGTATGGCCGCATTCTGCCCGTCATAGCCATCATAGAAGACGACCGTCCTGTTTTCGTCAACCCCCTTTTCTGCGAACACCGATGCCAGCTGGTCAACAGGCAACAACTCCAGAGATGTTGGGTGAAAAATCTTCGAGGAGGGAAGGTTCACAGCACCCGGTACGTGTCCTTGGAGATACTTTACGGGTGGCCTGGAATCCACGACGAGTATGTCCTTTTGGTTGAGTCGCTGAGCCAACCAAGAAACGTCAAATATCTCTGCCATGGAGTCATACTCCTAATTGCGATAATTGGTCAAGGATCGGCCGGTTCGTCAAGGATGGATGATCTAGGTTCTTTCCGGTTTTGCTAGATCGCTTCAAACTCAGGAATTATCTTGGCACCGCGCGCCACCGTCTGCGTAACTACGGAGCGTTTCCAGGCGTCGTTCCAGAGGTTCTCCAGAGTTTTTTTGTCGGCGTCCGCTTTCACATACATTTTTGCTTTAATTTCTGGATAGCCCGGGGTCCCTTCCTCGGTGAGTCCCGCCCAGTTCCGGATATCGCCGAATGTTCCCTCCAGGGCTATCTCGCAGTTCTGAATTGAGATTCCTCTTCGAGTGGCCTGGAATATGAACCCGGTCAACATGCAAGCCCCGACGGCGGAGAGAACGTGCTCATGAGCGCTGGCCGCAGAATTGGTCGCGCCTAGGCCTTCGGGCTCATCAAAGTTCGCCATGTGCGTTCGCATGTAGGCCTTGGCTTTCAGCCCACCCTGCCATTCGACCCTTGATCGCCAGGGCCCGTTGACTTCCCGGGCCGCATCGGGCTTAGCCTTAATCGCGTTCACGAACTCTTCAAGCTTTGAAACTTCAAGGCCATTCAGGACTTTCTGTTCGGTTTTCTGCATGACACTTGGAAACATGACATATGTTATTTTAGGCTTCCTTGTGGAGAATCAAGCTGGAAGCTCGACTTTCCTCCGATTCAGCATCGCTGAAGCTTGAGATATCGAACGGAGCTTTGCAAAGGCTGTATTCGCATCGTTCACTGGTCTTTCCGCAAAGGTTCCGAAGCCGCAGTCCGGATTGAGGTATAGCTTGGAAGGGTCGAAGAATTTCGTCGCGACTCCAACACGTTTCTCGATTAGCTCCGGAGATTCCACCTCAGGACTCCTCGGGTTCACTACGCCAAGACCCAGCTCCTTCTCGTCACCGTATTCTTTGAAAACCTCCAACTCGCCAGCTCGGGGTGTGGCAAACTCCAAGACTAGTTGGTCAACTTTCATTTCCATAAGATATGGCAGCAATGGACCGTAGTTTCCCTTCAGTAGGACGTCCTCCTTCCTGCTCCAGTTCCCCCTACAAACATGGACTCCGAGCTTGATCCCGGAGATTCCTCGAAGAGTCTGGTTCATCAGCTCTAGAGCATAGGACAGTTCTTCCGTCGGGTCCTTACGCGATGCTAAGGCAGCGCACATGAATGTCTCGGCACCTTCAGCACCGTAGACCACTTGTGATAGAATAGGCTCATCGAACTGGACAAAATCTGCTCCCTCTTCCTTCAATGCTAGGACCTCGCGATGAAGAATAGCGCTGACCTCGCGGCCTAATTGTTCGATTTCCGGATATGCACCGTCGGAGAGTCCCGGAAACCAACTCGACCGGGTCAACATGTAAGGACCTGGCAAGGGAACCTTCGTCTTCCGTAGGGTATGGGCTTTGAGAAACCTCAGCTCATCCACCGCCAGATTGCTTCTAGCGCGGATCTCACTAACAGCCACTGGACTCTTCATAGCGAATGCCGGAACGTCAAGAGCTCGAAGCGTCTCTTCAAACGCAGCCCGATCTTTCACGTGTTCCAAGAGCTGCGTGACAGTCATCAGCCTAATCCCATCCAATTTCTCAACGACAAAAGAGTAGAAGTTATCTCTGCGCTGCTCTCCATCGGTCACTATGTCGACCCCGGCGTCTTCCTGGTACTTGACCGAAGACAGAACAGCGTCATCAGCAACCGCGTTGAATTCTTCGAAGCTCAGCTCGCCCGATTGACGCTTTCTGAGAGCTTGAATGAGCCACGAAGGACGGGGCCAGCTTCCCACAACGGTCACGGGAAAGAGTTGAGCGTCGCTCATGCAACGAGAAACTACAGTGCTAATAATTAGACTTGCCGGAATACAGAGTGAGGGAATTCCCAATAGAATATTTTACCCCATGAGCTTCTGACATTGAGAATAAGCTATGTTCAATCGACACCCTGCTCCACATGCCCCAATAGGTGAGACGGTTGAGGAAACAAAACACAGTATAGATAGAGCAACGACTAAATTCTGACCCAGGAAAATAATTCAGATCGGTTTAACAACACAGGCCGAGGCAGCTGACATGAGCCCTTATTCCCACTGGAATAGTTTTCGAACATCTTTTATTCTCTGCTCGTTCAGCACTTAGCTCGAAAATTCATGAACAAACCTACTATTCTAATCACAGCTATCGCACTACTGGTCCTATCAGGGGGCGTTACGCTGCCACAAGCCTTTGCAGCCAACCCGTTGCGCGACTGGACAGCTCACACTCCCATCCGGGTCGTCTCTCCCTCAAGCTCAACTCCTGTAGGACTCACCCCGTCCCAGATTCGACACATCTACGGTTTTGACCTATTGTCCTGCTCCTTCAGCGGAACCTTCGGAAGCACAAGCCTTTGCGGAACAGGCCAAACAGTTGCCATTATTGACGCCTTCGACGATCCGGGCATAGAAAGTGACCTGGGAACATTCAGTTCACAATTTGCTCTCCCCAATTGTACTACGGCCAATGGCTGCTTCACTAAGGACACGCCGCAGGGTCCACCCCGAACCAATAGGGGCTGGGCACTAGAAATCTCACTGGACGTAGAATGGGTCCACGCCATTGCACCCGGCGCAAAGATCTTGCTAGTGGAATCTGCCACCAACAGCTTCACCAACCTGTTCGGAGCCGTCGACTTCGCGGCCAGCCAAATGGGAGTCCACCAAGTCTCCATGAGCTGGGGGGGCGGAGAATTTTCCACGGAATCTAGCTCTGACAGCCACTTCAAAGTCTCGGGCGTCACATTCACCGCGTCTTCAGGCGATGGCGGCAACGGGATCATCTACCCTTCAGCCTCGCCACTTGTCGTCTCCGTCGGAGGAACAACCCTGAACCTGGACAGTTCCGGCAACCTCGTCAGTGAAACTGCTTGGAGCGGTAGTGGAGGTGGAATAAGCAAGGATGAGACAGAACCCTCCTACCAGACCACCTACCCGATACCCGCAACCGGTGGGTTCAGGGGGAACCCTGACGTGTCTTACAATGCAGACCCCAGCTCTGGCGTAGCCATTTTTGATAGCCTGGGAGACATGGGCTTCAAGAACTGGATTCAAGTCGGCGGGACCAGCGCGGGCGCACCTCAGTGGGCAGCACTTTTCGCCATCGCCAACGTGGGACGAACATCGCCTTTGGGTTCCACTTCGACCACTACACCGACGAACGTAGCACTCTACAACATCGCAAAGACCGCCTACGCGACCAACTACCGGGACATCAAGTCAGGCACCAACGGAAGCTGCGGAACGGTCTGTACAGCAGGGACTAACTACGACTTCGTCACAGGGCTAGGAAGCCCACTCGCAAACAACATCATCGCCTCTCTCCACAAAGCATAGTCAGACAGCGCCGCCAACTGTAACCCTCCCCCTTTTTTCGGGCCATTTTCTTACGAGAGAGACAGCACCAGATCCAAACTCCACAATTCAGGTAAGTAAGCCGAAGACTAGAGCTCAGCTCCACTTCTTTCCCAAGACAAGCGCGGAGAGGATGATCCAGAAGTTGTTGTACCATAGCCAGCCCACGTTAGCAATGGCGTCAAGTGACCTTTCCAAGGTCAGGGAATACAGGGCGGCGGTGACCCCGATGGCGAGGAAGAACATGTGGAATTTCAGGACTCGCAGCGCGGTTCCCATGCTTAGGTGTCCCGGCTTTCCCTTTTTGGTCACTGAGAAGCTGCGCCGCTTTCCCTTGAACGTGGAAATGATGGCTCTGACATAGACATCGCTGACGCCTAGGGAGGACGCGTACGCTAGGATTGTCTTTCTCAGAGACTTGGACTCAAGGTATGCGGGGAGGTTAGTCAAGACCCAGCTTATTGTGATTAGACTGAGAGTAAATGTTAGGAATTGAGTTGCAGATCCGTAGCGGAAAAATCTGAGACCCAGGGCGGTGAATATGGGAAACAGGTAGAGCACGAAGGAGAAGAACCCGCTGAGATACCAGCTTATGCAGAGGGAATAGTCCAAGCGCTGGTGCCAGCTTAGACGTTTCCAGACTCTGGGGAATATGTTTCTTGCAACGTCGAAGGTGCCTGAGCTCCAGCGGTACTGCTGCTTGCGCCAAGCATCAAGACTGTTAGGGGCTAGCCCCTGAGCAAGCTTATCGTCTAGAATATCGATTCGGAAGCCTTTCGAATGGGCTATCAGACCGGTAGCCAAGTCTTCGGTCACAGTGGACTCGTCAAGACCTCCGAGACGCTTGAGAGTCTCAACGCGGGTAATCCAGTTGGTAGTGACGCAGAAGCCAGAGTTGGTCGTGCACCGACCGACACGCTCGATTCTATAGTCGACCAGTTGTTTGAGACTGGAGGCGGAAGCGATACTATTCTCGTCTTGATTGCTGAAGTATTGAGGAAACATAAGGAAATCAGCTTTAGAGCCTATCTTGGCGCTTACCAGGCGTCGAACCATGTCAGGCTGGGGAACATGATCTACATCGAGCATGATGCAGTACTCGCCGGTGATTCTGGGGAGAATGTCGTTGATGGCTCCTGCCTTGAACCCTCGACGATGCTCTCGGGCGGAATATTCGATCCTGCCTCCTCCGAGCTTCTCACACAACCGTTTGGCCGCCATCCTCTCCCCTGCATCCTCAGTATCGTCACATAGGTAGAGGCGGAGCTTCTCAGCAGGATAGTCTAATTGGAGGAAGGCTTTCAGCATGGATTCCATCACGCCGAGGCCCTCACGGTAAGCAGGGACTACGATGGCCACGCTGGAAAGCGCAATTGAACTGGAATCCAGCACTTGACCATTTGGATGATTGCTCCTTCGATGAATAGCGTAGGCATAGCCAAGGTTCCAAGTGAGGTAGAAGCTAGAGGTGACCAGGAAGAGAGCGGAGACGGCGAAGACTATAGGTCCGGACCAGTTCAGGTGCGAGATCAGATAACCGTAGAGGAGCAGGTTGACGAGAGCGAGGGACCCGCCTAGCCAAGTGTTACGATTCACCCTCCGCCCGCTCTCCTAGAATTGTCCGAGTCATTAGTAATACCGCGGGCCTGTTACTTTAGCCAAGCTCTTTGGACGAGCACCAAAAACCCTTGAACGCTCGCGCGAAGCGCGTAAGCAGGGCTGTTGTACCCATTGGGCTTTTGATAAGGAGCTAGTATATCAGGGTCGGACAACCAATTCTCGTTCAAGGCTCATAGGGGGAAACGACTAGAGCTACCTTCTCTCGGCTATCTTCGTATATCTGAACCCAGAAACCGTTGGTTGATTGACCGAATACTGGAAGGTCTATGGGACCGTGAAGCTCTTTGTCATCGTTGAGCAGGAAGGTGCCGGACTGGCGGACTCCTTCACCGGGTCCAAGTGTGACCGTGTGGGATCTTGTTCCTATTCCGCCTTGAATGTTCGAAATAGTTACTGTCGTGTTTGTTCCCGAGGGAGTGGTGAGGATTAGCGAGATATTGACCTTGGCAACTTCACTGTTGGATATGCTCTGGTCGCTGGTCTGGAGCGTTCCCCCTGTCTTCATTGCCATGTAGTTGTAGACTGTTACAGAGGCTACCGAGGATTGAGGAGTCGTGGTGCTTAGAGAGCCGGTGGTCTCGCTGAAGGTTACGGTGGCCACATTCACCATGAAGCCTCCGTAGACTAGGGCAGGCAAGACTAGGGCGACTGCCACTATGGTAACTATCAGCAGTGGTAGGCGTTTACGCCATACACTCTTAGCGCCTGTGGAAGAGGCCACTTTCGAATCGGCTCCTTATCCTTTAAGCAGTATAAGCCCCCGTCGCAACCAGCACTGTTCCTGTAGGGTGGCAGACTTTGTTTTCGAGATCGCGAGAATCGTTACCGGCTCGTGTTGGGCTAGGTACGGTGACGCTTATTGTAGCCTTCCATAGCCATCTTTCCGTGGCTCGGTTTGGCTAAGAGATGGGTCCTACTTTCCGCCGCTGCAGTGCTGTTGGTCATGGTAAGCTTCCCGTCCGCCCTTGCGGTGTCGGTCAATACTTTCAGCTTGGACAAGTCCACTTACAATCCTGGCGATAGTGGAAAGGCAACCCTGATAGTGTACAACGACCAGGGCGCTCTTATCCGGATAACCAGCGTCGATATGAGTTTCAACTACTTCTTCCAAGACGGCCTGGCGTATTCCCAGAGTTTTGTCGTGAACAGCTTATCAATGAACGTGTCCAGCAGCACGGCGTCTCAGTCGATTAGCGTCCCGTTCAGCCTACCCTCTGACGTTGCTGGAGGCTACTTCATCCCGTCGATACAAGTCACGTTCAACCAGCTGACCAGTGGCAATGTCTGGAGTGGAGACAGACAGGCGAACCTGGACGCGACGAAGCCGCTCAATGTTCAATCGCAGTACTACACTCTCTACCAGTCAGCCACGACACTTTCCTACTTGTTCATCGCGCTAGCAGTGGTCTTCTTGGGAACCACCCTGTACTTCGCTATGCGCTACTGGACTTCCAAGAAGCCGAACACATTCAATACCCAGTCCAGCCGGCAATGACCCGGGGACCAAAAACCACTTGGGGTTTCTGCAAGTGCCAAACGAATACTGAATTAAGGACGAAGCCGTTACAAAACCAATCAACCGTCTAACCGTCCACTGACTGTTGGGAGATCAGGTTGTCATTCTTTCTGCAGCAGCTCCATTGTGGGCACGGGTCTTGGCTGTTCTTGCCACCGCAGGGACCGGGACATGGGCCTATGTTGCTCTGCCTCGACTATCAGACTTGGCACAGGTATTGCAGGACTTATCGATCACGGCATCTGCGTGGAGCATGGAATGGCGATGAATCAGGGCTCCTCGGCCACCGCCGTCATAACAGCGGCCAGCGTGAACGGGTTTGACCTGGCAACAGGCCTATCGGCGACCGTATCCCCCAGAGTCGGGCTAACATCAGTCTTGGACCTCAATGTCGTCAGACCGTCGTCCGCAGGCGCAGTTAGTTCAATCTTGACCCTCACGTCTCAAGCCGCAGCTCAGGCCGGAACCTACGTCGTGACGATATCCTCCTCGGGAAGAACAAGGTCCCATTCTGCAACGGTTACGGTCACGGTTGCATCAGCAGACTTCACCGTTACCACTCCCGCAAACACGCTGAGGGTTGCTCATGGAGGCTACAATACTACAGTGATCACTATCACCAGTGTCAGTGGGTTCTCTGGAAACGTGTCTCTCTCGGCCACGACACCGCTCGCCTATATTGGACTGGCAGGAGCACCGTCCTTCGTGGTTCTGACCCGGGAAGCTCAGGCACTTCGTTACTGGCAGTTTCAGCAACCTCGCTAACAAAGCCCGGAATCCACATTGTCACCGTCACGGGGACAAGCGGGCTGATAACCCACTCCACCAAAATCCAAGTCCAAGCGACCTCCTCAAGCACTTGAGGCAACTTGCGGATTCGAAGCCATGAACTTGGACTCTTACAGTTTCAGCTCGGTTACCAATGTGACGCTTTACCTTCGCAACACGGGGAGCGCCAACATTACCCTCGTTACGTATTACGTAAAGGTCGCGTCCGGCGATCAGTACTCTCGCACGACGTGGCTTGGTCCAAACATATCGCCAAACCAAGTCGCAGCAACGTTCATCCTTATTGGAAGCAGCTGCGGCTCTAGCTGCACGCTTACTGGTCCACCCTTCACCTACACCGCTGGAAACTCCTACACTGTACTCGCCGTTACTGCCCGGAACAACCAGCTCAGCTTCACCATTACCCGATGGTGGGACACTTTCTTCACCACGTTTGATTTCGAGATCTGTAAAGAGAGCTTTCAATTTCTTGACGTAGGAGAGTGAAAATGCTCACCAGCCTCCTCTGGATCAAGACCTCTATCTCAACCCCGCCGTAGAAATCTCTCGCAATCTGGGCCCTACTATGACGATAGAAAGGCTTAAGCCCTCTACCGTCGAGGCCCTACCGAAAATTTCCCAGTGAAAAGAACATGATTAGAAGAAATAGAATCTTTCTCGTCGCGCTGCTCGCAACACTATCCGTTGCATCATTCACTACAACCTTGACGCCCAGAACTTCAGCCCAGAAGGCCACGCCCCAATTCAATGGTCCGCCATTATCCGGAATATTCGCCTCAGCGGCCGACTTCTCGAGCGAGACTCCCGGAGTGGGCCAGATTACTTTGGCATCATGCACAGACGGCACCGATCTCGGGGGCGGAAACATCCGAGTAAACTGTGACAGCATCAAACTTCCCCACAACGAGATGAGTATCGCGGTAGACCCCACCAACGCCAACCATATTGTTGCCGGGTCCAATGATTACGAGCTTTTCTTCGTGGGCTCCACAACAATCGAGAGAATAATCGCAGGCTTCTACACCAGCACCGACGGCGGAACGACGTGGCATAACGGTCACATAGACCCTGGAGGCTTCACCTTCGGCGGCGACCCAGCCGTTGCCTTCAACGTCAAGCTTGGACTAGTACACTACGGCCAGACTGCGTTCAACGCCGGCCAGCACGGAGGTTTCTCTACAGCCACAGTCGAAGTTAACACCTCGCCAGACGGAGGCCAGACCTTCGGCCATCCCGTCATAGTCGCCCTCGGCATGGGAGGAACCCGGGTTACAGTCTTCAACGACAAGTCCTACATTACTGTGGACAACAATCCCACCAGCCCATTCTTCGGCAGACTATACGTGACGTGGACACGTTTCACGTTCGACCAGTTTGGAGGCTACATCTCATCGCCCATTTTCCTCTCCTTCTCCGACGACGGCGGACAGACCTTCTCGGCTGGACACGAGATCAGCGGAACAAGCTCAACACTATGCGCCAATGCCTTCAGATCCTTCAACACAAACATCTGCAATGAAGACCAGTTCTCCTCGCCGGTGGTTGGACCCGACGGGACAGTCTTCGTTGCGTTCGAGAACCAGGAATTCCAGGGCTCCTCAACAGGCTTCAGGAACCAGTACCTAGTTGTCAGCTCAACCGATGGAGGAGTCACATTCAGTGCTCCATCCCAAGCGGTCTTTCCCATCTTCGACGGAAACAACGACTACCCAATCAACGTCAACGGCCGACAAACACTCTCCAACAGTCAGTTCCGGGTCAACTCTGCAGGCAACCTAGCCGTCGACCCCTCCTCAGGACCCGGCCCTAGCACGACCAGACTTTACGTCGCCTTCTCGGACAATCGGAAAGGTGTAGCAGCCTGTGCGCCTACATGCAGCTCCTCGACTGTCACCACCAATACGGATGTCTTAGTAGTAAACTCTGCCAACGGCGGGGCCAGTTGGGGTGCGGTCGTTTCAATCCCTCCTGGCGGCGCCTCCGACAATGACCAGTTCTACCCCTGGGCTGCCGTCAACTCCACCGGTGGTGTGTTGAAGGTGGCTTTCAAAGACAGAAGCTACGATTCAGCCAATGTGAAGTATGGTGAGACCCTTGCGACATCAACGGACCACGGCGCAACCTTCACTTCGACCAGAGTCACCACGGGCACCGGCACAAGCAACCTGTCAAACCCGAACGACTCCCGCTGGTTTACCAACGGAGGAACAACGATGGGCAAGGCCACGTTCATAGGCGACTATGAAGGGCTGGCCATCGGAACCAACGGAGTATCGCATCCCATCTGGACTGACATGCGCTCATCCCAATTCCCGTCTCCACCCCCCGGCAGGGGTCACAACACCGAGGATGCAGTCACAGCATCGCTCTAGACAACTCAGAATACAAAAGAGACTCGTCCCGAATCTCCCTTTTTTTTCCTCCTAAAGTTCCAAGCCATAGGCTCGATCTGCCCCTAGGCAGGTCCATCTTGAATTCTTCTATCTAGACTCTCTGCGGACTCGATTAAACAGGAAGTTTCCCGTAAACAGGTTTTCTATTAGCTCTTCCCAAGTCTTGAGCATTTTGCTTTCAAAGTTTTGAAATCCACGACCATGTGCGACGCCCCGAGAATCCCGTAAAGATTAGGCCCATACAGGGTTAAAACAATCGAACGTTTTCCATGGGCATAGAATGTCTGGCCAACAGGGAGTTGACGGCCCCTTGCAGAGTTTTTCCGATGGGTTGAGCCTAAGCAAGAAGGTCTACTATCTTGCAATCTTGCCCTTTGTGCTTGACGCTTTTTTCCTAATCGGCACCTACATCCAGACGGAATACTCCTACTATTTCCGATTCGGGGCCAAGGTTTCGCTACCCGCGTATTTTCCCTCGCTCACCAATGTCTACGACTTTCCTTCACGTCCAGTCTTCCAAACCAGTCTACCCTTGCCCGTGAATGACCCACTCTTAGTCCTGCTCTCAGAAATTTTCTACACTCTGATCGTTACTTATGTCGCCGCTGGTTACCTTGGTAAGCTGAACGCGGCCAGACTTGGCGATTCGTCGCCCTTCACTGTACTAGCAAGCAAGTATTTCACACGAATCCTAGGCTACGCCTTGCTTTGGGTCGTTATAGCCTCTCTTGAAGCTCTATTCATCTTGAGCTCTGTGCCGTTAGCCATTCTCTACGTCCTTCTACTCTTCGTTGTTAACTACTTCGTCTTTCTCACGCCTTTTGCAATCATTGTCGATAACATGCGCTTTGCCGAAGCTCTGAATCGCAGTGTACTCCTATCGACCTCTAGTGCATCGAAAACTGTGCCGTTTGTGATGCTGTATCTTTTCGGGACACTTGTCATCTCCGTTCCGGTTTACTTAATCCTGAACCTTCGTATCATCGGCTTCTTCATCGCAGTAGCCATCTTCGCCTTCGTGGGGACTGCTCTAGTCGCTTCAACTCTCTGCTTCTACGTTCGGATAACTCGACAACATCCTTTGTCTGGAGCTACGTCTACTCCCAGTATGCCTAGCGATGGTCATAGCTCCGTATCATAATCAGTTACAGATTCTCGTATCTTTCGGCATTAGATTTCTGAGAAATCTCCTACCGTGGAGCAATGCGAAAGTGTTGCCTCCAGGCATTGAATCAAGTGTTGGAACTAGGCACTTGAACTTAGGCCCACTGTTTGTGGTTTCGTATCGCCTAAGCTGACCTCACAGCACGTGTCTTAGTAGTCGGTATTTCGATATTCGAGTCCGAACTAGTAGTCTGGGAAACGGGAAGTCTGAAAGGGTTCTGCGAGTGATCCCGCGACTACCGGAGGGGACGCGGAGGATCGAAACGGCCGAATAGACACAAAAAGGGAGATGAATAATGTTGGATGAATCTTCTGAGGATTCTGAACGGCGGCAGGTTCTTTCAGATCTTCGTCGAATGACAAAGATTGTGATGGACAACTTGGAAGATGGGTCTCGCAAGAGACTCCTTGACGCCAAGGAACTACGGTTACTCGGGAGTATGGTTATGAGGTCTACACGTCTATGGCTGGCGGCCCAGCGTGGCGACTATGGAAAGGAGATGGACAAGATACTGCGACAATCGGGAGAGAAGCCTGATCAAAGAGGCAGGGAGGTTGAGAAGAGTGTCCGAGAAGACCGATGACATTGATGCCGACTGTCTAAGGGACAGGGCAATCAGGCAACTTCTTGAGTCGGTAGACTTCGCCTTCAAGAAGTTCCAAGACACCAATATCGACTTGAAGACGCGACAAGGATGGTTTGAAAAGCATACGAGCGCTGTCCTGGCTTTGAACCAGCTTCTCAAAGATCTACAGATGAAGAAGTGGGAGATAAGACTGCAGGAAGTGGAAAAACACGGGATCCAATACTAGAGTCTAACGAGTCCGCGCTCTAGAAGCTGCTCCCAAGTCCAAGTGCCCATGACAACCATGATTTCGTCCCTTGTTACGATTGGCTTCAGGAATCTTTCAGGGTCGTCCAACGAAAGTCGGGGGCAGGCGGTGTCGACGAATGCTTCAATGTCTTTGAAGTCTAGAAGTTTTTGCGGGACGACTTCGTCAGCGTAGAGTAGCGCTGCTCTCTTCCCCTTCTCTTCCAATTGTCGCTGAATGTTTAGGGCGATTGTCGGGTTGCACTGTCCCGGTTTGGTGGAGACGATTATTCCGAAACTATTTGCTTGTCGGGCTTTTTCGACCATGGCGTATCTCTGCCGTATTATTCTTGCTCGGTCCTGATCCAGAGAGCGAACGGTTCCATCGTACGGGTCCGCGAGGATGGTTGGCTTCTCGACGGAGAGTGATGCTCCTAGGCCGTGGAAGTAGCTTCCGACGACTAGGAAGGAGTCGACCTCGGGCTCGATGCGTTTGAGTCCGAAATAGTCGCAACCTAGGACCTGGCCTGTTTCATGAGCCCAGGGTCCGCGTCCGGGAAACCGAACCTTGAAACCCTTCTCTTCCAAGAACCGGGTCATTTCTGGTAGAGTATGAAGATGCTGGACTACGGTTGCTAGTCCAATGTTCCTGCCCTTTAAGAGTGGTAGAGACTTTTCTAGAACCGGGATTACGTCGTGTCGGCTCTTGGCGGGTATGTAGACTACCGGTATGCCGTTGGACCCGTCTCTGAGAAACTCGTTATGACCATAGTGAACCAACATGTCAGCCTTGAGACGAACAGCCGCGTCCAAGGACAGATCGCAGGCGCCCCAAGCTGGGACTGCGGAGACGAAGGCTTCAGCACCAGTCTTCTGCTTGACAATGCTCGCGAGACGGGGACCCTCATTCTTCAACCCGTCAGGCAGCTGAATCAGTACCCTTCGGGCACCTCTCCCCATTATCTCCGCTACCAGCCTATCCTCCTCAAGATCGAACATGGACAAGACGAATCTTCCACAGAGAAACCATCCAGATGGTTCTGTTCGATATAAACATCCGAAACGCCGGAGGGAGTTCCGCGCCAAACTAGGACAGGGTAACACGAGTGTTAAGCCAGTTTCAACAGACGGGCTTGAGCTATGACAGAGACAGCTGAAGAGTTTGTCCGGGTCCCAGTGAACTCACTGTCAATCGCCACCTTCGTAGACAATTCCCTAAAACCAGGCGGGAGTGTATCTCTAGCATTTTCTGACGGCATTGTCAATGTTACGTTGGACCATCTCGGTGACTGGACTATTACAGCTGGCCTCTCAGCTCGGTCCGATCGACTGCTCCATCTTCTCGGGTCTCTTGAAAGATTGGGCTTCTTCCAAGCAGCTGAGAACGAAGGAATGATCTATCTTCTTTGGACTTCGGCACTCCAACGCAATCCGGATAACCGGATTGTTGCCGAACAGACACTGCTGAATGCTCTCAGGTCTTTTCAAACTTCCTCCACGCCGAGCTATATCGGCTAGTCAAGAAGAGCCCGAGAGAAGGGATATGGGTGCGCGACGTGTTGTCCGTATGGAAATACAAATAAACTAACTTGCTGCTGACAAGATCTGCTACCTCCAAACTCGCGCCTGGGATGGTTGGGAACAAGCGATAAAATGACTCTGAGGCACATGCGGGCTTCGTACGTTCAACCGAGTTTCATTTGACTCGCGGACTTTTCCTTTCCATGTCTTCCAGTCGAAGAGCCGCTCGCCTTTTTTCTCTTCCTTGGTTTCCGAATTCTAAGCAATCTTATGATCTGTCGTTTTGGCGATGAACTCACACTCACTGCCGATAGTTTTTTCCATATTCGTATACCAATTGGGCCGAATTTCTTTTCCAGACGCTCTTCCAAATAGGCCAAAGCCGCGGCCGTTTGAATGCTCTCGCCTGGATGCTCACTAGCATATTTCAAAAGGGCGGTTATTATCTGGATTACTATATCGAATTGTAAGAAGACTGGCCCCTTAATTGGCCGACGCGCTTTCATTCGCGCATGATATTCACTAAGATCATCTTTGCCCTCTTTTGATAGAAATACGTAGAGAGCTTGTGAGCTGGCGAGAGTTACCAAAACATTACTTGAATTTGCTATGCATCCGCTGGTTCTCAGAATTTCCTCATGTAGTCGAATTACCGAACCAGGAGATCTTCGAAGGGTTCTCTGAAGGCTGATTCCGGGATAGAAATTGTCCCTGACTAGAATCCTAGGCAATGGCTTTCAGCAAGTGAACGTTGTCGTCCAGTTCTGGACCAAGGCCTTGGACTTTCTTGTAGATGTCTTCGATTCCGACTACCACCCCTTCTGAATCCCATCTTAGGAAGCCGGCGGTAACTAGATCTGCCACCTTTCCGTAGAAAGTGACCTTGGTATCTTGTTCCCGACGACCTAATACATTGTATGAGTACTCTAGTTCGCTGACACTCATCGGAATGAGTTTCTTTACCTTGACAGCCTTTACATAGTATGCGACGGTCGTATCTACGTAAGATGGGATTACCTTTATTCTCTCTATTATTTCCGGATAGAATTTCCAACATATGACGCTAGTGACGTCTATCGCCGTTTCATCAACATAGAAAGAGAATCCCTTTTCCTTCCTATACTTGTCTGCTATTGCAACAAGCTGATTTGTCTTCCGAAGGTGACCCGGTCTATCTTTGCTCTCTTCCAAGAAACCCGCCTTCTTCATCCAGTCGGAGTATAGACTGTATTCCTGCTGCTGCAGCCTAGCAAGCGAGATGTTTGGCAATGATAATGCCTGACTCACTATGGCGTTTAGAGGGTTGAGGAAGGATCGAATCAAGGGTATTCTTCCCCATTTGTCAGATCCATATTCCAAGATCATCGCCTCAATTTTGGCAAACAAGCTTGAGACTTCTTCTCGGAACTTTGCACTTAGCTCGGATTTTCTTGGGACTTGGACAACTTTCAGGTCGGAATCTAGGAGTATTTCTCCGAATGGCTCAAATCGGTAGTACAGCTGATCTTCTCGGCGAGGAACAACGTCCGGCGACGCCGGAACTAATGCTCTGAGGGGAATACGCCATAATCCGTTCGACGTTCTGATTGGATGTCCAGCCCTCAAGTTTACCCCAAGTCTTCTGAGGATCTGATCGGTAGCCACAGTTCTGGGAGTTATGATCGTTTGCAACAGTACCTTGCTTTGCCGCTTTTCGGCGCTCAATTCTGCGCTCCCAGACCCCGAGAGGTTACCACTGACCTTACTGTCTGATAAAGCTGTGATGGGTAAATTATGAAGGTTAATTGTTCAAAGGAGCGCCAACCGCGTTCGAAATCGTCGAAAGTGAGGTAGGTAGGAGTCCTTCTCATCAAGAGATTCGGGTCAACAAAATAGACGAGGTGGTTCTCGAAATCGACTTTCTGCACGATACACGCATGTCCTCCGGGGCTTTCTTCATGAGAAGTGGCCATGACCTCATCATAGATCACGATCTGGGGTATTGGCTTTGAAGGCGTAAAGGCGGGTTTGAGCGCATCTATTCCTGGTGCATGAAAGAATTCCTGTTTGATTGGTATTGGACCAGTCGCGGAGGGTCCTTTTGTGACCAGAGGTTCTTGTTGAATGAAAAAACGATCCAATTTGGTTTCGAGAGTGTCGTCATCTCCTTCGGTTATTTCGCCTAGGACACTCTCCACAGCCTTAACAACTTGGCTACCGTCAGCCCCTTCAAAGGCAGGGACTGCTAATTTGTCGAGAATTTCATGACATCGGTCACCTGTTACCTCGACACCCCAGTATTTTACCGCCATTAGAGCGCAAGCACCGAGACATTTAGTGCCATCGCTCGTATAGACAAAATAATTGTTCCAGTCGAAGGGCAACTCATACGGGGCTTTGGCAGACAACTATTACTTGCCACCATCGCTCTTTGCAATCAAGCTCTTTACATTTACCATGGTAATTCTTAAGCGCGTAGCACAAGCCATCTTCACTATTTCTTGGACAGCGAGAAAGTCTGTCCTTCAGGCACGCCTAGGACACGTCAAGCCGCTATCTCTACCGTTTGTGGTAAAGATTGTTTCCGGTTCACTACTTCCCTGACAGCGCCATCGTCCATCTCTATGACAGTGTCTGCCTCTATCTCTAGATCTCCGACATGGCTGATGAGGAAGATCTGCTTGAAGTTCTCGGACAATTCCTTATGCATCAAGGCGAGAATTCCTTCTCTGCGGATCCTATCCGAACTTCCCAAGGGCTCGTCCAAGAAGAGAAATTCAGGATTACGACCTTTCGCCTGAGGAATAAGGGCAAGGGCGAACGCCAGCCTCATAGCTAGCAACAGCTGATCCTCAGTACCTCCCGAGAATACTTCTTTGGGCCGAAATTCTCCCGCTTCAGGATCAAACACTCTCACGGTGTAGTCTTCCTCAAGCTGGACAGCTTTGTACCGGCCTGACGTGATAACCGGAAGGATCAAGCCCATGTAGCGTTCGACCTGAGGCTTCACCCGATTCCTCAGAGACTCAGACGTCTGTTCTAGTCCCTTGACAGAGTACTTGACAACTGCCAGGTCCTTCTCCAACAGCTGTACTTTCCGTTTCTGCTCGTCTACCTGTTCCTCCAGACCTTTGTTCTCTTCGAGAAACTGTCTCAGTTCAGTGATGCGAGTTATCGCATCTTCGATCTGAGTCTTAACTCGGGAAACGGAATCTCTCAAACTGTCCCGCATTTGGCTCGCCTCGCCAAGTAGCTCTGTGGAAAATTCGACTCCCTCAGGCAGAATAGGAAGAATTGCCTCCTTGAGGCTCGTTTTCACCTGAGAAATGTCTAGCTGGGCCTGAACGAGTTGTTTCTTGAGCTCGGGCTCTTCGCGCAACTGTTTCTGCAACATGTTAACTCGTTCCAGCAGAGCGCTGAGCGATTGCCTGTCTTGATTGTAGACAGATGAGGCCTGCTCCACAGCGATCTTGGGATCATTCAATCCTTCAAGAAAGCTGGAATAGGACGGGATGGCGTTCAAAGCCCGCAGAATACCAGTGGACCCTAGCCTTACCGTATCGCTGGCAACGCTGAGTTCATGCTTCACCTCTTCTAGCTCCTTTCTCCAAGATTCTATCAACTGAACGCCGGTGACCTGTTCCTGTTTTTCCTTGGAGACTTTGGCCTGTTCAGAGAGGGAAGCAATTTGTCGAGCCAACAAAAGTAGAGACACGACGGCAAGAGATCCCAGAAGAACTGTTAGTGTCAGGATAGTCAAGATGAAAGAGAGAATAGCTCCAGCCCCCAGGGCTGCCGTAGCGGTCAGGTAGGTCCAGATCTTTCTAGGGCCCGGGCCCGAGACGAGTTTCGACTCGTCGATACTTACGACTCTCCTGTTTTTCTCAGATATCTGTGCCTGCAGTCTCTGTTCTCTTTCTTTGAACTGGGTTTTCTGTAGCTCAGCGTCTCGAACTCTCTCCAGATCTTTCGACGCTTTCGCTATCGCACTCTCAGCTTCGGCAAGATCTCCAAACTTCTTGACCTCTGCTTCGGCTCTCTCAAGCTCAGACCGCTGGGAGTCAACGCTGGCGAGTTGTTGTTGGAGATTGTCCACCAGATGATTCTTGTTTTCAATATCCCGTTTGAAAGAGTCTCGCTGCTTGACACATTCATCGTATTCGTTTAGTGTCTTGTAAAGGGTGTCAGTTTCAGCAAACCGCTTCTCCAGACCTCGCCGGTCGGCGTTGAGCTTCTCGACCTTCCCCTCGAGATTGACGAGTTCGACACCTGTTTCTTTGTATTCTTTCAATTGTTCTTGTAGAGATTCGAGACGCTGCCGCTCGAGTGTTATCTGTCCTGGGGTCCTGGTTGTTCCTTCGATTCGGGTCCGCTCAGTGTCGAGCTGGTCCTGGACCTTGTTGAAGCTCTCAAGGTTGAGGAAGACGTTGATGACCTTCCGCCTATCATCCAGCCTCTGCCTAATCAGTCGCTCAAGATCCTTCTGTGCCACAACGCTGCTCGCCACGATCTCGTTGTAGGTTATCCCACCCAGCAACCGTTCGACCTCGCTGGTCGTATCGTTGACCGTAGTGGCGATCGTCCGAGTCCCGTCGGGTCTGATTTCGTATAGCATGGCTCGGTTCGGCCGGGTCTTGTGAACCTCCCGGACCACTCGGTACTTGTTCTCTCCAATTTCGAACTCTAAGCGTACCTGCGCCTCCCCGCTTCCATAGCTGATGATGTCCTCGTTGCTAGGCTTCTGATTGGGCCGGATCATGCGACCGAAAAGAGCGTAGAGAATCGCGTCGAGAATAGTTGACTTTCCACTCTCGTTGAGACCTGTAATCAGAATTATCCCGTCGGAAAGCGGGAGCGGCTTGGCGAGCTTGAGCTTCTTGAAATTCTGCGCAGAAAGACTAGTGAGTTTCAGCTGACACCCTCCTCTTGCAATCTTGCAACAGTCGCCTTCCACGCCTCGTGGACAATAGGCCGCTCGTCATCCTTCACGTTTGATAGAAGGCCTTGGAATGTCCTGTTCAATTCTTCTAACGGGGTAGTCTTCGGCAGCGACTCCAGTGGAGTTACGTTGAGAACATCAAGGCCGTCTTCGTCGAACTCAACGTGGAAGAAGCGATCTTGACAATACGCCAGGAGGGCGGAGCGTTTGTAGGTTGACAACTGTTCTAGCGAGACCTTTCCTAATACTCTGATCCGCAGAATCTTCTCGGCACCAGTTCTTCTTTCGAGTACCTCTTGTATCTGGCGCGTAAGGCTTCCTCCCTCGCCAGTAACTCGCGAGTCCAGGGTTTCCATTGGACGGGCGGGAGTAGGGTGAAATTCCTGGTGAAGGACGCCTGTCTTGTCTAGTTCAAGCCAGAAGAATCCTTTATCTTCGCCTTCCTCGTTGAAGGAGGCGCGTTCGGTGCTGCCGGGATATAGCACTGGTGTCCCGTTGATTGTGTTTTTCTGATGTCTGTGTAAGTGTCCAGATGCGAAGAGTTGGAAGTTTCGCGGAATCGAGGATTTTACGATGTGAACTTCCTGCCCGAAGTAACCCTCGAAGCCTTCGATAGGGTAATGAGTGAGGAAGATGTTCACATCTCCTTCGCCACGTAGTCCTTGTCCAGCTAACGGGTCCTGATCAGGAGCGAGACCCGGATTGAGGCTCATTCCAGTCACATTGACCGTTTCGCCCCCGACATCGAACAGCTTTCTCGTGGGACGAGGATCTTGGAGTAAGTAGACGTGTCCCGACTTGGCGTGAACGGATAGGGGTGAGACTCCTTGCTCGATGCTCCGGGGAGTATCATGGTGACCGCTTACCAGGACGATATTGATCTCTTTCTCGTGTAGGAGTTTGAACTGTTCTGCAACGAAGGCTCGCGTGGGGTTGCCGGGAAGTATGCCATCGTAAAAGTCCCCGCCAATTAGGAAGAGGTCTGGTCGATTCTCCAATGCGAAGTTAACTAGGACCTCAAAGCATCGCTGAAAGTCCCGTTTACGCTCGAACCTCTTGGGACCATACTGGACAGCTGACGGGTCCAAGTGATTGTCGGCGGTAAGCAGTACGTGTACTGTCACGGCGGCCTATTCTCCTGGGGACGAATCGTCTGTCTTTGGAACTCGCAACAACCGCGCCAGCAAGTAATGACTGGAGACCGGATGGATCGATATTAAAACTGGAGGCGGTCGAACATGTCCAATACCATCGCCTCAGAACCCTTGTTGGTCATGAACGAAGTTGTAACTTGACCCAGCGTCTCAAGGTTCCAACACAAACAAATAGCATCTGCCCAACGATAAGACTCCAATCGGAAAGTGTGAAACATGACAGATTCAACACCCAACAGTTCGTGGGGCGCGTTCACCCCAGTAATGCCCGCCTTCATACGGCTAGTCCTAGGCGTAATCGTACTAGTTGTAGTCGAAGCCGTCGTTCTAGGATTCCCAGGAATATCGTCAACCATCTCAGGAACCCAAATCTCCGCAGCGAACCTTGCAGTCTTCGCCATCGGCCTCCTTGTGTCCCTGATAGTCCTAAAGTTCGGGACCCAGCTTGCCAACGCAGCCTCAGACGCCTACAAGGCCTATCGAACCTGGACACCACTGCTAGCCTACTTCTTCCAGATCGTAGCAATAGTGATACTCTACTCGGTGACCAGCGGCGTCGCTACTCCCTACTTCACAAGCCAACCGTGGGCCTACCCGCTAATCTTCCTTCTAATCGCGCTGATTCCAACGATCAAGGTCGCAGTCAACCTCGTCCACGCACTAGACGGCGGAACACCCACGTCCACGGCAAAGCACAACCAGAACTTCTA
>WNFB01001699.1_pt1 | contig 23108 bp, 16 predicted proteins | sample 5400501 | NCBI WGS metagenome assembly WNFB01 (sample SAMN13153341, study PRJNA577476) | soil metagenome | isolation source: 200 cm saprolite under Douglas fir tree site 2 hole 1 | place: USA:California | collected 2015-04-18 | reverse complement strand
AGTCCCGCGCATCGGTGGAGTCGGCCGGCCAGATGCCATACTCCGTTACCGCCAGCCCAATCTGCCCGGCGCGCGGCGAGTTAGCGGTAATCACTGCCCGCAGTGCCGTGAGATTGACCACAGCTTGCTGCGCCCCCGCCATCACCGCTGTGAACCATGACGGGGTCGTGTAGGAGTCCTGCGCTTGTATGAGAGTGGCAGCTGGGTAGTAAGGGTGCACCGCCAGAAAGTTGAGAGCGTCACCGGCGGTGCGCACCACCGTGGCATTCCACTCCTCAACCCTGTCGGCATCGCCCCGCCCGTGCGGGTCAGCTATCCCCACTGCGCCGACTTGAATGGTGGGGTCGATGCTTTTCATAGTGGAAGCAAACACCGAGAAGTCGGAGGCATACTGATGCACGGTGGTGTGGCCGGTTTCCCAGGAACCAAAGACTTCGTTGCCGATTTCCCAGTAGTGGACACCGTAGGGGGCAGGGCGGCCGCGCGCGACGCGCTTCTGCGCCCAATAGCCGACGGTTTGCCAGTCGGTGCCTTCAGCATCGACGCCGAAGGGACGGGTATCGGTGGGGCTGCCGTTGAGATAGGCGACCCAAGCCGCTGCCCGTTTCACGCGCTGACTCAATGACGCTGTAGTGGAAACCTTGCCCGCCTTGTCCAGGCCGGTGCCGTAATTCACTGTAAGAATGGCTTGCGCGGCGATCGACTCGACAAACTTCATATGCTCGTCGCTGCCATAGGTGTTGGAGGTCCAGTCAGGTTGCCCTTCCCTCGCTTCCAGTCGCATTTGCGCTCCGGCTGCGTGGGTGGCATGGAGGCCGGCGACTCCCTCAATCTGCTTGCCAGCTAAGCGTGTGAAACTGAACGGATCGCCGAATTGCCCGCCGTCGGAGTCGATGAAACGTGCTTTCTGCCCAGTGCCCCAGAACGGGGCCGCTTCGAGAATGATCGAGGAATCGGTTGACGTCACCGATGTCGTGGTCCGATACCCGATGCCATCTTCCCAGATGTAGAGGTCGGAAATGTCCCCTCCCGGGAACCGCACGATCGTAGGCGAAAGGTTCTTCACGAAGGGGACGGCGCCAGGATCGACATCGTTGAGTTTGGTATGCCACAGGCCATTGCCGGAGAAGACCAGATTGTGACCAAAAAATAGGGGATTGACCACAGTCGTGGTCATACTCGCATCGATCGTGATCGCTGCACGCGTTTCTCCGGCGTAGACAGGAAACCTGCATGCCAGAGTCGCTAACAGGAACGCGAGGACGCGGCTTAGCGTCGGGCTGTAACTGTCAGTTTCAGTATCTCGGCTAGGCGGGACACCTGAAGGTCCCATGTCCATCCATCCTCAATCGTGCGGCGCGCGGTGCTTCCCAGTCGCTGCCGCAAGTCCTCGTTCTCGATCAGCGCCAGCAATTTGCGCTCCATCATCGCTATAGCGCCCGGCTCGAGCAGCATGCCATTATGCCCGTCGTGGATCACCTCTTTGATCTGGCCCTGCGCCGTCGCCAGCGTCGCCTTGCCCATGGCCATGTACTCCAGTAGTTTCATCGACGAGTTGTAGAACAGGTAATCCCCGCGATAGGGGCAGACCACGATGTCCATGACACTGAGGTAGCGGGGCACCTGCGCGTGCTCGATGGCTCCAGCGAAGAGCAGATGGTCGCGCAGCCCACGTCGCTCTCCGGCCCGGCGCAACTGCTCACTTGCCTCGCCGCGGCCGACAAACAAAAAGACCACCTGCCGCTGGCGTGTGCAGACTGCCTGGACCATGTCAGCAAACGCTTCGACGTCGGTAAAAAAATTAAAGGAGCCGACGAAGCCGACGACCACTCGCTCTTGCAGATGAAACTGGGCGTGCAGCTCTTGATCGGCCGGCCGTGGTTGAAAGGCATGATGATCGACTCCGTTGGGGACGACGTGCAGTTTCGTTGCCGGTACGCCGTAGCGAATCATGTATCCCTTCAACACCTCGGAGATGCACGTCACCTGGTCAGCACCGCGCACGTTCACCCCCTCGACCCAACGGCTCAGCGGTGGGTAACTGTGGTACTGAGGGAAAAACAAGGAGTATTCATATTCGAGAGGCGCTTCAGAAAATAGGACGAACGGCACCCGTCGCGAACGTGCGGCCAGGAGGGCAGACAGGTTGCAGAAGGAACTGACGGCCAACACTACCTCTGGGCGGAAGGCATCGAGAAGCTGGCGCTCCTGCCGAAACAGCGACAGGTTGCGGAGCAGCAGTCGTGGCACGTGCCCATAGCGGCGCAGCCAGCCAATGCGCTTGAGTCCCCCGTAGTTGCGCTCCTCCTCGGGTTGCTTTGCCGCGCGAAAGAGGAGGTCCACCTGATGACCGAGCCGCTCCAGCCCGGCGGCGATAGCGTGGACCTGCGCCGCGGCGCCGCGGGCGGAGCCAGTGATGTCGTAGTGATAGTTGAAGAAGGAGATTCTCATCTTTGCTTAGCGGCGTGTCGTCATGTTCAAGTGCGCGGCGCGGTGCCCGCAGAGGCGCTGCGCCAGCACCCTGGCGCCGAAGGCCGGAAGACCGAGGAGATAGCGCCGCCAGGTTGCCGGTTCCTGGACGAGACGGTATAGCCACTCGAAGCCTCGTCGGCGCCAGTAAAGCGGTACACGCTGCAGCTCGCCGGCGATGATTTTGAACATGCCGCCGCAGGTGACGACCAGACCAACGTCAAGCCGTTCTTTCACCAACTCAGTCCACAGGACCTGCCGGGGGTCTCCCATCCCAACCCACAGGATGTCGGGGCGGGCAGCGTTGATCGTCGAAATGATCTGTTCATCTCCGAGAGCAAAGTAGGCATGGTGAGTCCCGGTAATCTGCAAGTTTGGGTACTGCTGCAAAGCCCTGGCTTTTGCGCGCTCCGCCAGTCCTGCCTCGCCGCCGAGAAGAAAAAACCGCAATTTGCGCCGCAACGCCAGTGCGCAGGCGTGCGGCCACACATCGGTGGTGGTTAGTTTCTCCGGAATGCGGTCGCCCAGCACCCAGGCGGCGAGGAGGAGCGATGCGCCGTCGGCGTAGACCAGGTCAGCACGACGCAACGCCTGGAGGTAGTCAGGGTGACGATAGGTGAGGTTGAGGGCATAGGCGTTGACCGCATATGCAACCGCGCAACCGGGGGCCGCGATCAACTCCTCCATGCGGGCAAGCAAGGAAGTCATGGTGTGCGCCTCGACCGGCACGCCGAGGACCTGAACTGTGTGAACGTCCATCACCGGCTGTTTTCCTGCGGTAACCGGTTCGCGTGCAGGAGACGGTAGAGTTGCTCACGTCGCAGGTAACGGATCAGGTCACGATCAGGCGTCCGTTGCACTTTCGGGTGAAAGTAGCCCGAGAAGAATCCCCAGAGGAAGGCCAGACCGCCAATGGTCCACGGCCGCTCCGCCATGCGGTAGAGGCCGCGCACGAGGGCGAACAGAGGGTGACTGCCAATCGCATAGGCGCCCCGTCCCCAGATGACGCGGCCCCGCAAGGTACCCAGAGCGGCGCCTTGCAGGCGGTGGTGCACCATGACAATGGTTGGATCGCTGCGGGTCATCCAGCCATGCCGCCGGGCGTCGGTCTCGTCGAGGATGTCCCAGCCGTAAATCGGCTGGAGTCCGCCGATCTGCTCGAAACAGGTGCGACGATAGAACTTGGCCTGACCGGGGACGTGGTAGGCGGTATAGCGTTCGGAAACGAGCTGGGTCCCGACCTTGAGGGAGGTGGTGCCGCTGGCCATGCCGACGCGAGCGTCGTTGAAGTGAGCGAGAATGGCAGCGAAGCAGTCCGACCCGAATTCCAGGTCGCAGTCTAATTTCGCGACCACATCGAATAGATCACTCCCGAGATGAGTCAGCCCGGCATTGAACGCGGCCACCACTCCAGGCCCCAATTGGCGTTCGCCCCCCCTCCTGCGGCGCACGAGTTCGATCCAGGGGTGCTCTGCGGCGTAGCACGAGACAATGTCAGGCGTGGCGTCATGACTGTCATCATCGACGATGATCCAGCGGTCGGGCCGACGGGTTTGCTGCACCACTGAGCGTAAGGTCAGCTCGACGAACTGCTCCTCATCCCGACACGGGCTGATGACGACCAGCCGATGGATCATGTCGGCATCTCCCCCCGGCCACGGACGGAACGCCACCAGATCGCAAAAACCAGCAGCGCCCAGATCTGGCGGGAGTAGTTGCGGCGTCCGCGCGTGTGCGCATCGGCCAACTCACGGACGTACGGGAGATTGAAATAGCCAGTCTCCGCCAGCGTTTCCATCATGCGATGGGCCGCCGCGTACTCTATCAGGTTGCGCTGGAGCCAGAATTCGAGCGGCGGATTGAAGCCCCGTTTGGGCCGGTGCAGGATCGTCGCTGGGAGCCACGGTGTCAGAGCCTGGCGTAGCAGATATTTGCTCTGCATGCCTTTGAGCTTGAGGCTGGTGGGAATCGTTTGGGCGAACTCCACCACCGTGTGGTCCAAGAGCGGCACCCTGACCTCGAGAGAGCACGCCATGCTCATGCGATCGACTTTCGCCAGCATATCTCCTGGCAAATAGACGGCGAGGTCGGCAAGGCAAGCCTGCGCGATCGGATCGAGCCCCTGGGTGTCCCGCGCCACTGTCCGCAGGGCTTCGAGATAAGGGAATCGTGAGATCTGCTGCTGGAAGTCTGATGAGAATAACTGGCGCTGCTGCTCCGGGGTAAAGATTGCGACCTTCCGGGTATAATCTTCAAACGGAGGAACCAGGGAGCTCTCTACCACCCGCTCAAAACGGTGCCACAAATAGCCGAGGCGAGGCGAACCGAAGCGTGGCAAATGGCGAGCAAGCGACACCAGTCCTCGGCGTGTCCACTGTGGCAATACGCTCAATCGCCGATTGAGTGCCATTCCCTGATAATGAGTATAGCCGGCAAACAGCTCGTCTCCCCCTTCGCCACTTAAGACGGCCTTGACGTGGCGGCGCGTCAACTGTGAAAGGAGGTAGGTGGGAATAATGGTCGCGTCCGCCATGGGCTCGTCCAGGTACCACAGCAGCTTCGGCAGGAGATCGGCGTTGGCGGCAGTAGCCGTGAATGCCAGATGCGAGGTCCCGACGTGCCGGCTGACCTCCTCGGCGAAGCGAGTTTCGTCATACTCGGCCACCTCGAAGCCGCAGGTGAAACTGCGGATCTGCTCGCTGCCGACCCGCGCCATCGCCGCGGTGATCGCGCTGGAATCGATGCCGCCGGACAGAAACACGCCAAGCGGGACATCGGCAATGAGTTGCAGCCGCACCGCCGCTTGCAACCGCTGGCGCAGTTCTTCGCACCAATCTTCGAGTTGTCTCGGCGTACTGTGACCTATGGTTGGCCGCCAGTATTGCCTGGTCCGCACCTTGCCGTTTTCGACCGTGAGTACCTCACCGGGCTGGAGCTTGCGCACATCGCGGTAAATGGTCTCTGGGCCGGGAATATAGAGATAAGAGAAATAGTCAAAGACCGCCCGATCGTTAACCGCCGCGTCGAAACCGGGAAGCTGGAGCAGGCTTTTGATCTCGGAAGCAAAGGCGAGCGTGGAGCCGCGCAGGGAGTAGACCAGAGGTTTAATGCCGAGGCGGTCGCGAGCCAGGAGTAAGCGGCGGCGGCGACCGTCCCAGATGGCGAAGGCAAACATGCCATTGAGGTGCTGGACAACGTCATCCCCCCACGCTTCATAGCCGTGCACGATAACCTCTGTATCAGAAGCAGTGCGAAAGACGTGTCCCTGTCGTTCGAGCTCGACGCGCAATTCCCGGAAGTTATAGATCTCGCCGTTAAAGATGATCTGGACGGTTCCGTCCTCGTTGGGCATCGGCTGGTGACCGCCGCCCAAGTCAATAATGCTCAAGCGGCGGAAACCGAGGCCAATGCCCGCGTCGCGGAAATAGCCGTGATCATCCGGCCCGCGATGGTACAAGGCATCGGTCATGCGTGTGAGGAGATCCAAGTCAATTGGTCTGCCGTCTACATGCAGCAAGCCGGCGATACCGCACATGGTGTCAGGTCTCCTCCAGGACACTTCCCGCTCTGTCGAACAGACGTAGGAGTTGGCGCACGCTGTTGTGAATGTTGAATTCTCGGATTACCAATTCTCTCCCTGCTTGCGCCAGACGCTGCGCCAACTCGCTGTCCTCGAGAAGTCGGGCGATGGCCTCTGCCAGCCCCTTCGGATCATCCGGAGCTACGAGGAGGCCGGTTTCGCCGTGGCGGACCAGTTCAGGGATGCCGGAGACGCGGGTGGAGACCACCGGAATCTCTAAGGCTAGGGCCTCGATCAATACGGTGGGAATCCCATCCTGGTCGTTGTCCCGCACGCAGGAGGGCATAACGAGTAGTGACGCGCGGCGGTAGTGTGCCAGTACCTCCGGCGGTGGGAGCTTGCCTAAGAGGGTGACACAATCCGAGAGCCGGAGTTTCGTAATCATGTGACTCAGGCGCTCGGCCTCTGGGCCTTCGCCGATGATCAGACACTGGGCGTCCACCCCCATGGAGAGCAGTTGCGCGCACGCCTCGATCAGGGTGTGAAACCCTTTGGTCTCGACCAAGCGACCGACGGCGAGTACGAGTGGCGGCGTTCCTGGTGGAGCCGAGCGCGGGAGAAACGCGGTGGGATCAATGCCCACATGCACGACGTCGATCGCGGTCTTTCCCGCCACGGGATAGTGGGTGCGCAAGTACTGGACATTGAATTGGCTGCAGGTCGCCACAAAAGTAGCCGCCGGGATCTTCGCCGAGAGCAGCAAGTCATCAACGAAGATGTCATAGGCGTGGGCGGTGAAACTGAAGGAAATGCCGGCCAGCTTGGCTGCCATCATGGCGACGCTGGTGGCGGCGTTCGCGAAGTGGGCGTGGAGATGTGCCACCCCAGCCCGGCGCAAACGCAGCGCGGCGAACGGTGCGACCGCGAAGTACGCGAGACAACGGGGGCGCCGCCGCCAGGGCTCACCAGCGGCGAGGACATACTGCCATAAACAGTGAAGATAGCGGCCCGGGGAACGCAGCATAACGGCAAAGTGCGCGACCCAAAAGAGGAGAGATCTTGGGTGAACAAGGACCTCGACCTCCTGGGCCAGATGCGGCGCTTCCGGATGGGTGACGGAGAAGTCCGGTGGATAGAGGCTGAACGGTCTGACCTCCACCCCAAGGCGCCGCAACTCCGCGATCTCCCGCACGACAAAAGTCTCGGACAAAATGGGAAGGATGCGGGCGAGGTAGGCGATCACGGGGTGGTCCGCGGTACGCATGACGAGTTATGGCTCCAGGAGAGAGGGCGCCAGCCGACTGCGCATCATACCCTGGAGACGGCCAACTTCGCCCCGGTGCACGGTGCCCGAGGCGAGTAGGGCGGTAGCGTATACGACCACGCCGGCCGGGACCACGAGCTGAAGATTCCAGCTCCGTATCGCGGAAACCACAACGCCCATAACGGCTGTACACAAGGCCGGCGCCGCAACGAGGTGAAGGAGCGTGTGAGCGCGGAAGTAGCGTCTGAGGGCAACGAGGAGGATGATGAGCCGGACGGCCTGGGTTGTCAGCACCGCCCAACAAAGACCAAGGTACGAGAAAGATGGGATGAGCAACAGATTGGCGCTCACGTGAATGACGGCATCCACCCAGGTCAGTTGCAAAAGCAGCCGTTCTCGGTTACAGGCGATCAACACGCTGTCGCCGGCGTAGTTCCAAAAGCTGAAGACCAAGGCCACCGCGAGAATCTGTAGCGCAGGCGCCGAAGGAGCGAAGGATGCGCCGTAGAGGAAGACCGTGATCGGGTAGGCGAGGATGACTATGCCAGCCGCGATAGGCAGCGAAAGGATCACGAGGTATTTCAGCGTGAAGCGCATGGTGTGGACGAACGCGCCGACCGACGTGACGTAGAGCCGGCTCATCGTGGGCAGGAAGGCTCCCATGATGGCGTCGGGGATAAGCGTCAGGTTATCGTAGAGTCTGGCCGCAGCCGCAAAATAGCCAACCTGTTCTGTGCCCGCGAACGCCGGGAGCAGAACGACACCGATTTGGTTGCTGAGGTACACGGCAAGCAAGATGCCCGCGAACGGAGCGGCGGTAACCAGATGTCCCCAGAGCACACCCCTCTCCCAACTGTGCCGGACCTTGATTGCGGTTCGCTCGACGATGACCCAGGCGAGCAACAGGGCGGCCCCGACACTGATGACCTGTGTTATAACAAAACCGCTTAACCCCCACCCGGCATACAGAGCAATGATACCGAGTGTGAGGTTGGCGACGGAGAAGAGCGTGCGGACGGCCAGCTCCAGGGCCGGCCGCTGGATTGCCCGGAAGAGCGCGGTGATAAATTCCAGGAAAGAGTAGGCAAACACGAAGCAAGCGACCAGAAGCACGGTCAAGGAGTGAGCTTCGCCGAGGGCCAGCAGCAGGAACCAAAGGAGAAGTAACGCGCCAAGGGAGAGAGCCGCTTTGAGCAGGCTGGTCTCGCGGAAGAGGACATACAAGAGGGTATTATCTCGCCCCACTTCTTTCTGCACCAGCCGATTGAAGCCGAACTTGGGAGCGAGCACGAAAAAGTTCGCCAGCGCCAGAGCGAAGGCGTAAACTCCGAGTTCCGCGGTTCCCAGGAAGCGCGCTATGAGCGCGAACAAGACCAGGCCCAAGAGTTTGGCGGCCAGCTCGATGGTGACGAGGACGATGCTGGTGCGGACAAAGCGTGGTTCGGCCATCTCGGTCATGACCGCTCTGCCTGGACGGTGGACATGGAACCGGCCAGGCGTCCCATGCTGACCGCCAAGCCGAGCAAAAACCACAGCACATGCCAATGGGTCCAATGGTTATAATCGATCTGGGTGTGCGCGCTATACGTCAGGAACCCCATCAGCAGCCCTAACCCCGTGTTCGCAATGAACGGGTCAGGAGAACGGAGGGCGGGAAGCAGTGCCCGGAACACGGTCACGAGAAAGAGCAGGAAGCAGCCCAGACCGACTAATCCGACCTCACCGGCAATGAAGAGGAAGAGATTATGCACGGGGCTTTGCCAGGCGGAGATGATGCGTTCCGGCGTATCGTCATAATATTGTGCCGCCGCGGTGTAGCGATTCAGACCCACGCCGAAGAGCGGCCGGTCACGGAGGATATTGAAGGCGACCTGCATGTGAGGAACCCGGCCGTACGCGCTGCCATAATCATGCTGGAAAAATCGCTCGCGAACCGGGTTTTGGGTCATCAGCAGCGGGCCGGCGACAAGCAGAGCGGCGGCCGCCAGGATGAAGATTCCCCTGAGCATTCCAATCCCCTCGCGCCAGTGAACGAGCAGCAAGATCCCTAAGGTCAACCCCACCGAGGTAATGCCACCGCGCGACAACGTGGCTATCTGGCCGACGATGCCGAGCACGACGGCGGCCAACAGGATGTTCTTGAGGTGTCTGTGCATCGGGCAGAACAGCAGACTGAAACCAAGCGGCAGCAGTAAGTCAAAAAAGAGTGCCAGGCTATTGGGGTGTCCGAGCGTTCCTGAGACGCGGGTGAGGGCCGCGAGGCCGGGAGCCGCGCTGTATTGCCACGAAGCGCCGAAAAATTCGAGACCCAGCGCCGAGCCCGTCACATATTGTCCGAGGGCGATCGTTCCCTCGATCCCAAGGGCGATCATCAAGGCAACGAGAACGAGTTGCACTTCGCGCCGCTCGCGAATGTCGCTAGCGGCGTAGACGAAGAGGAGAAGGGACATCAGCAGGGCAAACAGATCAAAAGCGCCAAACAACCGGTCATTGGTGAGGTACACGGAAATGCATCCAGACACAAAGAGCCCACAAAGGGGGATGAGACCCCTGGTGGAGATATGCCAGGGCAACTTCGCGGTGACGCAGCGGGCGAACCAGATCAGGTAGAGGGCGGCGAGGGGAATATGACTCGCATGGATCAGGAATCCGTAAGTGGAGCGGTTCACCGAGCTGGGTTGGAAACCCAGGTTGAGGTCAACCTCCATCGGGATGCCAAGGACCAGCAGGAACAGGTAATAGGCTTTTCGGTCTATCGGAGCGAACGAGACGGTCACGATCAGGCTGCCAAGCAGGAGAAAGAAAAACCACTTGCTGGGGAGTTGGGTTGCGCCCAGGAATAGGAGGCCGACCGGGACTCCCGCCAGCAACGGCCAGAGCATACCGTCGGACCAGAAAGACGTGGCGCGCTTTTCCGCCCAGGAGACCGTCATACTAGAGTTCCGGGATCGAAGCGAAGACCGGGCGGCCAAAATGCTGCTCGAAGTCTTCCGGCATCCTTAAAGAGTCATCCCAGTAATCCACCAGAAATGCCGCACTGAGACTGAGGACGAAGGCCAGAATCAGCCCCAGGGCCAAGTTTAGGAGCAGGTTTGGTGTCGTCGGTTTCAACGGCACAGGGGCCCGGCTGATGATTTTTGCGTTTTCCAAGGGGGAGTCGGTGGCTTGGGCCACGAGGCTGTCCTGGTATTTTTTGCGCAGCGCCGCCAGGGTTTCCTGCTCGTGCGCCACTCGCTTCTCCAGATTATCCAACGCTACCTCTTTGGCCGGCAGCGTCTTAAGTTCGGCTTCCAGATTGTTGATCGTTTGGGAAAGAGCTTGCTCCTCGGCTTCCAATGTGCCGAGTTGCACTACCTCCCGTTCCAATAGTTGACTGACCTGCTCGCGGATCTGCGCGATGGTTTCTGCCTCTTGCTTGCGGGCGGTGATGACTTGGCGGCTTTCCGGCGTGTAACGCTGCTGCATGGTTCCGAGCTGGTATCGCAGGTTCACCAGCTTGTTCTCCAGATCTTGGACTTGCGTGTCCTGGGCGATCTCCGGCAAGGGAATGAGCAGGTCCAGACGAGACCGTCGCAGCTCCTGGATTTTTTGTACCTTCGACCGCCGGCTAATAATTTCCTTCTGGATGGTGGTGCGGGAGACATCGAAGGTCTGCAACTTGGTCAGGAGTGCCGTGCTCTGTTCGGGGAAAGAGAGAATCCCTTCCTGGCTCTTGAACGCAACGAGTTGGTCTTGCTGGGTCTTGAGTTCGCCTTCCACCTGCGCGATCTGTTCGGCATAGAAGCTGCTCTCCGCCCGATTGCGACTGAGGGCGAGATGTTGGCGTTGGTATTCCTCGGTGACCGTATTCACAACCTGGCTCGCCATAACCGGGTCTGGATCGCGGTAGATGATCTGCACGATCTGTGAATCGGCGGACGGCTCGACCCAGAGTTGCTTGCCCAACCGCACGACCGCCATTTCGAATGCTTCCTGTTCCGAGGGTTCCTGGAGAAGACCCCCCTGGACCAGCAACCCCTTCGCGAGCTTGGGACCGATACGAAGCGCAGTGCGCACAGCACCCCACAACCCTGGGTCTGGTACTTCCCGGGGAGTGTCGAGCTTGAGGGCTTTGACCGTATGTTCGAGAACCGGGCGGCTGCGAATGATCGCGATCTCGGAGTTGATCTCTTCCTTTAGATTCAACAACACCGTCCACGACTCTTCACGGCGCACTCCTGGCGACAGCAACTCCTGCTGATAGGTGCGTACGCGGATGAGGACGCTGCTGGTCGTCTCGTATTGGGGGCGTTGCAGCAGACTGCCAAGGAGAATCGTCCCCAGAATACCCCCACTCAATCCCACGATGATCTTCCGCCGTCGAAAGAGGGTGTGGAGCACGGTGTACAAGGTCGTTGTTGCGTTCACGATCGACTCCTTTTCGTCGCGAGAACTCTTCTCACCGGACCTCCCTTAGTCCCAGAGGGTGCGGTAAGGAATCGGGCGGAAGTTGGGCCAGAGCGAAAAACGGGCCGGACTCACCGTGAACAGGAATCGTTTGCTGAGTTTGAAGGTCTGCTCTACGGAAGACACACGGAAATCCAACAAAACGCCCGGGGCAGTAAGAACGTAATTAGTGACCTCTGGTTTGACATTGGAGTCGAAGAGAGTCTCGCGAGAACCGTCAGGATAAACCACCGTGAGCGTGACGGACCATTGCGACTGTACAGGAGGGGCTTCAAGCCAAAAATAGACGGTATTGACCTGGCCGACTTTGACCTGAAAGCACGCCTCGAATCGCCTCTCTCGCAGTTTTGTCAACCGCAACTCTCGGGGAGTGCGAACGATACGGATTTCTTGGTCGGGCTCTCCGTCCCGGATTACCTCCACAGGCTTGAGGTTCGCCAAGCCGTAGTCCGACTCGGGTCCGACGGAATCGCCAAACTCTGGGAAAGCCACGTTCACCACGTCCGCCGGCAGGAACAGGTCTTCAGCGCCTGCGGAGGTGCGCAGAATTCCCAGCAGGAGGAGACTATATACGAGGCTAGGAAGAGACATGCGGCCGGTCTCACGCCTATCGCCGTCCAGTATCAATCGGGATGACACTGAAGTTGAAATAGCTCTGCAGGGGCAGCACCTCACGAATATACTGCTTCACGAACAGGTCCACCTTTGCGATTCCGCTCATGGGGACGACAACGACATCCCCGCTGTACAGGAGAACATCATTCTCCAGACTCTTGCCGGAGAGGGGGTGGGAGAGATCCGTCTGGACCCAACTCGTCTGCTCGAACTGTCCCCGCCTCAGCACAACGACCTGCGAAAGATCTCCGGTGTCCTTGACGCCTCCCGCCTGCATGAGGGCTTGCAGCACGGAGATCTGTCCTTCAAATTCGACGACCTTTGGCGTAATCACTTCGCCGCCCACGAAAATCTTCTGGTCCGCCGTCTTGGAGAGGGACACGGCGATGAATGGTTCTTCGGCGAAGAGCTTTTTGGCTGTGTCGGGACCAACCAAAAAGGCGAGGTCCGGGTCGGTGAGGTGTTTGGCATAGCCCTTGAGCAGTTGCTGGTGTAATTCCGCTGGACGGAGCCCGGCGGCCTGAACCTCGCCCAAGAGCGGCAAAGAGATTTTACCGTCAGAACGGATCCGCACCCCCAGATTGAGTTCCGGGTTGTACACGAAACGCAGATCGAAGAAGTCCCCTTCCTTTAGGACCTCTCCATAGCCGGTCTGGGCGACAAAGTCCGTGTAGCGTTGGCTGATGGCGGACCGCAGTTCGACCAGCGTTAATCCTTTGGCGGCGAGCTCTCCCACCAAGGCAAGAGAGATATTGCCATCTGGACGCACGGGAGCCGCCACGTCTAGTTCTGGGTTCTTGAGGAATTTGACAGTTACGATATCGCCATTGCGGAGGTGGTACAGCGAGGCCTGGGTTGGGCTGGAGGACGAAGGCACACCCTCCACGGAGGTTTCCTGAAAGAACACAACCGGTGATACAGAGGCGACTTGGACCGGAGAGGGTACGGGCTCCGTCGCGTTTGGGGACTTGGCGCCGAGCGGAACGGTGGGCGCCCCCTGTATCTGCGGAGAAAGCCGAGCTACGGAACCGGGCTGGCTGGTGGCGCAGGCGGTCACCAAAGGGATCAACAAGACGAGCAGAAACGTGCGATCAGGCATGATGACTAACCTGCCTCCCGGATTCTTTGCCATTGCCGAAACCGAAACACTTCAAGAGGGTCTTGCCGATGATCTTCAGATCGAGCCAAGGGGACAGATTCCGCACGTAGTGAATGTCGTATTTAATCCAGTCGGCGAAGGAGGTCTTCGTGTGTCCCTCCACTTGCCAGAGTCCGGTGAGCCCCGGGCGAACGGAAAGGCGCAGGTCGCGCCAGAAGGGGTTGTAGCGCATTTCGTCCATGGAGAGGGGACGAGGACCGACTAGGCTCATGTCGCCGCGTAACACATTCCACAGTTGTGGAATCTCATCCAGGTTGGTGGCGCGGAGAAACCGCCCCACCCGAGTGATCCGCGGGTCCACCGTGAGCTTGAACATGGGTCCATCTACTTCGTTGCTGGAGGCGATCTCTCGCTTTAACTCCTCGGCATTGGCCACCATGGAGCGAAACTTGTACATAGTGAAAGAACGCCCACCCCGGCCGCAGCGGTTTTGCCGGAAGATAATCTCACCGGCGGAGTCCAGCTTGATGGCCAGCGCGATGAGGAGCATGAAGGGAGAGAGCGCCGTCAGTGCCAGCGCCGCAAAACCGAAGTCGAAGACGCGCTTCCCAAGCAAGTAGAGTTGTCGCGCCTTGAGGCGCTTCTCCGGCAATGGCGGTGTTGTCTGTCCGCTCAGACTTAACGGGATGTGATTGCCGGGAGGAATCGCCATATCCATGATCTTGGTGGCTTCCTCCACAACAACGCTGTCGCGCAAAACCGTGCCGTCTTCAACCTGTGCACCCTCGCCGACAATACAGTGATCAAGGCGAGCGCCGCGACCTATCCTGGCGTGCGGCATGACGACGCACTCGTTGAGGACGGCATCGGACTCAACTTCACAATGATCGCCGATGACTGTGGGACCGATGATCGTGGCCCCAGCGTGGATGCTGGACGCCGAACCAATCACGAGCGGGTCCAGCAACACTGCGGTCGGCGAGATCTCTGGGCGGTAGAGCCCGAAAGCGTCTGAAAGCGGTTGGGACTCTCTCCCTGTCCTGAGCCCCTGGTCGAGCAGGACTTCTCTATTCACTAACAGGTAGTCTGCCGCGCTAGAGATCCTGCGACAGTATCCCTTAATGTTCCAAACGCTTGCAGGAGTCTTCTGTTCAGTGAGGAGGGGAAAGAGCTGATCCTGCAGGTCGAAATAACGGTCTTTCGGGATGAGATCCAGAACGCCAGACTCAAACAAGTAGAGTCCGGCTGGACGAAAAGTACTCCGCTTGTTCTGCGCTGGGTGGAGCCGGTGAATCGCCTTGACATCCCGATTGGTATCGACCTCGACTTGCTCCAACTCCCACGGCAGGGGTTGGATGTGCATTGCGCCGACGGTTGCCACTGCGCCGCGCTCTTGGTGGAAGGCAACCGCTTGGCGCAAATCGACATTCAGGAACAAATCGCCATTCACTACCCAAAACGCGTGGCCGTGCAGACGGTCCTCGATCTCTTTTAGCGATCCTCCCGTTCCCGGCAAGGTCTTCTGCACCATGCACTCGACCTGTAGCGGGGAACTACGAAAGTGCTCTTCCAGTTGATTGGCCGCCTCGGCCGCGCTGACATCCAGAGAAATCAGGAGATGTTCGACCCCAGCAGCAAGGAACACCGTGGCCACATACTCTATCAAGGGGCGATTGGCGATCGGCAGAAGTGGCTTCAGTGGCATCCCCAGGAACTTCTTCGTGGAGGCGGGGCCGCCGGCCAAAACGACAGCTGTCCGGGGCATCGAACTCATAGTTTTTCGTAAATCGCTCGCGGAATAACAAATGTCCGGCGGTTGAGGATGGGCTCCACGTTGTCACATCCTGCCGCGGCAAGTTTGGCTAACGCCTTTGCCACTACCGGCACGCGAGTCTTTCCCGCATGAACAACAAACAGCACCCGATCGACCTGCGGGGCGTATAACAGCGACTCTGGGTAAAGGTTAACAGGCGGACCGTCCACTAGAATAAAGCGGAAAGAGCGAGCCAACTTCTCTAAGAGGCCACGAAATTTCATGGGCTCTAGTGCCTGAATGGGAGCGGGGGGAATAATCCCCGCTCCCATGACCAACAGGTTGGCAATAGGTGTGGTCTGGACAACGGCACTGGCCTCTCTGGTCCCCGCCAGGAGATTACCTAACCCGGTGTTGTCGGCCGCGCCAAAAACCTTGCAGACGTTCGGACTGTGAAAATTGCCATCGATCACCAAGACCAGCCCAGTGCCTTGTTCCGCCGCTGCGATGGCGAGACCTACCGCAACCGAGGTAGTTCCTTCTCCGGTATTAGCGCTGCACACCAGCACCGCTTTGGACGGTCCTGGGCCGACGAGGGCGAGGAGATTCTGGTAGATCCCGGAGAAAATGTGGCGGTTTTCTGTCGTCAGCATTTTATTCAAAATATGATTATCATCTACCAGTATTTTATTCAAGATATGAGTAATTTGCCCGATAGTTGGGTGAGGATGTCCCCTGGCTGACCAATGGCCAGCTCCGCTCCGCCCATGATAGGCACACAGTTTTTTAGAGAATCCCTTCTTCTTTCAGCCCAGCCAAATCTGCCGTCGTCAGTCCCAGCAGCGCGCCATAGACCTCGGCGTTGTGCTGGCCCAGCAACGGCGCTGGCTGAACCTCGACTGGCGAGTCGGACAGTTGCACGGCACAACCAGGCATCGTGAAAGTGCCGCGGGTAGGATGCTCGATGGTGGTGATCATGCCACGGGCTTTGAGATGCTCGTTAGCCAGTACGTCTCCACTGTCGAGGACTGCACCGCAAGGTACTCCGACCTCACCCAACACGCGCATCACCTCAAATTTATCTCGCTGGCGAGTCCAGGCCGCAATCGCTGCAAAGAGTTCATCGAAATGTTTGTTCCTATTCCGTTGATCGGCAAAACGCGGGTCAACTATAATATCGGCCCGGCCGATCGCCGTGAGCAGACTCTCCCACATTGCCTGGGTCGTAGTGATAAGGAAGGCGTAGTCGTTTGGACCGCCGGGTGCACACGGATACAAGTCTGTTGGCGCGAGTGCCGTCACGCGGTTACCCCGGCGCTGCACAGGGACATCGCCTAAATAATGACCGAGCATCGCGATGCGACTGAGATTCACCACTGCATCCTGCATCGACACCTCGAGGCGTTGGCCGCAGCCGCTCTTCTCCCGTTGTAAGAGTGCGGCCAGGACGCCGACCGCGCAGTGCACACCGGTACCAGTGTCGCCGATGGTGGGACCGGGCTTCAGTGGCTGCGTCTCCGGCGTGCCCGTGACACTCATGGCTCCGCCGGTCGCTTGGGCGATCATGTCAAAGCTTTTGTAGCCCGCATAGGGGCCATACGTGCCGAACCCTTTGACCTGAGCGTAGATGAGGCGCGGATTGATTTGGCTGATGACATCGTAACCCAGACCCAAATCTTGAATCGCTCCCGGGCCGTAGTTCTCGATCAGCACGTCGAAGTGGAGAACCAGTTGTTTCAAGAGCGCCACTCCCTTGGGACTCTTGAGGTTGAGGGTGACGCTTTTTTTATTGGCATTGAGCAAGAGAAAGTAGGGCGAGTCCACGCCGGGCTGGTCGGTGATCAGGTAGCGCCCCTGGTCTCCACCCCTGGGCGATTCGACCTTAACGACCTCGGCGCCGAGAAACGCCAGGAGTTCGGTGCATGACGGTCCAGCTTCGAACTGGGTGAGATCAAGAATCTTGATATGATCCAGTGCCTTCATGGGGACCCTCCAGTATCAGATTACGGCTCACTCCGGTTCGGAGTCGCTTTCTCCTGAGTCGCTAGGCTCGGCCTGTGCGGGGAGACCAGCCGAGGCCGACGGGGCGGGCATCGCCGGCGATCCCTCAGCGGACAAGCCTGGCTCATCATTTGCGCTCGGCCCTGTGGCTGTGGGTTCACTCTCTGTGGGAGGTGTTGCGTCTACGCCTGAACGGGGTGAACGAGCTTCCGGCACGGGCGCGGTCGATGCGGTGGTTGGAGGCGTCGGCTCAGCTTCCGTGCCAAAGGTTGAGGCGGGGGGAAGTGAGTCATCTACCGCTTCAGCTTCGCGGGTGGGCGCGTTGGAGAAATGAAGTCTGCCTTTGGCGTCAGTCCATTTATAAATGCTTCCCTCGGCAAGGGCAGAAGAGCAGGCAAGGGAGAACAACCAGCCCAGAGCTATGGCAGGTACGAGTGTTTTCATGGCGATCCTTCCTCCCTGCAAGGTATACGGGCATATAGTGGCATAAATGGTGGTTCCGTTGCAACTGCCTGTGCTATGAAAGGGGCGTGAAAGATAGAGAAAAATTCCCCAAAGTAGCGAAACTCGCCCAGCCTCGGCGCCCGCCGCCGTTGCACCAGGCGACCCTGGAAGAGTCAATCGCCCGCTTAAGCTTACGGCACGTTACCACCAAACGTATGTTCGGTGGGCGCTGCTACTACGCCGATGGGAAGCCGTTTTCCATCCTTCTGAGCACAGCCCTGGCGCTCAAGCTTCCCGCTTCGCAACTGCGAGCAGGATGTGAGCGGGACGATGGCCAACTATTCCATCCTGGCGGTGGGGACTTCGTCATGCGCGAGTATTTGGAACTGAGTGAGCAGGTGTTGATGGATGAAGACCGGGTCGATGCCTACGTGCTGGCGAGCTATCGCTTTATCGCTGGGCAGGGCACGGCAGAGGAAGATCTGGCCTGGAGCGATCTGCTGCACGGGCGGGAAGAATTGTATAAGCGGGCGAAGGCGAAGAAGTAGAGGAAATTTTCTCCCTTTCCCACGACAGGAGAGAGAATGACTATACCCCCTTCGATGATGACCTTGTTGGGCATGGGTTTCTCCGTTTTCTCCCTCTCCCAGAGGGAGAGGGAACCCGCACTGCCTGTTACAGCCTCTCAATAATCTTCCCGTACTTCAGATCCATGTCATAGACCGCAAAGGTGCAGCGGCGCATTTTCTTCACCGGCATCTTGTGCCAGGGGTCAAGTTCGGAAGCGCCAGTGAACTGACATGATCCCGGTCCTTCCCATAGGTCTTTAGGCCGCTGGACCACATCGATCTCGATGAGTTCAGCCAGCGAGGGCGGTGCGCCTTCTTCCGGGCTGGGGATCACGCGCAGGCACACCGGCGGGATGGCGCTAAAGCTGGTGAGGTTGATTGGCCGCTCCGGTCGCATCACGCCCGTGCAGATGCGCAGCCCCTTCGGCCGCTCGACGTAGCCCATGAGGTGGTCGTTCTCTTTGACGAAGCCGATATGCGCCAGTTTTTTGGGAATGCCCCAGATCTCCCGGCCGGCGGCCAGCGGCGGCTCAGTGGTGAGGAAAATCTGCGTGATATACTGCATCGGCCGACCGCGATGCGGGCCGAAGGTCGTCCACGGGTATTCAACCAGGGCGAGAGCAGCGGTCGGGGTATCGGTCAGTTCGAGTGGCGCGGGCAGGATGCTGGCCGCAGCCTCAGCATCGGTCTCATATTCAAACAGCGCCAGTTGCACGTCTTTGTAGTAGAAGGGGGGTTGCTGGTAGAGGGGAGCATCCACCGGCATAGTGAAAGCAAATTGTTCTTTCGTCAATCGTCCGCGCAATCCCATAGAAACCTCCTTGTGCGCTGTCTTCGGGTGTCCTACCTTGTCCCGAGCGGCGTCATTAGACACCGCGGCTCTGGGCGTTGTCAAGCAAAAGGACAGTCCTGCTCAAACTCCGGACTTTAGACGCTAGACCCTGGACTCTAGACTGTTCAACAGCGCCTTGGCCTCTTGCAGATCTGCCGTGTCAAACCCCTCCGTGAACCAGCCGTAGATCTCCGCCAGCATCTGGCGGGCTTCTTCTTTCTTGCCCTGGCTCTGCCATAGCCGGCTCAAACTCATCACCGCCCGCAACTCCAACGACTTCGCACTCTGCCGGCGGGTAATCTCGATGGCCTTCCGAAAACAGTCTTCAGCTTCCTTTTGGACGCTAGACTCTAGACTCTGGACGCTAGACTGTTTGAGCGTAAGCTCCCCTTTCAGCCGATACAGCTGTGGCTCCTGGACACGCGCATCCGTTTTGTGCACAAGATCTAACGCTTCGGCCAGCAATGTAAGTCCTTCTTCCGTCCGCCCCGCTTTCCCATACGCCTCGGCCAGCAGGGTGAGAGCGCTCGGCCGTCCTAGCTCTGACCCCATAGCCTGCCAGGCAGCGGTGCCTTGGCGTATCTGCGCAATCCCTTCCTCTGTCTTCCCCTGCATGATCAACAGAGAGCCCTGCTGGACGGTCGCCCATGCCAAGAAAAACGGAAACCCTTGCTCCATCGAGAGCGTCATCGCCGCTTCTACCTGCTCTTGAGCCAATTGCTCTTCCCGTCGGAATTGATAGACCGTAGCAAGCATGTGCCGAGCATAAACTACCATAAAGGGATGAGACAGCTCCTCGGCCAGCCGGAGTGCCTCGTTGACTCTCTTCAGAGCCTGGTCTGGATAGCCAAGCAACCACAAAGCGCAGGCTCCATAACAGAGGCAAGTCATTCCAGGGTCCTGCCCATAAATAAAGGTCAAGGAGCTGTGCTGCTGAGGATCGTAGAGAGCAAAGCCTTGCTCGAAGTGTTCTAAGGATGGGGCCACCTCGCCAAGCCAGTACGAGGTGACCCCCAGTCCCTGGTGGGCCTCCAGAAGGAGCGTGGGATCTTGTAAGCTCTGTGCCAGGCGCATGTACTGCTCGGCCAGTTCGTGCGCGGTCTTGTGTTCTGCCCGCTGTCGATAAAACGCCGCTAGCCCCCACAACACGGGGAAGAGCTGAAAGGTCTCTCCTACCTGCTGGCATAGCTCTCGCGCCCGTGCGCAGGCTTTTTCCAGTTCCGGGGTAGCCCAGCCTTTGGTAGCGATGAGTGGGGCGCTCAGGGCGATTTGCAGCGTGAGTTCTTGCTGGGCGCGCTGGGGTGTGTCCGGTAAAGCCTTGAGCAGATCCAGCCCTCTCGTAAGGTGGCCGATCGCTTCCACATAAGCCGAGCGCTGGGCAGTTTTCTCCCCTGCCCGCTGCCAGTAAGGGATTGCCTGCGCGCTAAGGCCTGCCTCTGTGTAGTGATAAGCGAGCAGCTCGGGCTGGGTCTCTTTGGCTTCGGCAAACTGTTCCTCCAACATCTGGGCGATCTTATTGTGATATTGCTGCCGTGTGCTCTTCAGCAATGACTGATAGGCCGCGTCCTGAATGAGGGCATGCTTGAAGAGGTAGTGTGTCTGCGGTGGAAGGCCTCGCTGGTAAAGCACTTCAGCTTCTACCAGCTTGGCCAATGCCTGCTGCAAACTGCTCTCGTCTACCGGCGAGACAGCTCGAATCAACTCATAGGAAAATTCCCGCCCCAGGGTGGCGCCCAGTTGCGCTACTTCTTTGACCGTCCCCAGCCGATCGAGTCGAGCCATCAGCGAGTCGTGCAATGTGGCGGGAATTGCCAGCGGCGAAGAGGGCGCACGGCCGTGCGCCCCTACAGACTCCAAAACGGTTTTGGTCAACTCTTCTACGAATAGCGGCACCCCATCGGTCTTACTCACTATCTGTTGGAGTACCTCGAAGGGCAGGGCCTTACCACCAGCAACCCGCTCGACCATACGCTCGGTCTGGGTGCGGGCCAAACGGCTGAGCGTGAGCTGGGTCAGGTGGGAGCGTATGGCCCACGGCGGAATGAACTCAGGGCGAAAGGTCAACACGATGAACAGGCGGGCTGTGGGGACTTGCTCGATCAGGAGGTTGAGCAACTCCAGTGTGGAGGGATCGGCCCAGTGCAGGTCTTCCACGTCGAGGCGCAGCGGCTGCCGCTCTGCCTCCGCCAGCAGCCAGGCGAGAATGGCTTGCTGGGTCTTCTCTTTCTGTTTCTGAGGTGTGAACGTGAGCGGGGAGTAGCGTTCGGGCAGGGGGAGAGAGAGCAGGGAGGCAAACAGCGGCACTGTCTCTGCTCGTGGGGGCAACTCATGAATTGCCTCTACCTCTAGCGTCCCTTCCAGCTTGCGCAGTCTCTCTTCGGAAGAATCGTCCCGCTTGAACTGCAGCAGACGCTGCAACAGATCAATCACCGGATACAAGGCGCTGTTCTGATAATAGGGTGAACAGCGGCACTCCAGCCGCGTGTGAGTTTCTTGCGCCAGCCGCTCTCTCAACACCTGCAGCAGCCGTGATTTGCCAATCCCTGGCTCCCCGTTCAGCATCACTACCTGCCCAGCCCCCTCCTTGGCTCGCTCCCAGCGCTGCACCAGTAGCCCTACTTCCTCCTCCCGGCCTACCAACGGGGTTAAGCCGCTCGTGACTGCGACCTCGAAGCGGCTCTGTGCTCCGCTCTCGCCAAGGACTTGATACACCTCCACCGGCGTCGAGACCCCCTTCAGCGTCTGCGGGCCAAGGGTTCGGCACGCGAACAAACCCGCGACTAGCCGGTAGGTTGTTGTGCTGATGACCACCATGTTCGGTTCGGCGAGCCCTTGCAGTCGCGCGGCCACGTTGGGGGTCTTCCCCAGTGCCATCGACTCCCGGTAGTCTCTGCCGCCCATCTCGCCGACGACGACCAAGCCAGTGTGTATCCCGATGCGTACTTGTAGGGGCGCAGCATGCTGCGCCCCTACGACTTGTTGTAATTGTGCATTTAGTTGTGGCAGCGCAGCCACAATGTCCAGCCCTACGCGCACCGCCCGCTGGGCATCGTCTTCGTGGGCTACCGGATAGCCAAAGTACACCAACAAGGCGTCGCCCACATAGCGCGCGATATATCCCTCAAAGCGGTGGATGACGGCTGTGCAGGTCTCTTGATAGGCCCGCACTACTTCGCGCAGCTCTTCGGGATCGAGTTGTTCCGCCAGAGGGGTCGAACCCACCAGATCACAGAACATCACTGTCAATTGCCGGCGTTCGGCTGAAATCAGTTCGGAGTTCGGGGTTCTGAGTCCGGAGTCTGATTGACTTGGTTCCCGTTTCGCCGTTTCCCCGTTTCGCCGTTTCGCCGTTTCCTCTCTCGTGAGGAACGTGCCGCAGTCAGAGCAGAACTTAGCCCTTGGTTTTACCTCGTGTCCACAGCCAGGGCAGAGGCGGACTAAGCTGGTTCCGCACTCCTCGCAAAACTTGGCTGCTTTACTGTTCGCGTGCTGGCACTGCGGACACCGCATGCTTGATTCCTCATTTCTCCCGGGGCTCTGATGCCGGTCCCACCCAAATTATCCTGCGAAAGGGAGCGTGCTGTCAAATGCAAAAGCGTTCAGCTATCAGCTATCAGCCAGACAAGGTAAGATAACCGATCGAGTGGAAGCTCTTGGTTTGACAATGACAAATCATTTTGGTTTTCTCCGTCTTTGCTGAAAGCTGACTGCTGAAAGCTAGCTGCTGACGAAAGTGACACATGGCCGACAACGTGCTTCGATGGTCTTCTCTGGGAGTCATGGCTGCTTCGGTTCTGGGAGCGCCGGTCGAATGGTTGAAAAACACGCTGGCGTTTCATCCGAACCGTGTCGTCCACACTTCCCCGGCGACGTATGGCCTTCCTTATGAAGAGGTGTGGTTCGGTGGGCGGGACGGACGCACGCTGCACGGCTGGTATATCCCTCGCCGCAAGCAGGCTTCCGACTCTCCCGAACCGCTGTTCATCTGGTTCCACGGCAACGCTGGCAATATCGCACATCGCCTACCTCAACTCCAGTTGCTCTACCAGCAGGTGGGTGGAAGCCACTTCTTGTTCGACTATCAAGGCTTCGGCCA
>WNFB01002383.1_pt1 | contig 23115 bp, 20 predicted proteins | sample 5400501 | NCBI WGS metagenome assembly WNFB01 (sample SAMN13153341, study PRJNA577476) | soil metagenome | isolation source: 200 cm saprolite under Douglas fir tree site 2 hole 1 | place: USA:California | collected 2015-04-18 | reverse complement strand
TAGCCGCTGCCTCTCAGTCTCTCTATTACGCTGAAATTTGAAAGTTGGAGCACCCATCCACCCATTTTCGTGGACTTGCAGGCGGCGCCTACGACGCGAAGCCTTTCTCCTGGTTGGATCCCCGAGAGCCTTCCGGCTAGGTCTCTCCACGCGACCAGCTTGTTCTCGCCTGTGTCATCGCCTACGACCAGTTCACCCTTCTTCACTGTCGTGCCGTCCTTCAGACGGACGTCGTCGACGCTTCCGTGAGAAAGGGCTATGACTTCTATCATGATTTGCGCATCCTCTTCTTTGACTTCTTGGAGTTTCGTCACCAATCCGTCGAGGCCCGGGAAGGACTCGTTCTCAACTACCTGAATCGAGTTCGCGCTCCTAGAATACAACCTTCCCTCTGTGGTTTGGTCGGGGACCACCCCAACGACGTCGCCTTGTGCCGGTTCCTTCACATCTTTCCCAAGCTCGATGAATCTGACTCTCCTGTCTTTTCCTACGCCCAGGACGACCTTCGCCGACGTCCCCGAGGTTGTCGCCGCCACCCTTAGTTCGATCCTCTCAGGAGGCGGGCCCGTCGAAATCACACTCCCAGCGTCACCATGGATTTCGAAGTCTCCATTGTTAGAGCGCCTGGACCTCACATTCGTGATGCGAATTTTCTGACCGGGCTTCAACTCTGGCTTGGCCTCGGGGCTCCAGACGACGACCCGCGTTTCCTTCCCGCCGTCTCGTGCGACCCCGAACTGGAAGAGCGAACCAGGCGAGCCATCCGACCTGACGAATTCACTGTATCGCGGCTCAGAGCTGACGACACATTCGAGGGCCACGAACGGCTCTTCCTTCGTGAGGTTGGGGAGTTTCTGGGTGACAGTTGAAAGCGACGGGACCTTCGCCGCGACCTTCTCTTCTGTCACAAGTTCGATTCGGCCCCGCTTCCCCAGGTTCAGGTTAGGCTTGCCGTCCAGCCCCTGTTTGACGTAGGCGTTGGCCACTCTAACCAAAGAGTCGACCTCGAGCCCGAGCTTGCCTGTTTGCTCGATCCCCTCTTCCCAGACCGTGAGCCGTGCCGAGTTCTTGCCGTCGAAGAGCATGACTCTCCGATACTTCCCCGTCCCACCGTCTTTCTTGTTGTAGGTGGCGATCGGGTAAAGGGCGAGGATTCTCGCAACCACAGTTACGTCGTTTGCTCCGATGTACAGGTCCTTGATCGTCATATCAGAAGAAGCGTCTTCCTTGCGCAGTGAAACTCCCAGCTCACCTGCCACGAGGAACAGCGCTCCTTGGTTGGTCAGATAGCCAGCCCCGACGGTGCGCTTCTTGTCTTCTATCCGGCGCATCACCTCGTCCCTGTTCAGCTCGGGCCGGCTCTGAAGAAGTTCGCCGATCAGGGCTTCGAAGTCATACATGGTCTAAGCTTTCGCGGTCGTTGAGTTCACTGCGGCTATGCCCTCCTCCAGGATATCGAGCCCTTCGTCCATCACTTCCTCGGTGATGTTCAGCGGAGGTATGAAACGGAGCGTATTCCTCCCGGCGATGATTACCAGCAGCCCATGGTTGAAGCAGTAATCGATAATCTGTTTCGCTTCTGCGTCCCCTCTGGCTTTGGTGGACTTGCTCTTTACAATCTCAACCCCGACGAACAATCCCATGCCTCTGACGTCTCCGACGATTTCATACTTCTCCTTCATCTCCAAGAATCTCTTCTTCGCCTTCGCTCCGAGCTTCTTCGCGTTCTCCATAAGGCGCTCCGACTTCATAACATCCAACGTGGCAAGAGCTGCTTCCACAGCCACCGGGTTGGCCCCGAAGGTCGAGGCGTGTTGCCCCGGCTTCCAGCTCTCCATGATGTCCGCCTTTGCGACGATGGCGCTCAATGGAAGCCCAGAAGCGATGCCCTTGGCTATGGCGACGACGTCGGGTACGACCCCATAGTGCTCTATCCCGAGGAACTTGCCCGTCCTCCCGACTCCGGTCTGGATCTCGTCTGAAACGAAGAGGACTCCTTCCTTCCGGAGGAACTCCATCTTCTTGAAGTACTCAGGGGGGGCCGGAACATACCCTCCCTCTCCCTGGATGGGTTCGAAGAAGTACGAGGCGACTTCGTCTACAGGGACGAACTTCTCGAGGTACTGCTCCTTGAAGTAATCCACGCAGTAGTAATCGCACTCAGGGAAAGTCTGCTTCCAGGGGCACCTGTAGCAGTATGGGAATGGGAAGTGAACTACCTCTGGAATCAGAGGGATCGCCCCCTTCCTCTGAATCGGCTTGCTGGCTGTCAGGCTGAGCGCCCCCATGGTCCGGCCGTGGAAGGCCCCTGAATGAGACAGGAACAACGGACGTTTCGTATGATTCCTCGTCAGTTTCATTGCCGCCTCGATGGCCTCCGCTCCGCTGTTGCCGTAGTAGATCATCTTCTGGAAACTCCCAGGGACCAATGATACTAGACGCTCCGAGAGCTCGACGAGATTCTCGTAGTAGAAGTCGGTGTAAGAGAAGTGGACGAACTTCTCCGCCTGGTTCTTTATGGCCTGGACTACCTTTGGGTGGGTCGAACCGGTACTCAGCACCGCAATTCCAGCCGCGAAGTCGATGAACTGGTTCCCATCGACGTCCTTCACCAGCGACCCGTGCGCCGATTCGATGGCCAGCGGATAGAAGCGTGAAATGGAAGGCGAAACATACTTGGCAGTCTTCTTCACCACTGCTTGCGCCTTCGGTCCAGGGAGCTTACCCTCGACCTTGGCAAACTTCCTAGATTTCATAGAATTCAGGCCTCGCCCTTACCGTGGGGCTAAAATCCTTTGCCCGAACTGGCGATGAAAATCTGTCGTTTACAGGCTTGAAACTGAACTCAGGCGGGTATCGTCAGCTCTATCTCGAGCACTGGAAGGTTGAGCTGCCTTCCATCCCTTGAGGTGACATTCTCACCGTCGATGGTGATGTTGGAGATCTGGACGTTGCTCATGAAGCGCTTCTTCAGCACCTGAGCCACTTCGACAGACATGTTGATTGCCTCCCCCCGGGCTCTGAGGACAACCTGCTTTGCGCCACCGTTGAACATGGTGATGCAGGCTGTTACATAGTTTAGGAGGGGCTTGCTCTGGCCGACGATGACGGTCTTTCTCTCTTCAGACACGGTCTGGGGCAGGCCCCGGTTTCAGGCTATAAACGCTCGCCTTGAGGCCCGCTCTCACTACTGCAGCAGTCTTGAGAGCAACAGCCACAGCAACAACACACCATTTGATTCACCCCTCATGGGGTAATAAGACTGGGGGTAGTTATTGACCGACCCGGCGGTATCTCCCTCTAACCTTCTCTATTGCTCCGTGATTGACCAGTCGTCTCAGGATCCTGGACACCACCTCCTGGTGATAGCCGAGGCTACGCTTCAAGGTTGAGAAGGCAATGGGCTCGGTGCTCGTACACACGGCGATGCACACCTGGGCCTCACGCTCCGTGAGTTGGAGGCAATCAGGCTCACCGCACATCGCCACCGGGCAGCATGACGCCTGCATGCAATGTCAAAGCGAGTCGGGGGTATTTATTGACCGACCTTGACCAGAATCCAACTCTCATAGTCCGGGTTGAAACGGACATGGGCCGTTAAATAGAAAATACCTATTGTGCTTTGGGCATGTATAAGACAGGGCGGCGATATCGAATCTATCCCACCAAGAATCAAGAAAAGACCCTGCTCAGAATGGCGGAGGCTGCACGAAAGCTTTGGAACGATGCGTTGTGGCACCGCAAGTGGGTGTGGGAGAGTGAAAGGAGATCGGTGTCATATGCTGAACAAGCCCGGATTCTGACCAAGGAACGCCAAGTAGAATTGGAATTGGGGTTGTTGTATTCGCAATCAGCGCAAGACATCCTACGGCGACTCGACAAGGCCTTCAAGTCATTCTTAAGCGGGCTAGCAAAATATCCGAGGTTCAAATCTGCGAATAGCACTTCTTCTTTCACTTATCCTCAAGCCTACAACGGCAGCGTCAACATGAATGAGAACACCATAGAATTATCCAAGGTAGGGGCCGTCCCAATAGTAACTCACCAGAAAGTTCCGTCCGAGGGTAAGCTGAAGACATGCACAGTAATTCACGAACCAAGCGGGGATTGGTACGTTTCTTTGGCATACGTTATGGACTCGCCCATACGAAAGCCATCAATGGTCTCGTCACCGGTTGGGGTGGACCTAGGCCTGAAATCGATAGTCGTCACTACGGACGGGGTGAGGATTCCACACCCGAACTATCTCCGCAAGGCAGAAAGACGACTCGTGAGGTTGCAAAGGTCGGTCTCGAGGAAGCAAAAGGGTTCTAAGAACAGAACAAAGGCACGGCATCTTCTAGCAGGGTGCTGCGCCAAGGTCGCGAGACAGCGAAAGGACTTCAACCACAAGCTGACTACAGATCTAGTAAGACACCACGACGCCGTTTTCTTCGAGGACTTGCGTATCGCCAATATGACCAGGAACCATTCGTTGGCCAAATCAATTCACGATGCTGGGTGGGGCCAGCTACTCTCATTTGCAAAATACAAGGAGGAACGTGCCGGTGGAATGTTCGAGACTGTTCAATCCGCTTATTCTACTCAAGAGTGTTTCTTTTGTGGAACTCTGAATCCCATAGGGCTGGACGTCAGAGAATTCGATTGCGCCGGCTGTGGAAGGCGACTAAATCGAGACCTTAATGCGGCGTGGATCGTGCTGAAGCGAGGAATCGCCAAGGTAGGGCAGGACATGCCCGAACTCACGCCTGTGGAGATTGGGCCTCCACCCCCCGAGTCGAACTCAGGGGCGAGCCCGGTCGCTGAAGCAGGAACTACAGGCGGCGGGGTACATGCCCAATTACCGCTGTCGCTGAAAGCCCACGATACCATTTGTGGGAGGATGTCACTGACCGACCTATTTTGTCAGGGCCGAGTAAGCGTGTGAATTCCTTCTCGTCGATATCCCCAGGTCCACGGACCTTGATGTGCCGGAAGCCCTTGCCGGTCCCCTCAAGCCTAGGTGATTTCATTTTCGCTCCCTGAAAGAAGCCCAAATTGACATGGTCCTTGTGGACCATGATCCACGCGACGTTGTGGCCGTTGAAAAGATAGGTAGGATTCCTCCATTTCACGAGCTCCTGGGACTTGGGCAGTGCCTTGTGAATGACATGTCTCAGCTGGTTCGCGAGGGCCCGCATCGGTGCGTCCGCTTCTTCCATAAGCTGGTCAACTGTGAGACCTGGTCCCTTGGGCACGAGTCCCGTAGACCGACGATAGAATATAAACCGAGGCAGAGTGAGTCGCAAGTTAGGGGTCGTCGGCTAGTCTGGTCTAGGCTTTCAGCCTCGGGAAAATCCGAAAGGGGTTTTCGAGAACGCTGAAGATCGCTGGTTCAAATCCGGCCGACCCCACTTATTCCGCTGTGTCGGACACCTGGTTTGTCTGATCATCGGCCCCGCCAAAAATCGCTGGGCGTTCTAGAGAGTAGACGTAAATCCGACCGACTCAAGAAATGAGATGCATGACGAAGGAAGAAAAGACCGACGGCAATGTCCTCGGCTATTCACTGATTCTCGCAGCGGGCTTTGTGCTCCTAGTGGCCTATGTCTTCCTCGAAAGAGCGGAGTTGATTTACTTCGTTTTTGTAACTCCCTACGCATACATTGCGGCCTTCGCCGTCCTTCTGACGTTTGTAGTCCATTCGCAAAAGCGGCTGGTTCTGACGTCTTCTATTATCCTTGGTGCGTTGGCTGTCGTTGCGGTCACATCCGTCTTCACTGTCCCACATGGATATCCTGTCCCGTACCAAAACTCCGTTACTTCGTGTACCAACGTGAGAATCCCGAATGCCACGTCGCCTTGGGGGTACACCTACGGCAGCCAATGCTCAACGAGCCCAACTGCAACTGTTACCTCTTTTCTTTGGAACTTCCTCTACTGGTTGCCTGTCTCAGGCCTGGCACTGTTTACAATGCCGAGTTGGCGGAAGAACAAAAGTGTCTCAGAGAAGGCAGGGTACTCTATCATAGGCCTCATCCTTCTGATGGCGCTGTTGCTTCCATTGGCAGGAATCCCAAGCGTTGGTTCCTGAAGCGAATGGAGAAGAATGAATCGCCTTCCAATACCACCAAAAGTGACAAGCCAAATCCGGCCGACCCCACCTTATCCCTTCACATGCCGACAAGATGATAGTTCGGATTTCTGACATATGCTTGGCAGTTGCACCCTTCGACCGTGCATTTCCCTCTCTTGGTCGCACGAATGGTCTGGAAGAGTATCTCATGACCCTCAGCCAGATGCCGACAATTGCAAACTCCCATTCCGGATTTCTCACGAATTCTGCTCACGATATCTCATCCTACACCACTGATACTTGGCGTCATTCTTAACGCTAATTCAACGCGCACTTTGGAGGGCATCAAAAACCCCTTAAACGTCTGGTGAACGAATTTCTTTCTTGGAGCGGGTAATTGGCCACATCGACCTCGACTACTTCTACGCCCAGGTCGAGGAAGTGGAGAATTCTTCGCTCAAAGAAAGGCCCGTCATCGTCTGCGTCTTCTCTGGCAGGACAGAGGACAGTGGTGTCGTGAGCACCGCAAACTACAGGGCGAGAGAACTGGGGGTGCATTCAGGGATGCCAATCGTCCTGGCAAAGAAGAAGCTCGATGGCAAGAACGCAGCCGTGATTAGAATGGAGCACGAGAAGTACGAAATTGTATCGAGCAGGATAATGGAGGACGTTGCTCAGAAGGTTGACATCCTTGAACCCACGGGCATCGACGAGGCCTTCTTCGACCTGACTGCTTCCACTGGCGGAGACTACGCCAAAGCGCAGACGACCGCCGAGAAAATCAAAGAATCAATTCTCAAGAACGAACACCTCACATGTTCGGTTGGACTCGGCAGGAGCAAGGTGGTCGCAAAGCTCGGGTCTGATATGGCGAAGCCGGGTGGGTTGAAGGTTGTCACGCCAGAGACAACGAAGGCCTTTCTGAACCCACTTTCGGTCACAAAGCTCTACGGTGTGGGCCCGAAGACTGCAGTGACTCTTGCCGAGTTGGGGATCAAGACGGTCGGCGACCTGGCAACGACAGATTCCTCGGCGCTCGACGATAGGCTCGGGAGGAAGTTCGCAGCATACCTTCTCGCCGCAGCCAAAGGAGAGGACGACGACCCCGTCAGGGCAGACTTGGAGCCCACACAATTCAGCCGCATTGTGACATTGAAGCGCGATACCAGGGAACCACGGGAGGTCTTCGAGCAAATGGCTGATGGAATAGATTACGTCCACACGAAACTGACGTCGTCGGGGAAATCATTCAGGACCGTCACGGCGATAGGCATCCTCACCGACCTCTCCACCAAGACGAAGAGCAAGACCTTCGAAACTCCGGTGAACAACGCGACTATTCTCAGAGAAACCACACTCGGCCTCTTCGACGAACTCAGCACGGTTGTCGACAGGGACTTCAGGAGGGTCGGGCTCCGCGTGTCAGGGTTCACCAGCGTCGAAGACCAGACTTCGCTTTCTGAGTTCCTGAATCCGGTCAGGTAAGACGATGAGCGAATCAAAGGAGGCTTGGAAAGAGAAGTTCGCTGAGTTTGGAAAGTATGGGCCAAAGCTGGACAGGGCGATCGACACTGTACTCGCGGGTGGGGTCAAAGAGAGCCGATTTCTCCCCAGCGGTCGGAAGGTTATCACAGTGGTCGGGAGGCTCGGGGACGAATTCATCGACCCGGCAAAACCATACTGCTCGTGCAGCAATTTCTTTTTCCGCGTCCTCGGAGGAAGGGAGGATATCTGCTACCACCTCCTCAGTCACAAGATTGCGACCAAGACGGGCAAGGTGGACATAATCGAATTCAGTGATGAGGAGTACGGGCCCTACCTAGTCGCCACCGTCCGTGATGTCTTCGAAGTATTGAGGAAGAGCAGCACGTAACCTGTTTGGAAAGAGCCACGGGCGAGACCATCGTGCCGGATGCAATTCGATCTCGCGACCCCCTGCTTTCCTTTCTTAGGATACAAGGCAGGTGCTCTAACCAGGCTGAGCTACCGTGGCACGCCCTGCTCGCTCCACACTGACTTTATCACTTTTCTTCTTGTGATAGCCCTATAGCCTGCCAAGCTCAAAGTGAGGGAACGTGGAATACCGCCGGCTGGGCCAGACAAGAGAGAAAGTCTCCACAATCGGGATGGGCACCTGGAGAATAGGCTCCTACGGTAGTCCAGACGAGCGAGCCCGCCAGGTGGCGGCCATCAAGAAAGGGATCGAGCTTGGTATCAATCTCATCGACACGGCTGAGATGTACGCCAGTGGGCGCTCGGAGGAAGTTGTCCGAGACGCCGTCAAGGACATCCGCAAAGAAGTGTTCATCGCGACCAAGGTCTCGCCGGGCAATCTCAGGCACGACGATGTCATCGAGGCCTGCAAGGGGAGTCTACGCAGACTGGGTACATCGTACGCCGACCTCTACCAGGTGCACTGGCCCAACCCTAGCATTCCGATCAGGGAGACGATGTCTGCGATGGAGCAGCTCGTCCGCGAGGGCCTGGTAAGATACATCGGAATCAGCAACTTCAACGTCTCTGAAACCGACGCGGCCAGGGCCGCTCTCCCGAAGAGCGAAATAGTATCCAATCAGGTCGAATACTCGCTCACGAACAGGTACGTCGAACCAGAGATTCTTCCGTACTGCGTCAGCGAGAAGATGACACTGATCGCTTACAGCCCCCTCGCCCAGGGAGTCATCTCCGACTCGATACCGAAAGCAATTCTTCAGAAGTATAAGATGACTTCAGCCCAGGCGATGCTCAATTGGGTGACGCGCAACGAGCAAGTGATCGCAATCCCCAAAGCTACAAACCAAGTCCATCTTGAGGAGAACGCATCATCCGTTTCTGTCAGGTTCGAGGGGGCAGAGTACGAGCAGATTGGGCGGTAGGACTTGCTAATCCGTTGGAAGAGGATACAGACAATCAGAGCAGCAGTTGTAGGACATTTCCAGGCTGCTGGACGGATCTAGAATTGAGTTGCACCAGATACAGCGGTTGGACGCAACGACGACTTGCAACCTGACGCAATGGTGAGATTTGGTATTTAAGATATGGCAAAGACCTATTTTGACTTCTGCGTTTGCCTAATTATTTCTTGATGTGGTGCATCCGCACCAGGTCCTTCTCGAACTGTTTGAGGTTGGCAGGTATCCGCGTGTTGATCGAGTCCTTCAGCGCGAGTCCTTTGTCCCTCTTCGTCTTCCAGACCTGGGCGTTGAACTCCATGATGCTCTGACTGACCTTCTCGCTCACATCGAACCTCTCGGCCTTGGGGAATTCCTCAAGGTGGATGCTCTGGGAGCCATACAGCCTCCTCCACGCATAGTCGGTCAGGTACGGTGTGATGGGCGCGAGCAGCAGCAACAGATTCTTCACAACCCTGTGCAGGGTGTACCAGGCGGCTTCCTGTTCCTTCGTGGTCGCGCCGTCCCCGTAGGCCCTCCCCTTGGCCATCTCCAGGTAGTTAGATGCGAAGACGTTGTAAAGGAACTCTCTTACTTTGGTCGACACAGTGAACACATCGAACCGCTCGTAGGCCTCGACACAATCCTGCGTCAGCTTCCCCAGCTCGTTGAGCATCCACTTGTCGGTCCAGGTCAGCTCGGCCTTCTCCGGGACAGGGAACGAGCTGATGAACCTGCAAGTGTTCCAGAGCTTCGTCAGGAACTTCCCCGAGCCAGCGATCCTCTCTTCGCTGAACCTGAAGTCGTCCCCCTGGCCGGCCTCGGACGCCCCCCAGAACCTGAACGCGTCCGCCCCGAACCTTATCAGAATCGGCTCCGGGTCGACGAAGTTCCCCAGGCTCTTCCTCATGGCCCTTCCCTGGGAGTCCTGTCCCATGCCGCCTATCCACGCGTGCTTGAAAGGCGCTTTTCCTGTGAGCTGATAGTTCTTCAGCAGGGTGTAGTAGAGCCACGTCCTCACGATGTCCTTGCCCTGCATCCTGATCGTCGTCGGGTAAGTCAGGCTGTGGAATCTGGCGTTCTTCGTGTACTTCGTGATGTAGAGAGGAGAAAGGCTCGAGTCCATCCACGTGTCGAAGGTTCGGGTCTCGCCGATGAACCTCATGTTGCCGCACTTCTTGCACTTCTTGAACGGCGCCTCGTCCCTCCAGGGCCTGTAGTAGACCCCGGGCTTCGGCAGGTGCGGGGTATTGCATTTGCTGCAGTACCACACAGGGATTTCAGTCGAGTAGTACCTGCGTCTGGAGATCGGATAGTCCGTCGTGAGCACATCGATCCAGTCGAGCAGGATCTGGCGATGCATCGCGGGGTGGAACTCTATCTTGTGGGCAATCTTCCTGAGGGCAGGCTTGAATTCGAGCTGCTTGAGGTAGTACTCCTCCATCGGGATAATCTCAATGGGGGTCTTGCTCCGCTCACAGAGCGGCGTCCTGTGCTGGATCTGCTCCACCTTGGTTGCTATCCCCGCGTCCTGCAGGTCTTGGATTATCTGCGACCGAGCGTCCTTCACCGCCACGCCGGCATACTTCCCGACCACGGAGGTCATCTTCCCATCCATGTCGATGGCCACTATCTCCTTGAGCTTGAACTCCCTGAACAGCATGACGTCGTTGTAGTCCCCGTAGCTGCACACCATCACCACCCCGCTCCCGAACTTGGGGTCGACGCTCCTGTGGGCCTTGATGGGCACCTCTCTGTTGTATATCGGGATGATGGCCGACTTTCCTATGAGTTTCTTGTACCTGGCGTCGGTCGGGTTTACCACCAGCATCTGACAGGCCGCCAGTAGTTCGGGCCTGGTGGTGGCCACGGAAAGCTCCGCCTTGCTGTCCTTCACCCTGAAGGTGTTCGTAACCAGGAAGGTCGGCAGCTCCTCGTACTCGATTTCAGCGTCGGCTATCGTGGTGTTGCAGTCGACGCAGTAGTTGTTTGGCCTGTTCGCAAGGTACACCAACCCCTTCTTCCAGAGTTCGATGAATGACCACTGCGTCAGCTTCCTGTAATCTTCCGAGTCTGTCCTGTATTTGTTGTAAAAATCTCCAGAGATTCCCATGGTCTTCATGAGGCCCACCATGTATGCCTCGAGGTCGTCCAGGGCGTGCTTGCAGAGGTTGATGAACTCCTCCCGGGGCGTCTTCCTCATCTGAACCCTGTACTTGCGTTCCGCATAGATCTCAACCGGGAGGCCGTTCCTGTCTATCCCAACCGGGTAGAGAACATTCAGCCCTCTCATCCTGGCCGACCTGGCCACCATGTCGATCTGGGTATACTGTGTAAGGGCTCCAGGGTGCCATGGCTTGCCGGAGGGGTAGGGTGGAGGCGTGTCCATCACGAAGTTACGATTCTTGTTGTTTGATGGCTTGAATTCGAATATTCTTTCGTAATCCCAAGTCTGTCTCATCTCAGCCTCGAGCCTGGGGTCCCATGAAGTGGCCTCAAGCTTCGCTGAGAACTGTGGCTGCAAACGAATGCAGGCTTGCGCGCTGAGGCCTATATGAAGTTGCGACAGATTTTCGGCGGTTTGAGACCCTCTCAACCTTTCATTCGGCGTAGACCGAGGGGTCCTTCACCCCGGCGTCTCTGAAAGCAAGTTTCCGCCTCTTGCAGTTGGAACAGCGTCCGCAGTGAACCGGCAGCTTGACACCTTTCACTCTCCTGAAACCAGACCCGGAATAGCAGCTGTACGTGTACTCCCAAGGGACCCCCAGCTTCTCTCCAAGCTCGACCACCTTGTCCTTGTCATAGGTAATGAGAGGCGCAAGCAGTCTATACCCGCCGTGATGAGTGGCCTGCTCTGCAGCCCGGTTCATCTCCTCGAGGAACTCGGGGGTGTTGTCCTTCATTGCCACTGGTGTCTCCCTCCTGATGCCGATGTAGACATCATAGCGCTCCCCATTAGAGATGTAGAATGATTCCGCATGAGAGAGGCCCACAAGAAGGAGGACAGCGTTGCGGCATGGGTCCCACCACTTGAGAATCCTCTGCCTGGCTTTCTCTGGGTCCCAGAGGTCTGCCTCTTTCGTCTCTGCGATCTCCTTCTCCGGGTGGGTGAGGACGGACGTGCTTATGTCACCCAGCCACCTCAGGTCGATGATTTTCAGTGGGAGGCCGAGGGCCTTCGAGATTTGCTTTATGCAGAATTCCTCGTAGTCGTAGGTCCGCTGCTTGTAGTTGCAAAATATCAGCAGTTGTTTCTTTGGCTTCAATTCTTTGTTGACGTAGTAGGCGGTGGTGACCGAGTCGACTCCTCCGGATATGCAGTTGATGGCGCTACGCTGTTCATTCATGTTTGTCCCCTCCTGACTAGGCGTCTCCTGTCGACGTGGATAGATTCGAGCACTTTTCCATGCTTTCGGAAATCGTAGGACTCTCCGGTCAGCTCTTGAAGGAGGTTTTCATAGGTGGCCATGTAAGAGAGTGCGATCTTCCGCTCCTTCTTGCTCAATGCGCAAAGACAGGCACCACACCTCGGGCACTCCCAGTCGCCGCAGGTCTCGCATGGCATAAGACCCGTTTTACCGAACCAATTCATGCATCTGAAGCAGCACAGCATCGTCGCCCTGCACATGTCAGACCCTCTCCGCCAGCAGAGGCTCCCTAACCTTGGCCAGGGCGAAGAGCAACGAGGATCCACCCATCACCGCGACCGTTCTCTCCAAGAACATGAAGGGCGTGATCACCGTCCAGAGCGCCCCGGGAAGGTGTAACACGGTTATCGAGCCTATGTTAAGTGTCACGAGCTCGCACATGGTTGCATCCAAGACTAACACGAAAGTCTTCAACCTAGTACCCTTACCAAGGGCGCCCGCCTGCAAAGCGATGGAGAGGGCGACTGCCAAGACATAGGGCGCAAGCCAAACCAGAGTCCCTCCGGAGAACAGAATGTACCAGACCATGCCAAACAAGACGTATGCCGCCGGAATCAGTGGGGACTTGTGGAACCCCAGGGCTCCCAGGACTATCGCCAGCGAGGGCACAAGCAATCCGAAGAATCCAAGGATCGGCACAACCGAGAGTTGGAATACATAGATCCCCAGCGCGGCCATCGCCCCCATCACCACGGCCTCCCTGGGCCTGAGCACCTTCGCCATCACCGGGAGAAGTATGATTGCCACCGTGATGAACCCCGCTCCTCCTATGAACGCATCAATCGGAATCGCACTTGCTACCACGTATAACGCGGTGAAGACCGCAATCAGAGCTAGCCCCCGAGTGTTAGTCCCGCCTGTTGTTTGGCGTCCGGCTTTCGTACGGTCTACAGCCTTTGTCCCTTCCCTACTCTCTACTCGCTTTTCTTTGTCCAATTCCTCCCACACCGTGGTTTCTATGGCGGATCGGGTGGAGGTCACTCACCCGCCTGTGTAGCCGCCCACCTTGAGATTGATTTAAGCGATTATCGGAACTTCCGGTCCAGGTCCGCCCTTTCCTGGTCTGTGAGCTCCCAGTCGCTGCCTCCGGCGTTTTCCGTGACGTGGTCTGACCTCGATGCCCTGGGGATCGGAAACACATTGACCTTCCCCGCCAGCCACTGCAGAGCGACCTGGGCCCTCATCCTCTCATACTTCGCGCTAAGTTCTTCCAACCTCGGATCTGACGGGAGCTTTCCGTGGCCCAGGGGATAGTACGCCAGAAGCGCGATCTTCTCCCTATCGCAGTAGGGGAGTATGTCCTGCTCGACATTCCTGTGAATCAGGCTGTAGTCCAGCTGGACGGAGCTCAGCTCTGATTTGCGCATGGCCGAGTGCGCCTCCAGAAGTTGATTGAAGTTGAAGTTGCTCACCCCCACATGCATCAGCTTCCCTTCGCCGATGAGCTCCTCCATTGCTGCCATAGTCTCTTGAATCGGGACCCCCGGGTTGGGCCAGTGCACCTGGTAGAGGTCGGCGTAGGTAGTTCCGAGTCGTCTAAGGCTCTTGTTGAAAGATCTGATTAGGTCGTCCCTGTGCAGGTGGTTCGGCCATACCTTTGTCGCGAGGAAGATTTCATCTCTCTTCCTATTTCTAATCGCCTCGCCCACCAAAGGTTCAGAGCGGTAGATTTCCGCGGTGTCGATGAGGGTCATGCCCGAGTCCAGACCCGCTTCGATTGCCTGGATCTTGGTAGAAGCGCCCCTCCTCCATCCCATGAACGCAGCCGCTATCCAGAGAGGGTCGTAGTACGTCCCCATCCCAATCTCGGAGACCTTTCCCCCGGTCTTGGCGAATTCCTTCAGCCGCATTTGCGGAGGGCCCTACCGTGTCCCCTTCGCCCTAGGGGCCGACTCAGCAGCGAGGACTTCCTTCGGCAGGAGCCAGTAGATGTCAGGATGTTCCGTCTTTAGTGTGGAGAACGTAGGCGGGAGCAGCCCATTCCTGCGAGCCCTCCGCACATTATACTCCACGAAGCGCCGCAGCTCGCTGCTTTCCCCCGCGGCTGCAACGAACGCCCTAATCTTCTCGATTGCCTGTTCGTCATCCACTTTCTTTACGTTGACGAGATACGGGGCAAGTACCAGCCATACAAGCCGGTGCCTCCCGTCGGATACGGGATGTTGAAGGAGGTCCTCAACGTACAGGTATCCCTTACTGGTCTTCGGCCTTGACGCAGGCACGTACTGCACCACTCTCGCCTTCAGTTCCTGCAGCTGCTTCGGGAACGGGGCCTTGCGCAGGTTCCTCACCCCTTGAGCCACAGCGACCTGGGCGCAGTCTCCGAACAGGTCGTTGAGCATGTTATCTGTCATCAGAATTATCCCTGCGTCGAGCTCCTGCCTGGCGAGCTTCCATTTCGGGTTCTTCCCGAGCTCATACTTCGACACCAGCGAGAGGTAACCCTGGAACGGCAGGGAGTAGCCGGCACGCCCGCTGTCTGTGTCTGTCTGCTGGAAGGCGACACCGAAGCACTCGGCCATGTTCATGACTTTCGCCCCGGGCGTCTCCCTGACGAAGAACTCCTTCGCCCTCTCCGCCTCCTTCTTGGAATACCTCGACGCGAGGACTGTGTCCTGGCTCGCCACCAACGCCCCGGCGAAGAAGCTCGAGAACTCGACCAGCTCCGAAATATGAGGCTCGTACCTCCCCCTCCCGAGGGCGCTGAGGAGCCTGCTCTCCGTCTGTCCGATGACCTCTCTGCTCGCAAGCCCGTCCTCCACGGGGACCGATTCGAAGAACTTCCTCGACCTCGGGGCGAAGGGATACCTCAGCTCAAGGTCTGACAGCAACGGCCCGCCGTAAGGCAACTTCTCAGTTTTCCTTGGCCGTAGACACTATCGACATCACGTCTCGGTCTCTGAGTACGTAGTTAGTAGGAAGATGCAGGCCTGTCCTGACATCGATGGCGTAGAGCAAGCCTTTCACGAGGTCCGTGTGTATGTCCCTTGCCAAGTCTTCGACTGTCGACCCGGTCGGGAGGAGGTGCACGTCGGGAAGGATCCTCCCGTTCTTGTCGGAGAGCTTCTGCGGGTCGTGTACCGGGTACACTGCGTTCTCGCGCAGGAGTTTGAAGACCGCCGAATTCATGGCGAATTGTACTCCGGTCCTCAGGTACTCCCCGAAGACCTTCCGCCTGATGTAAGCCAGAGCGCTCTTCTGCGCTTCGTTCAGGTCCTGAGGCTTGAGAATCTCGAACCTCTCCTCCCCCGGGACGTACCTGATGAGCTTCTTCGACTCTGCCCTCCGCAGGGTTAGCTCCGCCTCTCCGCTAGTGGGCACGACGATAAGTCCCTTGTACTTCTCCCGAAGCTTCCGGAAGTTTTCGGCAGCGAAGGGGAGGTCCATCTTGTTGGCAATCAATAAGGTAGGTTTGGAGTATTCGCGGAGCGACCAGCAGAATGCCTGGATGTCCTTCTCGTTCCAGGAATCGAAGGCCTTGTCGTCCAGCCCGGAGTCTTTCATCGCCGTTATCACGTGCTCCTTCCTGACCCCGATTCCATGCATCACTTCCTCGACGGCGGTAGGGACGCCGTGGCCTGGGGTCTTCGAGAGCTTCGATATCTTAGGGAGGTTCTGGGTGAAGAGCTTGGTGTACCAAAGGACGAGCTCCAGTTCAACGTCGGCGAAATCCGCTGATGGGTCCCCTGTCCCAGGCTCTGAAATCTTCCCATCCTTGTCGACGCCTCGACAGGGATGAACCTCCAGCCGTCTTCGCACTTGGAGTTCTTCGGATTGTCCTTGACGCCAAACTCCTTGTGCACGCACAGAGTGACTACACTGGCCACTCCCGTCTCCGGCGACTTTGTGGTGAATGGATAGTTGGAAACTTCTCCGGCGAGGAGTGTCATCGAATTGAACAGCGTGGTTTTTCCAGCATTGGTCTTTCCTATCAGCCCAATTCTAATCACTGCAAAACACCGTCCTGTGACAAGAAGGTCAGCGGAATAAAAACAGTTCCGCTGGTGACAGAATCAGGGAGAGGGAGCAGAGCGCCAGGCCCTCACCGCCTCGTACCAGAACACGAGCGCAGCGGCGGCCAGGGCTAAGGTGAGCCACTCCAAGACAGGTACGAAGCTGAAGTATTGATAGCCCACGAAGGTCAGATACACAACAAAGACTGTGAATACGACGGCATAGAACACGAACCTGGGCACAATCAGCGTCCCAAGCCTTAGAAAATCTCTCATGACATCCACCTTGACTTCGCCAATTACTTCATACTCGCCGTTAGTCTCTGAAACCAGACCGAGCTCCTTGAGCTTGTTCAGGTGGTACTGTGCCAATGAGGGGTTCGACATGAGAAGTGCCCTCTGGACCTCTCGCACCCCAACCTTCCGCTTCTTCAGGGCGTAGACGTAGACCCGGAGGGTGTTCCCCTTGAGCTGGGCGTCCACCATCCCAGGGGTCTTCTTTTCGGCCCGCGCGGACTGCGTCGGCTCTTGTTTACCTGGTTCGCTCATGAATGCCCCAACTCACCATCGCGTTCGAACTCACGTTCAAAAACGTTGGTTGATAATGCGATGCCTCGATACTTCATCGATAATAGGAATGGCGACCCACGTTTGAAGCTAAAAACCAGCGTTGCGGCATACGGCCTGGCCGGCTTGGTCCTGGCAGGTTTGCTGATCTTCTCGGGGTCGTCCTTGGGTCTCCTCAACTTCGGCTCGTCGGGGGTCCTTTCCGTGCTGCTCACCGACCCTCCAACTGTTCCGGAAGGAGTCTCCGCAGTCTACGTCACCTACTCCAATATCGCGGTCCACGTAGACAGCTCAGGCGATGCTGGGTGGGTCACAATCGCAGGGGCGGGGACGATTGATACGCTGAAACTTGTGAACCTGAGCCAGACGATTTCCAGTGCGACAATACCCAGCTTTGCCTACAACCTTGTTGCCTTCGATATCTCCAGCGTCAAGGTAGATTTCATGGGGAAGAACTACAGCGCCACAGTCAACTCCGGGAGGCTCGTCGTCCCGATTGTAGGCGGTGTCAAAGTCAACTCAGGTCACCCGGCTGCGGCCCTGGTCGACATGCAGCCGACCGTCCTGAATCTTGGGGATCAGTCTAATCCGAGATTCGCTGTCTCCACTGGTGCGAAGGCTCTCCAGGTGCCCGAGAGCGAAGAAACTCCTTCGATGAAGGAAATCGGCAACAGGGCCTCGCTAGAAGGAAGCAGTTGGTTGCAAGCGTTCAGGGCTAGCCACTTGGATACGCTGACCTCCTCTGGGCTGACCTTGACACACGATTCACTCTCGTTTTCACTTACAAACCCCGGGTCCGATTCGATCACGATAAGGCTGGTTGTGGTGACTCCACCATCATCGGGTGAAAGAGTGACAGCCGCGCTAGGTTCCATAGGCAACTCATTCGTCTTCGCGGTCGGGTCTGACGGTTCTTTGAAACTCCAGGCCGCGGGTTCTGGCCAAGTCGAATCGGTCCTCGAAGCTTCCGGGTACTCGCTGGCTGGGGGCGCGACTCAACAGTTCACTTACTCGGGAGCAATCACAAGCCTCCTAGGAGGGCATGGAATCTCCAGCGGAACGAGCTACAACGTAATCGTATTCGGCTCCGACGCTCTCAGCGTTCAGACTGTCGTGGCTTCTTAGCTTCTGTATCTCAGAATCGCGCCGACCCCGCCAAAGGACTTGAACATGCTCCCTTCTTCAGTCCCCGTCGAGATCACCTCGACCTTCGAACCAACTTGGAAAGCCATCTCCTCAAGGACGTCCACAATGTCCTTCTCCGTCACCTCGAAGTCTGTCGCCCCGCACTTTGTGCAGGGGACCGAAGCCATCTCTTGGCGCTGGTGGATCCTCTTCGATGCCTGAACAGTCTCGGATTTCACAGTCCCGCATTTCTTGCACCGAGCTTCCAACTTCACCATGTCCAGGTCGTCGGAGACGAGCACCACCTCGGTGCTGGCCTTCTGCAGGGCCTCGATGACCCTTGGGAGACCGTAGACTGCGAGCCCACCCTGCTTGTTCACTTCGAACAAGAACTTCTGGACCAGCTTCTTCTCCTCCACCAACCTGACGTCCTTTAGAATGTCACCTGCCTTCTCGACTAGTTCCCTCACGCCCTCCCTCCCCGAGTAGCCGAGGTCGAGCACGGCCACGATCTTCTTCTGAAGTTCGTAGTGGAGGAAGCCTCCCTTCAGGAACTCGTCCTTGGTCGGCCCGGGTCCGCCGACGATCATTCCGGTTACCTTGTTGCTGTCGATAAATGCCCTGGTGGCGTGCTCTGCTACCCTGTGGTAATAGTAGGTCAGCTCCATCTCCCTTCCCCGCTCGTACCTTCTCGCCGACTGCCCTCCCTTCCTCGTCTTCCCTGAAACACCTGAAGTCATGACATCGACGATTTCCAGACTGTCCCCGCTCAGTATCCCAAGTCCGGTATCGCTCGCATCGATCGAGAGAAGCCCGTAGACCTTGTCCTCCTTGAGCATGTCCTTCAGCCATTCTACGTGGAAGTGGTCGTCGCACTGGTACAGGTACTGGACGACGGGCTTCGGGGGGATGATTTCGTAGACGTTGACGACTTCGCTCCCGGGGCCGTTCGTTGGGAGTGCCCCCGCGAAGATCACTAGCCCGGTGTCGGGTGCCGTTCTGTACAGCTTGAGCCGCTGCATTGTCTTAGTAAGGGCATCTTGCACGTGGTTCCTTGTGGTGTCTGACTTGATGTTTCCCGCTGTCCCCCACTCTTCACGGAGGTTCGCAATCGCCTCGTGGACGGGCTTCTTCGGGGGTATGTACAGGGAGACAAGCTCCGTACCCCTCCCCTCCTTGTTGCTGAGCTCGGAGATTAGCTTCCTAACCTTGTATAGCCTAACGGAATCTGCCTTTGTCGACAATGCAGGGCTACCTCTACGTCAGGTCGAAGAATCCGAATGGGAGCCGTAGGTAGCTGGCATTGGAATACTCTAAATCTTCGTTACTCATTTATAAAACCTATCACACCACGAAGCAGGTTAGCGAGGAATTACATAATTGAAGGCCGTGCTCAGGATAGGAGGTTCAGTACTCGGGTCCCCCCCGTCGGCCAAGGTAGTGAACGCCTACGCTGACGTGATTTCGGACGTAAACTACGAGGGGCATTCTGTCGCTGTGGTCGTCGGGGGCGGCCCGATCTCAAGAGAGTACATCAAGTCAGCAGCCCAGATGGGCCTCTCATCGTACCAGCAGGACACCGTTGCGATTCACGCCTCGAGGCTCAACGCCCGCCTGGTGGCAATGAAGCTCGGCGGGGTGAGTAGCGTCCCCACCTCCATCGACGGCATGCTGCAACGACTCGCGAGGAACAGGGTCGCAGTCATGGGGGGCCTCAGGCCAGGAATAACGACGGACACCGTCGCCGCCATCGTCGCGCAAAGGTGGAGGGCGGACCTCCTCATCAAGGCCTCCGACCAGAACGGGATCTACACCGACGACCCGAGGACCAACAAGAAGGCGAAGAAGCTGGACAAGATCACCTACGAGAAGATGAAACAGATTCTCGGGGGGACCCACCACCCAGGCATCCACCGCATCGTGGACCCGGTGGCCGTCGACCAGCTCGCCGAATCGAAAGTCAAGCTCGTCGTATTGAACGGGGCCGATGCCAAGGGGGTCTTGAAGGCCATCCACGGCGAGAGGATAGGAACAGTCGTAACCTGAAGGTGGAACGGGGAGAGTATCGCCCGGAAATGGTCTCCGACATAGTATTCGTCTCCCTAGCCGGTTCCACCTTCGTGGCCTTCTGGTCGTCGCTCGTGGAAGCCACCTACCTCACCCTCCGTCCGGCCTCGCTGGGGCCCTCGATTGCAAGCGGGTCCTCCCGTGCCACCCATGCTCACGAGATAGTCAGCGAAAAGACGAGGCTCGTCGCAGTCACGACCCTCATCGACACGATATCCAACGTAATCCTGGCGACTTCGATAGGCCTCATTCTGTCGGACATCTTCGGCCCCATAGGCTGGGTGTACAGCGCGCTTGGAGGGTCGTTTGTGATAATGACTCTGCTCTACCTGCTGCCGAAGGCAATCGGAATCGAGAACGCCCTCAGGATGTCACTCATTCTGGCTCCATCAACGAAAGTTATCATGGAAATCCTCGCGCCTGTCGCCGTTCCCCTGACCAACTTCGCCAGGAGGCTCTCAGAGAGGCTGGTGGGGAAGCCAGGCTACAAGGAGGTGGACCTTGCCGCCGAGTTCGAGGACGTGGTCACAATGCTTGAGAAGGCTGGGCACATCGAGCCAGACGCGGGGAGGCTCCTCAGGACAGCTCTCTCCTCATCGAAGAACACCGCCGCCGACGCCATTACACCTACGGAAGATGTCGTGTCAATCCCAAGTGACGCGACAGTATTCGACGCACTCAGAGCAATGGGACAGACGAACCATCCTCGTATGCCAGTCTATGACGCCGGGAGAAAGATGTACATCGGCGCCGTGACTTTCAGGACGATCGCCAAGGCAATTTCGAGGGACCATCTAGATTCAGGCATCCACGACTACATGATACAACCGGCGCGCGTCTCAACAGAGGAAGGCCTGGCGACCGTGATTGAGAAGATGCAGGATGCCGGCACCACCATCGCCTTCGTCTTCGAAGGGGAGAAGATGGTCGGGGTGATCACCCTCTCCGACATAATTGAAAGAATCCTTGGAGTGAAAGTCTAGGGAGTTTCACTAGAGTAAGTTCCAAACCATTAAATAATCTGAAACGTTCTTAGAACGCATGGCCGAGAAATTCGGCGTCGAATGCCCCTGCGGCTTCACCATGAGCACTCCTCATGGCATGGACGACGCGGTGGCTGTCGTGCAATTGCATCTCTCGAGGGTCCATCCGGACATGGACAGCTCACGGGAGGGTGCGATGAAGAACATCAAGAAGATGTAGGGCCGAGAGGCCCTCTGTTTTATTGGAGCCTTCACAGTGGGGGTGTTGTCTTCTTGGGGACTGCAAGCGCGTTGAGCTCGTCGAATGTTATCGCACCATCGACAAGGGTCGTGTAGGTCCCCTTCGTCAGAACTTCCTCTGAGGCTCGCTTTAGCAGACCCATTGCTGCGTAGGAGGCGCTTGGTCCGAAGCTCACTCTGGCGACCCCTAGGCGCTGAAGCTCGGAGACGGAAGGGAGTCCCTTCCTCACCATGACGTTCATCGGGAAATCTACTGCTTTCACGAACTTGGAAATCGACGCCGCGTCGGTCAGGCCCATCGGATAGATGCAATCTGCGCCGACGTCCCTGTACGCAATCCCCCTTCGAATCGCCTCGTCAAGCTTCGCACTCTCGTCACCGGGGCCGAACCTGAATGCATCGGTGCGGGCATTGATAACGAATGGAACGTCACCAGATTTCTGAAGATGCACGAGCGCCCGAAGTCTTTCTACCTGCTTCTCGACGGGCAGCAGCTCCTTCGTGCTGTGCACGAAGTCCTCGATGTTTATCCCTACAGCACCTGCATCGACTACGCTCTTCACCGTCTTCGCGACTTCCTCGGGGCCGTGACCGAACCCTCCGACGATGTCTACTGTCAAAGGAACAGAAAGGACCCTCGCGATCCTCCTGAGAGCAGAGACGAACTCCCCTGTTGGAATCTCTTCGCCGTCGGGGTACCCCAGCGATACCATCATCCCCGCGCTTGAAGTTGCCACCGCAGGGAAGCCGGAGTCTTCGAAGACTCTTGCACTCGGGACGTCCCAGGCGTTGGGGAGGATCAGCACCTTCTTCCTGTCGTGCAGTCCCCGGAACCTCTCCGCTTTCTCAGCCTGCGAGCTCAAAGCGTCGACGACGGCCGCTCTAGCACTGATAAGCCTTCGGCGTGTCGATTCATTCACTGACTGGAATAGCTTCGGATGACCTGACGGAGAACCTGGAGAGGGACCGCCCCGTTGTCCAGCAGGGCGTCGTGGAATGTGCGCACGTCGAACTTGGAGCCCAGGCGCGACTCGGCACCCTTGCGCAGCCCAATGATCTCGAGCTGCCCTGTCTTGTAAGCAAGGGCCTGGCCGGGCCATGTGATGTACCTGTCAACTTCATTGACGATGTTGTTCTTGGCTAGGGCCGTGTTCTCCAGCATGAAATCGATGGCTTGGTCCCTCGTCCATCCCATCGCGTGCATCCCTGTATCGACGACAAGCCGGCAGGCCCTCCACGAGTCGAAGGAAAGAATCCCGATCCTGTCCAGGTCCGAGGAGTAGAGACCCATCTCATCGGCCAGTCGCTCCGAGTACAATCCCCACCCTTCTATGTAGGCCGTAACACCGCTGTTCTTCCTGAACTCAGGGATTCCGTCCAATTCCTGGGCAATCGCGATCTGAAGGTGATGGCCGGGTACGGCCTCGTGGTAGGCGAGGGCCTCGGCTTCATACCTGGGCCTTGTTTCGGGAGCTGAGGTATTGATGTAATATCGACCGGGCCTCGACCCGTCAGCAGCAGGTGGCCGGTAGTAGGCGATGGTGGAGTGCTTTTCTTCGTGCTCCGCCATGCGCACCACCTCGCAGGGCGCCTTGGGAAGCCGTCCGAACCACTTTGCAATCGCAGCGTTGGCCCGGGCCAAGGCCTTCTCCGCCTTGGCGGCGACTTCGTCCCTGCTTGAGAAATACAGCGAAGTATCGCTTCTAAGGCGCTGAAGGATCTCCTTCCTGTCTCGGGTGCCGAAGACCTTCTCGCCCAGCTCTTCCGTCTGTTTGTTTATCCTCTCGACTTCACTGAGCCCTGTCC
>WNFB01002758.1_pt1 | contig 23122 bp, 22 predicted proteins | sample 5400501 | NCBI WGS metagenome assembly WNFB01 (sample SAMN13153341, study PRJNA577476) | soil metagenome | isolation source: 200 cm saprolite under Douglas fir tree site 2 hole 1 | place: USA:California | collected 2015-04-18 | reverse complement strand
CACACTGCCGGCATGCTCATCCATCCGGCCATCTACCAGTTCCTGCCGCCGGCCGACCTCGGTGCTGAGATCAGCTACGTGTACGGCAAGCATTCGGGCGCCCTTGTAATCGAACACGCGCTGCGGAACGCCGGCATCCGGCCCGAGCCGGAGCTTGTGGCGAGGGTGCTCGCCGAGGTCAAGCGTGTGCGCGAAGAGCGAGCGGAGCGCAGCGACTTCTCCGATTTCCACCGCCGGTACTACGATCACCTGAATCGCATGGGATTGACGGCGGACGAAGTCGTGGACATCGCGCGAGCGTTGACGGCCTGATGGCGACCACGACACGCGCGGATTCGGCCACGCGCGAGGAGTACCTCCAGCTTCACCGCTGGATGTGCATGGCCAAAGCGCTCGATGACCGCATGCACATCCTGGTCAAGCAGGGCCGCGCACCGTTCGTCGGTTCGAGCCGAGGGCATGAGGGGATCCAGGTGGCGTCGACCGCGGCGATCGGACCGGACGACTGGCTGGTTCCCCATTACCGCGGCCTCGCGAACGCGATCGTGCGCGGCCTGACCATGAGGGAGTGGATGCTCGCCGTCTTCGCCAAGGCGGGCGACCCGCTGTCCGCGGGGCGGAACATCCCGGGCGGCTGCTACAGCTATCGCAAGCTGAAGATCGCGTCCGTCTCCCAGGTGGTGGCGAGCTGGGTGCCCAAGGCCGCCGGCATCGCGTACGCCGCGAAGCTGAAGGGCGAAGGCAGCGTGACCCTGTGCACGGTGGGCGACGGCGGGACGAGCCAGGGCGAGTTCCACGAGGGCGTGAACTTCGCCGCGGTGCACAAGCTGCCCGTCGTCTTCGTCGTCGAGAACAACAGCTACGCGATCTCCGTACCGATCCGGCTCCAGATGCGCAACCCCAACGTGGCCGACCGGGCCGCCGGCTACGGGATACCCGGCGTGACGGTCGACGGGACCGACGTGCCGGCCTGCTACGCGGTTTGCCGCGAGGCGGTTGACAGGGCCCGGCGCGGCGACGGGCCGACGCTGATCGACGCCAAGATCTGGCGCATCAACTCTCACACTTCCGAAGACAACCAGCTGAAATATCGGACCAAGGAAGAGCTAGCTGAGGCGGCGGGCCACGACCCGATCGCCCGCTTCACCAGGTGGCTGACCGAGCGCCGGTGGCTCACGGCGGAGGGGGCGGCGTCGGTGCAGGCCGAGTGCGACCGCGACGCCTCGGACGCCGCCGATTGGGCCGAGCAGCAGCCTGACCCGCTACCCGAAGACGCTTTGAAAAACGTCTTCGGCTGATCTGAGTCCAAACTCGCTAACGCAAAGTTAGACTGACTTCGCTTTGGCGACCGAGCCCCCCGAGTCGAACGAATCCAAGGATTCCACGCCGCCGGCAAAGGCCGCCACGGATCCGGTTCCGGCCGTGCCCACACGCGAAACGACTCCGGTCTGGGCGCATACGGTTCCCGTCGCGCCGCCTGAAAACACCGCCGAGACCGACGAGGAGTCGGTCGAGGACGAGGCCCTGCCCGCGCTGCCGATGCAGAAGGGCGACCCTGACTGGTCGAAGACCGAGTCCTCGGCGAATGGCGAGGTGGAGAAGAAGGAAGCGCCCCCATGGGCGCAGACCGTCCCGACCGACCCCGGCGAGCCGATCGAAGAGCCGGCGGCAGCCGAGGAGAGCGTTGCCGACCCGCAGGCCACCGGGCCGCCGACGGCCGTTGAGCCGGAGGCCGCCGAGCCACCCATGGCTGCTGAACCGGAGGCGACCGAGCCTCCACCCGCCGGCGAGCCGGAGGCCACCGAACCACCGGCGGCCGCTGACGCGCCGGCTGAGGTCGTCACGCTCACCGACCCGCCCAGGTCCGTCGCGGCCGATGGGCTGAGGTCGACGTGGCCCCCCGCGTCGGAGACTGCTCCGGCTCCACCCGAGGAGACCGACATCTGGCCGCCCGAGCCGCCGACGGAAAGGGCGATGCCGGCGTGGCCGCCACCGTCGGAGCTTCCCCACCCCGAAGTGCACCAATCCAGTGTCGAGGACGAGGCGCCGTCCCCCGCCCAGCCCATCCCGAGCTGGCCGGAGAGCTTCGATTCCAACGCGGGTGCCCTCCGGAACGAGCCCACCCCGACCGAACCGATGCCGGCGGCGCCCCCGGTCCCGGCTCCTCCCTCCGCGGCGCCGGCGCGTTCCGCCGCTGCGCCCGCCCCAGCCGCCGCCGGGCCGGCCCCATCACAGATGCCGCCTACCATCACGCCACCCGCCGTCAAGCCAGCCCCCCCGCCTGCTCCGCCTGCGCCAGCTCCCAAACCCCTGTCTGCCTCCCCGGCCCCGACGGCTGCTGCACCGGAAGCGAAGCCGGCGGCGCCCGCCACCCGGCCTCCCGTCGAGCCAACGTCAGGGGCGCCGGGGCGTCCCGCCTGGGCACCCGGCCCCATCGGGACCCCGGCGGAGGAGCGGGATGCCAAGACCGACTGGCCCGCGCCCGTGCAGATCCCGGCGTGGGCGCCCCAGGTCCCGCTGGCCTCCCAGCCCGGCACCCCGACGTGGTTCTCTCCGAAGGAAGCAATCCCGCACACGGCCACCCAACCAGCTGTGCCCAAACCGGAGCCTCCGCCGCTGCCGCCGGTCCCGCCGTCAGCCGGCCACCTGCCGGTCGCCCAGGTCCCACCCGCCCCCGTCAAGCCCGCGCCTCCGGCGGCGCCTCCCGGCGGATTTGGTCAGCCGGGAACGCCCGCGTCGGGCAAGCCGGCGCCGCCCGCGGCGCCTCCGGCAGGATTTGGTCAGCCCGCTGCCGCCGGTGCGCAAACGCCGGCCAAGCCGGTCTGGGAGGTCGTGGAGCAGCACGGCAAGACAGACAAGAACCCCAGGGTCCAGGCCGGCGTGACGGCGGAAGACCGCTCCTACGCCGAATGGTTTGCGTGGGCCAAGCGGGGCGGGGCACCCGCAAGCGCGTGCCACGCCGCCGCGCAGGGAGCTTTCGCGGCCCTGTCAACGGGCAAGGACCTGGCCACCGCGGTGCAGTGGGCGACCGCCGCGATGAGCCGTCCGCCGGAGAACGTCTCGTTCAACCGCCAGACCTACTGCGCGTGGTTCGCGCTTGCCAACATCGACCTCAACCTCGACCAGCATCGCGCGCACGCATTCGCGACAGCCGCGGTGCAGGTGCTCGATTCCGGCCAGGATGCGGCGGCCGCACATGCGGCCGGCCTCGCCGCGGCAGGGATCAGGTAGCTCCCTAGATAAGGGCAGTTGGTCGGCGGGCCCGAGCATGACAACGCGGGTCGGCGTGATCGCCGACACGCACTGTCCGGAGTTCATGGATCGGCTGCCCGACGGCGTGGCCGCCGCGGTTGCCGGTTGCGCGCTGATCGTGCACGCAGGTGATGTGAACGCCCAGTCCACGCTCGACGAGCTGGCCCGGATTGCTCCGGTCGAGGCGGTGCGAGGAGACCATGATCGCCTCCTGACCTCCCTGCCGCCGACTCGAGAGCTGAGCGTCGAAGGCCGGCGAATCGTCGTCGTGCACGGCAATCGCTCGCGCTGGATCGAAGAGCCGAGCACGCTCATGTGGACCCTCAGCCTCGGGTTCTTCGAGCCCCTGCGCGGGCTGCCGCGCAGCCTGCGCAGGCGCTTTCCCGATGCGGACGTGATCGTGTACGGGCACACCCACCGCGCGCGTGTGGAGACGATCGACGGCGTGATGCTGTTCAACCCGGGCGGCGTGCACCAGTGGAACCCTGTGACCACAAAGCGCCGCCTGGCGCAGAGACCCGGGTGGTTCGAATGGTGCTGGCTGCAAGTCGCGCGCCACATGCGCAGGTTCCAGCAGCCCTCCGTTGGCGTGCTCGAGATCGACGCGGGCGAAATCCGCGCCAAGGTCATACCGCTGTAGACTCGGCCGGAAATCTCTCGCCGGATCTTCGGCGCCCATGCGACCCATCTCCGGGTTCAGCTCCTGCGCTGCTCGCTCACGCATCTCCGATGCGCTCGCTGCGCTGCTCGTCGCTTCACCCGGATCTGGGCCACCTGGATCGCCGAATCTCTCGTCGAGAGTTTCCGCCCGAGTCTATAGAGTCTTGCTTCGTGCCCACGATGAGCTACCGACCGGCGACCGTCGAAGACGCCGAGCTCGCCTCCGACTTGATGAGTGCCTCGTACCCGGCGCTGCCGCAAGACCCGCTGCTCACCCGGTACCGCTGGGAGCATCCCCGCAAGGACATGACGTGGGCGCGCTTCATCGGCGAGATCGACGGCCGGCCCGCGGGTTTCCTCGCCTGGTACCACGGGCCTTGGGAAAAGCTGCCGGACAGGCACTGCGAGGTCGAGGTCTGGCTGGACCGGGCGCACCTGGATCGCGCGCTGCTCCGCGCGATGTTCACGTGGATCGGAGATCGCGCCGTCGCTGACGGCGCGGGCCTCTTGCTGGCGTATTGCGCTGAGGACGAGCCTGAGATGCTGGAATCGCTCGCGGAGCTGGGCTACAGCCGCGAGCGGATCGAGAAGGCGTGGGAGCTGGACCTTCGGGCACATGGTGCGAAGCTGGTCGAGGAGGCGCGGGTCGCGCTCGACCTGATGGCCGCCACCGGCATAGAGCTCACGACCCTCGAGGCCTGGCCCGAAGCGGACAAGATGCGCAAGGTCTACGAGCTCGATGCCTCGACGAGGCAGGACATCCCCCACACGCTGCCCATCCTGGTGGAAGACCTCGAGGACTTCGTGCGGCGGACGAAGGCGCCCGACCGGCGCAACGACCGAACGTGGATCGCCCTCGACGATGGGCGTCCGGTCGCGCTCACGTACCTGAAGTTTCCGCCCGTCCGCGGCGTCGTGTGGACCGGATACACATGCACCCACGCCGACTACCGGGGCCGCGGCATCGCGCGCGCGGTCAAGCTGCAGAGCCTCGCCCAGGCGGTGAACCTCGGCGTGCCGTACGTGTGCACCGACAACGACGCGGAGAACGCGCCGATGCTCCATATCAACGAGGCGCTCGGCTACGCGAGACGGCCGGGATTCGTGGAGCACCACAAACGGGTAACTAAGAAATAGCCATGCCCAAGACCAAGGATTTCTATGAGGTTCTCGGCGTGCCGCGGACTGCCTCGCAGAAGGAGATCTCGGCTGCCTTCCGCAAGCTCGCGCGCAAGCACCACCCCGACCTGAACGCCGGCAACAAGGAGGCCGAGGCGCGCTTCAAGGAGCTCTCGGAGGCACACGAGGTCCTCTCCGACACGAAGAAGCGGGGGCTCTACGACGAGTTCGGCGAGAACTGGGCCTCAGCTCAGGCGGCGGGCGTTCAGCCGGGCCAGGGCGGCGGCCCATTCCGCACGAACTCCGGCCCGGGCGGCCAGCGGGTCGAGTACCGGACCGTGTCCCCGGAGGAGATGGATGACCTGTTCGGCGAAGGCGGCGGCTTCGGCGACATCTTCGGCTCGATCTTCAGCGGGGGTCGCGGACGTGCACGTCAGCAACCCGTCGACGTAGAGGCGCCCATCACCGTGAGCCTGGCCGAGGTCTATCGCGGCGCCAGCCGCACGGTCGAGCTGCCGGGCGGCCGCCGGGTGGAGGTCAAGGTTCCCGCGGGCGTCAAGGAAGGCACGGTGCTGCGCGTGCCAGGGCTGCGGGCGACCGTCCAGGTCGCGCCAGACCCGATCTTCACGCGCGAGGGCAAAGACCTCAGGGTCGTGGTCCCGGTGCCGCTTCGCACAGCCCTCCTCGGCGGTGAGGTGGCGGCACCGACGATCAAGGGCGGCCAGGTCAAGTTCAAGGTCCCGCCCGAGACGCAGAACGGGACGAAGATCCGCCTGCGCGGCCTCGGCCTGACCGACCCCAAGGGCGGGGCTGGGGGCGACATGTACGCGGAGGTGCGCGTCCAGCTGCCCGTCCCGATGGACGAGAAGACGCGCCGGTGGGCGGCAGAGCAACCGACCTGACGCCTCGATCGCGTGGTTGGCTGTTGGTTCTCGTCTTCATCTCAGGCATGGCTTCGTTGGGGGTCGAGTTCGGCGCCTCGCGCTTGCTGGCGCCTTATTTCGGGACGAGCCTCTACGTCTGGGGCGTGCTGATCGGCCTGATCCTGGTCTACCTCTCCGCGGGCTACGTCATCGGCGGCCGCCTCGCGGACAAGCACCCGAACGACGAGCTGCTCTACCAGATCACCGCTTGGGCTGGTTTGTGGATCGGCATCATCCCGCTGGTCAGCTACCCGATCCTGCTGCTGTCGCAGCAGGGCTTCAAGCAGCTGAGCGTCGGGTTGGTCGCCGGCACGCTTTTCGCCACGGTCCTGCTCTTCGCCGCGCCGGTCATCCTCCTCGGCTGCGTCAGCCCGTTCGCGATCCGCCTGCTGCTGCGCGACGTGGAAACGGGAGGCAACACAGCAGGCCGCGTCTACGCGCTGTCCACGGCGGGCAGCATCCTCGGCACGTTTCTGCCCGTCTTCTGGTTCATCCCGACCTACGGCACACGGCCCACACTCGAGGGCTTCGGCCTGGCCCTGGTCGGCGCATCGATCGCGGGGCTGTGGCCCCGGCGCAGGCTCTACGCCTCCTTTGCCGCGGCGGTCATCCTCGCCTGGATCTTTCTTCCGTCCGGCATCAAGCCACCGCAGTTCGGGCAGCTGCTGTACGAGAAGGAATCAGCGTATGGCTACATCCAGGTGGTGCAGGACGGGTCGAAGACCGACCTGATCCTCAACGAAGGCCAGGCCATCCACTCCATCTACGACTCGCAGAGCCTGCTCACCGGCGGCCCGTGGGACTACATGCTGATCGCGAATGCGTTCCGGCCCGCGCAGACCACCGAAGTCCGGCCCAACGACGTCGCGATCCTCGGCCTCGCCGGAGGAACCGCCGCGCGCCAGTACACGGCCGCCTATGGCACGGGAGTGCAGATCACCGGGGTCGAGATCGACCCCGACATCCTCGACGTCGCGCATCGCTACTTCCACCTCGACGAGCCCAACGTGCACGCCGTGGTGGCCGACGCCCGCTACTGGCTCGACACGCAGGCGAAGCAGTACGACGTCGTCGTGATGGACGCGTACCGCCAGCCGTACATCCCGTTCCACCTCACGACCAAAGAGTTCTTCAGCGAGGTCCGCGATCATCTGCGGCCGGGTGGGGTTGCGGTCGTCAACGCAGGCCGCACCGCGAAGGACTACCGCCTGGTCGACGCGATCGCGAGCACCATGGCCGCGGTCTACCCCAGCGTTTTTCTCGTCGACGTGCCTCAGTTCAGCAACACGCTCGTGTACGGCTCGACGCAGCGCACGACGATTGCCGACGTCGAGCACAATCTCGGGCTGATCCAGGAGCCGCTCGCGCAGTCGGTCGCCGAAAGTGCGGTGATCGACGGCCGGCTGCGCGTCTCGCCCTACCACGACCAGGTGTTCACCGACGACCTCGCGCCCGTCGAGCGGCTGATCGATGAAATCATCTTCGGCTTCGTGACCGGAGGCGGCTGACCATGGACCTCCTCTTCGATGGCCGCCAGGCCGACCAGGCCGAGGTTGACCAGGAAATGGAGTCGATGCTCGAGGACATGCGGTCCCAGGGCGTCGACCTCACGCAGCCGATCGCGGTCGCAGAGCATCTGTCGTTCCGAACTGATTTCGAAGCCATGCGCGGCGGGGCGGACCTGCTGCTCGCAGGTTGGCCGGGCGTTCGAACCGGCGGCGGAGGGACCGCGACGCACCTGCCAACGGTCATCGCGCTCTACGAGCCGATGCCCACAGTCGATTCGCTGAGGGCAGCGCGACAGCAGCTGCTCGGTTTCGCGGCAGCGAGGGGAGGGATGGTCGTTGCTGACCAGGAAGGCGGCGATTCGCCTTTCGTCCGGAACGACTGGAAAAGAGGGGAGTCGGGCGTTTCAGAGGCCGAGCTCCAACTCGGAGACCAGCAACTCGTGGACTCATTGTTCGCGTGGGACATCGACGTGAAGGAGCGGGTGACCTTGACCAGCGGCATCGGTTTGCCGTCGCAGGAGCAGGCAAGGGCGGCCGCAGCCGAGCTCTTCCTCGACAGTTGGCCAGAGGTTCACGTCGTGCAGTCGGAAATGATGTGGGTGGTGGAAACCGTCACCTACGTCGTCGCCGAGGCCAAGGCGCTCGGGGAGACGCGGCGCGGGCTGACGAACTTCGCGATGCAAAGAGGCGGATCGTGGCTTGGCTTCGCCTTCAAAGCAGCGGCGCCGAAGCAGGTCGAGGAAGAGAGCTAGCGACCCTCCGGGTCGAGCGAGCCGCGCACCGTCTCACCGGCCAGCGATTGATCCGCGTCGAGGCACAGCAGGCGGACTCGACCTGTCGCGACGATGCGCCCCGTATCGTCCAGCACGCTCGCTTGCCATACCTGCGTCTTCTGTCCGCGAGTGATCGGTGTCGCCACCGCGCTCAGCTTCGCGCCTGCGCGCACCGCGCGCACGAAACTGGTGTTGTTCTCGAGACCGACGACGTGCTGGCCCCTTTCGCTGGCGAAGAGGTAAGCGCCGATCGAGGCGAGCGTTTCGATGACACCGCAATGCACGCCGCCGTGCACGATGCCATAAGCCTGCAGATGCTGAGGACCGACCGTGAGCTCGGCGCGCACCTCGTCCTTGGTCGCGAGCGTGATGGTCATGCCCATCGCTTGAACCCAACCCTCGGGCCGCTGGTTCAACTGGCCCGCGAAGTCCTGGCTCATTCCTGCCAATCGTAGTGGGCAAAAAAAGACTGAGGGCCCGGCGATCGGGCCCTCAGCGTCTACGTTCGCAGTGCTACCGCCTCCGACTCCAGGAGTCGGGTAGCGGGATCGAGAAACCCTAGAGGCTCACGTCCTCCCGAGCTCCCGGCTGGCAAACGAGGCGGCTTGCACCACGACTCGGTCTATCCAAGCTTCGCCTCACCTCCTTGCCCCACGGGCGTTGAACTTCGTTGGAAAGTGTACCGAATTGGAGGGCTGCAGCCGGGGATCGTCGACGGATCTTCGGCGCCCATGCAGCCCATCTGCGTCGTTGCGGTCTGCTCTCCTCGCTCACGCATCTTCGATGCGCTCGCTGCGGTGCTCGACCGCGCCTAGCATCTGGGCCGCCTGGATCGCCGAATCTCTCGTCGACGCCCCCGTCTACAGCCCTTTACTCTTCGCTGCATGCCCCGCAGATACGTCGCCGTGTGTGGCGCTTCGGAGGCGACGCCATCGCAGCTCGACGCGGCGCGCGAGGTGGGGAAGCTCCTGGCCCGCGAAGGGGCGGTCGTCATCAACGGCGGCTACGCGGGCGTCTCGGGCGCCGCCAGCGAGGGTGCCGCGAGCGAAGGGGGCACAGTGGTCGGCATCCTCTCCGAGCTCGACCGCGAAGGCGCCAACGAGCACCTGACCGTCTCGCTGCCGACCGGGCTGGGACAGGCGCGCAACCTCCTGATCGTCACCGCGGCCGAGAGCGTGATCGCGATCGGCCAGGGGTGGGGGACCCTGAGCGAGATCGCGCTGGCGCGCCGCCTGGGCCGCTCGGTGTTCGCGCTCGACACGTGGGACGTGCAGGGATTGGAGGTCGTGCACACGCCGGCCGAAGCGGTGAAGCGTGCCCTCGAAAGTTAAGAGCGTCCAGAAGCGGGTGGTCCAGAAGCCCGATGGCCGTTATCTCATTTACTACGAAAGGAAAACGTGAGCGAGCTCCGCTGGCATCCCTTGCTGGAGGAATGGGTCACCATCGCGCCCTGGCGCCAGGACCGCACCTACCACCCGCCGGCCGAGCACTGCCCCCTTTGCCCGACGCGACCGGGAATGGCGGAGACGGAGATCCCCGAGCCGGATTACTACATCGCCGTGTTCGAGAATCGTTTTCCGTCGTACACCGGCGACCAGGGACGCTGCGAGGTCGTGTGCTACACGCCGGACCACGATTCATCGCTCGGCGAGCAGAGCGTCGAGCACATCCGCGACCTCATCGAGGTGTGGCGCGACCGGACCGACGAGCTCGGCCGGCTGCCCAACGTGCGGTACGTGTACGTCTTCGAGAATCGCGGTGAGGAGATCGGGGTCACGCTGAGCCATCCGCACGGACAGATCTACGCGTATCCGTTCGTCCCGCCGGTCGTGCAGCGCGAGCTGGCAGCTGAGGCTCGTCACATGCGCAAGACCGGCCGGTGTCTCTACTGCGACGTGATCGAGCAGGAGCGCGAGGGAAAGCACACGATCCTTCGCGACGATCGCTGGATCGCGTTCGTTCCGCCGTTTGCGCGCTGGCCATACGAGGTCCATCTCGCGCCGGTCAACCACCGCGGCGGCCTCGCCGACCTCGACGATGCGGACGACGATTCGTTCGCGCGCAACCTGAAAGGCGTGCTGCAGAAATACGACCGCCTGTTCAAGAAGCCGCTTCCGTATGTGATGGCGATGCACCAGAAGCCGCCCGGCCGCGGCGGCCGGCACCACCACTTCCACATCGAGTTCTATCCGCCGAATCGCAGCCGGGACAAGCTGAAGTACCTCGCCGGATCGGAGCTCGGCGCCGGCGCCTTCATCGTCGACGCGCGCGCCGAGGACACGGCCGCGGAGCTTCGTGCCCTCTAGCGTCCCGACGTGGCGCGGGCGCGCGCCCGGCCGCGTGAACCTGATCGGGGAACACGTCGACTACCTCGGCGGCGTAGTCCTGCCGGCGGCGGTCGACCGCTACACCGAGGTGGCGGGACATGCCGCGGCGGACTGGTCGATCGTCAGCGACATCGAAGGCGGCCTCACCTACGTGCGGTCGATCGGCCAGGAGCTTGGGGTGGAGCCCCAGTCGGTGACAGTCACCTCGCAGGTCCCGCCCGGCGCCGGGATCAGCTCATCGGCCGCACTGCTCGTCGCGCTGGCGTCCGGCATGCGCCCCGACCTCGACGGCAAGGAGGCAGCCCTTGCGTGTCAGCGCGCAGAGCAGGCGGCGACAGGGGTCCAGGTCGGCGTGATGGACCAGTTCGCATCGGCCCTCGGCAGGCGGGGCGACGCGCTGCTGCTCGATTGCGCGACCCTTGAGTATCAGCTGGTGCCCTTTCCCAACGAGGTCGCGATCGCTGTCATCGATTCCGGCGAGCATCGCTCGCTCGCGTCGACTCCCTACAACCAGCGGAGGCGCGAGGCCGAGAGCGGCGACCCCAAGCGCCGCCGCCACGTGGACTCCGAGATCGCTCGCGTGCACGCTTTCGTCGCGGCGCTGGACGACCGCGACTTCAACAGGATGGGCCGGCTGTTGAAGGAGTCGCATCAGAGCCTGCGCGACGATTTCGAGGTGTCGACGCCGACGGTCGACGCGCTCGTCGAGCAAGCGTGGTCGGCGCCCGGCTGCTACGGCGCTCGCATCATGGGCGCGGGCTTCGGCGGCAGCATCATCGCGCTGGTTGACGGCGTCCAGAAGGACAGATTCGCCGATGAGCTGCACCGGCCCGTCATGTTCTGTGCTACCGCCGACGGGGCGTTTGTGAAGCGATGAGCGACTCGATCTTCATGCCCCTCGCGCAGCGCGCGGCCGGACGCCGCGAGCTGACCGGGTGGGAGGCGCTGTGGATGCCATTGGGCGAGGGTGAGGCCGAGCGCCTGACGATCGGCCGGGGCACGGGATGGAAGCCGATCGAGGTGCCGCGTCAGCTGGCCGCACAGGAAGGACGGCAGTCGGTCTGGTACCGCACAGAGTTCCCGCGTCCCGACCACGCCGGCCGCGTCGTGCTTCGCATAGGCGGCGCGTTCCTCGCCACCAACGTGTGGTTGAACGGCAAGCTTCTCGGTGCGCACTACGGCTACTTCGCACCTTTCGGTTTCGACCTGACGCCCTATCTCAAACCCGAGAACCTGCTGGTCATCTGCTGCGAGTCTCCGGTCGAGGCGCAGCCCGAGAAGAAGCGGCACATCATGGGCCTGTTCAATGACGGCGACCTCAAGCCATACCCGGCGTCCGCGTACTCGAGCCTGCCCGACCCATACCGGATCGAGGTCCCGCTCGGCCTGTGGCAGCCGGTCCAGCTCGAGTACGTCGGGCCGATCGCGATGGACTGGATCCGGATCACGCCCGGCTTCGAGGGCGGCGACGGAAGGCTCGAGGTCGAGGCGCGCCTGCGCAACCTCGACGGCCGCCAGATGGATGGCGAGGTCGAGCTCGTCGTGCCGGCGCCGGGACGGGACGCGCTGCGACTGCGCCGCGAGGTGCGCCTCGGCGGAGGCATGGAGCAAACCGTGTCGATGCGCCTCGCGTTTCCGGGCGCAAGGCGCTGGGACCCCTGGCGCCTGGGCGAGCAACCGGTGTATCGCGCGGAGATGGTCGCGCGCTCGGCCGACGGCGAATCATCGCGTGTCGAGGAGGGCTTCGCCTTTCGCGAGCTGACCTGGGACATCGGCCCCCGCCGCTGGAGCCTCGCTGTCAACGGCAAGCCGATGTTCTTGCGCGGTGCGTGCTACGCGCCATCGCAAAGGCTCGACCGTCTGACCGCGGACCTGATAGCAGCCGACATCGCCATCGCGAAGGCGGCGAACATCGATGCCCTTCGCGTCGTCGCCAACGTGCTGCCGCTCGAGTTCTACCGGCAGGCGGACGATGCGGGCATGCTCGTCCTGCAGGACCTGCCACTGACGGGGACGTACGTCTATCACGGTCGCGCCGACGAGGCCCGCTTCTTCGAAAACGCGGCGAAGCAGCAGCAGGCGGAGATGGTCGCGATGCTGCAGAACCATCCGTCCATCGCGATGTGGATCGCGCACGACGAACCGCCCTGGCTCGCCACGAACTTCGACCTCGGCGAGGTCCACACAGTGCGGCAGAACCACTCGATCGACCAGGACCTCAAGGCGTCGTTCGAGCGGCTGGATCCGAGCCGACCCGCGATCGCCGCGTCGGGCGACATCGACCTCCACGTCACGCTCGGCTGGTCCGGCGGTTCGTGGAAGGACATCGCCCATCTCGAGCCGCTGATGGTCAGCGCCTTCGGCGCGCAGTCGCTGCCGTCCGTGGATTCGCCCGCATGGGACGAGATCGGCCAGCGCTGGCCAGTCGCGGACGACGAACCCGCGTGGCGGCACGGCGGGTTCCAGCCGGTCAACTGGGCGGAACGAGGAGCGGGACTGCCGTCGGCGCATAAGTCGCTCGAGGCGATGATCGACGCATCGCAGGCCTACCAGGCCGACCTAGTCCGCTACGCGGCGGAGCACCTTCGGACGCGCAAGTTCGAGTCGTGCTGGGGCGCATTCGCGTTTCACCTCGTCGATCCATTCCCGGCCATCGGCTTTGGACTGGTCGATGGTGCGCGGGTCCAGAAACAGGCGCTCGGCGCCCTGGCCGCTGCGTTCAAGGCCACGCGCGTCGTCATCGAGCCGCTGGCGTTCGAGGCCGCGCGGCCATTCGGTTTTCTGCAGAACCCGCGCGTCCCTTTCGCGGCGCGTCTCGTCGTGGTCAACGACGACCCGCAGGTGAGGGGGCGTGGCGTCGTGCGCTGGTCGGTCACGCGCGAAAAGGCCGCGGGGTCGCGCGGACTTGACCGCGTCCGCGATGCGATGCAGAAGAAGTCCTACTCGGGAACGGTCGAGGTCGAGGTGCCGACCGCGTTTGAGCCTGCCGTGAGCGCGACCACGGTGAGCCTTCCTCTCGCGGCGGAGGGAGAGTACCGGTTCGAGGCAACGCTGACGCTGGCGGGACGCGAGGTCGACCACGCCGAGGTCGCGTTCGAGGTCACGTCCTCCCTGGCCGCTGTGCGGCCGAGGCCGGAGATCCCGCGCTACCTGGCGGAACGGATCGCGGACCTCGCGAGCCTTCGGCCCGAAACCCGAGGCATGAGCTTTGCGCTCGAGAACAGGACCAGGCCCGCCGTGCTGACCGGCGTGACCGGACTGCGCCTCGACGGTGTGCTGGTCACCGGGCACGACCTGCAGACCGAGACCAACGCCGGGCTCGCGCCGCTACCCAAACGGGTGGACATGCCGCTGGGCCGGCGCCTCGTCGTTCACGTCGTCACGGGTCAGCCGCTTGGTGCCGGCGCGCACTCCCTCGAGGCGGACGTCACGGTGCCCGGTGTCGCCTCAGGTCGACTCGTGATCGAGAACCGATCACATGTCTTAGGCTGAAAGCGCGGATGGCATACTTCAGCACTACATCGTTGACGCTCTACGAAATCGAGATTCCTGCCGCGCAGGGCGAGAAGGGAGGCTCCCCACCGCATGTCAGATGAATATCGCCTGATTCTCGACATCATCCTTGCGGTATTCGCCATCTTCGCGGCCATCTTTTATCTGCGTACCCGCCGCCGCCGGAAGAAGAAGGCAGCGCCGCCGGTTCGGCCCGCTGCCCCGGTCAACCAGACCGCAGGCGTGGCCGCGACCTGGGCGCCTCCGGCTCCCGCCCGGCCCGCGACCGTGACTCCTGTTGCGCCGACGATGGTCACACCCCCGGGTGGCGCCGGCGGCTGGGGAGCTCCCGCATCGCCCGCCGTGGCGTCCGCTTCTAACTCACCGGGTGCCTCACCGACCTGGGGCGCGCCGCCTGCGCCCGCGGGACAGCCTTTGTCCTCGCCCGGTTGGGGAGCGCCACCACCGCCCTCCGCGCCGCCCGCGGCTCCGGCATCAGGACCCGCGCCTTCTTGGGGCAGCCCTCCGCCGTCGGCCCCGACCACCGGAGCGCCGACGTGGGGATCGCCCGGACCCTCCGCCGCGCCCTCAGCGCCCGCGCCGGCGTGGGGTCCTCCCGCCGCGCCACCCGCCCCCGCCCCGTCCGGCGATGTGGCGGGCCCGGGACGGGGAGGGCCGGCCGCGCCGCCACCCGCGTGGGGCGGATCCGCTCCGGTGGCGCCACCGGCGCCCCCGGCACAGCCGGCACAGCAGGCGGCCCCGTCTTCCGCGCCGGCGTGGAACCCTCCCGCTGCCCCGTCGTGGGATGCGGCAGCCGCGGGTCCCGCGCCTTCACCCGCCGCTCCAGCCCCATCAGCCGACTGGGCACCACCGGCCGCCTCCGCACCGGCCGCTGTGTCCGCGTCGCCACCGACCGTCGCCCCCTCGTGGGAGGCGCCGGGGGCTCCTTCGTGGGACATCCCCAAGACCGAGGAACCCGCGGCCCCGCCCGCTCCGTCCTGGGGAGCGCCCGCCGCGCCGGCGCCGGCCGCCGACCTGGCGGCCGGCGCGCAAGCGGCGCAGGTTGCCGAGCCCCAGCCGGAACCGGCTCCGCCCGCCGCCGCGGCGGTCGCCGCGCCTCCCTGGACCCCGAACGTGCCCAAGGCGCCCGACGCCGCCGTCGCGGAGACGATGGTCGAGCCGCCACCGGTCCCGGGCTCGGGCGCGGAGCGCGAGCCGACCACTCTCATGCCGGCCTGGTCGCCGCCGCCCTCGGCTCCTCCGCCGGTACCCGAGACGATGGCCATGCCGGCGAGGACGGCGCCTCCCACTGCGGGCGCAGGTCCTCAGGCCGAGCTCGTCATCGAGACGGGTCCCGACGCGGGGCACAGCCACCGCGCCGGCGACCACGCCCTGCGTCTTGGTCGCTCCCCGGACAACGACGTGATCCTTCGCGACCCGGCGACCAGCGGCCATCACGCTCGCGTGGAGCGCCGCGGAGAGCAGTTCTGGATCGTCGACCTTGGCAGCACGAACGGGACGTTCGTCAATGGAGAGTCGATCCAGGAGAAGCAGCTGAACGCGGGCGACCGCCTCACGATCGGCCAGAATTCGCTCCACTTCGCAGTCATTGGAGCCTAGTGATCGTTTCGTCCGTTAGCTAACCATGCGAGTACGCATTGCGTGGGCGACCGATCCGGGTCTCGAACGAGAAGAGAACGAGGATTCCGTGGTCGTCTGGCGCAACAAGGCCGGGCTCGACACGCTGATCGTGGTGTGCGACGGCATGGGCGGCCACGCGGCCGGCCAGCAGGCAAGCTCGATCGCCGTCAAGACGGTGACCGAGGTCCTGGCCGAGGACGGTGAGGAAGGTACAGACGTCGACCGCTTGCGGCGCGCATGCAAGGAGGCGAACACCGCCGTCTTCAAGGCGGCGCGCGACAACCCCGATTGGGCGGGGATGGGTAGCACGATGGTGATCGCCGCGATCCGCTCCGGCGAGCTGGCGCTGCTCAACGTCGGTGACAGCCCGGCCTACCTGTTTCGCAATGGGTTCGGCAAGCTCGTCTCGCAGGACCACTCGTGGCCCGCCGAGCAGGTGCGCCTTGGGCTGATCAAGCCGGAGGAGGCCGCCAATCATCCGCTGAAGCACCGGCTCACGCGTGCGGTCGGCGTGTGGGAGCAGATCCAGCCTTTCACCGACAAGATGAAGCTCGAGGAGGGGGACGCGATCGTCCTGTGCAGCGACGGCGTCGAGACGGCCGGCGTGAGCGTGGAGGAGATGGGGCGGCTGCTCCTTCGGGACGGGAACCTGGACCGTGGGGCGGAGCGGGTCATCGAGCGGTGCCGGGAGCTGGGCGCGCCGGACAACGTCACGCTCGCGGTGGCGCGGGTCGAGGTCGATGTGACCAAGACCGCTGTGCTCCCCAAGCTAAAGATCTAAGGGCTCGCCCCCATCCGACCGGGCCGCTTCGCGGCCGGGTCACCTTCCCCGGCGAGCGGGCGAGGGAACGCGCGGAGCAGAGTCTCCGCGATGTGTTCGACCTTCATCGCTGAGCCGCGGCTGCGCAGACCCGCTTCGAGTTGCATCTGACAGCCTGGGTTCGCGACCGAGACCACGTCGGCGCGCGTTGCCAGCAGGTCGTCCAGCTTCTCCTGCAGGATCCGGCTCGACATCTTCGGCTCGAGCGTGCTGTAGAGGCCCGCCGCGCCGCAGCAGATGTCGGGGTGGCGCATCTCAACGAGCTGCATGCCCGGCAGCGACCGGATCAGGTCGCGAGGCTGCTTCTTGATCCGCTGCGCGTGCGCGAGGTGACACGCGTCCTGGTACGTGACGCGCACCTTCACCTCTTGCGCGGGTTGCGGCAGTCCGACCTCGGCCAGCCATTCCGTCAGGTCTTTGACGCGGCCCTTCAGGTCGGGATAGAAGTCTTTGAGGTGCGCGCCGCACCCGGCGGAGTCGACGACGAGCGCGTCGAACTCGCCCGCGCCGTACGTCCGCATGTTCGCCTCGCGCAGGCGCTCCGCGCCTTCGAGGTCGCCGTTGTGCGCGAACAGCGCGCCGCAACAGCGCTCACCCGGCGGAAACCAAACGTCGCATCCCGCCAGCTGGAGCATCCGCACGGCCGCGGTGTGCGACTGCGGGTAGAGGATCGGCATTACGCAGCCCACGAGGAAAGCGACGCGGTACTTGCGTTTGCCACTGGCCAGCGCGACGTTGCCCATCGGAGGGCGAAATCGCAGACGCAGCCGAGGCAGCATCCGTCCCGATCGCGCGACTGAGGTCAGGCCCAATCTCTGCGCCACACGCGTCGCTGTGCCCGCAGCCCGCAACCGGCCGGGATGCGCGAGGAGCTGGCGCAGCGCGACACGGCTGGCGATCCGCTTGGCGGACGGCCGGCGCACGTCTTCAACGTCGGCCCGGCCGGCCTCGATGATCCGGCCGTACGGCACACCCGACGGGCACACGGCTTCGCAGGTGCGGCACCCGAGGCACAGGTCGATGTGTTTTACCTGCTCCTCGTCGAAAGGCATCGTGCCGCGCTTCCACTGCGTCATCAGGTAGATGCGTCCTCGCGGAGACTCCGTCTCGAGGCCCGTGACCCGAAACGTCGGGCACGCATCGAGGCACAGGCCGCAGTGCACGCAGGTCGCGAGGTCGTCGTCGGAGAGGCGGCTGAAGGGGGTGGTCAAATCACGAACCGGCCTGGGTTCAAGATGCCATCGGGATCGAAGGCGTGCTTGATCCGACGCATGATGTCGATCGTCGGAGGCGCGGTGCCCCACGCGCCGACCTCGCGCATGAAATCGTCAGGGGCGGCGAGCATGACCAGCGTTCCGCCCGCGGCTTCGACGCTGGCGCGCATGTCCCGCACGGACTGCGCGTCGGATGCGATCGCCCAGTGCGCGATTCCCGTGCCTGGAGAGGCCCACCAGCCCGCGCCGCGAGGTAGCGCGCCGACCAGGGCGCGCAGGGTCGCGCGCGGCGCCGCAATGCGAGCCCATCGCGCCGGCGCTCGATGCGCGTGGCGATCCCAGATCGATTCCTCCTCGGCCGCCCAGCCAATGTCGTGCACGACGCGATCGACCGCGGCGCGGCTCCCGGTGTAGCGCGCGAGCACGCGGCCGTCGGAAAAGGTCTCGAGCGCAGACGGAGCGACGGGCATCGACATCGCGCGGTCGGCATCGTCCCAGCCGCCTTCGCTCGTCAACGTCACGTCCCACAGCGGTTTCGGAAACACCTTGAAGGATGCGGCGACGATGACCCCGAGGGAGCCCAGCGCTCCGTAATGCAGCTTCATCAGGTCGTAGCCGCTCACATTCTTCACCACACGACCCCCTGCGCTCGCCAGCTTGCCGTCGGGCAGCGCGACGCGGATGCCGATGAGGAAATCGCGCGGCGAGCCGTAGCGCAGCCGCAGCGGGCCTGTCCATCCACTTGCCAGCAGGCCGCCGACGGTGTGGCCGGGAGAGTTGAACGGGTCGAGGGGAAGGAACTGTCCCGCTTTGCCGAGGTGCGACTGCAGCGCCTCGAGCGTGATGCCGGCCTCGACGCTGACGACCATGTCCGACTGCTGGTGCTCGATGACGCGATCGAGACGCGTGGTCTGCAAGACGATGTCGCAGCGGTCGAGCGGATCGCCCATGCCGCGTGCTCTGCCGCCACCGGCCGGCGTCACGCTGAGCTTCGCGGCCGCGGCTTCGTGGAGGCGCCGGGCGAGCTCTTCCGCGGTGGCGGGACTCTCGACCGCCGGAGCACTCACCACCATTTCGCCTCGATGGCGAGCCCGGTGCGGCCCGCGAGGTGAACGGGCTTGCGCGACGGATCGGGAAAGATCTTGCCCGGGTTGAGAATCCCGTCGGCGTCGAAGACGTCCTTGACGCGATGCATGGCGTCGAGGTCGTCCTCGGTGAAGATCCACGGCATGAACGCGCTCTTCTCCAGGCCGATGCCGTGCTCTCCGGACAGCGCGCCGCCGAGCTCGACGACCGCGCGCAGCATCTCCTCGCCTGCCGATTCGACCTGGTGCAGGACCCCCGGGTCGCGCATGTCGAAGAGGATGTTGGGATGCAGGTTGCCATCGCCCGCATGGAAGACGTTTGCGACCGGCAGCCTGTAGTGCTCGCCGATCTCGCCCACGGCCGAAAGCACCTGGGGTAGACGCGAGCGGGGCACGACGCCGTCGTGAAGGTAGTAGTTCGGCTTGATCCGACCGAGCGCCCCGATCGCGCCTTTGCGACCGGCCCACAAGAGGTCTCGCTCGGCGGCCGTCTGCGCCTCGCGCATCGCGTAGCCCTGGTTTTCGGCCAGGATCCTGCTGATCGCCGCGGTCAGCTCGCGCGTGGATTCGGCCGTCCCGTCGACCTCGACCAGCAGAACCGCGCCGGCATCGGTGGGGTAGCCGGCGTGGTAGTGGGCCTCGACCGCGCCGACGGTGACGCGATCCATCATCTCCATCGCCGAGGGCACGATGCCGTGCCGGATGACCGCGGAAACGGCCTGGCTTGCGGTCTCGATGGTCGGAAACGCCGCGAGCAACGTGGTGACACTGGGCGGGATGCGCAGCAGACGCACCTTGATCTTCGTGATCGCGCACAGCGTGCCTTCCGAGCCGACGAGCACTCCGCACAGGTCAAGCCCGACGCGGTCGGGCGCGTCGCCGCTGACCCAGTGCACGCTGCCGTCCGCGAGCACGACCTCCATGCCCAGCACGTGATTCGTTGTGACGCCGTAGTAGAGGCAGTGCGGGCCGCCCGAGTTCTCCGCCGCGTTGCCTCCGATGGTGCAGGCCTTCTGGCTCGACGGATCGGGCGCGTAGAAGAGACCGTGCTGGGCGGCGGCCAGCGAGAGCTCCTGGTTCACCACGCCCGGCTCGACGAGCGCGGTTTGCGCGACGGGGTCGATCTCGAGGATGTGTCGCATGCGAGTCACCTGCAGCGCGATGCCGCCGCGAATCGTCACCGCGCCACCGGAAAGGCCGGTGCCTGCGCCGCGCGGGACCACCGGGATGCGGTGCTTGGCGGCCACCTTCATCACGGCGGCGACCTCCTGGGTCGACGAGGCGAGCACGACCGCGTCGGGCACCGCGCCTTCGATCGAACCGTCGCGCTCGAAGATCCGCAGGTCGTTCGGCGTGTCGATCACCGCGTCGCGGCCGACGACGGTGCGCAGCTCTTCGACGACACGCGGTGCGAGCGGCATCAGGCGATCGGCGCCTCGAGCTCCGGGTGGCGCTCGAAGGCTTCGAAACGGCGCGTCATCGCGCCAGGCAGGCCGGGCGCTTCGTCCGCTTTCGTCCCCACGACGAGCAGGTCGAGCCACTGCCGGCATTCCTCGTCGGAGGGCATGCGGTCCGCCCTTTCGAAGATCGCCTCCTGGATCCTGCTGTGCGGCGAGACCTGGATCGTGAACCAAACGGAGAGGCCATCCGGGGTGGTTGCGTGGTGCGACTCGTCCACCCTTCGATTGACGGGAAGGCGCATGGGTCGGGCCTCGGCGGCGGCGCGCAGCCGCGCCGCTTCGCTCTCGATGTCCATCGGTCGAGTCCAGCTTAAACTCGAATCGATGACTGGCCGCGAGAGGGTGGAGGCCGCTCTCGAATTGCGGATCGCCGACCGTCCGCCGGTCGGCGCGTGGGGACACACCTATCGCGAAGAGTGGTCACCCGAGGCGCTGGCCGAGGTCACACTCCGCCGCGCGCGCCAGTTCGAGTGGGACTTCGTCAAGTTCCAGCCCCGCGCCAGCTGCTTTGCGGAGGCGTTCGGCTCCGTGTATCAGCAGTCGAACCATCGCCTGCGCGCCCCGATCCTGATCAAACCTGCAGTGCCCGACCTCCAGTCGTGGTCCGCGGTCGAAATGGTGAATCGCGCGGCGCTCGACGACCAGGTGCGATCGATCGGCCTCGTCGCCCGTGAGCTCGGTCGCGATGTCCCGGTCATCCAGACGGTGTTCAGCCCGATCACCGTTGGCGGCTACCTCGTTGGGAAGTCGCAGTCGCGCGTCGTGCGCGAGCTCCGCAAGGACCCCGACCTCGTCCGCCCCGCACTGGAGCGCGTCGCGGAAGCGCTGATCGATTTCAGCCGCCGCTCGGTCGAGGCCGGTGCCGCCGGCATCTTCTACGCGATCTCGGGCTATGCCGGTCGCAACGTGATGCGGGAGGACGTCTACCGCGACCTCGTCCTGCCTTACGACCAGGCCGTGCTGGGCGCGCTGCCCAAGGCGGCGTGGTTCAACGTCGTGCACCTCTGCGGGTCGAACCTGAACTTCGCACTCGCGCGCGACATGGCGTCGCAGGTCGTGAGCTGGTCGATCCACAACCAGGGCAATCCTTCTCTCGCGAAGGGTCGAGAGATCGTGGGGCGCGCGGTCATGGGCGGGCTCAGCCAGCGCGCGACACTTGTCTACGGGCCGCCGGCCAAGATCGAACAGGAGGCGCGACACGCGATGGACGAAACAGGCGGCCGGGGATTGCTGCTCGCTCCAGGGTGCTCGGTGCCGCCGCGCGTGCGCGACGTCAATCTCGAGGCGATGGTCTCTGGGATCGCGGCATGAGCCGCGTCGAGGGTCTCGCCGAGATCGTGCTGTGGGTGGCCGACATGGAAGCGGCGCTGCAGTTCTACCGAGACCAGTTCGGGCTGGAGATCATGTCGCCGCCCGAGCTGCCGAACAAGTTCCTGATGGTGGCGAAACCCGGCGGAATCCCCGAGATGATCGTGCTGATCCCGCATCCTCACCCGAACGACTACTTCCCGCGCCACAAGGAGAAGCGGGTGCTGCACCACCTGGCGTTTCGCGTCAGCCGCCAGTCCTACGACGAGCTGGAGAATCGCTTCATCGAAGCGGGGGTGGAGGTTCGCCACGGCGTGCACCCGGTGCTGAAGGGCGTCCGCACCTTCTACGTCGACGACCCGGACGGGAACGAAGTCGAGGTCATCGGCCCGGCATGAGTGACGTTTTGGCTAGAGGCGCCCTGGTCAATCTCTACACCCGCGACATCGAGGCTGGACTGCGCTTCTACCGCGATCTTCTCGGCTTCACGGAGACCTTTCGCACTCCAACCGAGGGCAGCCCTGAGCACGTCGAACTTCGGTCGAACGGGTTCACCGTCGGCCTGGGCACGGTGGAGGCAGCCAGGCGAGTGCACGGCGTTGAGGCAGCACCCGGCAGCCCGGCCATGGTCCTGGTTGTGTGGACTGACGACGTCGACGCCGCCTACGGACACCTGGTGGCGGCGGGGGTGTCTGTGGTTCAGCATCCTCACGACACCGGCAATAACAACCGGAATGCGCTGCTGCGCGATCCAGATGGAAATCTGGTTGAGATCGTCGCCAAGCGTGCAACAGAGACGAGGTAACCGGGCGCCACCCGCCGTCAAGTTCGACAATTCCGTCCCGGACGGAAACGAAGTCGAGGTGATCGGCCCCGCGTCATGGCCCTTCGTGGAGCGACGAGCGAGGTCGTCGTGATCAGAGTACCCTGCAGCCATCCCTTCATGCTCCGGCATGCAAGCGCCCTGGAGCTTTCGGGTTTGGGACAAAGCCTCCTTGTCGCCCGATTGCTAGTTTGTGTTGCGGACACAAGGCCATCGGAGTGGCCATTGAACAGAGGAGTCCGCGATGATCAGGTTCCGTTTTCTGGTGGCTGCAGTGGCGAGCGTGGCTGCCCTCGCCATCCCGATTTCTGCTCAGGCCAGCTCTTGCGCCAACTTCAGCCGGCCCGCTCCCGCGTGCAACCTGAGCTGCACCGCGCCGGTCATCGACGGCAACTGGGTTTGGCTGCCGAGCATCGGCGCTCCAATTGCGGATTGGGGCTTTGCGCCCCCGGGCACCTTCGATTCTCAAACTTTCGGTTTCCCCGGAGCCAACGGAAACTACACCAACGGCCAGACTGCCTCGCTTCTTGGAGTGAGCGCTCTCTGCACGAATAGCGCGGGTGGGGCACTGTTCAAGCGGCAGGACGGCGTCTTCGTGATCGTCTTCATCAACGGGGGCAGTACGAGCTTGCTCAAGGGCGTCTGGAGCGGCTGCCAGTAGGAATAAACCTGGCTAAGAGGGGTCGGGCGCTCGAGCCCGCCCCTCGTCGGGTGATC
>WNFB01001043.1_pt1 | contig 23165 bp, 23 predicted proteins | sample 5400501 | NCBI WGS metagenome assembly WNFB01 (sample SAMN13153341, study PRJNA577476) | soil metagenome | isolation source: 200 cm saprolite under Douglas fir tree site 2 hole 1 | place: USA:California | collected 2015-04-18 | reverse complement strand
GTGCTCTCCTCACAACGCCCTGTGGTCTATCTTCCTTTTGCCTGTCCAGGCAGACTACTCTCTTGCTCCTGTCGAACGGCAGCGAGCAATTCTTCATTCCGAAACGGCTTCTGCACCATGGTCAGAGCGTTGGTCTGCTGGCGACCGAGATGTACGCGCAGACGATGGCGCAGTTCCTGTGGTACCTCCAGACCCATCAAAACAATCGGCAGCGACTCGTCGTAAGGCTGAAGCATACCGAGCCAGACCAGTTCTTTTTCTGGAGAGGTCGTGTCAATATCCAGAATCACGGCGCTCACGGAATCGATGCGCTCAACCTTGCCTTGCAACGTTCTCAAGAAGATCACCTCATACCCGCTGTGCCGTAGCACTTCTGCTAAGACAGCACCCAACACGACATCGCCCTCGACCAGAAGAATTCGTCCAGTCACGATGCGTTTCTCCCGATGTCCGAAGGTCCTGTCGTGGAGACTGAGCAAACCAGATGCCTGAAAATGGTCCCGTGCCGCTTGCCTCCGCAAGGCCGCGGAAGTTTCGAGGTTTTGTCCAGATAACCGTCGCTGCGAGATGTGAGACGTCGCGGATTGCTCACCAAGATGAGAGACAACTTATTCCGCTGCGGACATCTTGTCTCGAATTCCGATTGAACAAGGAAACATGAGGGACTACCATGGACCTATGCTGAACCGGTGGCACCGACTGAGCCTTCAAGTCAAGATAACGCTGATCATCATCTGCATCGTCGGCCTCTCCGCAGTTACGACCGAATGGCTCGAGGCCCGCTCGATCCAGCACACGGTGGAAGACAACGTCCGCGACGCAGCGCTGGCCGTCGGGCGATCCGTCGACCAGAACGTGACCAGTCTTGCCCAGCTGTCGAATCGGGAGGCGCGGACCAAAGAGCTGGAGAAGATCCTGGCGACTCTGCCGGATCTTCTCAGCATCGTGCTGTACGAGTTTCCACCCGAACCGGGAGAGAGTCCTCTACCGATCACGAGCGCTGGCCCCACGGAGTTGCCTCATCAAGAGGGGGCTCCTGACCTTGTTAAGCGGGTGCGCGAGGAACGGAGGTCCCTGATTGATTATGCGGATCGGACGAATACCCATCGCGTCTTCCTGGCTGCCCCGATATTCTTGAGGAGTGCCGTCGTTGGGGTGACCTATGCCGAGTTCTCTACCCTGCAAATGGATGAAGCCTTGGAATCCTTGCGGCAGGCCTCCAGAACTAGACGATTGCTGACTGGACTGGCGATTGTGGTCGCGATCAATCTGTTTTTGTACTTCAAGGTGCATCGCCCTGTGAAACGATTGCTCACCGCCGTCGAATCGGTTTCCCGAGGAACCATGACCTCGGTCGTGCCTGTTGAAGAGCAGGATGAACTCGGAGAACTTGCCGGCACATTCAATGACATGGTCAGAAAGATCCGGGAAGCAACTCACGACAACACGCAATTAACAGAATCCCTGCGGGCGATGAACGACAGCCTTCAGCTGAAAGTCAGCGAGGCGACCGCCGAGGTGCTGCAGAAGAATCGGGCGCTGGCCCACACGAACGAACTGCTCTCGGTGGCACAGCGCGATGCGGCGCGCGCGCAACGCCTGTCGGCGATTGGGCAGGTCGCCGCAACCGTGGCGCATAAAATTGGCACTCCCTTGACGGCGCTGTCCGGCCATATCCAGCTCATGGCTGAGGATCCGACTCTGGGCACAGAGTCTCGGCAACGGTTGCAGACGGTAGAAGCCCAGATCGAACGGACCTCCAGAATTATTCAAGACCTGCTGTTGTATGCCCGGAGACCGGAGCCGGTGCGATCTCCGCTCGATCTGAATGCCTGTGTCGCGGAATGTCTCGCCCTCTTCCAGCCGGAATTCGATCGCCGGCGGATTGCGCTGGCGACCGAATGGAGCCATCAGATAGAGAAAGTCGAGGCCGATGCCCAGCAGCTCCAGGGGGTGTTCAACAGTTTGATCGAAAACGCGCTCGACGCGATGCCGGCCGGAGGAACGCTGGTCGTGCGGGTCTCTCCCCATGTCGCGCTCAGGCAGTCGGACCATCGAACGTGGGTCGCGGTGGAACTCATCGATACAGGCTGCGGGATGAACGATGCGCAGCTCGTACAGATCTTTCAGCCGTTCTTTACCACGAAGAGGGCCGGGCGTGGCACGGGACTGGGGCTGTCGAGCGCGCTGGAAACCATACGGGCGCACGGGGGCCAAATCAAGGTGGATAGCGAGCCGGAAAAAGGCTCGCGGTTCACGATCGTGCTTCCAACCGACGGAGGAGCGCGCTGATGATGAGACAATCTCGGGTGATGGTGGTGGATGACGACGCCGAGACGCTGGCCTTGCTGCGCGAGGTTGTGGCCAAGGAGGGGTACCAGGTCGAGACCGCCGATGACGGGGAGTCGGCCTTGCGGCAACTTGCCGAATGGCAGCCGGACCTGGTGATCACCGATATTCATATGCCCGGCATTGATGGGCTGGCCTTGCTGGCAGCGGTGCGCGAGAAGGCGCCGGATGTTCTGGTGATTCTGCTGACCGCCTACGGATCCCTCAAGACGGCGGTGGATGCTATCAAAGCCGGGGCCTTCGATTATCTCAGCAAGCCGTTCGTCGTGGATGACATTCGGTTGGTGGTTCGTCGGGCGCTTGAACACAAGAAGTTAGTACGAGAGAATCGTTCGTTGCGAGACCAATTGCGTGAGCGATACCGATTCGACAACCTCGTGGGCAGCAGTGCCGGCATGGTGGCGGTGTATAAGCTCGTCGCGCGCGTCGCGGAGACAGACAGCACGGTTCTGATTTATGGAGAAAGCGGAACCGGAAAGGAGCTGATCGCACGAGCCATCCATGCCAATAGTAGCAGAAGCAACGGGCCGTTCGTCGCGATCGATACAGGTTCGTTAGCCGAAACGCTCTTGGAATCAGAGCTCTTCGGACATGAACGAGGTGCGTTTACCGGAGCCATCGCAAGCAAGAAGGGACTGCTCGAACAAGCGCATCTAGGCACTTGTTTCCTGGACGAGATCGCGGACCTTTCGCCGGTGATGCAGAGCAAGTTGCTCCGGTCGCTACAGGAACGCGAGATCCGGCGTGTCGGGAGCGAGACGCCTCGTGCAATTGACGTCAGAATCATCGCCGCGTCGAAAAAGGAGTTGAAACCGCTCGTCGAGGCCGGGACATTTCGAGAGGATCTTTTTTATCGGCTGGAAGTCGTCACCATTGTACTTCCTCCGTTGCGCGATCGGATTGAAGACATTCCGCTTCTGAGCCGGTATTTCGTCGAAAAATTCGGCCGGACCAAGGAGAAGTCGGTGACCGGCCTCTCGCCGGAGACCATTCCTTTGCTGACACGCTATTCATGGCCCGGCAACGTACGCGAGCTCGAGCATGTGATCGAGCGAGCCATAGCCTTGACCCCGCATCCTATCATCACCCCCGAGGACCTGCCTGAAACGATCCGGACGGCGACGGTTCAAGACAGTGCGCGGGTTCGTGGGTGGGACACTCTGGATGACATGGAAAAAAAATATATTCTTCTTGTGCTGGATGCCCATCATCAGGACCACGGCCAAGCGGCCGCGACCCTTGGTATCCACCGCAAGACGCTCCTCCGCAAGCTCCGCCAGTACGGTCAAGGCTGACCCGACCAACGGTCAACCTGTTCCTGCGCGAGACAACTTGTCTCCAACTGTCGGAAGTCCGCATATCACCATGCATTCCCGCTGATCTCCTCCGGTCTCTGCGACAACTTGTTCCCGTGAACGCTCGATCCTCCACCGCTCCATGAGGTCGTCTCCCGCTCGTCTATCGATTTGATTTTCCGTAGAATCTCTGCCGGTGGGCTCGCTCGTCGACTGCGCGGTCTGCCGTTTGCTCTATTGCTCCATTGTCTTGCCCATCTACCTGACGGTCGACGACATGGCTTTCGTTGATGCGGAGTACGATGAGATTTCTAGATGGTGGCGCGATGGATATGGATAAGGGAAGCGCTATGGCCAAGCTCTCACGATATGCAATGGTGCTCGTCCTGTGGGGCTTCTGGGCAGTCCCTCCATCGTTTTCTGGACTGGAACAAAACCTGAGCACGCCACCCCCGCCACCCTCGTTTGAAGCGGACCTGCTCAGGATCGACGGCAATCGCTATGTCGTCAAAGACATTGCGGGCGTGGAACGACAGGTTCATGTCGGAAAAGACACCGAGATATTCGGTCAAGCGAAAGCCGGCGACCGCCTTCAATTATGGGTCCAGCCGGATGGACATGCTCAAACCATCATAATCGTCATGAACGGAACGCAGTGACTCGCAGGTATGGCGAGACACATCCGCAGCGTGCGGGGGAACCTCCCCGGAAACGTTTGTGCAGTCGTCGCCAGGAAGGATAGATAGAAAGGAGACAAGAGCACGATGGAACGGAACAACAAAAGCGTGTTGGTCGTCGACGATGATCGCGATTTACGCTACCTACTCTCCGTCAGGCTCGTCAGCGCTGGGTACATGGTCTATGGAGCGGCGAACGGGTTGGAAGCCTTGGAGCAGATGGAAGAACACTCGGTTGACGTCGTGTTGACCGACTATCGTATGCCAAAGATGGACGGCTTCGAATTCCTATCAGTCTGCCGCGTGAAGTGGCCTGGAACTCCCGTCGTGGTCTTCTCTGCAGAACGGGATGACCTGGCCCACGAGGCGGTTGAGCGGGGAGCGTTCGCGTGGGTCCGCAAAGGAAGTGAATTCACGATGCTCTTGGAATTCCTTGCCTATGCGATTCAACAATCAGTCCATGCGTGAGAGAGAGGGTTGAACACGGCGGCGGTACGTTAGATGATCGGGACAAGGAGAAAGTGGTCCTATGCGTCGAGAGAAACGCGAGTGGCTCATGCTCGTGCTGGCCCTCCTGATGCCTCTCAGCGGATGCGACACGAGCAGGCAATCATCACGATCATCGCTATCTGACAACGGTCGCTTCATGGATCTGTGGAGCACCTATACCCACTGCTACCGAAGCGAGGACCTTGATGCGATGCGTACTGATGCACAACGATTGAGTCGAGAGTTAAACACGATCGACTCCGTCGAAGGTCCGATCCCCCCTGAAAGTAATGAACCGGTTCCCCTAGGACCGACCGTCCGTCTCTCGGCCGATCCAGCGGCGATGGCTGCCGCCTGTGCCCTTCATGCTGGTCAGGCCGCACAGGGAATGGGCCGCCCGCACGTTGCACGAGAGATGTTCCACATGGTCATCACAAACTTTCCGCAACCACGCTATCGGTATTACGTGGCCCAAGCCCGACTAGGTCTTGAGCAGTTGGGCGCTACGAGCCGTGCCGACTTGAGCGGCCTCACCATGTAGGGAAAACCAATCCACAGTGTTTTCCGCACGATTCACAGAGCTCGCGTAGAAACCCGCGCTGCCGCGATCCACAACGGCTCAATGAGCTTCGATTACCCTAGTTTCTTGGCAGCAAACTCGGTCGCATTGCAACCACGGACTAAAGTCAATGCTTGAAGCATACGCTCACGCTGCCATGGTGGACGTGTACTTAAGCAGGCAGGAGGAGCCAGAAACCTCATGGCATTCACATGAGACTGCTGGAAGTGAAGGTTTTTGCCATCACCCTCTTCACCTCCCCCGCTGGTTCGCTCCCAGAACATCCAACGTTGGAGCATTCTCTAGTGGCACATCACCTGCACAATTGTTGTAATATATGAAGCAACGCTACTTATGGTGAACGCGGCGCACGTCTTTGACGTCCGCTCGTGATCCCGCTGCATATCATTGCCAGGCCTGCAGGCGACTCGCTCATCGGAGGCCCCAATTGTCAGACTTCTACCAAAATGGTGTCGTCACGGTGCTTCACCGCCTCGGACAGCCGAACGTCGACCAACTGGAGCGAGAGTTGACGCGTTATGGGCGCGTCAATCCCATCGCCCTGGTCCTCCCCTCCCTCTATGCAGAATTGGGACGCCCGGCATTGAAGGCCATCGTGGAAACTCTGAAAAGCGTGTCGTACCTCAATGAAATCGTCATCTCGTTGGATCGCGCCTCGGCCTTGGAATTTCGCCTGGCTAAGCAATTCTTTTCCGTACTCCCTCAGCGGGTGCGTCTCATCTGGAATGACGGCGCGCGCATCCAAACCATCCTTAAGCTCTTGGTCGATCACAACCTCGATATCGGCCTGCAGGGCAAGGGACGAGGCTGTTGGACAGCCTTCGGCTATGTGCTGGCCAGAAACCACAGCCAGGTCATCGCGCTCCACGACTGCGACATCACAAGCTACAGCCGGGAATATCTGGCGCGCCTCTGCTATCCCATCGCCAACCCGAATCTCGGTTATGAATTCTGTAAAGGCTATTACAGTCGCGTCACCGACCGTCTCCATGGCAGGGTGACACGTCTGTTCTTCACCCCCATGATCCGAAGCCTCCAACAGCTTGTGGGGCCTCACGCGCTCCTGACGTTTCTCGACAGTTTTCGCTACCCTCTGGCCGGCGAGTTCGCCATGGTGCGGGACCTGACCTGGACCAACAGAATTCCAGGTGACTGGGGTCTCGAAATCGGTGTCCTCGCGGAGGTCTATCGGAACTGTGCCTTGCGCCGCATTTGCCAAGCCGATATTGCGGATGCCTATGACCACAAACACCAAGAACTCTCGGATCACAATCCCGATGCCGGCCTCCTCAAGATGTGTGTCGATATCACGAAATCTCTCTTCAGAAACCTGGCGAGCGAAGGCGTCATCTTATCTGACGGGGTCCTCAAGACCTTGCGGGCGACGTATTTGCAAGCCGCGCAGGAAGCGATCAGCCGCTATGAAAACGACGCGGCCATCAACAGCCTCACGTTCGACCGCCACCAAGAACGGACGGCCGTCGAAGTCTTCTTGAAAGGCATGAAAATGGCCACTGACGGGTTTCTCGACGATCCGCTTGGCGTCCCCATGATTTCCAACTGGAGTCGAGTGACCCATGCCGTGCCCGATATTTTCGAACGCCTGGTCGACGCCGTTGAAGCGGATCACGCCTGGGACCCTACGTCTGAACCGGCAGTCACTCCGTCATGAGCAACGGTCTCACACCACTCACTGCACCGACTGAAGCACAGCTTCAGGATATTGGCTCGGCGGAGATTCTTGTCGGGATTCCAAGCTTCAACAACGCGGACACGGTCGGGCATGTCGTGCGGGCCGTAAGCGTGGGCCTCGCCAAACACTTCCCTGGTCGTCGGGCCGTCCTGGTCAACTCCGATGGCGGCTCTTCAGATGAGACGCCGGCCATCGTCGCCCGCACCGCCATCGACTTCCAACACTTCTTCATCGCCGACCAACAAAGCGTCCTGCATCGGATCGTGACGCCTTACCATGGCATTCCCGGAAAAGGCAGTGCTTTCCGGACGATCTTCGAGATTGCGCGACGACTGAAGGCCCGGGCCTGCGCAGTCGTTGATGCGGATTTGCGCAGTATTTCACCGGAATGGATCGAACTATTACTCCGCCCAATTATAGAAGAGGGATACGACTACGTCGCACCCTACTATCTGCGCCACAAATACGACGGCACGATCACGAACAGTCTCGCCTATCCACTCACCAGGGCGCTCTACGGGCAACGGATCCGCCAGCCCATCGGCGGGGAGTTTGGTTTTTCCGGTGCACTTGCGGCCCACTATCTCGACCAACATGTCTGGGAATCGGAAGTGGCGCGCTTCGGCATCGATATCTGGATGACGACGGAGGCCATTGCCAGCGGCGCGCGGGTCTGCCAAAGCTTCCTTGGCGCAAAAATCCATAATCCGAAGGATCCTGCTGCCGACCTGTCGGCCATGTTGATGCAAGTGATGGGAGCGCTCTTTGCCCTAATGGAACAGCATGAATGCCTCTGGTCCCGGCAGGAGGGATCGCAGCCGGTTCCACTCTTTGGATTTCCCTACGAGGTCGGGGTGGAACCGGTCCATGTCAACGTGGAGCGGATGGTGTCGCACTACCGACAGGGCCTCACCGATCTTGAACCCATCTGGCAGCAGATCCTGGCCGACGACACATTCACTCGGTTGCGCGACCTCCAGGGGGCATCCGGCACCGACTGTCGAATCCCCGATGAGTTGTGGGTCCAGGTCGTCTACGATGCCGCCACCGCGTACCGCAAGCGAATCATGCCGCGCGATCACCTCCTAAAAGCCCTGACCCCTCTGTATTTAGGCCGAACCGCCTCGTTCGTCCTTGCCACCCAAGGCCTCACGTCCACGGAGGCAGAACAGAAGATCGAAGCCTTGTGCCACACGTTCGAACGCATGAAACCCTATCTGGTGGAACGGTGGCAACCGCCGACGCTGCAACCAGCAGCGCCAGCTCTGTTGCACCACGCGACCACCGACGCAGGAGGTGATAATGGATAACTTCATTAACCAAGCGCTTCTAAAGCCGTTGGAACTGCTCGGACACCAGGTGCTGAACGTGCTCCCCAATGTACTCGCCATGGGCATTATCCTGCTCGGTGGCATCTTCACCGCGTGGGTGTTCGGTTCTTTCGCTGAACGGCTGTTTCGCGTGATCGGATTCGACCATCTCTGTGATCGGCTGGGGATGAATGCTGCGCTCCTGCGTGGAGGGGTCAAGACCGACCCCTCTCGCATCGTCGGTCGCAGCATCTATTGGACGGTGCTTGTGCTGGCATCGATCGCGGCGTTAGGAGCCCTGAACCTGACTCCGATCAATCAGTTCGCCCAGTCACTGCTGGCCTATGTGCCCCATCTGGTGACGGCAGCGGTGATTCTCCTGGCCGGGTACTTTCTCTCGAACTTTGTATCTCGGGCCGTCCTGATTGCCTCCGTCAACGCCGGACTGCCTCCCGCCCGACTCATCGCAGCCTGTTCCCGCTGGGGGATCCAAGCCCTCGCAGGGGCCATGGCGCTGGAGCAACTCGGCATCGCCCAACACATCGTCGTCGTGGGATTCGGCATTACCTGGGGAGGAATCGTGCTGGCCGGAGCGATTGCATTCGGACTCGGCGCAGCAGATCTCGCGAAAGGGTTCTTGGAACGACGGCTGGTGGCCCGATCCAAATCCAACACGGTCGATGATCTACATCACTTGTAACGGCGCAAGACCATGCCCAATTTGATCGTCTTCACAGACTTGGACGGCTCTCTTCTGGACGGCACGACCTATTCTTACGAGGCGGCCACACCAGCCCTCACTGCGCTCCGCGAGCAAAGTATTCCGCTCATATTGGTGTCGAGTAAAACGCGCGCGGAGATGGAACCACTTCGAAAACACCTCGGCCATCGTGACCCATTCATTGTCGAAAACGGCGGCGCGGTGTTTCTTCCTCATGACCTCTTCGATTTCCCCTTGGAACGCATGCGAACCAGGTCTCCCTACCAGGTCATCGAATTAGGCCTTCCCTATCACATGCTGCGAGAGGTACTAAAACAAATCGAAGATGCGGTTGAAACGCCGTTACAAGGCTTTGGCGACCTATCGGTAGAAGCCATCATGCAGGTGACCGGGCTCCCACATGCCGACGCCATCCTGGCCAAGCAACGGGAATACGACGAGCCCTATCTACTGGAAGGCCCTCAGGCGCTCATCGAAGAAGTCTGCCGGCAAATCGTCACCCGGGGCCTTCGTTGGACAAAAGGGGGACGGTTATTCCATCTGATGGGGGAGAACGATAAGGGGGAGGCCGCTTCCGTGCTCCTGCGCTGCTACCATCGCCAGCAACGCATGAGCGGAGAAGCGGAGCGGATTGAAACGGTTGGGATCGGGGACAGCATCAACGACGCCCCCCTGCTCGCCATGGTGGATTACCCGATTCTCGTCCAGAAACCAGACGGATCTTATGACCCTGATATCCACCTATCTGGAATGATTCGTGCGCCCGGTATCGGGCCGGTGGGATGGAATGAAGCGGTCCTGGACCTATTGACACAGGTACAGTAAAGGGCTGCCTGAAGGCGACGCACGAGTAAAGAATCCCGCCCTTCCGGGCGGGGCTTTCAGCATCCTGTTAGATGGCCTTCATCGACTCGAGGATCGCCGACTATCAGTCCCGATACCCCCCATGATCTCATCAATCCTCTTCAGGATTAATGGTATGGAGGCCCGCAGAATGACAGGCCGTCAGCAATTGTGTATCGGCACTGACGACGGTCAGCCGCAAGGGCTTGAGCTCCAAAGCCAGCGCCAGATGCAAGACCTGTGGTGATCGGAGCGCAGGATACTCCAACGCAAGTTCTTTAGTCGCTAAGTACGTCTGCACCGTCGGGGCAATGAACTGGTAGAGACCCTCCTGCGATTCTCTCTCGAACTTATGGATTACCGAGTAACAATCGTCCCTGGTGATGTCTCCATGGTGGGCTCGATTTGCGAATGCCGTATAAAAATCGGTCACGGACCACGTCGGCAGAATTGCCACTTTGCTCCGTTTCACCATGAGCCTGCTGATGATGCGTGTGCCACGCTCCATGCTGTACCGTTTCACCAAAGCAGTTGAGTCGAAATAGTAGTATGGCATGCGATCACACTCTCCCCTTCAGAATGACGGCGGCCAAGGGGCCCGACATTTTCGAGAGCCGATCTTGGAGTTCATCCAGCGGCAGCTCGTCATACCCTTCCTTACGGAACTTGTCGGCCAGGTTGCCCTGATTGAACGACGCCGTATCGTTCTTGAGCCGCTCACCCAGCCGGCGTTTTGCCAAGCGACTGGGAACCCGTTGTTTTGTGACCGTCAACCCGCGGCCTCGACTGCGTGGTGCACGAGTTGATGTTCGTCCTGCTTCCGACTTCGATTTGGCCATACCCTCCCTCTCTCTCTGAGTTAGTGGGGTGCTGACGCCGGCGTAGATACCAGCCCATCCCGCGGACATCCCGCAGGCTGGCTCGCCTGTGCCGGCAGTTCCGACTCTCCATACACATGTGCCGCGATGGCCTTCGCCACATCGGCAGAAAACTCTTGCTGCATAACACGCACAACTTTGGCTGTCGCCTCACGATCCGACAGATGGCCTTCCTTTCCACCTTTTGACAAGGCGCCGACCACCCGCTGGCTGGTCAAATCCACGACTTCGAAATCGCTGCACCATCGCACGAACTTGAACTGCGGATCGCGCACGTCGATCGGCCACACCCGCACCACGCCCCGCACGAGCAGCTCCGGGGATGGTCCGCTGGAATCACCGCCCATCGAACGATTCCCTCCCCACGGCCGACTCGTGACTTGGAGCCCTTCTTTCAACAATCCCTCCGTCAAGGCACGTTGCACCGGTTCAGCCTGATCGCCGGTCACCGCAACCGCCAACACCAGATTCGTGGCAAGGAACTGTTCGAGTTCGTGCGTGAGTTCGCTCACGCGGTAGGCCGCGGCGGTACCCTGCCCGCTCGGTCGAATCACGCGAAGGTCAGCATTATAGGTCTCCCGCAGCACAAGATTTCTGGCGGCCCGTCTCAGTGCTCTGACTTGTCCCAGCTTATCGGAGGGCCGCTGGGCCTCCTCGACATCGTCTCCGATCGATCGGTCCAGCTCGGTAATCCGCTCCATGAACGCGGTCTCTGCCTGAGGCCGATGCATCCCCGCCAAGGCATACTGGAGTCCCTTGTGCACATCGATCCACCGATCGACGATTTGGACGTTCTCCAATACTTTGTCGGTCGACACACGGGTCAGATTGTCGAGCGTCAAACGTCGTTCAGCGCTGCTCTGTCCGCGCTGCTCGATCACCAGATACGACTCCCAGTCTTTCGCCTGCGCACTGACCTCGGCTTTGAAAATACGGGCCACGGCTGCATAGGCACGATCCTCGGCTGCCGCACGACTCTCCGCCTGTCCCACGCCAACGAGATATTGACCGGACGGATAGGCGGCACTCACCCCATCGATCCAGTCTGGTTTCGATTGTCCTCCGACCCATGCACAGCCGGATAGTGCGACTAACGCCATCAGCACAACCCCGATTCGGCTCACGAACCGCGATCCGTCTCTCATGGCATCACCCGTTGAAGGAGCACAGCTGTCTCACCTGGCCCGAGGGACAAGGTCTGCATGGCCTCAGACTCCAGAGGGTCATGAGACTCACCAACTAACCGATTATGCACCTGGTAGCGGCCTGGTGGGACCCAGACCCGCGCGAGATGGATTTCATCGGGCAACGTCTGCCAGCTCCGCTTGTCGGCTTCTTCGGATGCTACTGCCAGTGATTTCGTCAGCAGCCCAACGAGAAGACCCACCCACGGCCCCGCATCTTTCCCCGCTGCATGCTGAGCCCCTCTCGTCGCTCCCTCGGCCAGCGCAAACTTCGTGGCGGCACGGGCGAGGGCCTTGACTGTTATTCCAGCCATTCGTTCCGATAACGCCTTCTCTGCCAAGGCTGTCACGTTATGCACCAACTCAGTGTTCAGCGTCACCCGCGTGCCATTGTCTGGGATAAGATTCACCGTATCGACAGGCACCTGCGTCTTCTGCGGGATGAGCCGTGGCAAGGCCACGCGAACGACGCGTCCGTTAAGCCCATACAAGACCGTGTCCACTGCCTGATTGGAATGCTGGTTCGCCTGCGAGAACCCGCGGTTGAGCAGCACCAATTGGAGTGCAGTGAGACTGATCGGCAGGTCAAGAAACTGATCCTCCTTGCGTGGCGCGCGGCCATTATAGCTGATCACGACAACTTGAGCGAGATGTTGTAACGCCTGACTGGTCTCCCACCTGGTAGAGGGAAACACGTGTTGGTACTCGGCCAATTCTTGAGTGAAGTGCAGGGCATCGGCCGTTCGTAACAAATCTTCCCGCAGCTGGGACGGAACGGCCGTGTGTGACCATGCGCGGGTGGCCTCAAAGGTCTCGTACGCATTCCGATAGGCAATAAACGCATTATTCACATCGCCGGTGCTCTCGTAGAGAATGCCGCTCAGATAGCGCGCAAAGCTGTCCTCCCGATAGGCATTCTTCTCCTGGGTTCGATCCGACAGGACGTTGAGCCGGTGATCGATACGCCGGGCTTCGACCAGCGCATCTTGCCACTGACCCAACACTGCATAATTGACTGCCTTCAGCACATTGATCAGCACCTGTTCATAGGGATCGCCCTCATAGGGTAACGCCGTATCATTCGTCATGAACGCGAGAGTTTCCGTCCGAATCTTTCGCGTGTAGAGGCGATCCAGTTCCTCCTCAGCCTGTTCCAATACGGCGTTGCTCTGCTGATAGTCGCCCGCGAGTTGCAGGGTCATCCCTCGATCCATGCCATAGAGTAGACGGCTTTTTTCGCCATACTCCTTTTCGGACCGCTGGACGATGGCATCGGCGCCCTTGGCATCGTGGACGCGAAGACTCGCTTCGATGAGGAGATACCTGTTGACCGAGGGGCCGCATCCGGCAAGCAGCACGAGCGCCAGTACGGCAAAGAGAGACTGAGTGGAAATGAAAACGCCCCACCGTGCCGGAACAAAGGCGGTGGGGCTTGAGGCAAGAGGGCTCAACGAAGGTTGTGGAGCCTAAAAGATGGTACGTTTCTTTTCGATGACTTTCTTGATCTTTTTCTGACCGTACCAGACCTTGGCGTTGCTCTCCAAATCCACCATCTGCAGATCGATCTGGTAGAACACCGCCTTCGTCCCGTCGGCCTCGTCGAGGATCGTCGCAATGGTACCCTTCATCATGTAATCGGCACCGAGCTCTTTTCCCGGCGCTTTCTGCGTATCTTCTCGCGCGTACATCGCTTGCTCTTTGCGCTCAGTGCGAAGCTCCTCGCGATCTCCCTTTCCTGCCACAAAGGTGACCTTCTGGGAATTCGTAAGCTCACGTTCAAGATCGGCCACAAACGTGTTGACATCGATATGTTCGTGGCTGTTGTTCATGATAGCCCCGACGACGACGACCGGCTGGCGATGCATCGAACCGGAAAAGGTGTTGAGCCACGGATACTCCAGCGCCTCTTTGACCATAGACTCCGCAACCATCCTGGAATCGGTATCGTTCCAACGGCCACTCAGATCCGTGACAACCTCTGAGTCAACCCTGGTTATTCTGGTCTCCTGGGCACAGCCGGTCAGAGACAACACCACCAACGCAACGAGCCCGATTCGCCCTCGATTCAGTACAATCACGCGATACCTCCTCGCAGATGCAGCAATTGGCGGTCGATTTATAGGAGCCTTTACCGCGGCGCTCGTTTGTCTTCTTCTTTTTCAAGCCGCTCAAAGAGCTTATCCGCATTCTTTCTGACGAAATCACGAACCTCCGCGTTGAGCTCCTTTGCCTTTTCGAGATTATCCTTCATCTCCTCGAGATTCAGCTTGGTCAACACGTAGTACGTGCCTGTTTTCTCATCCTTGTATTGGTCGATGCGGCGCACGCCGCTGAGGGTCGTGGTCGTCACCGTCTTAATGGCCCTCTCGACATTCTGCTCTTCCGTGTTCTTGGTAAAGTCTCCGGCCGTCGTGGAGGCTGCATAGTCGCGCATCAAGTAGCCGGTATAGGTTTCAAAGGTCTTGGCGATTTCAGCTCTGCCACGATTTTCAGCGGTGTCCCAGGCCAACGGCTCGTTCCGAACACCGGCCACGGACCCGACGCCATAAAAGGCTTTACTATCTTTCTCGTTGAACGCGCCTGACCCTTGCTTCACCCACTTCGGAGGACCGCCGCAGGCAGCAAGTCCGATCATCAGGGCGATCGCCACTCCTCCCCCGACCAACCTCGACCTGAACCCCAGTATCCTATTCATGCGCAGCCTCCTTGGTGATGATCAGGACGGTGAAACGGCGGCGTACCACCGGCAGATGCCCGCGACGAACGTTCGAGAATTTACACGTAGTCATGCTAACATGCACCCATAATCCAGTCAATGAAACCGACGGACGACGGTTGACCGTCTCACTGTCCCCCTAACAGGCTGCGGGAAAACTATGTCGGCACGCCAGAACGTCGATGGTCCGCACGTGTGGCTCAACAGGAAAATATTTCCGCAGGATGCTCAAAAAGGCTGTCCAGCAAGGCCCCAGCGAGTGAAGAGGCGAGGCGTACGCTTCGGTACGTTGAGCCTCTGAGCGATGCGAGAACGCTGCTGGCGGACTTTTTCAGCATCCTGCTAAAGGAGGATGCCCGTGGCAGATGTCCAGATTGATGACGGTATCATTAAGATTCTGAACCTGGAAGTTCAAGATCCCAAAGCAGCCGCAGTCCTCGCCGAATATCCTCAAGTCCGCTGGGCAGAAATTACGCGGAAAGCAATCAAGATTGGGCTGGGGTATCTCAAGGGAGGTGAACGAGCTTAACAGCAGGATAGCCGCGCAAGACAGGCGGGACGGGCGAGACGGGCCAAGCGATGTGGGAACCCAATCTGTCCACGTTGCGCCTTTCTCGCATGTCTCGCGCTTCACGCGCCACGGTCTGTGGCGCTGACGGACTTTTTCAGCATCCTGCTATGGCTTCGCGGGTGTTGACTGTGCAACAGCAGCCCGGGCACGGGCGAGATTCCCCCCAAGTTCGAGATAACGTGTGAACGCTTCGACCGATTTGGACTGATCTTTCATATCGTCGGCGTAGAGGATGCCCAGCGAGAAATACACATCCACATAGTTGGGATTGACCACCAGCGCCTCCCGCATGGCGCGCTCAGCTTCGGCATACTGCCCGCGCTTTTCGTAAATCAACCCAAGCGTATACTGAGAGTCCGGGTTCTTCAGGGCATACTGCACCGCCAGCTTCGCCGCAGACAACGCGTCGTCAAGGTTCGGCAGCACTTCTAGCAGCACATAGCTCTTGAGCACATAGGCGTCGCCGAACGTGGGGTCGTATTCCAGCGCTTTATTCAGCCGCTCCAACGCTTCCTCCGACGATTTCCCGGTTTGGAGAAGCGCGAAGGCCTGTTTATACTGCATCTTCGCAGCCTGTCGTCGTTCGGCTGGAGACTGGGGCTCTGCCCCCATGATGAAGGCGGCCTTTCGGCCTTCGATCAACACCGTATCCCCGTCCCCTTCAAGCTGCACAAAGAAGGGATGCTGGGCGCCTTTCGACCGTTCAAGAACTTGTTGCTTCACATAGTCTCCGACCTCCGAAGCCATGAGCCATCCGTTTTTATTACGATCCGCCATGCCACTCAGCCCATTCAATAGCACCTGCACGAAAAGACTCCTCCCATTCTCCTGACTCAACGACTCACCCTTATCGCCTGCCGTCAACACTTGCACGGCTCGCCGCTCCGTATCGTCTTCCGGAGCCAATCGCCCTTCGAGGGACAGTGGCTGAGCCGTGCTCACCTCCCACCCGCGAACCGCGGCATTCAAGAAGAAGAGGGTATGTTTGGATGCGCTACGCCGGCTGAACTCTTTCAGCTGTTCAAACGTTACTGATTTGGACACATTCCCCATCTGCGCATCCCAGGGAACGAGATACCCAAGTTCCTCGCCAGCAAGATCTTGCGTGACACCCGCATGTCCGACGAAATAGAACACAAGCCGATCATATCGACCGACCTTGCGGGGCAAGAAATCCGAGAGCGTCTGCTGCAGACGGCGAATACTCGCATCCTTGTCGTAGAGTTCAACGACCTCGTCGAAGCCCAGTTGGCGGAACGCCTGGGCCACTGCTTTGGCATCTTCAATCGCGCCGGGAATTTTCGGGGCCAGGAGATAGTTCTCCACCCCAATGACAATGGCCCACGACTTGTAATACAGCCCTTCCGGCTTCCCCAATTGGGCAGACGCCGATGGCGGACAGAACGTCGTCACCACCGAGAACGCGAGAAGGAAGGGCCACGATTGTCGGTGGGCGATCTGCAACATTAATTGGACCAGCCTCAGTGTGTGACGCGTAATAAATTCACCCTACTCTCGCCTCTGCGAGACTGTCAAGAAACGGCAGACCGAGGTCACGGCGCAGCCGCAGGGCCACGACATGGCTCTGCATTCTCCCTCTCCCGTACCAAGGTATGGTTGAGTTCCCCCCCGCCCCTCCAGCATAATGACCACGATGTGCTTCGCACCTCGACCTCAAGGAGTCATCGCACCATGGCAGAGAAAATCGATACCCTCCTCAAGGAAAGCCGCGTGTACCAGCCGACCGCTCAGACCAAAGCCGCGGCCCATATTCAGGACTACGAGAGCGCCTATAAGAAGTCGATCGCCGACCCTGAAGGCTTCTGGAGCGACGTCGCCAAGGAGCTTGAGTGGTTCTCCCCCTGGACCAAGGTCCTGGAATGGAATTATCCCTGGGCCCAGTGGTTCGTCGGCGCCACCTGCAACATTGCCTATAACTGTCTGGACCGTCACGTCAAAACCTGGCGCAGGAATAAGGTGGCGGTCATCTGGGTCGGCGAGAACGACCAAGAACGGGTCATCACCTATGGCGAGCTATACCGACAGGTCAATCGTTGCGCGAATGCGCTCAAGAAACTTGGGCTCACGAAGGGAGATCGGGTCACGATCTACCTTCCGAAAGTGCCCGAACAGATCGTCGCCATGCTCGCCTGCGCACGCATCGGCGTCATTCATAGTGTGGTGTATTCCGGATTCAGCGCCCCGGCCCTCGCAAACCGCATTCAGGACGCCGAATCCAAACTGGTCATTACAGCCGACGTCGGATTTGACCGGGGAAAGGTCCTCAACCTCAAGTCGGTGGTCGACCAGGCCGTAGCCAATTCCCCCACCGTCGAACGTGTCGTAGTCTTACGGCGTCAGACTCCGGGAGTAACATTAGCCGCCCCGAAGGAAATCGATTGGCACGACTGGCTGAAGAACGAGAAGGCGGTCTGCGAGGCCGAGCATCTGGATGCAGAACATCCGCTGTACATCCTCTATACGTCCGGCACCACCGGCAAACCCAAAGGCGTGGTCCATGTCCACGGCGGCTACATGGTCGGAACCTACATCACCACGAAATACGTCTTCGATCTCAAAGATGACGATGTCTACTTCTGTGTCGCCGACCCGGGCTGGGTCACCGGCCACAGTTATATTGTGTATGGTCCCCTGCTCAACGGCGCCACGATCCTCACAGCTGAAGGCAAGCCGGACTATCCGAACCCGGGCCGCTGGTGGGATTTAATCGAACGCTACGGCGTCTCGATTTTCTATACGACCCCCACCGCCATTCGCCTGCTCATGCGCTACGGAGAAGACTGGCCCAAGAAATATGATCTCTCCACCCTCCGCATCCTGGGCAGCGTGGGCGAACCGATCAATCCGGAAGCCTGGGAATGGTTCCATCGCGCGGCCGGTGGGGACAAACCGATCATGGACACCTGGTGGCAGACCGAAACAGGGTCCATCCTGATTACACCCCTGCCGACAGTCCCCTTGAAGCCAGGCTCCGCTACCAGGCCCTTTCTCGGCATCGAAGCCGATGTCGTGGACAGCCAAGGCAACAGCCTCCCCGCCAACGCCGGCGGCCTTGCCGTCATCAAAAAGCCCTGGCCCTCAATGATGCGTACCATCTACAAAGATCCGGAACGTTACAAGACTTATTGGAACACGATCCCGAACTGCTACACCGCCGGAGACATCTGCCACAAAGATGAAGACGGCTACATGTGGTTCATGGGCCGTGCCGATGACGTGATCAAAGTGGCCGGCAACCGGCTGGGCACCGCCGAAGTGGAAAGCGCGCTGGTCAGCCACCATGCCGTGGCAGAAGCTGCGGTGATCGGCAAACCACACAAGCTCGTCGGCGAGTCCATCAAGGCCTTTGTCATTTTGAAGCAGGGGGAAGTGGGAAGCCCGGCACTGATCCAGTCGATCAAGGATCAAGTGTTGAAGGAGTTGGGCAAAATCGCCGTGCCGTCCGAAATCGACATCGTGCCCTCACTCCCCAAGACCCGGTCCGGCAAAATCATGCGGCGGGTGCTCAAAGCGACAGAGCTCGGACAAGACCTTGGCGATATCTCGACGATCGAAGATTGATTCAACCGGCTTCAAGGCCGGTGATCAATGAGACATCTGTGCGCTCACAAAGAGATCGGAGGCCAGTCATGTATACAGCAACAAGTCCCAGAATCACGGTCGCAATCGGAGTGCTGGCAATCTTCCTGGCAGCGATCAGCCCGGCCAGCACCTGGGCCGCCGAACCAGTCAAGCAGGAGAAGAAGGCGAAAAAGCCGGCCCAGGTACGCACAAGCGCGCTCGCCCCAAAAGCGACCGCTCCGAAATTCGCTACGGCTGAAACTGCGGGAAAAGCTCCATCCTGTTTCGGTGAAGCACCAAAGCTCGACATGCTCACGCCCGACGAAGGAAAAGCCGGAGACAGAATCATCGTCACCGGAACCAACTTCGGCGAGGCAGCCTGTTTACGAGGCGTCTCCTTCGGCCCGGGTCACCCAGCTCAGTTTCAACAGACCAACAACAGCATCACCACGACCGTGCCAAGCGGCGGAAAGAAGGGCCTGGTCCTCCTCACCGTCACCACCGCCTCGGGAGAAAACTCAAGACCGTTCCTTGTAAAATAGAAAGGGGCGTGGAACAACCAGACCATCCTTCTTGCTCGCAGAACGCGCACGATGAAACTGTGCTCGTCCGATGCGCGCAGTAAAGGATAGTCTGGCTGTTCCACTTGGGGTAGAGTAGGAGATTCGGAAGACCCTTGCCAGGGCTATTGGCACGTCCCGGCGTGCCGGGTTTAGGCGGGTGAGAAGAACACGCGCGGTGGGAGATCATCTAGCCCGCCCTCAAGGGAGAAGGTAGAAGAGCGGAGGTCGCTCGGTGCGCGCAGTGAAGGACGGTTGCCTGCTCCCTCTAGAGAGGTTGAAGAATCAGGAGTGCCTCGCTCGACAGCCGCATGTAGACCAACAGGGTACCCTTCCAAAGACTGGAAAGGTAAGCGCGCGTGGAGGGCTACCTGATAGGGCTCGTCGGAAATGAAGCGTAAGCCGGGCGAACCGATCTATCTCAAGCGTCATATGCTGGGCCTCGCTCTGGCCGTGGTCTTCCCCATTCTGCTGCCCCTCCTGTACCACCGCTACATCGGACCACTGAGTTTTGCCACCCGATTTGTCGCTACCCTGATCATCGCTCTGATAGCAAGCATCGCGCTCTATTTCACCTACCGGGCCTCGGCTCAGAACGAACCGTAACACCAGACATCGGACCTGTCTCCCATCACCTGTTCTTGTTATTCCCGCCATCAGCTAGCAGGCTGCAGAAAAGCCATTTCGACATAGCAGAACTTCGATGGCCAGCACATCTGGGCCAAGAGGAGACCACCCCCGCAGGATAGCCAAGCGAGACTGGCGGGACGGGCAAGACAAGGTGGGAGTCCAATCTGTCCACGTCGCGCCTTTCTCGCACGTCTCGCGCGTCACGCGCCACGGTGCGTGACGCTGGCGGACTTTTTCAGCATCCTGCTAACTACCCTTCCGCTCCGGCTTCTGATGTGTCCAGGTGAGAGGAGTAGTCGCGTCGGCAAGGTAGGCCTGCCCGAATCCAAGAATCAAGTGCGCGTCCTGTAGCCGCAATTCCCAGAGCGCGAAATCCGCAAAGCCAAACATCATTGCCGATTGGGGAAAGCGAGCCAGATACCGCTCCTTCACTTCAGCATAGTCCGATGCACCAGCATTCAACAGCGCCGCCTCACCCTGAAGATTCATCCGTCGTAGGGCCAAGGGGTTCTTCCCTGGCCGATCCGGCTCCGAGACAAACAGCCCCACGCGAGGGTCGCGCAACAGATGTTCGGTATGTAACGCCAAACGGCTCACATGAATGTAGGCGCGCGTCCAGTGTTCGCTAAAGACATAAGGCACATGCGACCCAAACGGCCGCCCGTTTCTGAGCGTCAGCAGAACTCCCGTACGGACCTCCTCGGCCAGATTGGCCCAAGCAGCCTGAACCTCCTCATTCGACAGAGCCGCAGACATCGCCATAGAGACACCCTCCCTCCGTCTAATCATGCCCTGCCCTGCCCTGCCCCGCCCCGCCCCGCCTCGCCTCGCCTCGCCAGTCCAGCGCCTCTCACTCGCTTCACCTTTCACGCCATACGTCTTCCCCATCAGCGATCAGCGACTGCGCGTCTGTCAACGGTCGTCTATCTTGTTTCTCTGGTCTTTCTGGTTTCTTTGGTTCGATGATCGAAATGTACGAGACAGACCAGATAAACCAGATAGACCGGCCTCGTCACGGCCTCACTCCTTTCCGATTCGGCCCGCCATCTATGCCTCCTGCATGCGCACGAACTGACGCGCGGCGATCAGATCCTGTCTGGTGCAGAGTTGCTTCTCACGCAACAGATGCTCCAGCGCCGCAATACGGGCCGTCACCTCCGGCAACACAATATCGACCTGCTCGCGCAGGTCCTGCAACCGGCGGCTCAGCCCCGCATCTTTTCGCTTCGCAACGGATCCTTTCTTTGCCCGGCCAACCCCTCGACCTTGCACCCGCTTCCGTGGAACGATCCTCTTGATTGACATGGTTCCCTCCAGGTTGAGAGTCCTCCTCTACCCGGCTTTGCAAGGCCGGTCACCTACGACGACAAGACCACATCCAACACCCATGATACGGATACGCCGGAACAACCGTACCGGCACTGGGAAGCATCCTCACCCGATCGACCGGCAATGCCAAAGGCCACCGGCGTCACGCGATCAGCTTAGAAGAAACTACGAAAGCCGTCCACAGTCAGAATGTTCAACCGGGCCGGGCTGGGCCTCACGCCTCCATCCCCTCTCATACATCGTCATTCGTAGCCGAATCTGGTCTATCCGGTCTGTCTGGTTTATTTGGTTCGTCTGGACAACCCCACAAACCAAAAATCTGGCTCAGTCCCGTCAGCCATTCCTTTCAGTCATCCGCATACGCTCCCATCCCCTCGCCCCTACGTTTCACCTTTCACGTCTTACGTTTCACGTCCCCAGAAAGGCAAGGTGATTTCTCTGGGCGAAAACGGTATTCTTTACGGTGCACGAGTATGCCACAGCGGTACCCGTTTCAAATTGTTTCGGCGGGAACAAGGAAGGGAATCCATGAGTTCGACTCCAGGCATGACCGCAGCGCGTCAATTTAAGAAACTCCTCTTGTCAGCGCAGCTTGAGTTCATCTGTGAGGCCCACAATGGCGTCAGCGCAAAGATCGTTCAAGAAGCCGGCTTTCGAGGCATCTGGGCCAGCGGCCTCTCCATTTCCGCGCAATTCGGCGTCCGTGACAACAACGAAGCCAGCTGGACCCAAGTCCTGGAGAACCTGGAATTCATGTCCGATGCGACCACGATTCCTATTCTCCTGGATGGCGACACGGGATACGGCAACTTCAATAATATGCAGCGGCTCGTCCGCAAACTGGAGCAGCGCCACATCGCCGCGGTCTGCATTGAAGACAAACTCTTCCCCAAGACGAATAGCTTTATCAAAGGGGGAACCCAACCCCTGGCAGACATGCAGGAGTTCTGCGGCAAGATCAAGGCAGGAAAAGATGCCCGGACCGACCCGGACTTTTCCATTATTGCCAGAGTGGAGGCCTTCATCTGTGGCTGGGGGCTGGCGGAAGCCCTGCGTCGAGCCGAAGCCTATCGTCTGGCGGGGGCCGACGGCATCCTCATTCACAGCGCCCTGTCGGTGCCTGATGAGATTCTTTCGTTCAAACAGGAATGGGGGAACCGATGCCCCGTCATCATCGTGCCCACCAAATATTACGCGACGCCCACCGAGGTGTTTCGGCAGCATGGGTTTTCGATGGTGATTTGGGCCAATCACATGCTACGGGCTGCCGTCGCTGCCATGCAAAAAACTGCGCGGACCCTCAAGGAACATGAACATCTGCTATCCATTGAAGACAAAGTCGCGCCGATCTCCGAAATCTTCCGCCTGCAAAACGCCTCAGAACTACAAGAAGCTGAAGACCGATATCTGCCCCGAAGCGCCGAGGATACCTGTGCCATAGTGCTCGCCGCATCCCGCGGCGATGAATTGGGGGAACTCACCGAACACCAGCCCAAAACGATGGTCAACATCCAGGGCACACCAATCCTCTCCCACATTGTCGACGCCTACAATGCGGTGGGCATCAAGGATATCGTCGTAGTCAGGGGGTATAAGAAGGAGGCCGTCAATCTGCCCAACCTGAGCTATGTCGATAACAATGATTTTGCGGAAACCGGCGAACTGGATTCCCTCTTGAAAGCCCTCCGATCCAGCAAAGGACGGGCTAAAAATACAATCATTTCCTACGGCGACGTGCTGTTCAACAAATATATTCCC